>Ga0075163_10003735_pt1 | contig 20449 bp, 14 predicted proteins | sample JI1023141ADNA_FD_71478 | JGI IMG/M metagenome (GOLD analysis project Ga0075163, IMG submission 71478) | Wastewater effluent complex algal communities from Wisconsin, to seasonally profile nutrient transformation and Carbon sequestration -... | ecosystem: Engineered > WWTP > Effluent > Algae... | reverse complement strand
CGTCGACGATCGCGGCATAGTAGCCGTCCACATAGACGCGGGCCTTGGAGGGCTCGACCAGAGTCCTCACCTGCGCGATGTTGCCTGACCGGTAACGGTAGGACCGCTGGGAGGGGTAGTAGCCGTAGTAGTCGCCGTAGGAATAGCCGTAGTCGTAGTAGCCGTACCCGTAGCCGTAGAGGCCATAACGGGAACCCGGATAACCCCACGAGTAGTAGTAGGGATCGTAGAAGTAGTTCGAATAGGGATAGCTGCGGTAGCTGCGGTAGCCGCCGTCGTTCTCATACCGACCGCGGTCGCCACTACCGGTCCCGGGGCGGGGCCGTCGACGCGCCGCGTCGGAGGATCGGCTGCTCTGACTGCCACCGTTGTTGTATTGGCTCCCGCCACTGCTGGAACTCGAGCCGCTGCTCTGGGTGGAACTCGAACCGGACGAACCGCCCGAGTGCCTGGAACCAGCGTCGGAAGCCGAGGAGCCGCCGCCACTCGAACCGCGGGGTACGGCGCGGTTGTCGTCCTGGGCGAACGAAACCGCGGCGAACATGGCCAAGGGGACCAGACCGATGAGCTTGAGTGTCTTCATGGCTTTGAAACCTCGTAAGGGGCGGGCTCGAAAGGGAGCGTGCCACACCCTCTATAGCAAACGTCGTGCCCGTCCGCGAGCCCATGGCGGGGGGCAAACCGTCCCGCTCCGATGACATTGACGGGTCGAACCGAGGACAGAAATTCTCAGGGGGACGGAACGCGGGCCACGGGGTCGCCGGGCCGGACGAAACCGGGGGTCAGCACCCGCGCGTACAGCCGGCCTCGCCCGGGATGGATCTTCGCGGACAAGCGGGAAAAGTCCCCATCGATGAAGGATCCCGCGATGTTCTTGCAGGGGTGGGCGGGTTTGGTGATTTCGAGCAGCACTTCGCCAACCCTCACCCGGGCCCCGGGTCCGAGGCTTGTCCAGTCGAGACCGCAAACGGTGAGATTTTCACCGGTTGTGCCTCGGTCGATGGGGTGCCCAAGCGACCGCAACTCGTCGATATGCTCCTGGGCGAACAGGCACACCGCGCGATCCGGGCCGCCGTGGAAACGGAGGTCGCGCTGGCGATCGCCGCTCAGCCCGGAGGTGGTGACTTCAACCGGTCCGGCCACCTGTCGTTTGGGCACGCCTCCGTTCGAGATCTGGATGGAGGCGAGACGACCAGCGCCAGGGGTTTCGGCAGGAGAACGGGGACTTTGGTCTGCGGACATGGGAAAACGTAAGATAACCCGCTCGGAACTTACAGCCGTCGCGTCTCGTATTCATACTGTTGGACGACTCGCAGGTCCCGTCCAACCTCCTCAGGCTTTTCCTGGCCTTGTCGAGGACGCTCAGGCTGGCCGGCATCTTTGGAGGATTCATGTCTAAGGCGAAGAAAATCGGGCTGTCGATTGTGGCCCTGGTGGTCGTGGGGGCGGTGATCGCGGCAAGCGTGGCCCGCTCGAACGGCAGCAAGGTCGAGGTACAGACCGGAAAAGTCGGCAAGAAGGACCTTGTCTCCAAGGTCTCGGCCTCCGGCGAGATCCGCCCGAAGAAGTTCGTCAACGTCTCGTCCGACGTGGCCGGCCGCATCGTCCGCCTGCTGGTCAAGGAAGGCGACCAGGTGAAGCGCGGCCAGATCCTGGCCCGCATCGACGCGAAGCGTTTCGAAGAATCGGCGCGGCAGTCCGAGGCCGGACTCGGGGCCTCGCGGTCCGATCTCGACCGGGCCATCGCCGATCTCGAGCTGAGCCGGCAGGGTCTCGAACGCTCCCGCAAGATGCACGCGGAGCAGCTCATCTCCGACCAGATCCTCGATCAATCCGAATCCGAGTTCAAGATGAAGCAGGCCGCGGTCGAATCGCAGCGCAAGCGGGTGACCCAGCAGTCGGCCATCGTGGCCACCAACCAGGATGACCTCGGCAAGACCGTGGTCGTCGCCCCCATGGACGGCGTGGTCACGAGCCTCCAGAAGGAAGAGGGCGAAACCGTCATCGGCGCCCAGAGCTTCTCCCCCACCGTCATCTGCGTGGTCGCCGACCTCTCCGTGATGGAAGTCGAGATCCTGGTCGACGAAACCGATATCCGCAACCTCTCCCTCGGCCAGGTCGCCGAGGTCCGGGTAGACGCCCTCGAAGGTTCCATCATCAAGGGCACGGTCACGGAGATCGGCTCCTCGGCTATCCCCCGCGGCGCCGCCGCCAGCACCGGGTCCAACGTGAACACCTCGAACCAGGCGAAGGATTTCAAGGTCACGGTGACCCTGAACGATCCCCCCGCGGCTTTGCGTCCCGGCCTGAATGCCACCGCCGACGTCATCACCGCCAAGCGCGAAGGCGTGGTCGCCGCCCCGATCCAGGCCGTGGTGGTCCGGCAGATCGACAAAGACGGCAAGGTGGTCGACCCCGCCATCGGCCAGGCTGGTCCCGCAGACAGCAGCAACACCCCCGCCCGCACCGCCAAGCTCGAAGAGAAGGAAGGCATCTTCCTGGTTCAGGCCGGCAAGGCCGTCTTCAAGCAGGTCAAGACCGGCATCATCGGCGACTCCGACATCGAGATCATCGAAGGCGTGAAGGACGGCGAGGAAATCATCATCGGCTCCTACCGCACCTTGCGAACCCTGCGCAACGACGCGATTCTCAAGATCGAGGCGCCTGCGGGCAAGGGCTCCAAGTGACGGAACAAAGCGCCGCCTCGTCGATCATCCGCTGCGCCGATCTGTGGCGCACCTATCAGATGGGCGAGGAGACCATCCACGCTTTGCGCGGAGTCTCCTTCGAGATCCAACCCAACGAGTACCTCGCCATCATGGGGCCCTCGGGTTCGGGCAAGTCGACGCTGATGAACCTCATCGGCTGTCTCGACACGCCGTCGCAGGGCGAGTACTACCTGCGGAACCAGCTGGTGTCGAAGATGTCCGACGATTCACTGGCCGAGGTCCGCAACAAGGAAATCGGCTTCGTCTTCCAGACCTTCAACCTGCTGCCTCGCGCCACCGCGCTCGAGAACGTGGAGCTGCCCCTCGTTTATGCCGGCATCCCCAAGGCGGTGCGCATGGAGCGGGCCCGGGAGGCGCTCGACAAGGTCGAACTGGGCTCGCGCATGGGTCACAAGCCGAACGAGCTGTCGGGCGGTCAGCGCCAGCGCGTGGCCATCGCGCGCGCGCTGGTCATGGGTCCGGCCATCCTGCTGGCCGACGAGCCCACGGGCAACCTCGACTCCACCACCGGCGAGGAAATCATGCGGCTGTTCGAGCGCCTGCATGAGGCCGGCAACACCATCATCCTGGTAACTCACGAACGCGACATCGCCGAACATGCGCATCGGGTCATCATGATCCGGGATGGCAAAATCGCGAGCGACGAGATAAGCAGCAGAGCTTCGTAAGCCGTTTTCGGGGGCTGAAGGCCCCTACCTGGAAGGACGCAGATGCCGTTTCATGAGGCGATCGCCATCGCCATGGCCTCGGTCAAGGCCAACAAACTGAGGTCCATTCTCACCATCCTCGGGGTGGTGATCGGGATCGCTTCGGTCATCGCCGTGGTGGCCATCACCGACGGGCTCGACCGCTACATGGCCGACAAAGTCCTGGCCCTCGGCAGCAAGAGTTTCACCGTCCAGAAGTTCCCGGACATCATCGTCTCCTTCGATCAGTTCCGCGAATTCAACAAGCGCAAGGACCTCACCCTGCGCGACGTCGATCTCATCCGCGATTCCTGCACCCTGTGCGCGGAGGTGGGCGGGCTCATGGCCACGAACCGCACCGTGAAATACGGCTCGATCAAGCAGGAAAGCGTCCAGATCATGGGCGTGACCGAGAATTTCAGCCGCATCGGTTCCATCCGCGACCTGATCGTCGGTCGTCATCTCATCGACGACGACATCGACTCGGCGCGGGCGGTGGCGGTCATCGGGGCCGACCTGATGGACGCCTTCTTCCCGAACACTGAGCCGCTGGGCAAAGAGATCATCGTCGACGGCAACCGCCTGCGCGTGGTCGGCGTGGGCGAGCGCAAAGGCAAGGTCTTCGGCGAGAGCCAGGACAATTTCGTGTGGACTTCCATCACCGCCTTCCGCAAGCTGTTCGGGTCCCGCCGCTCCGTGAGCATCCAGGTCGAGGCCCAGTCGATGGAGGTTTTCGAGAAGGCCCAGGACCAGGCGCGGCTCGCCCTGCGCAACCGCCGCCACCTCGCTTATGGCGAGCCCGACGACTTCAACATCGAAACCGGGGAGAGCGTGATGGATCTTTGGAACAGCGCCACCCAGGGCATCTACGTGGTCACCATCGTGGTCACCCTGATCAGCCTGCTGGTGGGCGGAGTGGTGGTCATGAACATCATGCTGGTGTCGGTCACCGAACGCATCAAGGAGATCGGGGTGCGCAAGGCGCTGGGCGCGCGCCGCGGCGACATCCAGAAACAGTTCATCGTCGAGTCGGTGCTGCTCACCGGAGCGGGAGGCATTCTCGGCGTGATGGGCGCCGCGATCTTCTCGTTCGTGGTGGGCCGGCTCATGTCCGGCATCGTGGGCGACGAGTTCTCCGCTCCCGTCCGCTTGTGGGCCGTTGCCGTGGCCGTCGTCTCGTCGACCATCGTGGGTCTCGTGGCCGGCATCTATCCGGCATCCCGGGCCGCCGCACTCGACCCCGTGGTCGCGCTGAGGAGCGAGTAACGCGATGAAGCAAAAGGGCAGCGGTCGTATCGCGATCTTCGCGTTGTGGGAGTCGGTGAAGATCGGCCTGTCGTCGCTGATCGCCTACAAGATGCGAGCGGCGCTCACCATCCTCGGCGTGGTCATGGGCATCATGACCGTCACCGGCGTCTCCGCCATCATCGCCGGCCTCAACAGTTCGCTTTCCTCCCAACTCGAACAGCTCGGCTCGGCCTTCATCCTGGTCCGGCCCCAGCAGCCGGGAGAGAACATCTCTTCTGAAGAACGACGCCGTCGACGGTTGCTGACCGAAGATGAAGTGAAGGCGATCCGCGAGCTGCCCGAAGTGGAGGCGGTGAGTCCGCTCGCCTTCGTGCGCGCGGATCTGATCAAGTACAAGGAACTCCGGGTGAACGCGGCGCAGGTGTTCGGCACCACGCCGGACTACGAGCCCGTGCACAACATGTTCGTCGAGCGCGGCCGCTTCTTCAACGAAAGCGAAACCGCCCGCGCCGCCCAGGTCGCGGTCATCGGACCGGACATCGTCGACGCGGTTTTTCCCGGCCTTGACCCCATCGACAAGGAACTGTCGATCGACGGCCGCAAGTTCCGGGTCATCGGCGTCACCGAGCGCCAGGGCAAGTTCCTGTTCTTCAGCCGCGACAACGTGGTTCTGGTGCCGGTGAAGAGCCTGCCTTCCTCCAACTTCATGGGCCTTGAAGGCTACGTGGCCGACGTCAAAGCCACCTCGCCGGAACGCGTGCTGCAGGCCGAGGAATCGATCCGGGAAACCCTGCGCCGCAAGCGCCGGCTGCGATTCTTCGCCAAGGACACCTTCGCGGTCTTCACCCAGGATGCCATCACCGACCTCTACAACCAGGTCACGGGCGGCATCTACATGGTCATGATCGCCATCTCCTGCATCGGCCTCGTGGTGGGCGGGGTGGGAGTCATGAACATCATGCTGGTGTCGGTCACCGAGCGCACGCGCGAGATCGGCATTCGCAAGGCCCTGGGCGCCAAGCGCCGCGACATCCTGTGGCAGTTCCTCACCGAGGCCATGACCCTCACCGGTGTCGGGGGGATCCTGGGCATCGCCATCGGCGGGGGCCTCGCGAGCGTGATCAATGCCTTCTCCCCCTTCCCGGCCGCATTTCAGCCGCAGTGGGTGGCGGCGGCGTTCATCTCCTCGCTCGCCGTCGGTCTCTTCTTCGGTTTATGGCCGGCGGCCAAGGCGGCGAAGCTCGACCCCATCGAAGCCCTCCGATACGAGTAGATTCCACGGGGAGGATTCCCCGTGACCGAAAATACCGACCTTTCCACTCCCCCCGACGCCCTCGCGCAGGACTCCGGCTCGTTCTTCGGCAACCTGTTCAACCTCTACTTCGAGCCCCAGACGACCTTCACGAAGATCTTCGTGAAGCCGCGAGTCTGGCTCGCCATCCTCCTCCAGACCGCGCTGAGCGTGGGCTTCGCTTCGATATGGCTTGAGCGGATGGACGCCCGGGAGTTCATGCGGGCCCAGATGGAGAAGAACCCGCGGGTGCAGCAGATGCCCGCGGAACAGGTGGAGCAGATCATCAACGCCCAGGCGGGCTACGTGAAGACCTGGGGGCGCGTGGGTCCGCTCATCGGACCCGTGGTCATCGACCTCATCCTCGCGGGGCTTCTGCTCTTCATGTTCCGATTCTTTCTGGCCGTGGACGTGTCGTTCGTCCAATCCCTCACCTCGGTAGCCTGGACATTTGCCGCGGTGGCCCTGATCCAGACACCGATCATGCTGGCCGTCTTCTTCCTGAAGGGCGACTGGAATCTCGACCCCAATCAGATCGTGCAGGCAAACCCCACCGTGCTCCTCGATCAGGCCGACCTGCCCGGGTGGGTATGGAGTCTGTTGTCGAGCCTCGACCTGTTCACGTTCTGGACCCTGTTTCTCCTGGCCACCGGCTTCGCGGCGGCGGGCAGACGCGAACTCAGTACCGGGTTTTGGGGAGTGGGAATCCCGTGGGCGGTTTATGTGCTGGTGAAGGTCGCCTTCGCCCTGATGTTCGGCTGATTTCGACGCGTTTCCGCGCGTTGGACATCACTCTCGCGGAGGCCGAACCTATAAGCTTGCGCGCGAATGTGCGGAATCGCGGGCGTGGTCGAGGCGGAGGGGTCCCCTTCGCGTGAGCTTCTCGAGCGGATGGGCGGGGCCATTGCCCACCGCGGGCCGGACGATGGTCGGATAGAGATCATCGGCCGCGCGGGCTTCTCCTTCCGCCGGCTGTCGATCATCGATGTGGCGGGCGGGGCTCAGCCCATCGCAAATGAGACCGGACACCTCCGCGTCATGGCCAACGGCGAGATCTACAACTATCTCGACCTGCGCCGCGAACTGGAGGGGCTGGGGCACCACTTCAAGACCCATTCGGATGTCGAGACCATCGTCCACGGCTACGAGCAGTGGGGCGACGACGTGGCGAAACACCTCCACGGCATGTTCGCCTTCGCCATCTGGGATCAGGATCGCGAACGCCTTCTTCTCGGTCGCGATCGTCTGGGCAAGAAGCCGCTCGTGTACGCGGAGACGCAGGGACGAATTGTCTTCGGCAGCGAGTTCTCAGCTGTCCTCGCCGATCGGAGGGTCTCCCGCGACGCCGATCACGCCGCGATCCACGACTATCTGACCTACCAGTATGTCCCCGCCCCGGGCTCCGGTTTCAAGGCGGTGCGCAAACTTCCGGCCGCCCACGTCCTGGTTTTCGAACGCGGGGTGGCGAAGATCTCCCGCTATTGGCAGCCTTCGTGCGCTCCGCGCCTTGACCTGACGATGGACGACGCGGTGGCGGAGACAGAGATCCGGCTCAAGGAAGCCGTGCGCAAGCGCCTGATGAGCGAGGTTCCTCTGGGCGCGTTCCTCTCGGGCGGGGTCGACTCGTCGCTCATCGTCGCTCTGATGTCCGAGTTCACGAAGGTGAAGACCTTCTCCATCGGTTTCGAGGAGAGCGGATTCAACGAACTGCCCCACGCGCGCGCGGTGGCGGAACGCTACGCCACCGATCACCACGAGTTCGTGGTGAAATCGAACGCGGCCGAGGTGCTGCCCAAACTCGTCCGCCACTACGGGGAGCCTTACGCCGACTCGTCGGCTCTTCCTTCGTACTACCTCGCCAAGCTCACGCGCGAACACGTGACGGTGGCCTTGAACGGAGACGGGGGCGACGAGGCGTTCGCGGGCTACGACCGCTACCGCGCCTTGCAGTACTTCAAGCTGGCCCGCCTGCTCATGCCGCTGGGCCCGGTGGCCCGCGCGCTGTCGCAGTGGCGCACGCTTCCTCTGCGGGCGCGCCGCGCCTTCGCCGGAGCGGGACATAATCCCGCTCAGGGCTACGCGCGACTGATGTCCTACTTCTCACCCGAGGAGAAGACCCGGCTTTACTCGGATGCCATGCGCGAGGAAGTCAACGCCAGGAACTCGTACGAGTGGCTCTACGGCTTCATGAAGGAATCGGGCGAGCCCCTGGGCGTGCGCCTTTTGCAGTACGCCGACATGATGAGTTACCTGCCCGGAGACATCCTGGCCAAGGTCGACATCGCCACCATGGCGAACTCACTCGAAGGCCGCTCGCCTCTGCTCGATCATGAGCTGGTCGAATGGGCCCTGCGCCTGCCCGAGAACATCTCGAGCAACCGCACCGAGGGGAAGCTGGTCCTGAAGGCCCTGGCCCGAAAGTACCTGCCCGCGTCGGTCATTGACCGGCCGAAGATGGGATTCGGCATTCCCATCAACGACTGGTTCAAGGGCGAGCTGCAATCGATGGCCCGCGACACCTTGCTCTCTCAGCGGGCCCGTGAGCGCGGCCTGTTCAACCCCCTCGAGGTCGAACGCCTCATCTCGGAACATGTTTCGGGCCGCGATTCGCACGGGTACCGGCTGTGGGCGCTGCTGTGTCTCGAGCTCTGGTTCAAAGAGGTGGTGGAGGAGGTTTGATCACCAACCTCTTCGGCTTTGCGATCGAAGGGCTCGACAGCCCCTCGTTCCTGGCCGGAATGCGCGGGCTCTTCGTGACCCTGGCCCTCGCCTCGGTGATCCTCGCGGCGAGGACGCGCGATGAGTCGCGGGTCTCCAGAATCGTCCTCGCGGTGGCAGCCCTCGGGCACGCTATGGCCTGGTTCGCGACCATGTTCCCGCTGCCCAATGTCTACGGGGCGAACGGAAGCATGGACCGGGAGAATCACCTCGGGTGGGCCAACATGGTGGCGCTCGGTTTCTCGCCGTTGCGGACCTTCCAGGTCAACCATCTCCACTTCGAGCCCTTGTGGCCCCTGATCACCGCCGTAGCCGCAGGCTTCAGTTTGGAGCGGGTTCCCGCAGTTTTCCAGTGGGCGCCTCTGGTCCTGGGCCTTCTGGTGTTGTTGTCCATCCGTCTTGTCTGGCCGAAAGACCACGCGTCGCAGGAAGACAGTGGGACGGAAGGCGCCTTCGCCGCGCTGGGCGCGCTGCTGCTGATCGCCGCCCCATTGGATTTCTCCGGGTTCTTCCGGAACCCCTGGGCCCTCACCTTCCTGCTCAAGCCGAACCACGCCCTGGGTCTGGTGCTGGCCCCGCTCGCCGCGCTGGCCCTGGCCCGGGCCCACGACTGGAAGTCACGCCTCTTCGCGGGCTTCGTCCTGCAACTCGTGGGCTGGGCCTTCGTGATCCACATGGCGCTGGTGGTGGCGGGCTTCGCCTTGTTCGTGACTCTCTCGTGGCTCACCCGATCGCCGGAGCGCCGCAGGGATCTTCTGGACGTCGCCACGGCGGTGGGAGCAAACCTCGCGCTCGTCAGTCCCTACCTCGTCATGCTGCTCGTGGCCTACCCGGTGTTCACAGGCCCGGATTATGTGATCTCGCCCTTCTCCGAACGGGCCATCGAAGCCCCTTTCCGTCTGGGCCTGCTCCTCCCCCTGAGCGCCTACGCAGCGTGGGGGGTGTACCGGGATGGCGGTCGGCTCGGGCGCATCCTGTCAAGTCAATGGCTGGCTGCGCAGATCATCTGGCAGGCCTTCCCACTTCTGGGCCTGATCGGCGAGGCGAGGGAGCAGGATGAGGCGTTCTACTGGTGTCGGTTCTGGACCGGATGTTTCGCGGCCGTGGGCCTCTTCCGTCTCATGCAATCGATGGCTCACCGCTGGCCGCGGGAGACTCGGCCCGGCGTCTGCCTGCCCTCGCCGGCGGCCGCGATCACGCTGTTGCTGCTCCTTCCATCGCTCCTGCCCGCGTGGTGGAACCCCGCGCGGATGGATCAATACTTCGTGGCCGCACGACAGCCGCTGCCCCCATCGATCGCCGAACCCATGCGCTTCGTCCGCGAGAACACGAGAGCCGAGGCGGTGTTCGGCGGCGACCACGACTACGCGCGCTGGATCGCGGCCTATGGCGGACGCCGCGTGCTCATGGCCGACTCTCTCAACGCCCCGAAAGACGGACCGCACCGGGAGACGGTGGAGGTGGCGATCTGGGCCAACGGGCCCGAACCACTGGTTCGCGAAGGCGTGGAGCGCTATGGCGTGCGCTACATGCTGGCCACGTCTACCGGGGGCAGTGGAAACCCCACCATGGCCCTCGACCTGGTGCAGCAAAATCCGCGCCTTCAAACAGTGTTCGACCGGACGTTCCCGGACCGCCGCGTCTTGATTCTCAAGGTCCTGGGACCCGCCTCTTGAACCATCTGGGGGTTCTGACCGCATCCGAGGAGTCGGTCACCGCTCTGCGCGCGCTGCTGTTCGCGGCGGGCCTGCTCGCCGCCGCGCTCTGGGACCGCGCCCGGCCGGGCCTCGCCGTGATCGTGCTGACTCTTGCCGGCGCGGCAAGTCTCGCCTATTGGCTGGTCCAGGTTTCCATTCCCCTGGGTCTGGGCGCCGAGCCCGCGCTCACCGCGATGTGGGCCCAGACCGGAATCAACGCCTCGCTCGGAAGGTCAGACCTCGGATTCGTCTGGGGGACGGAGCCGGTGGTCTCCATGGCGGCGGCGCTCGCGGCCATGGGCCTTCCCCGTGAAGCGGCCTTCCGCCTCCCACAACTCGGACCCTTTGTAGCCCTCGGTCTACTGGTGCTGACGCCCATCATGGTCATGCGGCGTCGGATCAGCGGCCTCTTCGCCGCCGGTCTCGCCCTGGGTGGCGGATTGTGGCCGGGCCACTCCGTCCTCGACGCCGCCATGGGGCCAGGCTTCACCGCGGGGGCGCTGGTGGCTGGGCTCGTGGTGGTGGGGTTATCCACCCGGCCCCGCCTCCGTCGACTTCGGCGTGGTCATGCCTTCTCCCTCGCCCTCACTCTGGTCGCCATGGGCGCTCTACTCTCGACGCATTCCTCAGAGAGCGCATGGGCCGGCGCGGGCGCCGTGATGCTGGCGGGCGCCACCATGGCGATGGCGCCCTGGTTTCGGGCCGGGGCTCGGGACAGGCTCGGAGCGGGTCCAGCCCGCCGCGCCGAGGCGGTCGTGCTCGTCATGGCCTTCGCAGGCAGCGGCCTCTTCTGGTGGGACCCACTGCGCACCGTGCCGGGTTTCATCGACTCGAGGGAGCCGGATGTCGCGATCATGCGGCCGCTCTCATGGCTGAGCGCGAACGTGAACCGCGGCGAGGTGATTCTGGTCTCGCGTACCTACGGCTCTCTCGTGGCCGCCCACTTCGGTCATCGGGTGCTGTTTCTCCTCCGTCCGGGCGAGGCCGACGAGGTTGCGGTCCCGGAACCGGCGAGGCGGGCCCGATTCAACCGGTCGGTGCTCGAGGGTCATCCGCTGGGCCGGCTGGCCGAACACTACTCGGTCACCCACCTCCTGCTGGGCCCGGGCGAGGCCGAACCGGCGGGCATCGGCTCGGCAGCTTCCTCGACCGAGCCCACACTCGGCATGAATCTTGTCTACCAGGATGCCGAAGACTTCCGGGTGTTCCGGTTCACAAAGAAATAGACTCGGGCCACTTTGTACCAGGAACACATTGTCTCGGTGGTCGTGCCCGCTCACAACGAGGAGCTGCTGATCGACCGGGTCGTGAACGGCATCCCCGAACTCGTCGACCACATCATTGTGGTCGACGACCAGTCAACCGATCGCACCGCCGAACGACTCGCGGGGCTCAAGCAGCAACATGGCGACCGCCTGCACGTCATCCGGCACGCCAGGAATCAGGGTGTGGGCAGCGCCATCGTCACCGGCTACGAGGCGGCGCTCGCCATCGCGGCGGAGAACCATCTCGTCGCGGTCATGGCCGGTGATGCCCAGATGGACCCTGACGACCTGCCGAAACTCCTCGCTCCCTGCGCCCGCGACGCGGTGGACTACGCCAAAGGGAACCGGCTGATCACAGGCGAGGCCTGGAAGCTGATTCCGCGAACGCGATATCTGGGAAATGCCGTGCTCTCGCTCCTCACCAAGGTCGCCTCCGGATACTGGCATGTGGCCGACTCACAGACCGGATACACGGTCATCCGCGCCGAAGCCCTAGCGGTGCTGCAGCTTCGCCGCCTCTACCCGCGTTACGGTTTCCCGAATCACCTGCTGGTCGAGCTGAACAACTACGACTTCCGGGTGCGCGACGTTCCGATCAAGCCCGTCTACAACGTGGGCGAAGTCTCGGGCATCCGCCTGCATAAGGTCATCCCCACCATCTCCTGGCTGCTCTTCCGCTGCTATTTCTGGCGAATGAAGGAGAAGTACATCATCAGGGATTTCCATCCCCTGATCTTCTTCCTCGGTTTCGGCCTTGGCCTCACCGGCCTCGGACTGCTCCTTGGAGCCTTCCTCGTGTACACCCGTCTCACCGAAGGGCCGGTCAGCGCGGTGTCCGTGATCTTCGACGCCTTCTGCGTGATCATCGGGGTCCAGAGCATCCTGTTCGCCCTCTGGATGGACATGGAGCGCAACAAAGACCTCAAGTAGCGGACGGAGGCGCGGTCAAAGTGATCGCGGCAACAGGCTCCAGGCTTCCCCGATCCGCGGACGACGCCGCTTGAGTGGCATGGTGACGAGGCGTTCGTAGAAACCGCGAACCCGAATGGCTTCGCTTCGCAGGTCGGCCACCTCCAGTATCCGTCTTCGTCCCCGTGCCCCAAGCTCGCGGAGCGAGGCGCTCGTCTGCCCGCCCAGAACCTGCGCGAGTCCCGCGGCTGAGATCGGAGCATAGAGAACACCCTCGCCCTGACCCGCGAGTTCCTGGTACGCCTCGAGGTCTCCAAGAATGGTCGGGGTTTCGCAGGCCATGGCCTCGAAGAGCGACTGCGGCAGACCATCAGACCTTGGAATGCTGACCACGAGGTCCGCGGCGGAGTACAGTGCGGGAAGTTCGGAGCGATCGAAACCTCCCCAGAATTGAACCCGCTCTCGCAGACCCAAAGACTCCACCTGATGGCGGAGCGACTCGAGATAGGCAGGGGAGACGCCGGTCTGGGTGAGGGCCAGAAAAACGCCTTCATCCCGGGAAGCCACGCGAGCGAACGCATCGACGATGAGATCGATGTTGTAGAGGGGCTGCAGGCTGCGCGGGCTCAGGATGATGCGATCCGACGCCTTGCGGCCAAAACGCGCGCGGACCCGCTCCCGACCCGCCTCATCGCGCCGGAAGAATGTGCTGTCGATTCCCCATCGCACCACCTCGGTCTTCTCCGCGTAGGGACCCAGGTCGTTCACCCGCGATCGCAGCCGGTCCGACTTCGCGAGAATCAGGTCGGCGTCCTCGAGAATGAGGTCGGTGGCACGACGCTCGGCCTCGGGTAAACCGCCCTCGTGTTGCTCGGGAAGCACGTCGCCGCCGATCACCGACACCACGAAGGGATGAATGGTGGTGAGATGGGCGAGAGTTCCGAGCCGTCCACCCGCATAGTGAAGGTGGAGCAGATCAGGTTTGATCGAGCGGACCTCACGAAAGAAGGAGATGAAGGCGCGCATCGCTCCAAGCGGGCCCCTCGGCAGCGGGGCGGAGCGTGCGCCGAGGGTGTTGGGCAACACCGGCCCGATGGTCACGAAGCGCACATCGACACCGGCCCGAGCCAGAGCTTCCGCACGGTTGACACCGTGCGGCGTCTGACCGTTCGCCACAAAACACACCCGCAACCGCCGGGTCTTAGAGCCGGTCACGCCGCGGTTTCCGCAACGATCCGTTCCCGGGTGCGCTGCAACCAGAGCACGGTGGAGAGCAGACGGACGAGGCCGGGCGTGGCCGCGAGATCGGCGTCCGACTTCGACTCGATGGCCTTGAACGCATGGGAACGAAGACGGCCGCCCAGGTCTCCTCCCCGGCGAAGCACCTCGCGCACGAAGGGGGCGCTCTCGGCGAGGAGTCGCTTCTCCGGCGTCGGAAACCCCAGCTTGTCGCGCCTCCAGGTCACGCTCTCGGGCAGGAGATCGGATACCGCCTCGCGCAGGATGCGCTTGGTGAAGCCGCCCCGGATCAGGGTCGGGGCGGGAAGGGCCATGGCCGCTTCCACCAGCCGATAGTCGAGGAAGGGCAGCCGGGCCTCGATGCCGAAGGCCATGGAACTGCGGTCTTCATACCGGAGCAGGGCGGGAATGCTGGTGCGGACGAGGTCGCGACGGCGCTCGGCCTGCAGCGAGGGGCATGGGCGGTGACGCTCGCTGTCTTCACCCCCGGACGCGCTCCTGAAAGCGGAGTCGAAAGCGCGGGGGTCGAAAGAGGCATGCGTCCGGAACATCCGGCGGGCCGCGCGAACCACCCGACCGGGGAGCGGCAGGGCGTGATACGCGGCGAGTGCGAAGAGAAACGAGCGGGGTCTCCCCGTCACCGCGTGGATATCGCGGATCTCACCATTCATGGCGGTGAGACCGCGGGTGCGCGCGGTCTCGGCCAGAAAAGGACCAAACTGATAGTGGTATCCCGCCAGCGCCTCGTCCGCGCCCTGACCGTCGAGCAGGACCTTGATGCCTTCGCGCCGGGCGAGCTTCATCACGCAATACTGCGAATACATGCCGAGTGATGGAACCGGTTCGTCTTGAGCCTGAAGGAACGCGCCGAAGTCGTCGGAAAAATCGCGGGCGGTGGGGGTGATGCGGTGCGAGGCCACGCCGGTCCGGGCCACCACGGCATCGACGTGAGTCGCCTCGGCAAAACCCTTGTCCGCGTATGTGACGGTGAAGGACGAGTGCCCGAAGGCCTGGGCCTGCCCGGAACGCAGACGCGCGGCTATGGCCACGATGGCCGAGGAATCGAGGCCGCCGGAAAGGCAGGTGCCCACCTCCACATCGCTGCGCATCCGCAGGCGGACGGAATCCTCGAGGAGTCCCCGGAACTCGGGGGGCGTGAGGTCGCGGGTCTTCGCGGGAGCGGGCAGGTCGTACCAACGCTGCACCGACAAATGCCGCGCGCTTATGCGGTATTCGAGAAAGTGGCCGGCGGAAAGCGAGGCGATGTCCCGGAAGAATGTGCCCGCGCCTTCATCGAGGAATCCCTCGATGAGAAAGCCGGAGAGAACGCGGTCGTCGGGTGCGAACGGAACCTCGGGATGGTGGGCGAGCGCCTTGATCTCGGAGGCGAAGGCGAGCAGGCCGTCCCGATGGTGGTAGTAGAACGGCTTCACCCCGAAGCGGTCGCGGGCGCAAAAAAGCACATCGCGGCGAGAATCGTGAATGGCGAAAGCGAACATGCCGTTCAAGCGCGACAGGCATTCAGAACCCCACCGGGCCCAGGCGGCAAGCAGAACTTCGGTGTCTGAATCGGTGCGAAACGCGTGGCCCAGTGCGCGCAGATCCTCGCGCAGCTCCACGTAGTTGTAGATCTCGCCGTTGAACACGATGGCGCATGAGGCGTCGCTCGAGAGCATGGGCTGCCAGCCCGCGGCACTCAGATCGATGATCGAGAGGCGACGATGTCCAAGGGCCACACGCACACCCGAACCGTCGTCTTCCACCGCGAACGGGGGGAGTTCGGGGTGGGCTTTCGTATCCGGCCCGCGGAAGAGGCGGAACGAAGCCCCGGAGGCGCCGAGGAGCATCCCTTCGTCGTCCGGCCCCCGGTGACGGAGGGCCCGGGTCATGGAGGCGATCGGCCGGAGGTTCGAGGCCTGATCAGAGACGATTCCGGCGATTCCGCACATGGCTCTTTTTGTTTCGCCCGCAAGCACAGCGGCGAAGTCTCATCGATGATAAGTCAGGGCTCGCGGGCGAGCGTCTCGATCATGTCCACGAGCCAGGGCAGCGGATCCGGCATGGTCTCGAAATAGCGGCGCCGGGTTTCCTTGAACCTCCCCTGCGCTTCGTCATCGATGGCGATTCGGGCCGCAAGATCAACGGCCTCCGCCGACTTCTCCGGAAGAAAGCCAAAGGCGAGCCCCTGTCGTTCGAGCTCGGCGAGGTATGAGATACGACCCACGAAGTCGTTCACACGCACGGGCGGAACGCCCAGAAGCGCCGACTCCGCGGTCATCGACTGGCTGTCGCTCAGGACGAAACGCGCCGAGGCCATGACGTGGTGGACGCTTTCCGGCGGAACGGCCAGGGCGCGTGTTCCCTCGGGCGGCGGACCCTCACGCTCCGTCGAAACGAAGACCTCGACGCGGCCGCGGAGACGGGCGGCCAGAGCGCTGACCGCGGCCCGGTCGAGCCCACGCTGACCCGCGTCGTGGTGAGCGGTGAGACTCGAGAGACGGACGATTCCGAACGGCGAACGCAATCCGAGGGCGAGAGGCACGGCGGGGTCGGGGGTAAATCTGTCGCGATGCAGATAGAGGAGTTTCTGGGTGCCGGGATAGGTCTTGTGCCGTTCTCCCCAGGCCTCGTGTTTCAGGCAGTCCGGCGTGACGATGCGATGCGCGAAGGGATAGGCGATCCGGGAGAAGAGAGGCACCACCACCGCATCGTCCTCGTTCAGGATGACCGATTTGCCGCCGAACAGGCGAGCGGCGCGCGCGGCGTGGACGCTGGTGCCGAGGAGGATCCCGGGACGAAAGCGGCGAACAACGCGATAGAAGCGAAGTTCCCGCTCCACCAGTTCCACGGCCGCTCCGAGCCGCCCAGGCCGGGGTCGGGACAGGCAGGTGTGGGGCACCGAAAACGCGCGCAGCAGGGCGAGGGTCACGTCCTTGTCACGGGCCACCACCTCGAGTTCATGCCCGCGCGCGCGGCAGGCCTCGTAAACCGCCCGGATGATGTGGGCCTGGCTCGGGTGATTGATGTCGAGGAGGATGCGACTCAAGCGGCGCGCCCCCCACGACCGGTTTCGAGCAACCTCGCGAAGAGTTCCTCATACCGCGAGGCCACCTCGCCGAGGCCGTGATGGGCACGGCAACGCGCCTCGGCGGCCTTGCCGAGAGACGCGCGAAGATTGTCATCGAGAAGGGCACGCAAGCCGGCGGCCAGACCCGGCGCATCCCCGGGTCGCACCAACAGACCTCCTTCGGCCCGCACGTACGAGCCCCGGGGCGCTTCACCCACGCCCACGCCACCGAGCACGGAACGGGTCTCGCCCACATCCGTGGCCACGATGCCGCAGCCTGAGGACATGGCCTCGAGCAGGGCGTTCGACAGGCCCTCGGTGTCTGAGGACTGAACGAACACGTGCGCGGACGCGAGTTCAGGCCGCGGATCGTTCACGAGACCGACCATCCGAACAGAGCCTGTTGCGGTTTCGGCCTCGCGAACCAGAGTCTCGATCGAATCGAGCAGCGGACCATCGCCCACGATCCGGAGTTCTCCCTCAATCCCGGACTCACGCCACGCGCGGATGGCGAGGTCGGCGCGTTTCTCCCGCCGGAGTTTGCCCAGCCAGACCACACGCAGCGGGGGCGTCGGCGCGCGGGGCGGCGCAACGGGCCCCATCTCTAAACCGTTTGGAATGAGGGTGATCAGCGACGCACGAAACCCGGCGGCCTGGCAGTCGTCGCGGGTCACGGGACCGAGCGCGACCACATGGTCGATATAGCGGGTGAGAAGCGCGCGCTGCACCCGGAACGTCCACTCCGGGCGGAGCATCTCGCTTTGGGGCCCGCTCGCCGAAGACCGGCCGACCACGGGCAGACCTCGTCCCCGGCAAGCAAGAGTCGCAGCCACCGCGGGGTATTGAAGCTGGTTGGCGAGGATCACGTCGAATGAACTCGCTTCCCTGCGCAGCCTGCGGTACAGCTCGTAGACGAAGATCAGACGTTCGAGGGCTGCGGGTCCGACGCCGAGAATCGGCCCCAGCCGACGGATGAGAACGTCATCGAGCGTCTCCGATCGCGCATGCCCCGCCTCGAGCCTCCGGGTCCAGACCTGAACCGCGTGGCCGCGCCGCGCGAACTCGCGGGCGAGGAGGCGGGCCTGACCTTCGCTCCCTCCCACCGCCGGAAAGTACTGGGCCGCCAGAATGAGGAGTCGCAGCGGGCCCTGAGGCATGGAGCCGAGCATAGTGGAGTGGCCGGCCATCGGCGGCCTTGCTAGAATCGCCCGCTTGTCGGCCCACGGCACGCCATCGACTCAAGGGAACTGAACGGGTCAATGGGTTGATGCACCGATCAGGCACCCATGCTGGATTGCTCACGGCGACGCGCCCTTCCTGAGCAAAGCCCGCGGGTTGCGTGTGCGAAAATCATGCACTTCGAAGGGTGACGTCGCCTCGGGAACATATTTTGAGACAACTACTTCTGAACAGTCGTCGGGCGTTTCTGGCCAGAGTCCCGGTCCCCTCGGTCGCCCCCGGAGGCGTTTTGATCCGGGTCCACTACTCGTACGTCAGCACGGGGACGGAACTTTCCTCCCTCCGGCCCGACCCGGGCCTTTCCTCTTCCGAGCGTTCGGTCGCGGGCGCCCAGGCGAAGGCGCAGCTCATCGCGAAGTACGTGAAGGCGGCAGCGCGCAATCCACGGCTCGCCATGAAGCGGGCGTATCAGATCTCCGAACACGCCGCGGTTCGAGCCCAGGCGGCGCTCGCGAAACTCGCCCCGAAGCCTTCCCCGGGCCCGCTGCCCGCAGTAGGCACATGGACACGGTCCGCGGCCGCGAAGTTCGAACCCCGCGGCACGGGTTTCCTGGTCGAGGCGGGCGGATCGCCCGGCCACTACCAGGTGGTTTCCGCGGAAATCCCCCTCCCTGAGGGCAAGGTCCCCTGCATCCGGGTACGCGGCCAGATCGCGCACGGGCGCTTTCAGATCGGGGCGCTCTCCGAGGGCGGAGTGCGATGGCTCGGCTCGCGCGAATTCGGGCCGGGCGCCATCGACGACACCCTCGTCATCACCAGCGACTCCTCGCCCGCGTTCTCGGTGGTGATCGCGGCCCAGGAGATCCCGGGCAGCGCCACGTTCGAATCCATCGAAGCGCAGGCCATCGACGGGTCCGAAGCCTCGGCCGCGAGCGACATCGACGACATCGGCTTCAACATCGGCTACTCCGTGGCCGGCGAAATCGTGGGCCTGGGTGCGGGAATCGAAGATCTCGCGATCGGGGACAAGGTCGCGGCCTGCGGCGCGGGCCTTGCCAACCACGCCGAGTTCGTGAGCGTGCCCAGAAACCTCGTGGTCCGCGTCCCCGAGGGCGTCGACCTCATGGAGGCTTCCGCCACCACGATCGGGTCCATCGCCCTCCAGGGCGTGAGACGGGCGCGACCGGAACTGGGCGAGCGCATCGCGGTCATCGGTCTTGGCCTCATCGGCCAGCTGACCGCGCAACTCCTGAAGGCCGCCGGATGCTCGGTGGTGGGCCTCGATCTGTCCGCCGACCGGGTGAAGCGCGCGATGGCGCTGGGCCTTACCGATGGAAGCGCGAACCCCGAAAGTTTCCGGCAACTGGTCCGCGACCTGACCCAGGGTCAGGGTGTCGACGCGGTGCTCATCACCGCCGCCTCCAAGTCCGACGCCATCCTCAATCTCGCCATGGAAGTGGCAAGGCGACGAGCGCGGGTGGTCATCGTGGGCGACATCGGCCTCAAAGCGGAGCGCGCGCACTTCTACCGGAAGGAAATCGACCTGCTCATGAGCACGTCCTACGGCCCCGGCCGCTACGACGCGCGATACGAAGAGCAGGGCATCGACTACCCGCTGCCCTACGTGCGCTGGACCTTGAACCGCAACATGGGCGCCTTCCTCGAGGCCATCGCCACCGGCCGCGTTTCCGTGCGCAGCCTGACCGACCGTGTCGTTCCTTTCGAGAAGGCCCCTGAGGTCTACAAGGAACTCGCGGAGTCCGCGGCCGAAGCGCCGCTCGGCGTGGCCCTCGAGTACTCGTCCACCCCGGCCGCGAGCGCCGACACCGCGCTGACCCTCGGCGGTCATCGAAAGGCGCCGGCCGCGGGGCCCGCCTCCTACGCCCTGGTGGGGGCTGGAGGGTTTGGAGTCTCGACCCTGGTGCCCCAGATGGACCGCTTGAAGGACCTCTTCTTCCTGCGCGGCGTGGTCAGCCGGGACGCGGTTCGCGGCGGCAACTTCGCGCGCGCGAACCGGGTGGAAATTCTCGCGAGCGGCCTCGACGAAGTGCTGACCCGACCGGAAATCTCGCTTCTGGTGGTGGCCACCCGGCATCACGAGCACGCGGACCAGGTGGTCAAGTGCCTCGACGCCGGGCGGGCGGTTTTCGTCGAGAAGCCCCTCGCCCTGACCTGGACCGAGCTCGAGCGGGTCGAGGCCTCCTGGGCCCGCTCTGATCGCAAGTTCCTGATGGTTGGTTTCAATCGACGGTTCGCGCCGGCCGTGGCCCAACTCCGGGAAATCCTGAAGGACCGGCGATCGCCCCTGGTCATCAACTACCGCCTGCACGGGGGCTACATCCCTCTCGATCACTGGGTCCAGAGCGCTCAAGGCGGCGGACGCAACATCGGCGAGGCGTGCCACATGTACGACCTGATGCG
>Ga0075163_10003734_pt1 | contig 20451 bp, 14 predicted proteins | sample JI1023141ADNA_FD_71478 | JGI IMG/M metagenome (GOLD analysis project Ga0075163, IMG submission 71478) | Wastewater effluent complex algal communities from Wisconsin, to seasonally profile nutrient transformation and Carbon sequestration -... | ecosystem: Engineered > WWTP > Effluent > Algae... | reverse complement strand
ATGGTAGTACTTATACTATAGATTCTGATAGTATTCCTTTGACTCCATCGGATTGTCACGCTTCTTTTTTCATTGCACCCGATACGGGAAATGTAAATGATTGGATTTTGTATGATTTTTCTACGAGCTCAGGAGCGTTGACCTACCTTTGGGATTTTGGTGATGGGACGACTTCTACACTTGCAAGCCCAACACATACTTATAGTGCACTTGGAAATTATATGATTTGTCTTACAATCTCTGATGGGACGTGCACAGATACGTATTGTGACTCTGCATTTCTTGACATTAATCAACCAGGAAGTGGTGTTTTGAGTATTAGAACGATGCAGGTTATTGCTGGAATTGATGATAGTCAATCAAAACTGAGTTTTGATGTTTTTCCTAATCCAGCAGAAGATGAATTGATAATATCTTGGTCAAATGAAGTTACTGGCAATAATCTAAACATCTCTATTTTCGATTTAATGGGACGTGAATTAAAAAACACAAATGAATCTCCTTCTTCCGCATGGAATAAAATCAATATAGGGCAATTACCCTCAGGGATATATTTGCTTAAAGTTTCCGATGGTAAAATAGCGGGAACAAAACGTTTTATAAAAAAATAAATGAAAAGAGTGTTGAGGAATTTTTTCTCAACACTCTTTTTCAATTTAATCTTTTACTCTATTAAATTTTAGCGCCTTCAGCATCCAATCAGGAAGTGGTTTTGAGGCATCCCGTTTACGCAAATCGAGGTACCACCCTAATTTTTTCATGATTGGAATTTTTTTCGTTTCTACAAATTCAATCAATGCTCCATCTGGGTCTTCGATATAACTGAAGTGGCCTGCGGCTTCTCCCATATCAAATTTTTCTCCACTATCAATCGTGTAAGGATGTCCTTTGGCTGCGCACAATTCTTTCATCGCTTTTTGGTTTCCGATATCAAAGCAGAGGTGAATAAAACCTTGGTCGCCCCAGAAACGATTTTCGAATATTTTTTTTGGTGTGCGCTCCAAGGTTTTTATCAATTCAATTTCGCTGGCGCCTAATAATTTTGAAAAAGCTCCAGAGCGCGGTTGACTGTGCTTTAATAATACACGATGCACTTTGTGTGCTCCACTCGGTAGGTTTTTTAAATCATCAAAATTTCCTTGCTTGTCGTACACCACGGTATCATAACCTAGAATATCCGCATAAAATTTTTTAGATTTTTCAATGTCACTTACACCTACCATCATTCCGGATGGACCACCGGTGAGTTGCAAGCCTTTCCCAAACCATGAATCACTTTTAACTACTTGAAATAGGTTGTTCCATGGATCGCGTAAATAAAACGTATCATTTCCGCTGGGATCTTTTACAATCTCGGATACAAGGTTTACATTTTTAGATTTTAAGAATTCGTATGAGCCTTTTACATCGCTCGTTTTCATGCGAGCACAATAAAAACCTAAATCGCCAAGTTGCAATTCGAAGGAGCAAGGTTCGGGTTTACGACTGGTATATTGCCAGATTTCAAATCCCCCGCCACCCTTTAGGTTGATTGCCAGTATGGCGTGTCGCATATGCGGTTTACCACCGGTATAAGGAAGCATTAAGTTCGCTTCGGCAGCTTCTTCAAAAATAGGTATGTCCATTCCGAAATGCTTTGCATACCAATTAAATGCTTCGTGTACATTTGGAATTCCAACACCTACTTGTTGAATTCCTGCTATCGTTGGGACCCCTCCCGACCTCCCCACAGGGGAGGCGTTATTACTTTTTGTCATACTATTTTTTTTGTCCTGTCCCCTCTCCTTTGGGAGAAGGGATTAAGGGGTGAGGTATTATTCGGGTTTCTGTTTTCTAATGAGTTTGGTAAATAAATTCGGAAAAAAGCGTTTTACCCAAATTGCTCTGAGTTCTTTTCCTCCGATAAAAATTTCTGTTGAATTATTTTTAATTCCTCTAAGCACTTGTTCCGCACAAGCTTCAGCACTTAATCCTTGCGCTTGACTCGGATCCATTTTATTATGTTTTCCACCATTGCCGGTGATGGCATTTACTGATATGTCGGTTTTTATTTTGCCGGGACAAACAAGTAAAACATTCACATGGTCGTTAAATATTTCCATGCGTAAGGCTTCAAAAAATCCGTGTAATGCATGTTTGGAAGCGGAGTAGGCTGAACGGAAAAAGAACCCGAATTTCCCTGCTATGCTGCTCATTACAACGATGTGACCGCTTTGCTGTTTAATCATAAACGGTAATACACTCTTTGTGAGAGCAATGGTTCCGAAAAAATTGATTTCCATAATTTTTCGATCGATTTCCATTGGCGTTTCTAAAGTAAGTGAACGCTGACTTATTCCACCATTATTGATAAGAATATCAATGCGGCCGAATTTATTGATGACCGTTTGTGTGAGTTCATTTGTTTTTGAGGTGTTGGATAAATCCAAAGGCAGTATAAGCACATCCGATTCAGGAAGATTCAAAGAGCGTTTTACGCGTTCTAATTCTTCGGTTCTTCGGGCAGAAAGGATGATTTTTGCGCCTTCAGCAGCAAATGCTTTGGCCAGCGCTTCTCCAATGCCGGAGGAGGCTCCTGTTATCCAAACGACCTTATTTTTGGTAGCACTCATTCTTTACAAAAATAGCTTAATTTTTGTATTAATTTTGCGTAAATTTAAACAATAATCGAGGAGAGGGATACGGCACGAAATCTGCTAAATCGTCTTATTTAAAAAGGTAAATGAAAAAAATCATCACGCTGTTTTGTATTGTGTTTTTATCGGCATGTACTTCCATTGAAGACAGAGTTGATATTCCGGATACCGTGCTTTCGCAGCAAAAAATGTCAGAAGTACTTGTGGATGTTCATTTGTTGGAAGCGTCACTCAATGTGAATGCTTATAGCAAGGGGCAAGTTATTATGAATAATATTCAACCGGATTCGGATATTTTAAAAAAGAATGCGATAACGAAGGAGCAATACGATAGTAGTTTTAATTTCTATGCTCAAAACCCGATATTACTTGCAGAAGTCTATCAATTGGTGTTGAATAATTTGAGTAAAATGCAAGCAGAAGTAATGACTGGTAAGTAGCGACTGTTTGCTAAAATTCAATTTTCTCAATTGGTAAGCCAATTAATCGTGCTATGTGATTTGCTTCATCTACACTCTCGCGATCTCCTTTTTCGTAATACCAGATAATGTGTAATTTTTTTTCTTTTTCAATTACTGATTTACAATTTTCAAAAAAAATAATGAGTAATTTATTGAAGATAGAATTGCAATATTCTATTTTGAGTTCAATGGTGGTGATGTCTTTCGGGCGAGCAAGGTATTTGTCCAACCAGGCATTTAAAGGTTTAAATAGCTGATAAATATCGTTTGAATAAGCTCTCCCAGAAATTTTTAATACACCGGTAGAAGCATTAAAATCAATCTCAGGAGTTTCCTTGGTTTTCTCAATAAATAAAGCATCCATTCGTAATAATGATTAGAGTAGTTATCTAATCATAAAAGTACGAAAAATATTATGCTTTTTTTAAAGTAAATGAAAAAACGGTTCCAGCCCCTTCTGTACTCATTACATTAATGGTTTGGTTGTGGGCTTCGATGATGTGCTTAACGATGGCTAATCCTAATCCGGTGCCACCTTGGTCGCGGGAGCGACTTTTATCAACTCTATAAAAACGCTCAAATAGGCGAGGCAAATGTTCTTTTTCAATTCCGATTCCATTGTCGGCTATTTCCACCATCACATTGTCTCCGGTATCATAGAAACGAATTTTTGTTTCACCGTATTCTTTGCCATATTTAACGGAGTTCACAATTAAATTCACCAGTACTTGACGAATTCTGAATCGGTCGGCATAAACAAAAATGGGTTTGGAGTCTTCTGGAAGTGTAAGTATAATTCCTTTCGCAGTGGCTTTCATTTCCTGTGCTTCTGCAACATCTTTTGCAAGCGCAAGGATGTCAAAACGTTCTGGCTCAATCTGTAATTCTCCTGTTTCAAGTTGTGAAATGGCTTCTAAGTCATCTACAATTGTAATCATTCGGTCGATGCTTTTTTCAGCTCGTTCCAGATAGTTTCTGTTGATGGAAGGGTCTTCTAAGCCGCCATCCAATAAAGTAAGTACATATCCCTGAATATTGAAAATGGGAGTTTTGAGTTCGTGCGAAACATTTCCCAAAAATTCCTTTCTATAAACCTCTAGTTTTTTCAGTCGCTCAATCTCATCTTTTCGATCGTCCGCCCACGCTTTTATTTCCAAATCCAGATTGTGAATTTCGTTGTTGGTGTAGTTAGGATTCGGTGATGGGTTATCACTATTCGCTCGATAGTTTTTTACAGTATTTAACAAGCGGTTGATTTTCTTTAAGATAAATGCATTTGCAAATAAAAGAAACAAGAAAGTAGAAGAAAGGGCTCCGATTAAACCGCCTATCGCACCAATTTCTTTTATGCCGTAATCACTGGGAAGACAGATATACATTACGAAATAAATTAGCCCAGATATAAGAATGGCCGCAATTAGTAGTGCAATTTTGGGTGAAATTGATTTCATTTAAAAGTATTGAATCTAAAACAAATTTAATGAATTAAACACATGAAATTTTTATAATCCTCGTAAATCAGTTTAATCTTTGTCAGCTGTGTTCAATCTAAAATTCAAACTTGTAACCAATTCCTTTTACTGTTTTAATGAAATCTTCGCCTAGTTTTTCGCGTAATTTACGGATGTGAACATCAATTGTTCGGTCGCCAACCACTACATCTCCGCCCCAAACTTTGTCTAAAATAACATCTCTTGTAAATACTTTTCCAGGTTTAGATGCAAGTAACGCTAACAATTCAAATTCTTTTTTAGGAAGGTTAATTTCTTTGCCGTCCTGGATAATTAAATAACGTTCTCTATCAATTTTAATTCCTCCCATATCCACTTTGTCAGTGGATTTACTGCTGTCAGAACTTGCTCCTCTTCTTAGCAAAGCTTTAATTCTGCTAATCAATACTCTTGGCTTGATAGGCTTGTTGATGTAGTCATCAGCGCCTACGTCAAATCCAGCAATTTGCGAATAATCTTCGCTTCTGGCCGTTAAAAAAGCAATCATTACATCTTTCAATCCCGGAATTTCGCGGATTTCGCGACACGTTTCAATGCCATCCATGTCAGGCATCATCACATCCAATATAATTAAATGAGGATTTTCTTTTTTTGCAACAGCTACGGCTTCTTTACCATTGTTGGCTGTAAATACGTTGTATCCCTCTTTCTTAAGATTGTAGCTTAAGAATTCCAAAATATCCGGTTCATCGTCTACCAACAGTATTTTGTATTCGTTATTATTCATAGTACTTGTTTTTAAATTCAGTGTAAAGTTCTTGTTTCGGTGTAATAGCAGTGTTAAATCAAGATTAATATAACATTAACAAACGCGTGTATCAACTTATTTTACTTAACACTAGTTTAATTTTTGATTAACCCTATCTTGACTTTCACTCGGTTACTTTGTAGGCGAATTAAATGAATTTAAAATGAAATTGAAATTTTTTATTACGCTTGTTATCCTTGTTATTACAAAGGTAACGTTTTCTCAAAACTCCAGCATAAAAGGGAAGGTAATTGATGAAAAAACAGGAGAAACCTTACCAGGAGCCGTTGTTGTTTTAAAAGGAACAACAACAGGTGGTAACACTGATTTAGATGGTGCATTTAGCATCAATAACCTTGCACCGGGTAGTTATTCCATTGAATGTAAATTGATTTCCTATAATACCAAGATATTAACCGATATTCAAGTAAAAGCAGGTGAGCCAACAATTATTTCTATTTCTATGGGATCTGCATCTACAGATTTGGGTGTGATAGAAGTAACTGCAACTGTTAGTAAGGAAACGAATACGAATTTATTAAATCTTCAAAAAAACAATGCGAGTTTATCCGATGGTATTTCATCAGAAAGTATAAAACGTTCACCGGACAAAAGTACCAGTGATGTTATTAAACGTGTTAGTGGTGCAAGTATTCAGGATAATAAGTTTGTAATTATTCGTGGTTTAAGCGATCGATATAACACAGCAATGGTAAATGGTTTGCCTTTGCCTTCAACTGAGCCAGACAGAAAAGCTTTCTCGTTTGACATCTTTCCTTCCAATATGTTGGATAATATGATCATCTACAAAACGGCTAGTCCGGATTTACCAGGTGATTTTGCAGGTGGAGTTATTCAAATTAATACAAAAGATATTCCGGAAGATAATTTTATTAGCATCTCGGCTGGTGCAGGATACAATACACAATCTACTTTTAAAGAATATAAAACGTATGATGGTGGAAAAAGAGATTGGTTAGGAATGGATGATGGTAAAAGAGCGATGCCAGAAGGCTTACCATCTACGGATGAATACATTCTTCAATTGTCTACAATAAGTACACGTTTCGAGGCGAGTAAGTTGTTTGAAAATGATTGGGCTATTAAAACAAAAAACTCATCACCATTGGCACAAAGCTACCAGTTGGCGTTTGGGTACAACGATTCACTTTTTAAAAATGATTTTGGTGTAGTAGGTGCAATTACTTACAACAACAGCAGAAAACTTCAAACCATCCATCGTCAAGATTTTAATCCGGATTTATCACAATTGTTTAAATATGATGATAGTGTATATAAGGAAAATATTTTATGGGGAGCGATGTTGAATTTTGCTTATAAGATTGGAAATAATCATAAAATCGCTTTTAAGAATATGTATAGCACCAATTCTGAAGATGCTGTGATTGATCGTACTGGAGTGAATTATGAAAATGATCAATTGAATCATGCTACATCTATGCAGTATACAAGTAATACATTGTTGTCAAATCAATTGTGTGGTGATCATTTAATATCAAAAATGAAACTAAAGTTAAAATGGGGAGTTGCATACAATAATACAAAGCGTATCGTTCCTGATTTGAGACGTATGTTCTATTATAAAAATTTAACTCCCGCTGGTTCAGAATCCGATAGCGTTTTCACTGCTTATGTGCCTTTTGGTGTCGTTTCAAATAGTTATGCAGGAAAATTCTATTCCAAGTTAGATGAAAATCTGAGAGCAGCATATTTAGATTTAGCTATTCCTTTCGAATTGTTTAAACAAAAACAAACATTAAAAATTGGTGGAACAGAACAATATAAAAATCGTTCATTTGACGCACGGGTATTTGGTTATGCAGTAAATAATGTATCTACTTTTGATTGGAATTTATTGACGTTGCCACAAGATTCTATTTTTGCTGAAGCAAATATTGGCCCGAATGGGTTTAAAGTGGGTGAGTTGAAAAATCCTTCAAATTCTTATTCGGCAAGTTCCAATTTAACTTCAGGTTATATTTTGTTGGATGATAATTTTGGAAAAAAAATCAGATTGGTTTGGGGAGCGAGAGTAGAAAATTATCGTCAGGTTCTTAATTCAATGTCTTATGGAGGTTCTCCGATTGTTATAGATACAGCCTATTTTGATGTATTACCATCCTTTAATTTTACCTATGCGTTAACTGAAAAAATTAATATCCGTGCAGCAGGATCTCGTACCGTTGCTCGCCCTGAATTTAGAGAGTTGGCTCCGTTTACATTTTACGATTTTAATACCTCCGCTGCTGTTGTTGGAAATCCTGCATTGGTAAGAACAAATATTACCAATGCCGATGTTCGATTTGAATGGTATCCAGGTTCAGGCCAACTGTTTTCAGCAACTGGATTCTATAAACAATTTCAAAATCCAATTGAACAAATTATAGATTTATCTGCAGGAGCAGGTAGTCGAATTTACACCTATCAAAATGTAATTGGAGCAACAAATTATGGTTTTGAAGCCGAAGTTCGATTTAAATTAAACTTATTGGATACGTTGTTTCATACAAAACAGTTCGATCATTTTACATTGTTTACCAATTATACATTTATTAAATCAGAAGTAGATTTGTCAAATGTTGCAACTGCTGTTACCGAAGAAGAAAAGCACAGACCAATGCAAGGGCAGTCGCCTTATATTATCAATGCTGGAATTCAATATTTGAATAACAACATCGGTTTAGGCGTAAGCTTGTTGTATAATAAGATAGGAAGAAGAATCTTTTTAGTCGGTTCAAACGGGTATAGAAATATTTATGAAGCACCAAGAGATTTATTTGATATTCAAATTACAAAAAGGTTCTTAAAAAATGGTGAAGTGAAATTTAACATCAATGATATTTTTAACCAGGAATCAGTTTTTTATCAAGATCAGAATGAATCTAAAAAATATGAAGAAGATAAAGACACGAAAATTACCGGTATAAGATACGGTGCAAATTATTCTTTATCCATTTCCTACAAATTCTAAATTTAATTTCTTTAAAAAGTCATCTCCGTTCAAAGTGATGACTTTTTTTTGGCAATGTAAAATTCACCACTTCGTAACCTTGTGTTAAAATAAGGTTGACTTATTCATAAAGCGGAGATAACAATCACGCAAGATAGCGCATCTACTTTTACATCGTTTTAGTACTACTCTTATTGTTATTAAAACGGGTAATGCCGCTTCCCTCAAACACGGTAACAAAATAAAAATATTATAAAATGAAAAAAATTTTACTAATGAGCGCCATGTTGCTGGGTGGAATATTCAGTGCAAATGCTCAAATTACAGTTTCAGGTGATATTACCACAAATACCACTTGGACAAAAAACAACATTTATATGTTGACGGGTGGATTTGTTTATGTTACAAGTAATGCAACATTAACAATTGAAGCAGGAACATTAATTAAAGGAAATGCATCTACGTTGGTTATCACTCGTGGGGCAAAAATTATGGCTGATGGAACTCAAACAGAGCCAATTGTTTTTACATCTTATCAACCAGCTGGATCAAGAGCTCCGGGTGATTGGGGTGGAATTATTCTTTGTGGTAAAGCACCAATCAACGATCCGGCAGGTTCTCGCCTTGCAGAAGGTGGAATTGATCCAGTAAAAGGATTGTATGGTGGAACAGACCCGAACGACAATTCAGGTATCCTGAATTATGTTCGCATTGAGTATGCAGGTATTGCCTATTTACCAAATAACGAAACAAATGGTTTAACCATGGGTGGAGTTGGTATGGGAACTACAATTGATTACGTTCAAGTAATTCATGGTGGTGATGATGCTTTTGAATGGTTTGGTGGAACAGTAAACTGTAAACATTTGGTTTCTTCAAGAGGCGTTGATGATCATTTTGATACAGATTACGGATTTAGTGGAAAAATTCAATTCGCAGTTGCATTAGCTGATTCTGCTGTTGCAGATATCTCTGGATCAAATGGTTTTGAGTCTGATAATGATGCTGGTGGAAGTACAAATGCTCCATTAACACATCCTATTTTCACAAATGTTTCATTTTTCGGACCTAAAAAAACTGCAACTACAACTATTAATGGTAACCATAAACGTGGTGCTCATTTAAGAAGAAGTACTGCTTTATGTGTTTACAATTCATTTTTTGCAGGTTTTCCTACAGGATTAAAATTAGAATCTGATAACTCTGCAAATAATGCAAAATTTAATTCATTACAATATAAAAACAATATCATTGCAGGTTGTCCGCAAGTAATCGATTCAGCAGGTTTAACAATTACATGGGGTGCACCATACAATTCAGTTTTAGGATGGTTCAATTTCCCTGCAAACGGAAATTCAACTTTGCCGAATAGTTTAGATATTATGGCTACAAATCCATATAGCTATACAAATCCAAATTTCTTATTGATGGCTGGTTCTCCTGCTTTAACAGGAGCAAGTTTTTCTAGCCCGAATTTATCGGATCCATTTTTTACACCAACAACTTACCGTGGTGCATTTGATGGTGTGAATGATTGGACTAAATGCTGGACAAATTTTGACCCGCAAAATACTCCTTATACTACAGCTGGAATTAACTATTTAGCTGTAAATGTTACAACAAGTGGTTCAACAACTTTTTGTGCTGGCGGTTCTGTTACTTTAACTTCTGATGCAACTTCAGGAAACGTTTGGAGCACATCAGCAACTACGTCTTCTATTAACGTTACTGCTTCAGGAAGTTATTCTGTTACTGTTTCGAATGCAGCTGGTTGTGTTGTTACAACTTCACCAATTGTTGTTACTGTGAATGCTTTACCAACTCCAACTGTTACTGCAGGTGGACCTACAACTTTTTGTGCTGGTGGTTCAGTTACTTTATCTACAGGAACATTCCCTACCTATTCTTGGTCAAGTGGAGCAACAACTTCTTCAGCTGTAATTTCTACAGGTGGAAATCAAACAGTAACCGTTACTGATGCGAATGGTTGTGTTGGAACTTCTCCAATTACAGCGATTACAGTTAATCCATTACCAAGTGTTCCAACTATTTCTGCAGGTGGCCCAACTTCTTTCTGTACAGGTGGATCAGTTGTTTTAACATCAAGTTATACTGGTGGAAACACATGGTCAACTTCAGCTACAACAGATGCAATTACTGTTAATAGTACTGGAAGTTATTCTGTAACACAAACCGATGTAAATGGTTGTTCTTCTACATCTGTTGTAACAAATGTGAATGTAAGTAGTGCACCACTTCCAACAGTAAGTGTTGCTGGTTCAACAGCGCTTTGTGCTGGTGAATCCGTTACATTGTCTGCTTCAACTGCTGATACCTATTTATGGAGTCCTGGTGGACAAACAACACAAACAATTGTTGTTACTGCTGCTGGTACTTACAACGTAACAACAACCAATGCAGATGCTTGTGATGGTGTTGGTACTTCATCTAATACAGTTGTTACTGTGAATCCTGTTCCAACTGCAGCAGGTGCTGTAGCGTCTACAACTGGATTTAACGTTACATTCTCGAACACATCTTCAGGTGCAACTTCTTATTCATGGGATTTTGGTGACTTGTCAAGTTCATCTGCTACCGCTCCTGTTCATGCGTATGCATCTAACGGAACCTATACAGTTACATTGATTGCTTCCAATGGCGTATGTTCTGATACAATTACTTTTAATACGACATTATCTGTTGGTGTTGAAGAAATTCAAACAATCGCAGGTGTGAATTTGTATCCAAATCCAGTTAGCCAAGAAGCAACAATTGATGTGAACTTGAATGAAGCAACAAATGTTTCTGTATTTGTTTATGACATCACTGGAAAAGTTGTTGCAAATGTATTTGACGGACAAATGGATGCTGGTATGACTACCTTAAAAGTTGATGCTTCTAATTTAGAAGCAGGTATCTATTTTACAACAATTGTATCAAATAATGCTAAAAAGACTTTAAAAATGGTTGTTGTTAAATAATTAATTTGATTAGTGCTTTTATCAAACACCCTCACAAAATTGTGAGGGTGTTTTTTTTGTTATTAATAATTACTTAATAGTAAAAACATATTTAAGATTTGATGCCATCGTATTTTTGATAAAAAAGAAAAAATGAATACACCATTGAAAATATTAATAGTCGATGACGAACCGGATATTCTTGAATTCTTGTCTTATAATTTCCGTAGGAAGGGGTTTGAGGTAATTGTTGCAAATGATGGTATAGAAGGCTTGGATCTGGCAATTGCAGAATGCCCTCATCTAATCATTTCTGACATTTTAATGCCCAAATTAGATGGAATAGAAATGTGCAAAGCCATTAGAAAAATCGAACAGTTTTACCGAATCCCATTTATCTTTTTAACAGCTGTTTCTGATGATTATAAAGTAATGTACGCAATGTCTTCCGGAGCGGACCAGTTTGCTTCAAAACCAATCCGATTTGAATACCTGCATACCTTAGTTAATCAGTTAATGGAGGAGAAAGCCGCTTAAAGTTGAAGTTTTTACCATTTCATAAGATTTGATTAACCTTATTTTTTCCTCAGAAACATATTTTTGTAGCACAAACAATAAATTGAAAAGCATGGAAAGTTTGAAGAGTGTTTTGTTAGTATTTGATGATCTGAAAGAACTTGAATTTATCGAAGAACAACTTGTTGAAAATGGATTTCAGGTTTATAAATGCAATACTTTAAATGATGCATTGGTATTAGCAGAAAGAAAAATTCCTAATTTAATTGTTATAAACACAAATGATTCTGAAATCAATATACAATCGTTTATTGGTAAAGTAAAAACAGATCGACTGAAAGATTCAATATTATTAAGTTTAATTGAGTTGGAAGATTTTTTGAAGGTTTCCTCCAAAGAGCATTTTGTTGTAAAGCCGGTTCGCCCAAAACTATTACTAAGTTTAATCAGAAGCATGATGAATCGCGAAAAAATTAATTGGCTTCCTTCTTTTCATTAATTTTTAAATATTCCTTAATTATTCCGTAATACCTTGGTGATATCACATTCCTATTTTTGTGATGTGATAAAGTTAATATCTATTAGATGTCAATGAATTGTGTGAAATACATAATTCATCCTTTAACCGAAGCCAAACGCTTTGTCAGCATTCTACCCCCTTTATTTTTCTTCCAGTTATTAATTAAATATATTCTAAAATGAAAACAATTTTATTTTGGTTTCAGGCGCTTGTTATTCGAGTTCTAATGAAACAACTTTCCGCATTGTATTCACCTTTTAAGTCAAACCAGCTTAAGAATGTAACTGATTATTAAATGACAGTGGTATGAAAGTTAAAAGGCGAGAGGTTGATGTAGTTGTAATTTCTGACATTCATTTGGGAACTTATGGTTGCCATGCTAAGGAATTGCTACAGTATTTAAAAAGTATCAAACCAAAGAAAATAATATTGAATGGTGATATTATTGATATTTGGCAATTCAACAAACGTTATTGGCCTTCCAGTCATATGCAGGTAATCAAGCATATTACTGGATTAATTGCAAAAGATGTGAAAGTGTATTACGTGACGGGGAATCATGATGAGATGCTTCGAAAATTTGTTGGCTTCAAAATGGGATCTTTGAAAATAGTAAATAAAGTGATTTTAAATATAGATGGAAAGAAGGCTTGGGTTTTCCACGGAGATGTATTTGATGTAACAATGAAGCATGCAAAATGGTTGGCAAAATTGGGCGCAGTCGGATATGATATGCTAATATTAATTAATCGAGCTGTGAACTTTATTTCACAAAAAATGGGAAAGGGGAAGATTTCTCTTTCAAAAAAAATCAAGAATAGTGTTAAAGGTGCAGTTAAGTTTATAAATGCATTTGAACAGACGGCCGCAGATATTGGTATTTCAAACGAATATGACTTTGTTGTATGCGGACATATTCACCAACCTGAAATCAGAGAAATTAAAAATGATATGGGCTCAATAACCTATCTGAATTCAGGAGATTGGATAGAAAATTTAACCTCTTTAGAGTATAACGATGGACAGTGGAGTATTTATAAGTACCAGGAGGATCTTGTGGCACAGTCGATTGACCTTTCAGATAAAAATTATGTTAACCTGAATAAAGTTCAATTGTTTGAAAATTTGGTAGAAGAGTTTAATCTAATGAAACGTGCTTAAAAAATACATTTATGAAAATATTATACGCTATTCAAGGCACTGGAAACGGACATTTAAGTCGCGCACGAGACATTATACCAATACTTCAGAAAAAAGGAGAGGTAGACATCCTAGTGAGTGGAATTCAAGCGGATGTAAGTTTACCTTTTCCAATTAAATTTCGATTAAAGGGATTAAGCTTTGTATTTGGAAAAAATGGAGGGGTAGATATTGTTAGCACTTACTTAAAAATGGACACGCGTGAATTATTAAAAGACATTGAAAAAGTGCCTATTGAGGAATACGACTTAATTATTAATGATTTCGAACCAGTAACTGCTTGGGCTTGCAAACAAAAAGGATTGCAATGCGTTTCTTTAAGCCATCAATGTGCTGTATTGTCGGCAAATGCCCCAAAACCTAAAAAGAAAGATCCACTTGGACGGATGGTCCTTAAATATTATGCGCCCACAACATCGCAATATGGATTCCATTTTTCAAAATTTGATAAAAATGTTTTTACACCTGTAATACGGAAAGAGATAAGAGATTTAAAGCCTGTTAATAATCGTCATTATACTGTTTATTTACCTGCATATGACGATGAGCGATTGCTTAAAAACTTGCGAAAGTTTAAAACTATTCAATGGGATGTGTTTAGTAAACATAATAAAAAAGTTATTAAGGAAGGAAATATAACAATACAGCCAATCAATAATGAAGCATTTGTAAAAAGTTTAGCTACCAGTACAGGTGTTTTGTGCGGGGCTGGTTTCGAAACGCCTGCTGAAGCATTGTTTTTAAAAAAGAAGTTATTGGTAATTCCAATGAAAACGCAGTATGAACAGCAATGTAACGCAGCCGCTTTAAAAGTAATGGGTGTTCCTGTCATAAAAAGTTTAAAGAAAAAACATCATTCTGTAATTAAAGATTGGTTGGAATATGGTAAAGTTATAAGTGTTGATTATCCAGATATTACCGAACAGATTATAAATACATTGATTGCCAATCACTACCATAAAAAGAATATTATTCGAGATTTTAAATGGAATAATATTGCTCAATTTGCTCGGGTATAATTTTTTGAAATTGGATGTTAGATAAAAAGCAATTTGGACGTGATTTTAAGTGGGGTGTTTCTACTGCTGCATATCAAATAGAAGGAGCACATGATAAGGATGGAAAGGGAGATTCAATCTGGGACACTTTCTCAAATCAGAAGAAAAGAATATTGAATAATCATAATGGAAATCATGCTTGCGATTTTTATAATCGCTATAAAGATGATTTGCAATTAATGAGTTATTTAAATATTCCAAATTTTCGTTTTTCATTGTCTTGGTCTCGTATTCTTCCTTCTGGTTTCGGTACAGTAAATAATAAAGGGGTAGATTTTTATGATCGGTTAATAGATTATTCACTTGAATTGGGAATCGAACCTTGGGTTACTTTGTATCATTGGGATTTGCCCCAAGCTTTAGAGAATAAAGGCGGTTGGGTAAACCGAAATATTGTTGGTTGGTTTTCTGATTACGCAGAATTGTGTGCAAAAAAATTTGGTGATCGGGTTAATAATTGGATGATTCTGAATGAACCCATGGTATTTACAGGTGCTGGTTATTTCTTAGGAGTTCATGCACCAGGAAGAAAAGGGTTGAGAAATTTTATTCCAGCTGTCCACCATGCTTCATTGTGCCAGTCTGTTGGTGGAAGAATAATCAAAAGTGCTTTACCGGCAGCGCAGGTTGGGACAACATTCTCATGTTCGCATTTAGAACCCAATTCAAACTCTGAAAAAGATAAATTGGCAACAAAGAAAGTCGATGCTTTACTGAATCGAATGTTTATTGAACCTTCATTAGGGTTGGGTTATCCAATTTCTGATTTAAAATTGTTAGATAGGATTTACAAATATTATTTACCCAATGACGAGTTACTTTTAAAATTTGATTTTGATTTTATTGGAATCCAAAACTATACTCGCGAAATTGTTTCTCATTCTTATTTTGTCCCACTTCTAAATGCTAAACTTGTGAAAGCGGAAAAACGAAAAGTTCCAATTACACTCATGAATTGGGAGGTTTATCCGGATGCAATGTATCAAGTTTTAAAAAAATATGATGCATACCCGCAAATTAAGAAAATCATTATTACTGAGAATGGATCAGCATTTAATGATGTGGTATTTGATGGAAGAATAAATGATGAATTGAGGACAAATTATTTAAAAAGTCACATTCATGAAGTACTTCGCGCAAAAAATGATGGAGTAAAAGTCGGTGGTTATTTCGTTTGGACTTTTTTAGATAATTTTGAATGGGCAGAGGGTTTTTATCCTCGTTTCGGCTTGGTGCATACCAATTTTAGAACGCAAGAGCGTATAGTAAAGCAATCCGGCAATTGGTATAAACAATTCTTGCAATTTGATTAATTTACAGTTCAACTCCAACCACTAAAACATCATCTGTTTGTTCGGTATTATTTTTCCATTCATGAAACAGGCGCTCAAGTTCCAGTTGTTGTGTTTGCATGGATAGTTTTGACGTTTTATGTAGGGTAGATTTGAATTTTTTGGTCATGAATTTTTTATCGTTTGGCCCACCGAATTGATCTGCATATCCATCGCTACACAAATACAAGCGATCCCCTTTTTGGAAATTAATACTTTGGCTTTCATATCGTCTAATTGATTCTAAGTTCATTCCACCAATTGGATAGTGAGAGCCATCAATACTTGTAAAGTCGTTTTGTGAAACATGATACAATGGTCGTAATGCACCTGAGTAGGTTAAGAAATTTGTTTCGTAATCGATACTGCAAAGTGATATGTCCATGCCATCAAATGGTCGTTTGTCTTCATCAATAAAATCATTGGAATAGTCAAATGCTTTTTTTAATTTATGATCTAATCGTTGAAGAATATGGGAAACATCTGTGTTTTTTTCTTCGATAACAATTTGATTCAATAGACTGATGCCCAATACTGACATGAAAGCACCGGGTATTCCATGTCCTGTGCAGTCTGCAACTGCTAAGATGGTTTTGTTTTCAATTTTAGTAAACCAATAAAAATCACCACTTACAATGTCTTTGGGTTTGAATAATATGAAAGATTCAGGAAATAATCGGAATAAGTGTTTTTCCTTCAACATCATTCCTTCTTGAATCCGTTTTGCATAAATAATGCTGTTGTTTAATTCTTCATTCTTTATCGTTTTCGTTTTTTCCTTCAGCGCAATTTTGGTTTCATTTTCGTATGCTGCTTTTATGGAATCGGTTTGAAATAGTCTGTTTGTAATTGTTTTCCAGAATTCATTGTATTTCTGAAAATTATTTTTCGATAGTGTTACTTCCGCCATGGTCTTGCTTGTTAGGCGACAATGTTAGGGAACTCCTTTATATAAAAGCTTTTCTGGATATCAATAAATTGTTAATATAGAGTAGTTATGTCATTTCAATTATTAACCGGTATAAATTATCGACCAGTAATGCTTTTTAATATCCTTTGATATAATAGAAATAAACATAATGGTTGTTTAATTTATAGTTAATGATATTCGGAAGAGTGTTTATTTACTTAGCTGAAATATAATTTCTAGTGATGATAATTATGTTGGATGATTGTTTTAACATCGGAAACATTTATAATACTTCTTTTTTACTTAGATTTTACATAGTAAGTCTTATTTATAAGTATACAATAATGTTCTCCTCTTATTCACTTAAAATAGGTATTTCATTTTTGCATCAGAAAATCTAACTGATAAATATCAAAACAAAAATGAAAAAAGAATTTAAAATTGCACTCACAGGCCTTACTTTGCTGCTGTTTTCACAGTTTGAAAGTAAAGCGCAAATAGTTTTGCAACAGGATTATACAAATTATAATTCTGCAACAATTGGAACATTTCAAAACGTGAACTTCCGTGAAAGTGGTTTTTCTGGTTTGTTTCCCATTGCCAATACAAATGGAAAAGAGTTTTGGACAGTTTCTGATAGAGGTATAAATGTTGATTGCGCAAATGCAAATCCGTCAGGTTGTCATCCTACTTATGATAAGATGTATGCATTTGCGAATTACGCACCCAAGATTCATAGAATAAGAATCAATGGAGATTCATTGCAAATTTTGCAGTCAATAACAATGAAGCGTCCTACTGGAACAGGAGCAACTGGACTTTTAAATCCTTCCGGATTTGGTAGTACAGCTGCAGAAGTTTGTTCTACAGATACCGTTTCAAATTGTGCAGATTTTAATTTGAAAACGGCTGCGAAAGATGTTTGGGGAATTGACTCTGAGGGAATTGTTGTTGATCAAAGTGGAAATTTTTGGATTTGCGAGGAAGGCGGTCCAACGATTTGGAAATTAAATGCAAATGGAATTGTTGTGAATCGATTCACTCCTTATGCAAGTTTGCCTGGTGCACAAACAGAGGATATTATGATTGATTCTGTTTTTAAGTATCGTAAAAATAATCGCGGTTTTGAAGGAATAGCAATTACTCCGAACGGGAAAATTTATGCAATTCTCCAAAGTCCTGCTTTGTACCCAAACACAAGTACAGGGGAAGGAACCAGAATCCACAGGATTTTAGAAATAAATCCTATCGATAACTCTACTCAAATGTTTGTCTACACAAATGAAGGTATTATTGGTGCAAGTGGTCCTAATCAAATTCGTTATAAAGATTGGAAAATCGGAGACATGTTTGCAATTAATAACTCTGAGTTTTTAGTAATAGAAGCTGCTGCAAGAGGAACTACGGACATTAAAAAGATGTACCGCATTAATTTAAGTGGTGCAACTCCGGTTACTTCAGGATTATATGGTGGAGTAACATTGGAAGCATTGGTGAATGCAGCTGGACTATCTGCGAATGGAATTGTTCCTGCAACAAAAACACTTTTTATGGATTTGCTTGCTAACGGCTGGCCAAGTGCATTAGATAAAGCAGAAGGATTGGCTATATTAAATGATAGCACAATAGCAATATGCAATGATAATGATTTTGCATCTACATGTCCTTTATCAGATGGAATTGTTTTGCCAACTACAAATGTTGGCCATATTATTAAATATGGTTTGTCAGGTAGTAATAAAATTTCAGGTTTTCAAGCAGTAGAAACAACTTTAATTCAAGGACAAACGGCACAAAGTACTTCTCAGTCGCCTTACTTAATTCCGAGTGTTGTTGGGGCGAAATTCACGTCTATACTATCAGCAAAAGATGTTGTGGGTGGATATAAAATGTGTGGTTTGCCGGATGGACTGGGTGCTTTCGATAATGGGAATGGTACTTTTACAGTTTTAATGAATCATGAAATGGGTAACACACTTGGTGCTATTCGCGCGCATGGTTCGATCGGTGCATTTGTTTCTAAATGGATTATTAATAAATCTGATTTAACAGTAGCGAGTGGAAGTGATTTAGTTCAAAATGTTTATTTGTGGAATGGGTCTGGTTATACATTGTATAACTCTAGTAATCCTTCACCTCTAGCTGCATTTAATCGTTTATGTTCAGCTGATTTACCATTATCAAGTGCTTTTTACAATAGTGCAACAGGCTTAGGAACTCAAGAACGTATTTTTATGAATGGTGAAGAAGCCGGTTCTGAAGGGAGAATGTTTGGACATATCGTAACTGGTCCTAATAGTGGAACATCCTATGAATTGCCATATTTAGGTAAATTCAGTGCTGAAAATGCAGTAGCATGTCCTTCTGAAGGTAACAAAACAATTGTTGCTGGTACAGATGATACAACTCCTGGTCAAGTTTATTTTTATATTGGAACCAAAACAAATACAGGAACGGAGATAGATAAAGCTGGATTGACCAATGGGAAATTATTTGGCGTTGCAGTAACTGGATTGACCGCAGAAGTAAGTGGAAGCGTTCCTTCTCCAGGAACAGCATTTACAATGGTTGATTTGGGGGTTGTAAACAATATGACCGGTGCGGCTATTAATACTGCAAGTAATTCTGCAGGTGTCACAAATTTTCTTCGTCCGGAAGATGCTGCATGGGATCCATCAAATCCAAATGATTTTTATTTTGTAACAACAAACTCATTTACAAATCCAAGTCGTTTATGGAAACTACATTTTACAAATATTGCTAATCCTGAATTAGGCGGAACAATTACTGCTGTTCTAGATGGAACAGAAGGACAAAAAATGTTGGACAATCTTACAATCGATAATTTTGGACATGTTTTAATGCAAGAAGATCCGGGAAATCAATCACATTTTGCAAAAATTTGGCAATATACGATTGCAACAGATGCTTTAACTCAAGTAGGAAGTCATGATGCAACTCGGTTTTTATCTGGTGGCGCAAATTTCTTGACGCAAGATGAGGAATCGTCTGGCATCATTGATGTTCAAGGAATATTAGGTGCAGGAATGTTTTTAGCAGCTGATCAGGCACATTATAGTATCTCAGGTGAAGTAGTAGAAGGCGGACAATTATTAGCATTTTACAACCCCGATACATATACATCTAATCCTGAAATTTTTGTTCAAGGAAATAGTGTGAATATTTTAGATGGTGATTCCTCACCATTGTTAGCGGATAATACGGATTTTGGAAATGTAAACACAGGAAGTTCACTAACAAAAACATTTGTAATTCAAAATGCTGGTCCAGGTAGTTTATCATTAAGTGGAATTAGTTTTTCAGGGGTAAATGCTAGCGAGTTTACTTTACTAAGTGCTCCAACATTTCCATTGACAATTGCTTCTAGTGCATCGCAAACGATCACTGTTCAATTTTCGCCAATGGCAGCAGGTCTTCGTTCTGGTAACATTAGAATTGCAAGTAATGATTTTGATGAAAATTTGTATGACTATGCTTTACAAGGGACAGGCGTTTGTACTTTACCAACTGCTGCAGTAACATCGGGTGGTGCAACTACATTTTGTATTGGTGGGACTGTTAGTTTAACTGCAACATCCGGTGCAACATCTTATTTATGGTCGACTGGT
>Ga0075163_10003733_pt1 | contig 20458 bp, 22 predicted proteins | sample JI1023141ADNA_FD_71478 | JGI IMG/M metagenome (GOLD analysis project Ga0075163, IMG submission 71478) | Wastewater effluent complex algal communities from Wisconsin, to seasonally profile nutrient transformation and Carbon sequestration -... | ecosystem: Engineered > WWTP > Effluent > Algae... | reverse complement strand
GAATATCGTCAGAACTTCTATTATCCGCAGGCTGGTCGAAATTATATTGTGATGGTGGCTTTGAGGTTTTGATGCGGGATTCTGCAACTGTCAATATCAAGTAACTGGTTACCTTTGTACCGATGCCCAAAGAAAGTTACCAGCCATTTACCATTCGTGCACTGTTGCGTCTTACCCGGTTTTGGAATCTGGTAATCATTGGTATGTCGCAATACTTTGCGGCTATCTTTCTGATTGATCGCGAATTGCTTTTTGACTGGAGATTATTTCTGCTGGCATCCTCTACGGCTATTATCGCAGGCGCTGGCTATATCATTAACGATTATTACGACATTAAAATAGACCTGATTAATAAGCCAGAGCGTGTAGTAATTGGCAAAAGTATCACCCGCAGGTATGCATTGTTTTTCCATAGTGTACTTTCTTTAGTTGGAGTTGCTCTTGGTTTTTTGCTTGGCTGGAAAGTAGGCGTAATTCATTTTCTTTCTGTTTTTTTGCTTTGGTGGTACTCCAACAGTCTGAAGCGCCAACCCTTTATCGGTAATTTTGTGGTGGCGTGGCTTACCAGCATTTCTATTGTGTTGGTCAATATTCTCTATGACCTTACCAATCCCCTTGTGGTTATTTATGCTTTGTTTGCTTTCTTCATGACGTTAATTCGTGAAATTGTAAAAGACATGGAAGATTTAAAGGGTGACAATACATTTGGATGCAAGACCCTGCCAATCATTTGGGGAATCCGGAAAACGAAATGGATCATTTATGTCTTGCTGGTTTTATTAGGAGCTTCTGTGGTGTTACTCAACGAGGGGTATTCGCAATTGCCCCTTTCATATTTTCTTATTTTCCTATACATCCCGCTTGGCTTACTTTTGGTGAGATTGATTCGGGCCGATACCCGAAAAGATTTTTACTGGTTAAGCCAGTGGTGTAAAATCATCATGTTGTTTGGAGTGGTAAGCATGGTGTTCATTTAATTCTTTTCTTTGCGCTCATGAATCAACCCGCCAGGCTGGCTGTTTTTCTTTCAGGTAATGGATCGAATGCAGAAGCCATATTTTCTTACTATAAGAATCACCCATCCATTCAGGTAGTATTCGTGTTGAGCAACAACCCCGCTGCTTTTGGATTGCAACGCGCCAGTAAGTTCAATATACCGTCAAGGGTTTTTACGAGACAACAATTCCGCGAAAGCGATGAAGTAGTTCAATGGTTAAAAGAGGCTCATGTAACCCATGTGGTGTTGGCAGGGTTTCTTTGGTTGATTCCATTAAATCTGATACATGAATATCCACATCGCATTATCAACATTCACCCAGCCTTACTACCAAAATATGGAGGCAAAGGAATGTATGGTGCAAAAGTGCATGAAACAGTGAGGGCTGCAGGCGAAACTGAAACCGGGATTACTATACACGAAGTAGATGAACGTTATGATGAAGGGAGAATTCTATTTCAGGGAAAATGCCCGATACATCCTACCTATTCGCCAGAGCAAATTGCCGAGCAAGTGCAACGGCTGGAACATGCACATTACCCACGGGTAATTGAACGGTGGGTGAATCAGCAGTAACCGTTATGTCAGGGATTTTTTGTTGATAGTAATTAATTCAAAATCCTGAGACTTGGGAAAATCGTCAAAAACTTTTTGAATAAATTCGTCTGGCACGGCCAATTTGCGTTTTAAAACATCAATCCACGCGCCATCCAGATTAATAATAGCAGACAACGTTCCGTCTTCTTTGTAGAAATGATGACGTACACTCCAGCGACTGTAATCGGATGAAGCTTTGGTTACCGTAAGATCAACCGTAATCTTGTCTTCGAATTTTATTTCCCGTTTAAAGATAGCCTCTTCACGAAAAAGAATAGGGCCGATACGAAGTTCTTCAAACTTAAGATTGGTAAGCCCGTGTTTTGAGAAGCAATCAATGCGCACGGTGGCTCCATAATCATAGTAAGCAGAATGGCGCAGATGCCGGTTCTGATCAATATCTGACCAACGCACTTGTATAGGCAATGAAAATTTCTCCATATATATGAATTCTGATTAGGCGTCAGACCGCTTAAGCATTAGGCAAAGAGCGGTCAGACGCCTGCAATCGGCTAGATTCCAATTTTCTCGCGCTTCGACCAGATTTCATCGATGGGTTCGCCTTTGCTGCTCTTACCGCGGTGTCGCCAATCACCACCTTCAATTAAGGAAAAATCAAATTCCAGCTTTGCGCCTACGCGACTATTGTCTCTTGAGAAGACTTCAATGGTTTCGGTGTACTTACCATCAACAGTAGTGTACGAGCCACCACCGGTACCAAAGAATTCTTTTGTTTCGTTGTTATAAGCGATCCATTGAAAGTGGGTGCCTGATAATATTTTCATTGTTTTACGTGCACCGGGTGTTCTCTTTTGAATGGTACCATCATCGCCCATACGACCCGTAATTAGCCACGCACCAGAAAGCACTCCGGGTGTTCCGTTGTCAATCCGCGAAAACTCAGGACCATCTTTAAAACTCAGTTTGTCTTTTTGAGTCTTTACGGAGGTTCTTTGTTCAGTGCCGATCAGCTCCGGTTTCAGGGTATTGAACTCATGAACTTCCACAAACTGACCCTTTTCCAAACGCCAGGTGCCACCATAAGTTCCGGTGTAAGTTTTGTCTTTTACATTATATACTGCAACCGAAAAAAATTTACCAGCCACAATCATAACGGAGCGATTCTCATCGGGTCCACTTTGCCAGGCACCGGTCAGATCCTGCGAGTAACCAGAAACGCTGCTTAGTAGAATAAGAAACAGAATTACATTTTTCATAGACTTTGATGTTTGTTGAATTATAAGATCAAGGTGTATTCACCTCATGAAATCCCCCTTCTGAATTATCGGTCCAGCTCATCGGATAATTTTTATCGAGAAACTCTAAGGAGTCTTCGGTAAGGTACAACGGCTTGAACGTATCAATCATCACGGCTAACTCATGGGTTTCTTTTGCACCAATACTTTTTTCTACCGTGCCGGGATGTGGCCCATGCGGTAATCCACCAGGGTGTAATGTGAACGAGCCGCGCTCAATGCCCCTGCGACTCATAAAATTTCCCTCGGCATAATAGAGTACCTCATCACTATCGATATTGCTGTGATTGTAAGGGGCTGGTATGGCTTGAGGATGATAATCAAACAAACGCGGCACAAACGAGCAGATCACAAAATTATGGGCTTGGAAAGTCTGATGGACTGGTGGAGGTTGGTGAATCCGTCCGGTGATGGGTTCAAAGTCGTGAATAGAAAAAGCATAGGGCCATAAAAAGCCATCCCAACCTACCAAATCCAGTGGGCTGTAATCATATACATATTGGTGCAGGTAGCCTTGCTTTTTTATCTTCATCAAAAACTCACCCTTGCTGGTGTCAGTGATTAATTCATGCGGAGGGCGGATGTCTCGTTCGCAATACGGTGAGTGCTCTCCAAGCTGTCCAAGTTCATTGCGGTAGCGTTTCACAGTCTCGATCGGTGAGGCTGCTTCAACAATCAATAGCCGGAGCGGCCCTTCCTCAAACTCCAGTTTGTAAATTACCGTGCGCGGGATTACCACATAGTCACCTTGCCTGATCTCCAGTTTACCAAATTGCGATAGTAACACACCTTTTCCATCATGGATAAAAATCACTTCATCGCCTTCAGCATTTTTATAGAAGTAATCCATTTTTCTTTTAACCGGAGAGCAGATTGAAATGGAACAATCGCTGTTTGCGAGAAGTACTTTGCGGGCCGTCAGATAGTCATCACCGGTGGTTGTAACTTTTGATGTATTCAAATGAGTTTGACGCAATGCATATTCCTGAATCAGTTTTGGGCCATACTTAACAGGATCTTTCAACGACTTGATTCGCGTTGGCGGATTGATATGATAGAGGTTGGAATATATTCCCGAGAAACCTTCGGAGCTTACAAGTTCTTCTTTATATAAACTGCCATCGGGCTGCCTGAATTGAGTGTGTCGTTTGTGTGGAATATTTCCAAGATGGTGGTAGTACATAGTGTGTAAGTTGACTGAAAATTTTCTTACGGTGAAGGTACAAAAAAAGAACTCACCCCTTTTATAAATCAGAGGTGAGTTCCTGAATTTGTCAATCCCGAATTCTACATTTTACTTCTGTTCAATTCCGGAATCCGGTCGAAGAGTTTAATGGCTTGCTGAAGTACTTCATTCGTTTCGTTAATGATTGGGTAAAAGCTTTGGTTGTCCCACACGTTACGCGCAATCTCAGCCTTCAGGTACACCTGGAAGAGTCGTTTATTTTTAGCCAAATCATTGGGTCGGGCTTCAATTTTATTTTTGATACCCATTATTACGACCCTACTTAACATCACATCATTCACTTCAAAATTTTGCAAGTATGCTTTATATCCTTTTTCTTTTAATTGAGATTCATTTTGTTCGGCAAACATAAAGGCATATTCCCGTAAAATATTAGCATTGAAAAGTTCATTGAAATATTTACTGCTTGAAGTGGTGTCCAGCGGCACGAAATAATCAGGCATGATGCCACCCCCTCCATAAACTGATCTTCCGTTCTGAGTTTCATACTTTAAAGAGTCATTAAACCGGATGCTATCAGCGGAGAAGAACTCCCCATGCTTATAGCGCTTGGTAATGTCTTTATCATATTCATCCAGGTCATCATACGGTTTTTGAATAGAGCGACCACTGGGAGTATAGTATCTTGAGATCGTCAGCCTCACCTCAGATCCATCATTCAAACTAAATGGACGTTGCACCAATCCCTTTCCATACGATCTGCGGCCTACAATCAAAGCTCTATCATTATCCTGTAAGGCACCGGCAACAATTTCTGAGGCCGAAGCGCTACTTTCATTTACAAGCACAATAAGATCCCCTTGTTCAAAATCCCCTTGGGTTGTTGCAAAATGATCTTCGTTATACTTCATTTCCTGGCCCTTGGTGAAAACTATTTTTTCTCCCTTGACTAAAAATTCATCGGCAATCCCCACTGCCTGATCCAGGTACCCGCCTCCATTACCCTGAAGGTCAAGAATAAGTTTTGTCATGCCTTCTTTTTTCAGCTTGCTAACAGCGTCTTTCACTTCGCTATGCGTGGTTTGTGAAAAACGGTTTACTTTGATATATCCAACATCCGGTGTAACCATATAAGAGGCATCGACTGAAAACTGAGGAATCTTGTCACGAATAATGGTAAATGTGATTGGCTCCTTAACGTTTTTCCGGATCACTTCAATTTTTACTTCGGTGCCCTTGGGGCCTTTAAGATATCGTTGCACATCAGGAATTGACAATCCAACACTGGCAATGTTTGTTTCATTCACTTTCACTATTTTATCACCTGATCGTAAGCCAACTGATTCTGAAGGGCCACCACTAAGGGCAGAAACTACCACCAGGGTATCATGGAAAATATTATACTCGATACCAATACCTTCAAAGTTTCCACGAAGATCCTCATTGGCAGCCACCTGGTCTTTAGCAGAGAGGTAAGAGCTGTGGGGGTCTAACTTACCAAGCATATGTTCGATGGCATCTTCAACCAACACGTCTGTTTCGGCTTCATCCACGTATTCGTTTTTCACCAGGCTTAGCACCTCCCTGAATTTTTGCACATCGTTGCTGATATCGCCTGAGCCCGTTTTATTGGTCAGGCTGGCCCCAATCAACACCCCGGCTGCCAGACCGATGCATAAAATCAATGGCAAACTGATTTGGTACGATGTATTTTTCTGTTCCTCCATAATATTTCGTTGCGATACTAGTTCTTTAAACGGACTTCCAAATTAATTGTTAAGGTTAGAAATTAGCTAAAATTGAGTTTACTATATTTACCTGATTGATGGAAAAAATAGCCTTAAAAAGCCAAAGAATTGGAGAGTTGGTAGATCAGGACAAGATACGTGCTCATGTATTGTTCTATTTCGGCATCAAATTTTATGAGTATTCAGAACAAACCCTCGAACAAGTTTGTCAGGAAAAAGGTTTGAGCGTGGATATCGTAGTTCGCGAATTGGAGTCACCCAGTGAGAATTTTCAGGAATCCGACCTGCCTCTTATCAGCTATCCGATTGACCTGATTATTGAATATCTTAAGCACACGCATCATTTATTTATAAAACATAAACTACCTTACATTGGTAGGCTTGTTGAGAGTTTCAAAGCAAATCACATTGAGTATGATTTGATAGAAAAAGACCTTAAGGCATTGTTTCCTTTATTTCTCGAAGACTTCATTCATCACATCTATGAAGAGGAAGATACCCTTTTCAAGTACATCCGCATTTTGGAGCGTGCCGGCCGTGGGCATTTCAATCCTTCTGAACTATATCAGTTGATGGAGAAACATTCATTGCAACGTTGTGCGCTGGAACATGAAGCACACGATGAGGAGATGCGGGGGATTCGGAAAATAACAAACGATTATCACTTGACCCAGGATGCGCCCTTGCATGTGAAGGTTATCTACAACGAGTTGATTCAATTTGAAAAGAGTTTAAAATTACATGCCCAGGTTGAAAATGAGATTTTATTTCCTAAAGCGATGGCTCTTGAAAATGAAGTGAAGAAGAAGTTCTTTGAGAAAGCCCGGCTCAACTAGATATTACTTTTCTCTAAATCTCAGATGGGAAGAATTCTGGCAATTGATTACGGAACCAAACGCACCGGCCTGGCTGTTACCGATCCCATGAGAATTATTGCCACCGCGCTGGAGACTGTTGAAACTTCAGGGTTGATTAATTTTCTGGTAAAATATTTTCAGAAAGAAACGGTGGATGAGGTAGTGATTGGAATGCCTAAGCAAATGAATAACACCGATTCGGAAACGGCCCCGGCAGTAAGAAGATTCATTGAGTTATTCATGAAAACTTTCCCGGGAAAACCGATTCAAACTATAGACGAGCGGTTTACCAGTTCAATTGCTCAACGGGCAATGATTTCGGGTGGTATGAAGAAGAAGGACCGGCAGGTCAAGGGTAATGTTGATAAGATCAGTGCCACTCTCATTTTGCAGGATTATCTTCAAATGAAGGGTTTATGACTTCAAATTCGTAAGGTGAAGGGCTTAGAATTCATTGATTGTACCCTACCTTTGTAGTTTAATTTTTTAAGTGATGGTTTATCCGATAGTAGTATATGGCGATGCAGTGTTAAGGAAGCGCGCCATTGATATTAAAGAGGGCACTGATTTAAAGGAGTTAGTTGAGGACATGTATGAAACGATGCACGGGGCTCACGGTATTGGTTTGGCGGCTCCGCAAATTGGCAAAAGTGTGCGCCTGTTTGTAGTGGATGGAACTACTTTGGAGGACGAACCCACCCTGGTCGATTTCAAGAAGGTTTTTGTAAATCCTGTTATTCTAAAAGAAACTGGAGAAGAATGGGATTTCGAAGAAGGGTGCCTGAGTATCCCCAACATTCGGGAAGATGTTTGGCGAAAGGAGAAAGTTCGGATTAAGTATTTTGATGAGAAGTGGTATGCATTTGAAGAGGAATTCACCGGAATGAAAGCCCGCATTATTCAGCACGAATACGATCATATTGAAGGTAAGTTGTTCATTGATTATTTAACTCCGCTAAAGAAGCGCATGCTAAAAGGCAAATTGGCAGATATCAGTAAGGGTGATGTGGATACGGATTACCGGATTTTAGCTCCGCTTCGGAGATAATTCTCAGATTCCATATTCAAAATAGAAATTGCTCACAATTGAATTTTGAATTCTAAATTTTGATTCTTGAATATAAACTCTCGTTTACCTGAGGTTGGTACATCCATTTTCACAGTTATGTCGCGCATGGCATTGGAGCACGGTGCCATTAATCTTTCTCAGGGTTTCCCCGACTTTCCCGTGTCCCAGGAATTGATTGAGCTAATTTATAAAAGCATGAAGGCGGGGCACAATCAATACGCACCTATGCCGGGTACACCGGTTTTACGAAAAGCAATTGCTGATTTGGTGACGAAAACGTACAACCGCTCTACTGATTTTGAAACGGAAGTAACAGTGACAGCCGGAGGTACAGAATCACTCTTCTCTACCATTGCTGCCCTCGTGAATGAGGGTGATGAAGTTATCATGTTTGATCCCGCATATGACTCGTACGATCCCGCTGTCAGGCTAAATGGAGGGAAACCCATCCACATAAAATTATCGCCACCATTTTTTTCGATTAACTGGGAGGAAGTACGCCTGAAAATCACATCGCGCACCAGAATGATCATGATCAATACTCCGCATAATCCCACGGGTGCGATTTTGGGTGAAGATGATCTTAAAAGGCTGGAGCAAATTGCTCTTGATCACAATTTAATAGTGTTGAGTGATGAGGTGTATGAGAGAATAATTTTTGATGACCAGACTCATCAAAGCGTTTTAAAATTTTCCAAGCTGGCCGCCCAAAGTGTAGCTGTGTTTTCGTTTGGTAAAACCTTTCATGCTACGGGCTGGAAGGTGGGCTATACTGTAGCTCCGGAGTTTTTAACCAAAGAAATCCGCAAAGCCCATCAATTCATTACGTTCAGCGTAAATACTCCGGTTCAATTGGCGCTTGCAGATTATCTTGGCAATCCGGAAAATTATCTTCACCTCGGCAAATTCTATCAGCAAAAACGCGACTTCTTCTTAGATCAGATCAAAGGCTCTTCTTTGAAACCAATCCCAAGCCATGGAAGTTATTTTCAGCTTCTTTCTTATGAATCTGTTTCTGATTTAAAAGAGATGGAAATGGCCGAATGGATGACAAAGGACAAGAAACTGGCACCTATTCCCGTATCTGCCTTTTATCAGGATAAATCCGACCACAAACTCCTGCGTTTTTGCTTTGCCAAGGGTGAAGAAACGCTCGAAAAGGCTGGCGCCATACTTCGAAAACTTTAACGGGTTTTTATTGGGTAAAGGGTTCAAAATTTGAGCCCGTATTGCTTTCTTTGCAGTCCGTTTGCTACCCTTATGCAGGATTTAAAAATCACCATCATCCAAGCTGATCTCCATTGGGAAGACATTGGGGCTAATTTGGCCATGTTTGAGGAGAAAATCTGGCAGATTGGAGAATCTACAGATGTGATTGTGCTGCCTGAAATGTTTACTACAGGCTTTACCATGCAGGCTCCCAGGCTGGCCGAGCATATGAGTATGCGCACGTTCAAATGGATGAAGCAGATGGCTGACCAAACCGGTGCCTTGATTTTGGGAAGTTTTATTGCAAACGTCCATGACCGCTTTTACAACAGGCTGCTATGGATGGAGCCAGGTGGAAACTATAAAACCTACGATAAACGGCACTTGTTCCGTATGGCAGACGAACATCAGGTCTATACACCAGGAGAAAGTCTATTAATTGGACATTGGAAGGGGTGGAGAATTTGCCCTTTGATTTGCTATGATCTGCGGTTTCCGGTTTGGAGCCGCAATCGGTGGAATGCATCTCTTAAAAAGCCCGCTTACGATTTACTTGTATATGTTGCCAATTGGCCCATGGTAAGATCTACCGCATGGGAAACTTTGTTAAAGGCACGTGCGATAGAAAATTTAAGTTACGCAGTAGGCGTTAACCGCGTTGGCCTTGACGGAAACGGCATTGAATATAATGGGTACTCATCCTTTATAGGGCCTAAAGGAGATTCATTCTTCTCGGTTGAGAGCGTGGAGGCCATTAAAACACTTGAATTAAACGCTCACGCGTTGCAGGCGTATCGCGATAAGTTTCCTGCTTTTATGGATGCTGATGATTTTTCTATCGAGGCCGAAGCCTTCGAAGAGCGTGACTACTTGCCGGGCTTAAGCTGAGGCAAATTCTTCAATCCAGGTTTTAATCTTTTCCGGATCGTCTTCCTTTTTAAATCGTTCGCCAATTGTATTCATCAACTTCTGCGCGTGTTCATGATTTCCTGAAATCACTAAAGAATGGATTTTTTCAGGGGTGCGCAGCAGATGGTTTAATAATTTCAAAGAGGATCCGAGTGGTTCATTCGGTTGCGCCTGAATCAAAATAAAAATGGATTGTACCTGATCGCAAAGGCGGATTACCAGATCGGCTATCGATGCATCCGATTGATTATCCATCTCAGCACCTATCAAATCACTGGAAAGAGAAGAGGCGAAGGTGAGCAGTGGTTTTTCGTAACCCGACTCTTGCCAGTTTCTAAGTTCGAGGTTGAGAAAGAGTTTCATATTTTTAATTCACGCTAAGACGCAAAGATCGCTAAGTTTTGATCGGTTAATTTATTTTTTGTGGGCTTTGCACCTTGCTTGACCATTAACTAACGAGTAAATAAAACATGAAGCCTATGTCAGAAAACGAACTCTCCAAAATAATTGTTAATTCTTGCTATCAAATTCATAAAGAGCTTGGACCGGGTCTATTTGAGTCAGTTTATGAAGAATGCCTTTGCTTTGAATTGAATCAACAGGGGCTTTTTGTTGAACGCCAAAAGGAACTACCCGTAATTTACAAGTCAATTAAAATGGAGATCGGATTTAGAACCGATTTGATCGTTGAAAATAAAGTTATCGTGGAGATTAAATCAGTTGAAGCAATTACTCCGGTACACCAAAAGCAGGTATTGACTTATCTTAGGTTGACAAGGCTAAAATTGGGTTTGCTAGTTAATTTCAATGAGTCCTTGATCAAATCTGGAATTCAACGGATTGTCCACAACCTCTAAAATCGCCTTAGCGAGCTTGGCGCCTTTGCGTGAAATCTTTGGTTCTTTCCACTTTAATCCTGCATTTTTGCACTTCAACTCTCAACCATGTCATCGAAGAAAATTACCCGCGCACTTATATCCGTTTATTACAAAGATCATCTTGAACCTATCATCCATCTACTTGGCAAACAAGGAGTAGAGTTTGTCTCTACAGGAGGCACTCAGGAATTTATAGAGAAACTGGGTTACTCTGTTATTCCCGTTGAAAAACTGACAGGCTATCCTTCCATTTTTGGGGGACGTGTAAAAACTCTTCATCCGGCTGTTTTCGGAGGAATTCTTTTCAGAAGAGATGAATCAGGAGATGTAAAACAAGCTCAAGAGTTTAAAATTGCGCCTATTGATCTGGTGATTGTAGACCTTTATCCCTTTGAAGAGACAGTAGCGAAGGGTGGGAGTGAAGAAGACATTGTAGAAAAAATTGACATTGGGGGCATTTCCCTGATTCGTGGTGCAGCGAAGAATTTTAATGATGTGTTAATAGTTTCAGCGCGCACCCAATATCACGAATTGCTTACTTTGCTTCAGACAAAGAATGGCTCATCAGATCTGGCCGACCGGATAAGATTTGCAGCTAAAGCGTTTGATGTTACTTCGCATTACGATTCAGCCATTTTCCGGTATTTCAACCAGGAGCAACAGTTGCCAAGTTTCAAATCTAGTTTTCAGCAGGGCAAAGTGTTACGCTATGGCGAAAATCCACATCAGCAAGGTGTGTTTTATGGGGATTTGGAAAGCCTGTTTGACCAGCTTAATGGAAAGGAGCTTTCTTACAATAATCTGGTTGATGTCGATGCGGCAATCAACCTGGTGAAGGAATTTGAAGGCCAAACTGCTTTTGTGATCATCAAGCACACCAATGCCTGTGGTGTAGCTACTGCAGCCGATGTAAAGACTGCTTACCAGAAGGCGTTTCAAGCTGATACCATTTCTGCTTTTGGCGGAGTGCTTGCAACCAATCAAAAAATTGATTTGGCTGCAGCTGAGGAAATCAACAAGCTCTTTTTTGAAATTCTGATTGCTCCTGGATTTGAGCCTGCTGCCCTTGAGCTTCTTAAATCGAAGAAGAACCGGATAATCCTTCGTCAGAAGGAAGCACTTAGTGGCCGGAAGCAATTCAAAAGTCTGCTAAACGGAGTAATCGAACAAGACCTGGATCTAAAGACAGATTCAAAAGAAGACTTAAAACCAGTAACCAAACGCATTCCTTCCTCAGAACAAGTTGAGGCGCTACTCTTTGCCAGCAAAATTTGCAAACACACCAAGTCGAATACGATTATTTTGGCGATAAATGGTCAGTTAATCGCCAGCGGTGTAGGTCAAACCAGTCGTGTAGATGCTTTAAAGCAAGCCATTGAGAAAGCAGGAACTTTCGGCTTTACCCTTAAAGGTGCAGTTATGGCCTCAGATGCTTTCTTCCCATTCCCTGATTGCGTTGAGATTGCTCATCAGTACGGGATAGAAGCCGTGATTCAACCGGGTGGCTCTATCAAAGACCAGGACTCGATCGACTATTGTGACCGGAATAATATGGCGATGGTCTTCACCGGCATCAGACACTTTAAGCATTAATACGCTGTAAGTTTTTCGACAGTTTACACTTAAAATTCCCCGGAATATTTCTGTAATTTCGGGCTTTATAACTTTTTAACCTTACGGGAACGAATGGGACTTTTTGATTTCTTTACTCAGGACATAGCTATAGACCTGGGAACCGCCAATACATTGATAATTCACAAGGACAAAGTGGTAGTAGATGAACCATCTATTATAGCATTAGATCGGGCCACGGGTAAAGTGCTTGCTATCGGTCGCGAGGCCATGCAAATGCATGAAAAGACTCATGATAACATCAAGACCATTCGACCACTAAAAGAAGGAGTGATTGCGGACTTCCATGCAGCGGAGATGATGATTCGTGGCATGATCAAAATGATCGACACAGGCCGAAAACTTTTTCCACCTTCTTTGCGCATGGTCATTTGTATCCCCTCTGCAATCACCGAAGTGGAGAAGCGTGCTGTACGCGACTCAGCTGAACATGCCAATGCAAAAGAAGTGTATATGATTCACGAACCGATTGCTGCTGCAATTGGTATTGGCATTGACATTGAACAACCGGTGGGCAATATGATTGTGGATATTGGTGGCGGTACTACCGATATCGCTGTTATCGCTTTATCAGGAATTGTTTGCGATCAATCAATTCGCATTGCCGGGGATACCTTCAATCGTGATATACTCGATTATATGCGTAGGCAACATAACCTATTGATTGGCGAGCGCTCCGCGGAACGCGTTAAAATCGAAGTAGGTTCTGCTTTAACCGAACTTGATGACGGTCCCGATGATTATGAAATTCGCGGTCGTGACCTGATGACGGGTATACCTAAGACCATCAAGATTTCTTATTCAGAGGTTGCCTTTGCGTTGGATAAATCTATTTCAAAATTAGAAGAGGCTGTACTCAAAGCACTTGAACTTTCACCACCCGAACTCTCTGCCGATATTTACGAACAAGGTATTTACTTGACGGGAGGCGGTGCTATGTTACGCGGCTTAGATAAACGACTTTCTTTGAAGACAAAGTTACCTATACATGTGGCAGACGATCCACTTCGTGCTGTGGTGAGAGGAACCGGAGCTACCTTAAAGAATCTTGAACATTACAGAAAAGTGTTGATGACTTAATGGATGGAGCGGCTCTTAAATTTTATTTACGAGTACCGGGCTTTTTTCACTTTCTTACTTTTGGAGTTATCATGTGCCTGGCTGGTTATTGAAAATAATCAATACCAAAGCACTAAGTACTTTAATTCCTCTAATCGGTTAGCTGCCAATATTCTGGGTTTCTCGCAAGGCGTAAGAGAGTATTTCTCCCTTCGTACAATCAACGAAGAACTATCGTACGAGAATGCCGCCCTGCGCACTCAACTCGAAAAGAAGAATCAGCAAATTCAAGGCATAACTGATTCGGCTCGGTTGAATCAGTTTGAATATGTGAGTGCGAAGGTGATGAGCAATTCAACCAACCTGTATAAAAACTTTATCACCATTAATAAAGGAGCTGCTGATGGTATTACTCCTGGTATGGCTGCTATTAGTGATGCAGGTGCAGTTGGAAAAGTGAAGTCGGTATCTGAGCACTATGCGGTATTGATCTCGCTCCTGAATGTAGACGAACAGGTATCCTGTGTTATCAAGAGAACTAATCAATTTGGCAGCGTGCGATGGGATGGATTGAATATGCGGTATTCGAACCTGCTGTTCATTCCCCGGCATGCTGAACCGATGGTCGGTGATTCAGTTGTTACCTCGGGGTATAATGCCGTATTTCCGGAAGGTGTATTAGTAGGCATTATCCGGGCGGTCAATCTCAAAGAAGAAACTCCTTTTTGGGATATTCGGATAGAGTTGTCGCAAGACTTTGGTCGCTTGGCTTTTGTGGAAATAGTGAAGAGCCGTTTGAAAAGTGAAAAGGATTCATTGGAACGCATAACCATAGGAGATCCAAAATGAGTCGTTCGGGCATCATACAGTTTATTTTATTTTTTGTTTATGTATTTGCGCAAGTGCTTGTGCTAAGAAACCTCGTGCTGTTCAATTCTGCTTTTTGCTTTTTATACATCGCGTTTATTTTGCTGCTTCCGATCGAACTTAATTCATTGGTTTTAATGTTGATTGGATTCGTATTGGGATTTACCATCGACATATTCTACGATAGTATGGGTTTGCATGCACTGGCTACGGTGTTGGTTTCATATTTAAGAAATTCCTGGCTGGCCACCATAACCCCTCAGGGCGGCTATGATTCCAATTCTTCGGCTACGGTTATGGCCAATGGACTGCAATGGTTTTTGGTTTATTCCCTGCCATTGGTATTCCTTCATCACTTTGTATTGTTTTTTGTTGAAGCATCGGGCTTCGCCTTGTTTTGGTACACCATGCTGAAAATTGTAGCCAGTCTGATGTTCACAATGACTACCATTATTTTACTGCAGTATTTATCTCCTCAGCGCAGACGGTTATGAATGAAGGCAGAAAGGAAATAGTGCAGGTTGTATTTCTTCTGGTGGGTATTATTTTTCTCATCAAACTTTTCTTTATTCAGGTATTGGATAGTCGTTATGCTGAATTGGCAGATGGCAATGCCATTTTACGACAGGTGGAATATCCCTTTCGGGGCCTTATCTATGATCGTAATAAAAAACTAATCGTATTCAATTCACCGGAATACGATTTGCAAGTTGTTATAAAGGATGTCAAAAAGTTTGACTCAACGAAGTTCTGCAGTGTATTTGAAATATCGCGCGAAGAGTTGCAATTAAAGTTCAAAGAAATGAAGGCCCGAAAGGAATACTCTCCTTTCAAGCCAACGCTTTTCATGAACCAACTGTCAAATGTTGATTTCGCTAAAGTACAAGATCAACTTGATGAGTTTCCGGGTTTTTATGTGCAGGCCCGTACTACACGATCGTATGCGGCTCCAGCGCTTGCCAATGCGCTTGGCTATGTAAGTGAAATAAGCAAGGAGAGTTTATCCAGGGATGCATCTAAAATTTATAAGCAAGGAGATTATGTTGGGCAAAGTGGCATCGAGGCTTTCTATGAAGAACAGTTACGAGGCAAACGTGGAGTGAGATTTAAACTGCGTAACGTTAAAGGGATTGAGAAGGGTTCGTTTAAGAATGGCGAATACGATACCCTTTCTGTTCCGGGCCAGAATCTTATTACGGGTATAGACATTGACCTGCAGCAGTATGGGGAGTTTTTAATGAAAGGAAAATCAGGAAGTATAGTTGCGATTGAACCATCCTCAGGGGAAATTCTTTCCTTGGTGTCTGGTCCCTCCTATGATCCTAATCTCCTTACAGGCAGGAGTTACAGTTCTAATTTTAAATTGATCAGTAACGATACACTCAAGCCACTCTTCAATAGACCATTAATGGCTCAATATAGGCCAGGCTCAATTTTTAAAATCGCTCAGGCGATGACTGCATTACAGGAGAAAGTGATCACACCCGATACTCGCATCCGGTGCGACCGTTCGATTATTAATTGTCATGGTGCTCATACCAACGAAGATCTGCGCGGGGCCATTGCCAACTCATGCAATCCATATTTCCATAATGTATTAAGGCGTATGCTAAACCAGGGTAAGGTGGATGACCCTTTTGGGGATACGCGCATTGGCCTTGCTGAATGGGATAAACACATTATGAGTTTTGGCTTTGGAAAAAAACTGGGCATTGACTTGCCCAATGAAAAGGAAGGGTTAGTACCAACACCTGCCTACTACGATCGTGCATACCGGAGTCAGGCTTGGAAATTTTCCAACATTTACTCACTTGCCATTGGGGAAGGAGAAAATCTTGTTGTGCCTATACAGATGGCCAACTTTGCGGCAATAATTGCTAATCGAGGCCATTATTACACGCCTCATCTTGTGAAGGCCATTGGCGAGAACGGAAAACCATTACCTCAATATCAAGAGCGTCATTACACAACAATTGACTCTTCTTACTTTATTGTAGCGGTTGATGCAATGCAAAAAGTAGTGGAGGAGGGCACAGGTCAATATCGGGCTAAGTTGGCCGATGTAATAGTATGTGGAAAAACCGGCACCGTTCAGAATGCACCCCCGCTATTTGATCACTCAGTATTTATTGCTTTTGCCCCCCGTGATAATCCTAAGATTGCCATCTCAGTTTATGTGGAAGATGCTGGTCAGGGCGGTCGTGCGGCTGCGTCTATAGCAAGTCTTATGATTGAAAAATATTTATTTGGCGCAACCAAACGGCCAAACATCGAGCAATATGTACTTAATGGTAAGTTTGAATGAGAAACGAACTTGACATATCGGGTAAGTTAGATTGGGTTGCTGTATTATTATACATCGTACTTGTTGCGATGGGCTGGATTAATATTTATGCAGTAGTCTTTGATGCAAACGCCAGTCAAAACATCTGGGATATTTCGCTTAACTCTGGTCGCCAACTCCTTTTCATAATTGCTTCATTCGTAATTATTCTCGCGATTATCATTATTGATATGCGTTTCTACGAAACGTTTGCCTATCTGTTTTACGGTATAGTATTGTTTGCGCTTTTGCTTATACCTCTTGTTGGTAAGGAGGTAGGTGGAAATAAATCGTGGTTTGGGATAGGATCATTCGGCCTTCAGCCTTCTGAGTTTGCAAAATTCGCTACGGCACTGGTTGTCGCTAAAATTATTGGATCTGTGGGTTTTAAGATGGATAACACACGCAGTCAAATAACACTTCTAATCATAATTGCTGTGCCCATGGGCCTGATCCTTTTGCAGAAGGATTTTGGAACAGCGATTGTTTTTACATCCTTTCTTCTTGTTTTTTATAGGGAAGGCATGTCTCCTTTTCTTCTTATAGTTGGGGTTTCCATGGCAATCATTGCGATACTTACCTTGATTGTTGAAAATCAATGGTATTTGTATGGAGCAATTGTGGTAATCCTTACAATAGTTGTATTCTTCGGCAAACGTACCGTAAAGAGAATTTTACCATTGAGTGCCGGTGCTTTGCTCATTATATTAACCATACAAAGTTTTGACTATGTAATAAACAACGTATTACCAATCCGGCATAAGAAAAGACTTGAGGCGTTGGTGAATCCGAATTTTGATCCGATGGGGATAAACTGGAATGTAACTCAGTCTAAAATCGCCATTGGTAGTGGAGGGTTTATGGGTAAGGGATTTCTAAAAGGCACTCAAACCAAATTTGATTTTGTGCCGGAGCAAAGCACGGATTTTATTTTCTGTACCATAGGAGAGGAGCATGGCTGGTTCGGCAGCCTTGTCGTGATTACACTGTTCATGGCTCTTTTATTACGAGTCGTATTTATCGCGGAGCGTCAAAAGAATAGGTTTGCACGGGCTTATGGATATAGTGTAGCCAGTATTTTCTTTTTTCACTTTGCTGTAAATATTGGAATGACCATCGGCTTATTTCCGGTAATCGGAATCCCGCTTCCTTTTTTCAGTTACGGAGGCTCGTCCCTCTGGGGCTTTACTATTCTATTGTTTATTCTTTTGAAGTTAGATGCCCACCGTGGTCAGGTGTTGCAAAGGATCTGATCGATAGACAAGTCAGCCCATTAGCTGAAACGATTCTGAACGATTTCGAGGAACTCCTCATATTCTTCGCTTTCCTTATCCCAGTCGGGATACCCTTCGTCCAGAAAACGCATAGCTTGGGTTAGGTTGTCAAACCGATCTAACTTATCAATCGCCTCAGAGAAAATCTCAAAATCTCCATGAAACAAAATTTTAGTGAACATGAATTTCTGATTGATCGTAAGGCTTTCCTTGAGTCTGGTGATTTTCTGTTTCGCTAAATTATCGGCCAGGGTGGGTGTTGGTTTACTTTCAATGGGTTGACCAACAAGAGGAGATTTAATTTGAGGCTGTGTCTTTATTATGGGCGATGATTGAACAATAGGGACGGGTTGCGGTGTCTTGGCATCGTAGAATTTTTCAATGCTAATAGGCACCAGTTTGCTCAATATCGAAAGGTAAGGTTCAAAATCTTCCGGAGTAAAATTTACTTCTTCCAGAATATGATCCAGCAAGGCAAAAGCCTCCTTACCGGAAATGATGTCTGATTTCTTCTCGCCCAGATGATCTACCAGTTTTTCTAGGGGAGCCCGATTGATTTTGATGTATTTAACTTTATTCTTCAGCTCGTTAATATCAAGGGTCTCACTACCCTTACCTTCAAGAGTGTCTGAATAGAAATCATAAGGAGCGAGAATCAAATAGAGAGTTTGACTAACTCCTTTTTTTAATAGCGGGAGAAAGTCCTGCTTTCCAATTAATATGTGATTGCTTAAGGTATTCTGAAATTGATTCAGAATTTCCACAACGGGTTTGGCTTGATAATCGAAATAGGGACTTTTAAGTTTTTGACTCTCTTGTTTCCACGCATCCAGTAATTCGTTAATAACGAATAGATTTACCTGCTTGATTTCACATAGAGAGAGGATCTCCGACCCAGTGATTTTTTCTTTTCTGGAAAAGAATGAGTCGGCCAACAAATTGGCATACTGAATCGCATATTGATCTACCGCCTTCAAGCTAATCTTCTCGTCCATGAGCTAATATTTTTGTATTCTTGTCAACCCAACTCATTTCAGCAGTAAGGTTGTTATGGTAAAGATAGTAATTGAAAATTTGGCTCAAAAAGAAGTCTTGGGGAATGGACAGAGAACATCGGTTTTGAAGTTACTACAAGGAAGCCATATAGATTGGATGCATGCCTGTGGAGGGAAGGGCCGTTGCACGACCTGCAAGATGATTGTGCTGGAAGGTTCGGACCAGCTAACTGCACTATCGGAGGCCGAATTGAATTACCGAAAAAAAGGAGATCTGGCTGAGAATGAACGGCTGGCTTGCCAGGTAACGTTGGTTGGTTATTGTTTAGTTCGGGTTCCTGATGAGTATAAGTTACCGCATCTGATTTATTCAGATTAACCTATGCGCACACGTCTGTTTTCCGGATTACTAAACCTTAAATTGCAGTATGTTTATTGAACCTCAGTTAGGTAGAAGCAACCGACCCGGTAAAAGCGGTTGGATTGAAGTAATCTGTGGCTGCATGTTTTCGGGTAAGACTGAAGAATTAATTCGCAGGCTCAATCGGGCACTGATTGCCAAGCAAAAAGTTGAGATCTTTAAACCGACCATTGATACCCGTTACCACGATCAGAAAATTGTGTCGCACAGCGAACGCGAGATACGTTCTACGCCTGTCAACTTTGCTAATGATATTATCTTGCTTGCGGGGGATTGTGATGTTGTAGGTATTGATGAAGCTCAGTTTTTTGATGATTCTATTATTGAAGTGTGCAATACGCTGGCTAATAGTGGCAAGCGGGTGATTGTAGCTGGGCTGGATATGGATTATGAAGGTAAACCCTTTGGTCCCATGCCTAATTTACTTGCCGTGGCAGAATATGTTACGAAGGTCCATGCTATTTGTGCAGCCACAGGCGAGTTGGCTTCATTTTCTTTTCGCCTTAATTCTAACGATGCCAAGGTAATGCTTGGAGAAAAAGACTCATATGAAGCCCGAAGTCGACAAGCCTTTTTTGCTGATTTAAAAAACCGCAAAAAATAACAGTGCTCCATAAAACTAAAGGTGTTGTTTTTCGATTTACTAAGTATGGCGAGACGTCCATTATCGCTAACATCTTTACTGAGTTGTTTGGATTACAGAGTTATATCGTAAATGGGGTGCGCAGCAGCTCGAAGAAAAGTAAAATCGCCCTTTATCAGCCGCTTACATTGCTCGATCTGATTGTCTATCATAAAGAGAACGCCAACATCCTGCGCATTAAGGAAGTGAAATGTTATCACCCCTATACATCGCTTTCCAGCGAAGTGAGAAAATCAGCCATCGCAATGTTTATTAACGAGGTGTTGAATAAATCGGTAAAGGAACAAAGTCATGCCGATGAAATTCATGAGTTCATAGCTAATTCACTAATGATTCTGGATGGCCTTCAAAAACCGGAAAACTTTCATCTGCATTTTTTAGTAGGCTTGAGTAAGCACCTGGGTTTTGGTCCTAATCTCACCGAAGAAGTACTTGGCGGAAACTGGATTAATGTAGAAGATGAAGTATTACTTAAAAATCTTTTAGCATCAGATTACAGTAGTCCCCTCGCAATGAGCTATGATCAGAGACAAACGCT
>Ga0075163_10003731_pt1 | contig 20461 bp, 20 predicted proteins | sample JI1023141ADNA_FD_71478 | JGI IMG/M metagenome (GOLD analysis project Ga0075163, IMG submission 71478) | Wastewater effluent complex algal communities from Wisconsin, to seasonally profile nutrient transformation and Carbon sequestration -... | ecosystem: Engineered > WWTP > Effluent > Algae... | reverse complement strand
TAGTTGCGACGACCTACTCGACTTGGGCAGTAGACGTGTTGTAGAACGAAAACTCGACGTACGGTATGCCAACCCAGTTGTGTTTGTGCCTACAGGCGGAGAAGAAAGTGCTCCGACTGAAGACACAGGTGTTGGGGAGCCGGTATTGTAAAAGAACTATAGGATACAGAGCCCGGCCACGTCTACGCGTGGCCGGGCGTTTTGCATCTCTATTCGGCAAATTTCTGCTATACTTTTTCCTGTATGACCGAACAAGAGGCAAACAAACGTGCCGTAGCACTCAGAAAAGAGATAAGCGCTCTCCGCTATCGCTATCACGTAGAGAACGATCCTAGCGTAACCGATGACGTGTATGACTCACTCACGCGGGAACTTCGAGCTATTGAAACACAGTATCCGACGGTGAAAGTGGACAACGATCCTCTGGCACGTGTTGCCGGAGCTCCGCTCGACAAGTTCTCCAAAGTGACACACAGCGTGCGCATGCTCTCGCTCTCCGATGTGTTTTCACTCGAGGAGTTGGAAGCATGGGAGAAAAGAATTCAGAAACTCGTGCCCGATGAAACGCTCACGTATTTTGCTGAACTCAAGTTTGACGGACTCGCAGTAACACTTCTTTACAAAGACGGTGTGTTTGTCCGTGGTGCGACACGAGGGGATGGATTTGTCGGCGAAGATATAACAGAAAATATAAAAATGATTGCTGACATACCGCTATCGCTTACGGCTCCGTACCCAGCTGAGATCGAAGTTCGTGGAGAGGTCCTCATGTCAAAAGCTGTCTGGGAGAAACTCAACAAACAAAATGAAAAAGAAGGCAAGCCTCTGTTTGCAAACACGAGAAACGCGACAGCGGGGAGTGTGCGACAGCTTGACCCACAGATCGCAAAAGAAAGACAACTGAGTTTTTATGCCTACGACATAGCCGCACTCTCGAGTGATTTTAAAAAGAGAATACACTTGCACAGTGACGAGCATCGACTACTGTTGTCGCTTGGCTTTCCTGTGAGCGAGCATGAAAAGAAGTGTAACAATATTAACGAACTCGAAAAGTTTATTGCACATATCAAAGAGATACGTCCGACCTACGAGTATGGTACTGACGGCGTGGTGATATCGGTGGACGACCTTGCAACACAGAAAAGACTCGGTGTAGTAGGCAAGGCGCCCCGTTATATGGCCGCATACAAATATCCTGCAGAGCGAGCAACAACCGTCGTGCGAGATATCACGGTGCAGGTGGGACGCACCGGAGTGCTGACACCACTCGCGCATTTTGACCCAACCCTCGTGCACGGCTCGACAGTGTCAAAAGCGACACTGCACAACATGGACCAGATAGCGCGACTCGATCTGCGCATTGGCGACACCGTGGTGATACAAAAGGCAGGGGATGTGATACCCGAGGTAGTGGAAGTGATCACCAGTCTCCGCACAGGAAAAGAGAAAAAATTTGCTATGCCGCGGACCTGTCCCGAATGCGGGGGTGGTATCGAAAAGAAAGAAGGTGCTACCAAGGAGGTGACGGTCGCGTACTACTGCACCAACAAACAGTGTCCAGCAAAGGATTTGCGTCGCATGATCCACTTCGTCAACGCGTTTGAAATATACACCGTGGGTCCGAAAATCCTGGAGCGACTCAAAGATGAGGGACTCATCACCGATGTGGCGGACCTGTTTACCCTCACCGAAGCAGACCTCTCCGGGCTCGAGCGTTTCGGAGAGAAAAGTGCAAAAAATATTGTAGAAAATATTCAGGAAAGAAAACATCCGACACTCGCTCGGTTTATCACTGCGCTCGGTATTGTCCATGTTGGAGAAGAGACGGCGCGGGATTTGGCGACACACTTTGGAACGCTTTTCAAGTTTTTGAAGGGTACGCGTGAGGATTTTGATATGATTGAGAATATCGGACCTGCGGTAACAAGTAGTATCCTGGCGTACCTCGCTGATCCGCATGAGAGACACTTACTCGAAAAATTTGCGTCCGCAGGTGTGGTGCCTCAAACACAAAAGAAAGTAGTAGGAGGCGCGCTTGCTGGAAAGGTGTTTGTCTTGTCAGGAACACTCCCGACACTCTCACGTGAAGATGCAAAAAAGATGATACTCGAGGCTGGGGGCAAGGTAGCCGGTAGCGTATCGAAAAACACCAACTATGTGCTGCTCGGTGAGAATGCAGGAAGCAAGCAAAAAGATGCAGAAAAGTTGGGCATTGCCATGCTTTCCGAAGCGGATTTTTTCTCATTGTTGCGGTAGCGTGTGTCGGATTGTGGGCCGGGCCGCATTCGTGCGGCCCGGCCCATCATGCTTTCTCTCACTCGTCGAAAATAAGTATTTTTGCTATACTAGCCTCATATGTCACAGGTAACCAATGAAGAAATACAAAAACTTGCCGATATGGCGAGAATCCACGTCACAGCTGAAGAGGGCGAAAAGCTTGCTGAGAGTTTTGACAGTATTATCGCGTATGTCGATCAGATCCGTGGTCTTGAAACAGATGACGCGGGCGCCGTTTCTTCTGCGCCCTACAACCAGTACCGCAACGATAGCACCGAGGCGGGCAGTACGTATTCCCGTGATATTATCCTCGAAGACATGCCACTTCGCGAAGAAGATTATTTGAAGGTTAAGAAAATTTTGTAATCGTATGTCACACACTAGTCTCGCACAACTTTCAATAGCTGAAGCGCACGCAAAACTTGTTGCAAAGGAAATCACAGTCGCTGATCTGGTACATGCATGTCTCGACGAGATCAATGCACACAACGAGGCGCTCAATGTCTATCTCGAGGTGTATCCAGATCTCGAAGCTCAGATAGCGAAAGCTCAGCAGATCATCGATACGGGAGTTGCAACGCCACTCACTGGTATTCCGATAGCACTCAAAGACAACATGCTCCGCGAGGGATACATCGCGAGTTCGTCTTCAAAAATTTTAGCAAACTATAAAGCCAGTTATACTGCGACCGCTGTTTCGTTGCTCGAAAAAGAGGGTGTTGTTTTTATGGGGAGAACCAACATGGACGAATTTGCCATGGGTTCCTCGACTGAAAACTCTGCCTACGGACTAACCAAAAACCCTCTTGATCCGACACTTGTCCCAGGTGGTTCGAGTGGTGGCTCAGCTGCCTCTGTTGCGATGCATGGCGCCCTAGGAGCGCTTGGTAGTGACACAGCAGGTTCTATACGCCAGCCAGCTGCCTTTTGTGGGCTTGTAGGATTCAAGCCAACTTATGGAGCAGTGTCGCGCTATGGACTCATGGCTATGGCATCATCACTCGACGAGATAGGTCCACTGACTCAGACTGTGGGAGATGCGGAGATACTTTTCGATGCACTCTCGCACCACGACCCTATGGATGCTACGACCACTCCCGAGGCTATGCGAGTACCACCGGCACAGGTACACAAAAAGATCGGCGTACCGTGGGCATGGGTACGAAGTGAAGGTGTCTCTGAAGAGATACTGACCAACTTTGAAGCGTCGCTTGAGATATTGAAGAAACAAGGCTATGAGATTGTCGATGTTGATTTGCTGTACGCAAAACACTCGTTATCGGTGTACTATATTCTTCAGCCAGCAGAAGTGTCGAGCAACCTCGCGCGTTTTGACGGTGTCCGGTATGGTGTACGAAAAAGTGGAGAGACCCTACAAGAAGTGTATATGAAATCTCGAGGTGAAGGATTCGGTCCAGAAGTTCGCAGACGTATATTACTCGGTGCCTATACACTGTCACATGGGCACAAGGATGCGTACTACACGAAAGCTACCAATGTTGCCAAAAAAATTAAAAAAGAGTTTGACACTGTGTTTCAGTCTGTTGATGCTATCGCGACACCCACCTCACCGTTCAAAGCGTTTGCTATCGGCGAGCGTGCAGGGGACCCACTCGCTATGTATATTTCGGACCTCTTTACCGTGCCAGCAAATATTGCAGGACTTCCAGCTCTCTCAGTTCCGTCAGGGGACATGGACGGAGGACTCAAACACTCGATACAGTTTACTGGTCCGAACTATTCGGAGAAAAATCTTTTTATGTTAGGTAAAATTATTACTAACGAATAGTACATCTATGGAAGGAGGAACTATCAATACGCTCATAGGCAACGAACCGATTTTCAATCCAACGTACTTGAATATTGAATATTTTTTCTATCGCATTTTTCATCTCGGAAGTGGTTTTCGAGAATTTTGGCAGGACAATGAAACTATCATTCGAGTTATTTCCTATACCATCACTGCGTTTTTACTTGCTATTATCGTTTATTCGATATACGGGATTGTAAAGATCTGGCAACACGAAGAAGAACACCTAGAGCACGAAGCACATGCGCATGCGCACGGTGGGCATGGAGATCATGGACACGATGCGCATGGCGGAGGTCATGCGGACGCGCATGGTGGGCATGATGTACACGGCACAGCTCCTATGGGTATCGATGCAACCCCAGCGGGACGTGAATGGGACGGTATCATCACACTCGCTTCTTCTGAAAATGAAAACGACTGGCGCCAAGCAATACTGCAAGCGGATATTATTCTAGATCGGCTACTCGACGGTATCGGGTATACAGGTAGCGATATGGGGGAGAAGCTTCGTGGTGCACAGATAGGGGACTTTGTGACGCTCGACGCTGCATGGGAGGCTCACAAGGTGCGCAACCGTATCGCACACGAGGGGATGGATTTTCACCTGTCTCGTAGGGAGACAATACGAGTTTTAGGGCTCTACGAAAAGGTGTTCAATGAGTTTAGCTATATATAAAGAAAACAGCCCAATTGGGCGGTTTTCTGTTGTCTTGTTGCGGGTAACGGAATCGAACCGTTTTCTCAAGGTTATGAGCCTTGCGAGACACCATTTCTCTAACCCGCGATATTGTGTGTGAACCATAGAAACCTAGAACCGTCTATTCCTCAAGGTTACGAGCGCTGTAGTCTTTGTGCGAGACACCATTTCTCTAACCCGCGATATTGTGTGTGAACCATTGCTTTGAACCTCCAAACCTTTGCGGTAAGTACATTACCATAGAAATACCACTCCTGCAACATGGACCCCTTGAAAAATACTCTTAAAAATGCTATTTTATCTTGGCTTGTCGGCGTAGCTCAGTTGGTAGAGCGGAGGACTCATAAGCCTCAGGTCACAGGTTCAATCCCTGTCGCCGACACAACGGTTTGTTTTTCTGGCAAAATCTGCTAGAATGCTACCGTTCGAATATATTATATACGCAGTCGTAGCTCAGCTGGTTAGAGCGCCCGCCTGTCACGTGGGAGGTCGAGGGTTCAAATCCCTTCGACTGCGCATAACAAAAAACCTCTTCGGAGGTTTTTTGTATGGCTAAAGAGGAGACAACTGCTTGTTTCCGTGAGGGATTTGAAAGGAGTTTCGCTATTGAGCGGAGCGAAATCGAAACTCACCTGACTAAGTAATAGTCACATCCCTTCGACTGCGCAAATGAAAAATGAGCCATAGAAATATGGTTCTTTTTATTTATACCGATTGAACGAAAGAACTGGTATAATAGTTTTATGAAATTTAGCATTCAAAATGCTTTAAGTTTTGGCTGGGAAGGGTTAAAAGGTAAAGCATACAATTCCAAAGAAGATTTCGATAACGCTTCAGCTGCTATCTTTGAAGTCGTTGGTTCTCATGGAAAAGTTAAAACAACAAAAAGTGATAGGATTTACTATGTTGTTGAAGGCGAAGGGGAATTTTCTGTCAATGGTGAAACTTTCAAAGTATCCACTGAGGATGTGATTATTATTCCCAAGAATACACCTTATGATTATAAAACCACGTCAGGTGCCATGAAACTATTTTTAGTTCATACACCAGCATACGATCAAGATGCAGAGGTAAAGCTGTAAACTACTATGATTTTTAGTTAAGTCAGATATGTCTAAGTAGCCTTTATAATTTTTTATAGCAGCACTCACTTCATATACTAGTCCGTGCCGATAACAATAACACAGTGACAATAACAAATATAAGTAGTTCAGATAATCAAAAGAAACAAGTCATCAAGCTGGTTTCTTTTGATTTTGACGGGACGCTCGTCGATGCAAATTCTTGGCTCCTGATGAATGATAGATGTGGTGTAAAGAGGGAAGTCGACGCCCAGTACTACGAGCAGTATCATGCTGGTATACTCACATATGATGGGTGGATACAACTACTTGTTGATGCATGGAAGGAAAACGTAGTTATTACAAAGGAGTTAGGAGTAGAGCTCTCAAAACAGCTCACTTTGCGTCCTGGTGTAGCGGAGACACTCGAGTATTTGAAAAACAAAGGATACCGTATTGTTGTGACAACAGGGGGTGTTGATATTATTGTACGTCCGTTTCTCGAATCTATAGGGATCACTGAAATGGTATTTGCTACAGAGTGTGTGTTCAAGGATGACACTTTTGTCGGGATAGTTAATCATGCACAAAAAGATGAAGTCGGAGAAGCTGGGCTATTCAAGCTCACAGTATTTCAGGATTTTCTGGAGCGGGAAGGTATCGTTGCAGACGAGTGTGCCCATATAGGTGACGGCGCAAATGATATGGAGATATTTAGTATTGTTGCGCAACCTTTCTTTTTTGACACAGGAATAACTGCGGGAGATATTCCATATCCTAAAATATCTCATATGACAGAACTTAAAGAGGTGCTGTAGATAGAGCGTATTAATTTTTCCGCTCGAGATACGCTACCATATACCGACGTTTGCGCTCTTCACCGGTATCTCCTTTGTGTCCATGAGAGCGACGGAGTGCGCGAACTTGAAAGTGTTCGTCGACATACTCACGGAGTTCGGTTTCACTCCAGACATACTCGTAGTGTCCAAAATTTGGGTGGATGTATCCGTGCGCATCGTCTTTTGCTACTTCTCCTTTTTTATGTGAGTCAGCGATGAGTTTGCGCGAGTGGATATCGTCGTCGAGTAAAAATGTTTTCCAGAGGAGCCAGCCGTCAGGCTTGAGTACACGGAGCACTTCTTTCATATATGCCTCATGTTCTTTTTTTGAAAGGTGATGCGAGACCATGAGATCCAGTGCCAGGTCAAACGTCGCGTCAGGAAAGGGGAGAGGCTCGCGGATATCGTGCACAACAAATGAAATAGTTTTCAAATCTTTCCCAGCTTTTTTTGCTTGGCGGACACCCTCGTCAGAGTTGTCAAAGCCGACGCCTTGTGAGCCGTAGGTCTTTGCGAGGTGAATCAGGTTTCGCCCGTTGCCACAGCCGATATCGATCACGTTGGTGTATGAGAAAATCCCTTCGCCGTATTCGCGTTCAAACCACTTTTCAAATATCACCAGTTCACCCGATGGGTTGGTCGAAAGAGCGAGGTGTCCACCACTCGCGTATTCCTTGTTCCAAAAACCTTTTTCTGACTTTGCCATGGAGCCATCCCCGAGGATCGAACTCGGGACCCCAGCTTTACGAAAGCTGTGCTCTACCAACTGAGCTAGGATGGCACTTCTTCACCAAACCATTTGGTACAGGGGAGGTGAATGTGGGAGCCGTTGTCCGGGATTGAACCGGAGACCTCGTCATTACCAATGACGTGCTCTACCAACTGAGCTACAACGGCAGGATGTAACGTTCGTATGGTACCAGTTTTCCGTCTATTTTTCAATCACTTTAATGAGTTGATTTGTTTTCCACAGCAGTTGGGTGCATAGCTACAAATATGCTATACTGTTGTCTCAATAGCTTTATGCAACTCCATTTTTCCAAGTACCACGGTGCTGGGAACGATTTCGTGATGATAGACAACCGCGAAGGCGTTTTTGGTGATATAACCGTCGAAAAAATTCAAAGTATTTGCAACAGGCACACGGGTGTCGGCGCAGACGGAATTATTTTACTCGATACATATGCGGGACTTGATTTTCGTATGCGGTATTTCAACGCGGATCTCGGCGATGAAACGATGTGTGGCAACGGCACACGCTGTATCGTGGCATTTGCCCACCAACTTGGGATAATAAAAAACAAAGCCCGCTTCCAAGGCAGAGACGGTATGTACGAAGCAGAAATACTTTCTGAGGGAATAGTTTCTACGCATATGCAGGATGTGCACATTGCAAAAGCACACAAGGATGGTTTTGTGTGTGATACGGGCTGTCCGCACTATGTTGAGGCAGTTTCAGATACGACGAAAGTCGATATTGTTCCTTTCGGCAGAGCAATCAGGTATTCGTCAGATTTTCCAAGTGGGATAAATGTAAACGTTGTCGAAGTTGTTGATGGTGACATACGCATGCGTACTTATGAAAGAGGTGTCGAAAACGAAACGCTCGCATGCGGTACTGGTGCAGTTGCAGTGGCCGTAACGCTAGCGAAAGATGCACGGGACGGAGAAAAGAAACATTTTAAAATAAAAGCTCCCGGTGGAGACCTGGAAGTGAGACTGACACGAGAGGGTGATATGTTTACCGATGTCTGGCTTACCGGCCCTGCGGTAAAAGCATTTGAAGGAACAATACATATATGAAAAATACTTTCAGCGGAGACAATGCAATACTCGAATATCTGACACCAGGATCTACTGGTCCCATGCCTCTTGTCGAGCTCCCGGCAAGGCTCAATCCATTTAAAAAAGACGGGGTAAAGCTTTATGTGAAACTCATGCAAACGGTACCTCTGGCAAATATAAAATCACTTCCATCTTTTTATATGTTGAGTTCGCTGCCACCTGCGGAACGAAAAAAAATCAAGCATCTCGTAGAGTACTCTTCTGGCAATACGGTTATGTCGCTCGCGATACTTTCTCGGCATTTTGGTATTCCAAATATGCACGCTATTATCACGCCAGACGTGCCAAAGAACAAGCAAAACTTTCTCCGTCTTGTCGGCGCGGACCTGATCATTTCCCACGGCGCTCCGAGTCCTGAAGTGTTCGGAACCTCGGGCGGTATCTGGGATGCAAAAGAAATGGGCAAAAAGGAGGGCTGGCACAATTTCAATCAGTATACACATCCTGCCAATCCGAAAGCTTCTTTCAATATCATAGGTAAAGAGATAGCGAAACAATTGGGAGGCTTGGGATTTTTCTGTGCCTCGCTTGGAACCGGAGGAACTATTTTAGGAGCAGCGCAGTATCTCAAGAAAAAATTTCCTGGTCTGTATGTTCTGGGTACGTCTATAGAAAGGGGAAGCGCTATACCAGGGCCTCGCGGTGAAGATGCGGTAAAGAAGCTCGGATTGCCATGGGAGACTGTCGTTGATGAGGAACTGCCGATATCGACAAAGCCTGCATTTGAATACTCACTCAAACTCATCCGTGAAGGACTTTTTGTTGGCCCTTCAACAGGGATGCAAATGGCAGGAACGATACAGAAGTTGACTCAAATGAAAAAGAAAGGACAACTCAAAAAAATGAAAAATAAAAATGTGGTTTTTATCGCTTGTGATACTATGTTCCCGTATATCGAAGACTATTTTTCTGTACTAAAAATAAAATAACCCCAGCTGTCTTGTTTGACAGCATAGGGTTATATAGAAGACTATTTAATTACAATTGTTCGATTGTCTGGATTTGCATACTCGATAATTTCAATTTCACCTTTAAAATCAATTAAGTTTAGAAGGGTTTTACGATGAAATATCGCTTTTATACTTTCAGTATCCACCAACCATTGCAAGTATTCAAGTGAAACTTGAGGTAAAAATTTTGCTTTTTTAAACCGTTGTGGGTCTTTGTCGTGAAGTGCAAATTTCTTAAAATAAAGAAGTTTTTGAGCGGTGAGCACTCTTGCTATAACAGCTGCGGTAAGATCCGAACCTTCTCGTCCCAATGTGGATGTTTCACCGTTAGAAGTACTGCCGATAAAACCACCGATGACTACTAATGACCTTTTGTTTGTTGGCTTAAGTGATTTCACATATGACCAAAGCTTTTTTGATGTAGTCTCTATGTCTACAACTGCGTTTTTGTATCCATGAGTCACGATAGCTTCTCGCGCGTCCAGATACTCACACTGCATTCGACAGTCATTCAAATACATTTTGATAATCAATGCAGACAAAATCTCACCGAGACTTACAACCTTGGAGTATACAAGATCCTCGTCAAGAGTGCCCGGTACAGTTGTGGTCAGAAATGTTTTTATCTTCTCAACTTCCATATGTATGAGTGTGGCTATCAATGCATTTCGGGGAAGAAGGTCTTCTGCAAAATCACTGTGCACTTTTTCAATTTCAGATAATTTACTGATAAGCGCCTCCGTATCATTTTCATAATACGAAAATAGTACACCTTCCAGCTTGTTGGTGATGCCGCCAATCGCTGAAACTGTGAAAAAGTTAATGTCTCCCAGCATTTCCTTTTTGAGGATTGCGGGGAGCCTTCGGATAGAGTTGGGACTGTTTACAACATCTCCACCTCCACCTTTTCCTGAATATATTTTTAAGTTTTCCATAAGAAGAGATGATTTGTTTGGTTGTGCGAACCCGTCGTATGCGACCTCGCATAACCAAACAAACTTTTCTTTACCATACCATGACTGCCTAAAAAGTCAAAAAAATAGACCCAACGCATAGCGTCGGGTTTTAGAGGTTAAGAAATTTGGTTTGGGTCACCAGTTTATGGGCTGGCGGAGGTTTTCGATTGCTGTTGCAATAGTCTGATAATATTTGTCACGTGCCCTGTTTGGAGCATATGAATCTTTTTTATTCAGCGATAGTGCAATATCTGAAAACCGTGGCAGTTCGTTTTCGTCATATTCCGACGTTGGGAGAACTTTTGGTGTAAGATTTTTTGATCCAATTTCTATCCCCAAAAAATACTCGTCTCCTTCGTTCAGTTGAATGACATACACAACGTTACCGCTAACAAAATGTTGTACAAATTCTGGCATGGTAAAAAATTTTCTTCATAGTACTCTTTTCTCACAAAATGTAAATACCCCGAGCGCATATGGCTCGGGGTATTTGGGGAAGGGAGGGATAGATCTCGATTACAGCGGTTTTGAAAGCTTGTATTTGTCGAGCTGGAGGTTGCCCGGACCCCCGATAGAGCGGACTTCTTTGATCGCTTTGACTGGGTCGCCAACCTTGAGCTCGTGAAGGTGTTCCTTCACATGCTGGTAAGCATCACGGAAAGGCATACCGCTTTTTACGAGGCGGTTTGCTTCGTGGACAGCAAAGAACTCAGGTTCGAGTGAGTTCATGAGTTTTTCCTTGTTTGGTTCTACTTTTGCCATGACAAGGGAAGCTATCTCAAGCGATCGACGTGCTATACCCATACCTTTGATGAGAGGCTCTTTGGTGAGCTGTGTATCGCGGTTGTAGCCGGAGATAAGGTTCTTGGAGATGTCTTTGACTTGTGTCTGGAGGGCCACAATAACGTTTACATTTGAACGGAGTATTTCAAAAACGTCGGGATTTTTCTTTTGCGGCATGATCGATGAACCTGTGGTGAATTCGTTTGGCAAGAAAAAGAATTGAAATTCCGGTGTCGTAAACCAGATCATCTCGTTTGAGAGACGTCCGAGCGTCATCATGATTTTGGTGAGCACTGAGAGTATGAAACTTTCCGTTGATCCACGGCTGTTGACTGCATAGAGTGAGTTAACTTGCAGACGTTCAAAGCCGAGAAGCTTGGTGGTGAGGTTACGGTCTAGTGGCATGTTGATCCCAAATCCCGCTGCTGCCCCCATCGGATTTTGGTCGTTGAGTTTATATGCAGTTTCGAGGAGCATATGGTCGTTGATGAGTTCTTCGACATATGCTGCTGCCCAGTGTCCTATCGATGAGGGCATAGCGCGACGTGTGTGCGTGTAGCCAGGCATCGGAATAAACTCGTATTTCTTTGCCATGGTCAGAAACACTTTTTGTGTTTTGATGAGTTCGGTACTGATTTGCTTGAGCTTTTTTCTTGAATAGAGACGTGTAGCTACGAGTACTTGATCGTTACGAGAACGGCAGGTGTGTATCTTTTTACCTAGTGGCCCAAGCTTTGCAACAAGATAGTTCTCGATTGCAGTATGGCAGTCTTCATCGGATTGCTTGATTTCAAATTTGCCTGCCTTGTGGAGAGCGAGGATTTCATTGAGCGCCTTCTTGAGCTTTGCAAATTCAGTAGGTGTTAGGATTTTGAGTTTAACGAGTGCTTGCCCATGAGCGATCGATGCCTCGATGTCATAGGGGAGCAAGCGTTTGTCGAGTTCAAAGTCGTTGCCGACGGTGTATTTTTCGACCAATGGGTGCAGTGCTGTCGCTTTTCCTTGCCAAAGTTTTGCCATATAAAATGTAGTAATTAAAAATTATTTATAATCGAGAATCTTTCGTCCATTTGTCGAAGCGATATCAACGAGCGGATCAAAGATATAGAAACGACACGCTTCTTGAAGGAAGCGAAGTTCTGTCCACATATCTCCGTCGACGTATGGTTCATAAAAGTCGAGGACATTGTCGACGCCGAGTCCGACGAGTACTCCTGCCTCGAGCATTTCAGGAACGTTTGCGATCGAGTTGTGTACTGGAGCCATCTTGTCATCAAGCTGGCGCATAGAGATAGCAGCGGTAGGACAGACGACTACGGCTATGCCTAGCTCTGCGAACTGTTTGTATATTTGTGTGCGGTATTCTTTTGGTTGAGCAGAGACACTGATTGCGTGGATCGCAACAGTTCGGTTTTGGTAGCCGTGTTTTCGTACTGCAGCAATAAGTTTTTCACTATCGCGTTCGTCAGGATTGTTTTCCTGGTCGATGTGTACGTGCACCGGCTTGTCGAGTTTCTTTGCGATCTCGAAAAGGAGGTCGTAGTTCGCATCATCGTTCGGACGATCTTTTGATGGGAGTCCGCCGGCGATGTCAGCTTTTGCAGTAATCTCCTCGTAGAGAGCGCGAGCATTTTCGTCGATAAGTCCGCCGAGGGGCTGGGTGATGAGTTTGACCTCGAGCTTGCCTTTGAATTCTTCTCGGACTTTGAGTGCTGCATCGATTGCTTTGTGTCCGACAGCTTCATATGCGTCGACAAATGTACAAGTGTAGGTACAGCCTTGTTCGACGAGCATAGTAAACGCACGACGGATTCTTTCTTCTATTTGCTCTTGGGTTGAGTTGCGTTTGATGTCGTCTGACATGAGCCACTTTTGTTCCATGTCGAGCATGGCCTTATCAAGGCCTTCTTTGGTGATGTAATACGCTTTATCAAAATGTGCGTGACAGTTGGCAAACCCGCCCTTTTCCTTTATCTTCGCGAGCATAAGAGTCTTTAGATCAAATGGTTGCATAAAAATATTTGTTTAAACTAATAAATAAAAAAATAGCCCCCTACTTATGGGAGCTTTACCAATGCGTGTCGCACATATGATGCTGTTCGGATTCCTTTTTTCACTCACCAGATTGTAGCATGATAGGGGATATGGGCAAGTGTTGACAATAGACCAAAAAAGTGCTAAAATACTACAAACTGATTTTTAGAAAACCCAAGGCGATATATGTCATTTTGGGTTTTCTAAAAATTTAATTAACTTTTTAAAAACAAAATCAAATTATGAATCTTAAAATTTCGGAATTCGTTTGCTGCACTCTTTACGGGGCACGTGTAAACACATTTGGTCTTTACACCAATATGGATGAAGCCAACCTCACACTGGAGGAAAAACAGTCAATCGCTCTTCGAGTGGTAAATAAATCAAGTTCAGAAGAAATCTTCGAACGAGCTTACAACTACTTGCTTCATCTTAAAAGTGAAGGATGTAGCACGATAGGCGTATGTGTTGATCTGCACCCTTTGTATGGGCGGAAAGTGCTCGATGTTATGCTTCGTCTTAAAAAGGATGTTGCAGATCACCTGGGTATGCAATTGATTTTAATCGGACATCCACTCAAAACGACCGAAGACTTTGAGATGAGAACGCTGTATGAGGAAGTTGCATCTGAGTTGGATATGTTTGGATCATCCTTATTTAGAGAAAGTAAGGATCAGGTAGCATTGCAAGCCCATCTGAAGTTTATGTTTACTTTGTCCACAAAACATGGAAACAAGAAACTGCAGTTCCAAGTTGACCAGGATAATAAAGCTACAGAAAATGAAAGTTGGGCGGTAGTAAAATACATCGAAGAAAATGTAACCGGAACAAAAGGGAATGTTTTCTTTGTGTATGCCACTTCGTTGTCAGCCTACATTATGGGCGCTCAAAAAGACATTTACCAACGGATGGCAAAGCTTGGTATTGGTGTGGTGGTGTGCCCAAGTGCTTCACTTAGTACAAAAATGGACACAATGGAACATATGCAACCTTCACACAATGCAATTGCAAACGTGCCACTTATGATTGAGTGTGGCGTAACAGTAGCACTTGGTATCGGCAACGCCGGCGATGTTCATTGTCCGCTCACTCCAACTTTAAAAGGAGAAGCAGCGTTAATATCGATTGCATGCCGCTTTCATGATTTTCAGGCAATCGAAAAGATTTGCTACGAAAACGGCAAAATTATTTTAGAAATTTAAATTCATTTAACGAAACAAAGGTAAAACCCGGTTAGCTTCATTGCTTTCCGGGTCCTTTTATTTATATGGCAAAAAGATTACTATACTAGTATGCAAGGCGAAGATATCGACAAACGTATAGCTGAAATAGAAACCGCCATGTATGCAGGGGATTTTTGGGCTGACAAGACCAAGGCTCAGGCTATGATTCGCGAGCTCGAGCTATTGAAAGACAAGAAAGAGGGAGTCGATGCGTTTGATAAGGGTGCAGCGGTACTCACGATACTTTCTGGCGCAGGAGGCGACGATGCAGAAGATTTTTCACGGATGCTCCTCGAGATGTATTTCAAGTTTTCCGATAAGAAAGGGTTTAAAGTATACATCCGCCATCAAAATCAAAACGAGCAGGGTGGGTATCGAAATATTACGCTTGATATCGAAGGCAAAGGTGCATACGGACTACTGAAACACGAGAGTGGTGTGCACAGACTCGTCCGCACGTCTCCGTTCAATGCCAAGGCAAAGCGCAATACTTCGTTTTCCCTTGTCGAAGTCATACCGATCATTGCCCCAGCAGAACTACCAGAGCTCAACCCAGCAGATATCAAAGTTGAATTTGCAAAGTCCGGCGGTGCCGGGGGGCAGAACGTCAACAAACGCGAAACAGCAGTTCGTGCGACGCATATCCCGACAGGTATCACGGTCCATGTGACAGAAGAGCGCAGTCAGGAGGCCAACCGCGAGCGAGCACTCTCTCTCATCGCCGGCAAACTCGTCCGTAAGGCGGAAGAAGAGCACAAAGATCTCGTCGAGAGTATGCAGATAGCGAAAACAACAGAGATCGAGTGGGGGAACCAGATACGCTCGTACGTTCTCCATCCGTACAAAATGGTCAAAGATCACCGCACCGACTATGAAGAACGTGATCCGGAAAGTGTTTTTGACGGCAACCTCGATGGGTTCATTGAGGCGATGAAGAACAAACGTTAGCGATGCATGCAGGATTGGAATATTAAAAAATATTTATGCTATACTCTATGTATAGACGCTTGCTTGTATTTTGCTAGCGGCTAGAGTCTAACAGCTAGTGGCTATTTTATGATTTACTTCAACAACGTATCAAAAATTTATAGTGGCGACACAGAGCCGTCGCTCCACGAGGTCAACCTCACTTTCAACCAAGGTGAGTTTGTTTCTATTGTTGGGCACTCAGGCGCTGGCAAAACCACACTTATCAAACTCATACTTGCAGAAGAGAGTCCGACAGACGGCAATGTCTTTTTTGAATCTCTTGACGTTCACAGCCTCCGTCCGCACGAGGTCACCAAATTCCGTCGACGTATTGGAACCGTGTTCCAAGACTTCCGTTTGCTTTCCAACAAAACTGCTTATGAAAATATCGCTTTTGCGATGGAGGCTGCCGGCAAAACTGACGAAGAGATCGCGAGCGATGTGCCTCACGTGCTCGAACTCGTGAACCTCTCGGCAAAAATGCACCACTTTCCACGTCAGATGTCAGGAGGGGAGCGTCAGCGTCTCGCAATAGCGCGCGCTATCATCAACCAGCCCGAGGTAGTGATCGCTGACGAGCCGACAGGAAACCTCGACCCTATCAACACCTACGAAGTAGTGGAAATACTCAAAAAGATCAACGACCTCGGTACAACTATCGTTTTAACCACCCATAACAAGGGTGTTGTCGAGTCTATCGGCAAGCGCGTGATTACTCTCGAGAAGGGCAAGGTGGTTCGGGATGACAAGGACGGACGGTACGTTATTTAAAAGATTTCCTTTTAAATAGTGAGTATCCATAGATACGTACTTGCGCTGTGCACGTGCAACACTTGCTATATTTTGATTGTTTGGTCTAGTGTGCAGAGAATTTTGATACTATATACAATATACTATATACTTGTACTTATATATGAGCTGGATAGACACACGAAGAATCATACGAAGCGGATTTCTCAACTTTTCACGAAGTGGCGTTGTTTCTATTGCTTCGGTACTCGTCGTGACGGTGACGCTGTCAGTAATTACTTTTTTGATTTTCCTCCAAGCAGTACTCCACTTCTCACTTACTGAGATAGAAGACAAAGTCGATATCACGGTGTACCTTACCCTTGATGCCTCGGAGGAAAATACAACTCAATTAATGACTTCGATTGAGGCACTTCCAGAAGTTGCTGAAGCAACATTTATGTCTCGTGAGGAAGCACTCGATCGTTTCCGAGAGGAACACAAAGACGACTATCTCACGCTTCAAGCGCTCGACGAACTCGGTGAGAATCCGCTCGGTGCATCCATCAACATCCGCGCTATCGAGACATCTCAGTATGAAGGTATCGCAAAATTCCTCGAGTCTCCAAACGCTCTCGCGAGTGATGGTTCGAGTATTATCGAGAAAATCAACTTCTATCAGAACAAGCAAATCATCGACCGCCTTTCAAACATCATCGCTTCTGCACGACTTATCGGACTCATCGTAACATTGTTGCTCGTGGTGGTGTCGGTTATTATTACCTTCAACACGATTCGTCTCACTATCTACATCGCACGCGAGGAGATTTCTGTTATGCGATTGGTTGGTGCTGAAAACAAATACATCACAGGTCCTTTTATGATTGAGGGAGTGATCTATGGACTCATCGCCTCGGTGGTAACGATGATTATTTTCTTGCCGGTGACTATTTGGCTCGGACGCACGATGACAGACTTTTTTGGAGTAAACCTTTTCCACTACTATGTCGACAATTTCTTCCAAGTATTTATTATTATCCTGTTGTGCGGGGTCTTTCTTGGATCACTTTCAAGTTTCCTTGCTATTAGAAAATATCTAACAAAATAGTTTATGAAAAAAGTTTCGCCAAAATTTATTTTTGTGGTTGGTGGTGTAATTTCTGGAGTAGGAAAAGGTGTCGCTTCCTCTTCTATAGCAAAAATCCTCCAAGACCACGGACAAACAGTCACCGCAATAAAAATCGACCCGTACATCAATCTCGATGCGGGTACTATGAACCCCACCGAACACGGCGAGGTTTTTGTTTTAAAAGACGGGGATGAGACTGATCAGGATATGGGAAACTATGAGCGCTTTTTAAACGTCGATCTCACACGCAAAAACTATATGACAACAGGGCGCGTGTACGAGACGGTGATACACAAAGAGCGCAATCTGGAGTATCAAGGTCGCTGTGTCGAGGTGGTACCTCATATACCTATGGAGGTGATGCGACGTATTGAACTAGCTCAGCGAGAAGCAAAAGCCGACGTCACACTTATCGAAATAGGAGGGACCGTTGGCGAGTATCAAAACATGCTCTTCCTAGAGGCTGCACGTATGATGAAGATCAAGCATCCTAAAGACGTATTTTTTGTGATGGTATCCTATCTTCCTGTACCAAGTAAAGTGGGGGAGATGAAGACCAAGCCGACACAGAGTGCAGTTCGCACCTTGAATGCTTCAGGTATTCAGCCGGACATTATTATGGCCCGTGCAGAAACTCATCTCGATGCAAAGCGAAAAGAAAAACTTTCAATGTTCTGTAACGTTCCGAGTGATCGTATTATTTCAGCTCCTGATGTCGAGAGTATTTATGATGTGCCACTCAATTTCGAAAAAGAAAAACTAGGAGATTTGCTCTGCTCTATCATGGGTACCACCTGTTCACGCAAGGAAACTACACAAGCTAAAAAATGGAAAGAGTTCGTCAAAAAAGTACATAGCTCAAAAGACGAGGTTCGTATCGCTGTTATTGGTAAATATTTTGAAACAGGGGAGTTCCTGCTTTCTGACGCCTATCTTTCTGTGATTGAAGCGATTAAGTATAGTGCGTTTTGGGAAAATAGAAAGGCGAAAATCGATTGGATATCTGCAAATGATTTTGAGAAGTCATACGCAACTACAGCAAAACTCAAAGGATACGATGGTATCATCGTGCCAGGAGGATTTGGGTCACGCGCTATCGAGGGCAAGATAAACGTCATCCGCTATGCGCGCGAAAACAAAATTCCATACTTTGGACTTTGCTACGGTATGCAGCTCGCAGTGATCGAGTTCGCTCGTGACGTTGTCGGGATGAAGGGCGCACATACAACAGAGGTGGATCAAAAGACCAAGTTTCCCGTGATCGATATCATGGAGAGTCAAAAAGAAAACGTACGCAATGCTCGCTACGGAGGTAGTATGCGTCTCGGTGAGTACAACGCACGACTGGTTGACGGAACACATGCACGCGAAGCGTATGGCAAGCGTGATATTGTAGAGCGTCACCGTCATCGCTACGAAGTCAATCCAAAATTTGTCGCTGATATCGAAAAGAAGGGAATGGTTTTCTCAGGATTCAATCCTGAGACTGGGCTCAAAGAGATAGCTGAGTTGCCGAAAAAAGTGCATCCATTTTTTGTTGGTACACAGTATCACCCAGAATTTCTCGCTCGCCCTACTTCACCACACCCACTCTTCACTGCCTTTATCAAGGCCGCGGTAGCTAAAAGAAAAAAGAAGTAGCCCATGGACAAGGAAGTCTCCATTGCAATTATAGACTGTGGTAGCCAGTATACTTTGGTGATTTCTAGAACGTTGCGTGAACTCGGTTATCGTTCTATCGTGCTCTCTCCTAAAAACTCTGATAACTGGCTTTCGTCACACACACCACGTGCCATCATCGTCTCTGGTGGTGACAAGAGCGTTACCGACGCAGATGCCCCTCATATCCCTGAGAGTATTCTTACTCGAGGTGTGCCTCTTTTGGGTATCTGTTATGGTATGCAGTGGCTAGCACACAAACTCGGTGGACGTGTCGGTAGTGATCCAGCAAAAAAAGAGTACGGACCTATTACTATCACACATACGGGTGGGCCGTTGTACGCTGATGTTCCTGAAACTTTTTCTGCATGGGCAAGTCACGGAGATAGCGTTCTGGAGACCCCACCTGGTTTTACAGACCATGCACACGGCGAGTCAGGCGCTCTTGAAGCAATGATGTGTGACGAGCGCAAAATGTACGCTTTTCAGTATCATCCAGAAGTACACGATACACCTGAGGGAAGTATCATGCTTCAAAATTTCTTGAATATCGTTGGTCTCGCAAAGGACTGGAATCCAGAACTTGCTATACAAGAGATTCGCGATGAAGTTGGCAAGCTTTTCGATGGCAATGACAAGAAAGCAGTGATAGGTATTTCTGGTGGTGTCGACTCGACAACGCTCGCCGCTATTCTTTCTCCTGTTATGCAAGGCTCACTCTTTGGCTTCACCATAGATCATGGTGCACTACGGGAAGGTGAAATCGATATGATCCGTGAGAGCGCGAAAGCTGCAGGTATCGTGCACACTATCGTTGATGCAAAAGAAGAATTCATCGCAGCTATCGGTGCGACAATCGATGCAGAAGAAAAACGAAAAGTATTCAAGACACTCTATCAAAAGCATTTGGAAAAATACGCACAAGAGATCGGTGCAGAATTCATCATGCAAGGTTCGCTCGCCACAGACTTTATCGAGAGTGGCAAGGCAGGGGAGTCGGCGCTCATCAAGAGTCACCACAACATCGGTATCGACTGGGCGCTCACGGACGTGCATCCACTTCGAAAACTTTTTAAATACGAAGTTCGCGAGCTCGCTGCGATCGTGGGACTACCTCCTGAGATCACCAAACGACAACCTTTCCCAGGCCCTGCGCTCTTTATCCGTATCGTCGGTACTCCTGTCGACAATGAAAAGATGGAGCTCTTGCGCCAAGCAGATGCGACAGTGCGAGGCATTGTTCGTGAACGGGGAATCGAAGGTGATATTTCACAGCTCGTTGTTGGTCTTCTTGGTGTAAAAACAGTCGGTGTCAAAGGTGACGCACGTGAGTACGGTTACTCGATAGTCGTCCGCGGTGTGGAAACGTCAGACTTCATGACTGCACGAGGGTACTATTTTTCAAAAGAAGTGGCAGAAGAAATAGTTTCAGTGGTAACCAAACAAAAAGGCGTGACAAGAGTCTTTTTCGATCCGACCCCTAAACCACCAGGAACA
>Ga0075163_10003730_pt1 | contig 20462 bp, 19 predicted proteins | sample JI1023141ADNA_FD_71478 | JGI IMG/M metagenome (GOLD analysis project Ga0075163, IMG submission 71478) | Wastewater effluent complex algal communities from Wisconsin, to seasonally profile nutrient transformation and Carbon sequestration -... | ecosystem: Engineered > WWTP > Effluent > Algae... | reverse complement strand
GCTGACTGCGATCAATCCGATTTCGACTTAGCTCAGCACTCCGCGTCCCTGCCGCCGCGGCGCGAACCGGGAATGCTGACTGGAGTTTCACCGCCCGTGCGGATACTCCCTGCATGCCCTACCTCGGTTTCGTGGAGAGTCCGTCATGCGCATCGTGAGTGTCGTTCTGCTCGGCATTGCCACCGGCACCAGCGCTTCAGATCGACCCGCCTACGAGGCCGATGACCTCAGCGCGAGGTTGCCCGCGTCGAGCGACAGTATTGCGGTGGACATCGCGGACAACGGGGTAGTCACCGGCAGCCTTGTTGATGGCTCAGGTCGCCGCAAACCCTTCGTGCTGGGCATCCAAGGAGACGTCCGGGTGTTCGACGCCGGCTTCTACGACGACCGCCTCGTTCGTGCGGGTAACGCCGAGGGGACGATCGTCGGGAGTTTTCCGGGGAGCACACTCGGCTGGGCCAGGGTTGGAGACGACTTGCGCTGTATTCCGTCACCGTTCGACTGCGAATCGATTCAGTCGATATACACGTCCAGCTTGCCCTACGACCTCAACGACGACGGCACGATCGTTGGCAGCTTGACGATCATCGAGAGCGGACAGCCCTACACGTATCAAGGCTACATGGCCGTCGTTGAACCCGATGGCACAATCGAGGTTTCTGGTCTAGGTCGATACCAACAATGGGACACGACCGCCAGTGCGATCGATCAAAACGCGGTGATCGTCGGCTTTGCGGTGCTGGATCGTACAAATGCAGCGTATCAACCTGTTTTCTTTGATCAGGGTGAGTGGCAACCGTTGGGCGAACCAGGTCGCTATCAAACACCGATCGCGCTGAATCGGCATGGCGTGATCATCGGCTCCCGTCGCACTGACGATGACTTCAGAGAACAGCCGCTTCGCTGGTCCCTGAGTTCACCGGAGCAATCCGCAGAAGTGCTGCCAACCTTGCCTGACAGTGTCAACGCTCGTCCGAACGGCATCAACGCAGCGGGCGAGATTGTTGGCGTGTCCTACGATTCGAATCATCCCGCTGACCGCAGGGCATGGATGCTGATGGGCGACGATCCCGTCGCGCTGGACGACTTGATTGAAAATAACGACGGCTGGCAAATCCTTGCTGCGCACGCAATCAATTCGCAGGGGGACATCGCTACCACGGCGCGTCGGGCAGGTGAATCAGGCACCCGCGCTGTCATACTGCGTCGACAGTCAAGTGATGGTCTGTTCCAGCATGGGTTCGACCGCGAGTGAGGTCTGATTGATCGTCAAACTTCGGCAGCGGGTCGACGGTGAACAGTTGAAGCGAGAGGTGGTTTGGCGAGGGCAGCTCTTTTCAGTTTCGCCGGGCAATGATTGAACCATTGCCCATGGAGGCGGCGAAAAAGGGAACATCCAGACGCATTCTCAGCCGGTGCCCCTTCAGGTCCGACAGGCTCCTTGGCTTGCCCAAACCCGTCCGCAAACCCTCGCCCTATCCGCGTTGGCCACGTGACACGTTTCAGCGCGTTCAGGCGTTACGCGCATGAGAGTGCCCGATTTTCTGGGCAACGCATCGATGACCGCCCCCTCGATCAGCGACCTTTCTGCAGCAAGGCTGCCTGATCCGAGGAAAACTGTGTTCTGACGCGAGGAGTATCTCGAAATGCCGATCTCACGATTGCTGGCTTCAATGTGTTTGATCGCATCCGGCGATCTGGTCTCCGCAAGTGCTGCGATCCCCCCAAGCGAGCCGGACACCACAGTTTCGTTGCGTATCCACTACGAATGGAAGGCCCGTCTTGTGTCCCGCGGCGAGTTTGCAGATGTCACCACCATTCACCATGTTGCCGAGGCGACGTGTCCGCTGTTTGCCAGCCATGTCGATGGCATTCCGGTGCTGCAGGAACCGAATGCGCAACAGATGGCGGCAAGCCAAGCGGCCGCCGACGCGGCGACGCGGCAGGTAGAGGCCATCTCGCCGAACGATGTCTCCAGCATGCAGGCGGTGCAGCGCCAGATGGAGGACTGTCAGCGTACAAGCGGCAATGACACGTCCTGCGCCATGCTGGCCATGGCGGCGATCCAGAACAATCCTGAGCTGATGGCATCGATGGGCGAGATGGGTCGCCGTGGGGCCGGCGACGCCGAGGCGGCCAGCGATGCCATGGACGCCGCAGCGGGACGGTTTCAACAATGGTTGAACGACGACTGCAGCGGAACCATGACCGTCAATGACTCGATCCAGTTGGATGACCCGACCGTGATGGGCATCGAACCACCCGTTCTGACCCATGGCCGTGCAGCGATCGAATCCGGACAAACCCTGGTTCAGGTCGAAACCGATCTTGTCCGAGGCGAGACGCGCTATCGGATCATCTCACCCAGTGCGCAGGGATTCACCCGCGACGCGGGCAATGGCAATGCCGCCAGCACCGTAAGCGCCAACGCGCTGCCGATTGCCGTGCTCGACATCGGTCCGAAGCAGGGCGCGATCCAGTCGGGCGAGTTCACCCAAGCGGTACAAGGCGGAGAAATCAACGTGCGTTGGACGCTGCTGCGCGACTGAATCCACGATTCGTGCTGGAATGCGGGCAACGGTCGCGATCACCGCGACCAAACCCCACTTGCACGGAGACACGGCATGACATCGATACTGGCAACCAGCACGGACATCGTGATCGCCCTGGTCGCCCTGCTGCATGGCTATTTCCTGGTGCTGGAAATGTTCCTGTGGGACACCCCAAAGGGACGTCGCGCCTTCGGATTGACGGAGGAAAAGGCCAAAATCACCAAGGTGTTGGCGGCCAACCAGGGGCTCTACAACGGCTTCCTCGCGGCAGGACTAGTTTGGGGCTTGGTGCTCGGCGCCGAGGGCTTCGCCATCAAGACTTTCTTTCTGCTTTGCGTACTGGTCGCGGGTCTGTTCGGTGCCGCGACGGTGAGTCGCAAGATTCTGTTCGTGCAGGCGGTACCGGCAATGTTGGGGCTGGCATTGGTGTGGGTCACCGGGTCGCACTGATTTCCTTCACCGAATTGATGGGCAGTAGCTCCCCAGTCTAGAGACTGGCGAAGATCATCGCGAAGAAATCGCCCTCTGGGGTGTATCTGTATCTGTCAGCCTCTTGACGTCCCCTTGGAGAGTTTCATGCGTCTGCTTATTCTGTGCTTGCCCGTATTTCTCGCCGCCTGCGGTGATCGCACAGCTGTGGATACCGCGCCTTCGGATACTCAGGTGACTGAGGCAGCAGATGAAATCCGCACCTATGAGGTCGCGCCGGAACGACGCAACCTGGCCATCAATATCTTGCAACGCATGGCGGTGAAATCCGTCGCCGCCATTGATGCCGATACCTTGGCCGTGCTTGACAGCGCCGACAAACACGCGGCGATGGCCGAACTCCTCGCTGTGATCAATGAGGGCGAAAGCAATGCTGCCGGATCCTCCGCGAGGATCGGCGTACTGAAACTCTGGCAACTGGATGAAATCAAGGAAGAGGCGACGAGCGCCGCCGTTCCCGACCCGTTGCAAGGCCCAATTCGCGCGATCCGTGCCCAGTTCGGCGACGTCGCGCTGCAGGTCTCCGACTCGACTGCCGTGAGCTTCTCTCCCGAACGATTGGCAGCGGAAACGACCTCGTCCCGGGGGCTCCACGTTGTGCTGTTCGACGAAGGCGGCAATCTGGGGCTACAGGTCCGTACCCGTGGCAACAACGGGTCGAGCATATCGACCGCCTTGCCGTTGCAATGGAACGACTTCATCGTACTGTCCCAGGCCACCGTTGCCGACAACACCCTCAACCCTGCCGATTCCTATCGCACTTTTCTGGTGGTGCAGTTGGTATCCAGCGATGAGCAATAACGGTGTCGCCGAACGACGCAGCCTGGCAGGCTGCCTACCGGCGCCTCGAGTCTCCGCTGTTCAACGTCCTGCTGCGCATGCTATGGGATGCAAGCGAGGCGGAGGATGTACTGCACGACGCATTTCTTCGCCTGTGGGACCAACGTGAGCGGGTCCGGCTCGATGGCATTGAGGCCCTCGTGTACCACACCGCGCTCAATCTCGCACGGAATCGGCTGCGCTGGCGGACACTACGGCAATGGGTCGGACTGGACGACGCACCGGAGTTGACTTCTGTTGCAGATCCAGAGCAAGCACAGCGCTTGCACGAGCTGCAGCGCGTCTTGGCGAGCATGCCAAAACGACTGCGCGAAACGCTCTTGTTGAGTGAGTTTGGGGGACTGAGCACTCGCGAAATTGCTGCTGTGCTGGGCATTGCCGAGGGCACTGTCGGATCACGGAAACACGCCGCTCTGAACTTTCTTCGTCAACATTGGAACAGCGCGAATGAATCAGTCTGACCGCCCTGCCCCTTGGCGCACCGTAATCGCCGCACCTGCGGGTTCGTTGCAGCGACTGTTGGCAAAGCGTGATCAACGAGCGCGACCAACGATCCGGCTTAGGCCAGCCAGGCTGGCGCTACCCGTGATCGTCGTGATGCTTCTGGCATGGGTGTGGTTTCCGCCCTCACCGCGCGCGCCAGATAGCAACGCAGCCCAACCCATGTTCAGCTCGCCTACGCACGCAGCACTGGAAATGCCCAGCGCCGAACCTAACGTGCATTTGGTGCTGCTGATGCCCCGGGCTCCAGTCGCCGCTGCGCCAGCGAAGACCCAGTGACCGAAGTCAACGCGGCAGCATCTCAACCCTCCAGTTGAACGGGGTCGCGCCTTTGTCGCTTCACCGCGCTAGGAGCCTGCGTGGCAGAAACGATCAAGGCGAAAAGCTGGCTGCGCGATGACAGATTTTCGGCGATTCGCCGGTCCATAGCACTGCTATGGGCGAAGATTTGGCGGAAATAGTGGCCCGCGCAGACGGTTTTGCAGACCGGTCAGCTTCTGCCGCGCAGGCTCCCAGGGCTTGCTGGGCTGAGGCACCGCTCTCCTCAGTCCGTGGCGTGTTGCAGAAACGACCACACTCGCCCGCTCCAATAGAGGATGACCACGCCCAGCCAGACGCAGGCCAGGGTAAACAAGGTGCTCGACGCGCTGAGATAGGGATACGAGTTGAGCACGGGCCGTCCCGCCACCATCGGCCACAGCTCCAGCCGTTGGAAGTTCAGATAGAGCCGCACGCTCAAGCACAAGGGAATCAGCCAGCCAGCGCTGAACAACGCGACACCGGTGCGGACAAGCTTCGTTTTCATGCACTCTCCAATGAACTGCCGCATTGCCTCATCCCCGCCGCAAGACAGATCGAGACAAGCCACTACTCTGCCGGAGACAGCCGATAGCGCTGATGCTCGATCTGCACCGCAGGCACACGTCGACGCTGCTCGAAATCCGCGTAGATTGCGGCCAAGTCGCGCCAGCCTTCGATCCACTCCGAACGCGCGTGACGCGTCAGGGCCTCTGCGTTCGGCACGAAGGGAAACGCATGCACGGGCACCTCACGGACACCGCCCGCCAGCGCGTGGGCGACCAGCGTGTAAATCTCTTCGATGGCCTCATCGCCCATTGCATAGCAACCAATGGACACGCAACGCCCGTGGATCATCAGATAGCTGCCCGTCCGGCCAAGCGCGCGATCCAGGGCGTTGGGATAGCCCAGATTCATCGCCAAGTGGTAGGCACTGTGCGGGTTCAACGACGCGGCCCGCAACGCATAGATGCCCTCCGGCGCCTGACCATCGCCCTCACGCTGCTTCGGCCCCAAGTCGCCCGACCACCGACAGATCGGATAACGCTTGAACAACACGTACTCAGCACCTCTCGCCATCCAGACTTCCAGCAACGACTCCTGCTTGAAGATACGCAGATAGACCGGGTCTCCGATCTGAAGACCCCGTTCCCGCAACGCGGGCACAAGACACCGCCCCGCCTCCCGCTGCGCCCGCTCGGCCCGCGCCGAGGTGGGCAAGGACGCCGCAGCCGCCTCTGCGGATACCACGGCTGGGGATGTCGCGAGGCACATCAGAGCCATTGCAAGCAACACGATGCAGCGTGAGGACATAGCGTCAAATCCACGATGAGTGCAGAACAGTGTGCATCGCCTCGGGTGGGGCCGACGAACGCTCACAGGCTCCGCTTTCAACGTCGTTGCGGGAGATGAAATGAGCCCGATCAGCGTAGACGTTAGAGCGAACGTGCTGCAGGCCCTCTCCCAAGGCTCGGCGATGGCCAGTCACGACCTTCGTCTCGCGCGGCGCTTTGCTGCCGCCCCACTTTCACTCAAACCCGTTCGCAAACACCGATGCCGCGCTGTCAGCCTGCAATGCCAGTGCGGTGAGGTGCAGGTAGACCTCCAGATCGGTATAGCCGGGCGCGCCCAGCAGTGGCAGCGATAGCGTGCTGCCATTTGGGGAGTAGAGATTCGGGTTCAGGCCGTGCGCGGACTCGAAGGCGTCGGGCATGCCATCGGCGTCGCTGTCCAGCGCGGCGATGGGCGGATTTTCCGGGTCGAAATCCAGCGTCAGGGCGTCGTTGGCGAGCGGCGTACCGTAGGGTGTGGCGGGAAATACGGCATCGCGACTGGTATTGGCGATGCGCCGATCCATGCTGTCATGGGGCAGGCGTCCTACCCGGCCCGGCAAATTCTGCTGCAAGCTGGCTGCTGGTTGCAGGCTGATTGCCGGAAACGGATGAGGTTGGCTGCGACGGGTCGCCAAGCCGAAATCGGTATTCGGGTGGTAGAGCGGAAAGTCGTTGCAGCAGTAGAACAGGGCGTAATCGACCTCGCCCGGATAAGCGGGATTGTGATTGTCTTCAGCGAAAAAGCTGTTCTGCGGTTCCGCCAGCAGGTCGCTGGCGGCGATGCCATACGGATGCCCGCTGCGTGGCAGGAACAGGTTGCCGCGCAGGTTGAGTTGTACCCGATACGGACCATTGGCCTCGTTGCCATCCACCCAGCGGCCGTACCAGATCGGGAAGCCCGGATCGGCGTACAGGTTGTTGCTCAATTCCAACTGCAAGGGCGTGCTCTGACAGGCATCGATGCGCGCGGGTTCGTCGTCGTAGCCGCTGGCCTCGCAGGTGATTTCCGGCATCCGGCCACTCAGGCGGAACCACAGATTGTGGTGCAGGCTGATGCGGTCCTGTGGATGATCGGCGTGGGCGTAGTTCATCAGCACGCCACCGAGTTCGGCGTGCCCGCCCACGGTTTCGGCCAGCACGCTGTGCTGCAGGCTGACATCGCTGGCCCAACTGATCTGCATTACTTCATCGGTGGCATGCGCCAGCGAGAGGTGATCGAGCATGACCCGATTCACACCATCCAGTCGCAGCGCGTCGTCGAGGCGTGTGCCGCCGGCTGGCAGGGCTTCATTCCACGCGGGACGACTGCGTAGATGGCGGATGACGAGGTTGTCGCAGGCGTTGCGCTCGTAGTGACGATCGCAAACGATGCCACGTACCGTAATCCCGCCGGGCGAGGTCTGCCCGGCAATGGTCACATCGCCATATACGATGTCCGCGTAGGCATGGATGACGCCACTCACCGCGAACACGATGGTGCGCGGACCCGATTGGCGCAATGCCCAGTTCAGACTGCCGGCTTGCTGCCCAGCGGGATCGGGTGCCAGCGTGGTAACCGTCAGAACCTGACCACCACGTCCACCGCTGGCGATGGCGCCAAACCCTTCGGCACCGGGGAAGCTCGGCAAGGTTTGCGCAGTGGCGTTGGCAACCATCCACAGCCCACCGAGGATGAAGCCGATCCGACTCGGCAGGAGTGTCTTTCGAACCAAGGTTCTGCGCATGCGAATCGTCCGATTGGCGGGATTGCCGGACAAACACATACGCCGTTCGGCAGGCCGGGAGGACAGTTTCCCGCAGCAATGTTTACAGCTGGCGCAAACGCCACTTCCAGACCGGACCGTCCTCCGGGTGCGCGATTTCGCCCAGCCACTCAAAACCCAGTTTGCGCAGGATCACCGGCGACGGGCCCTCTTCGGGAAGGGTGTGGGCGATCACCTGATAGCGATTCCGCTGCGCATGCGGCAAGGCCAGCGCCAACAATTCCGCAGCCATGCGCGTAGCCAGACCACGCCCCTCGTTGCCGGGAAAACTGAAGTAGGCGATCTCAACGACGTCATCATCCGGCGGCGCTGTAAAACCGCAGGTGCCGACGACTGCACCGTCCTCGACGGCCAGATAGCCTATCCACGGCGGCTGAAAACCCCGCCGCGTGTATAGATCGCGCATCGCAGCAAGCACTCCTGCAGCAGCCTCATGCGCGCCAACGAGATCGACGGCAACATCTCCGTCTCGGTCGATCGGCAGCAACTGCAGACCGGGTTGACGATGTAGTTCGAACGCTGCCTGAGTCATGCATCACTTCCTGTTGGGTTGAATCCACCATAGACGAAGCCGCGCGTCTTCGTTTCTCACTCGACGCGCTATCCCGCTGGGCGGTAGTTGTCCACCACGCGATAGCGCCGCGCGTACCACGCGAATACGGCGGCAGCAACCAAGGCAAAGGCGGCGAAGAAAAACATCTGGAAGGCCGCGACGCTCAGCCCGGTATCGCCGATATGGCCGGTGACGGTGTCGTTGCGCACCGCCGCGTTGGCGATCAGCACCCACAGGTTGCCGACCGTTGTGGTCAGATTCCAGAAACTCATCACCACGCCCTTCATCGACTGCGGTGCCTGGCTGTACGCGAACTCCAGACCGGTCGCCGACACCAGCACCTCGCCAAACGTCAGCAAGGCGTAGGGCAGGATCTGCCACAGGATCGACAGTGGATCGCCCGCATCCATCACCACCTGCAGACCACCGATGGCAATCCACGCCAAGCCGCTGAAGGCGATTCCGGCGGCCATGCGGCGCAGCGCGGTCGGCTCGATGCCGAACTTGCGTAAGGCCGGATACAGCACGAGGTTGTTGAAGGGAATCAGCAACATCACCAGCAGCGGATTCAGCGCCTGCATTTGCGAGGCCACGAACCAGTCCGGCTTGCTCATCGCATTACCCTGGATCACCCAGGTCGATGCCTTCTGATCGAACAGCGAATGGAAAGGCGTGACCAGCGCGAAAATCACCAGCACGCGCAACACGCTGCGCACGCCATCAATGGCGGCATCGGGATGCTGGCCTCGCGCGCGTTCGAGTTGCAGCCAGGCACCACCGCCCACACCGGCAATCAGCAACACCAGTGCAAGGCAGGCGGCAATCACGAAACCGAGTTGCGGGACCATCAGCAAGGTGGCCAGCGCCGCGATCACACCGACGACCGCCAACACCAGACCAGGGCGACCACGCCCCGCCACGCGGGTCACCAATGCAGTACGCAGGATGCGTGAAAAGGCATCCGGGTCGCCCTCGCGATTGACCTCCACCTTGACGTAGCGATGGCGACCAAACCAGAAAATCGCGGTGGCCACGAACATCAACAAACCGGGAATACCAAATGCCACGCTCGGCCCGTAGTGCTTGAGGAACAGCGGCATCAACAGCGAGGCGAACAGGGAACCGAAATTGATGATCCAGTAGAACGCGTCGAACACGATCTTGGCCAGATGCTTGTTGCTTTGATCGAACTGATCGCCGACGAACGAAGCCACCAGGGGTTTGATACCGCCCGCTCCCAGCGCAATCAGACCCAAGCCGGTGAAAAAGCCCGTGGCGTTGTGCTCAAACAGGGCCAGACAGGCGTGACCGGCACAGTAGATCAGGCTGAACCAGAGAATGGTGTTGTATTTGCCGAAGAACCGATCCGCCAGCCAGCCGCCGAGCAAGGGAAAGAAATACACCCCGATCATGAAGGTGTGCATCAGATCCTTGGCTGCCAGCTCACGCTCGCCCCCCGCAGTGATGTGCTGCAGCAAGGTCGAGGTGATCAGGAACTGCACCAGGATGTTGCGCATCCCGTAAAAGCTGAAACGCTCGCAACCTTCGTTGCCGATGATGAAAGGAATCTGGCGCGGCATCGCGCCCTTGGCGGTGGCTGTCATGACAGGCCCAGTCAACGAGTGGCCGTGAACCTTAACCGCAAAAGCGTTAGCGCGGTGGCAAAACCCGTTGCCACAGCAGCGCCAGCAACAGCACCGCCGCCGTCACGCCACTGCCATTGGCCAGCATGTCCAGCCACTCGAAACTACGCACGCCGCCGATGCCCTGCAGCACTTCCATCAGTGCGCCATACGCGACCAAGGCGATCCAGACAACGACCAACGACGGCGGTCGCCGCAGCAGGGGTCGCCATAGCAGAGCGGCGATGAAATACGCGGTCGCATGCCAGAGTTTGTCGTGACCACCGGTCGATACAAGAAGATTGCCCGGCGACAGCAGCGAGGCGAGCGTGATCACGATCAACACGCCCACATTGAGCGACCACCACAGCGGACGGCGATGCCAAAGGCGACTCACAAGCGATGACATTGATCCCCCATCGCAAATAGTGCCTCGCAATCCATGCCACGACTCAGCCCCATGACCTGGAATCGCTCACCCATTTCAGACGGCAGAATTAACCGTTTGGCTTCCAGCGCGCGTCGATGCGAAGCGACCGCGTCCTGTGGATCGGGCTGAGCGTGTCGCTCCAGGCCGTGCTGCAACAGGAAGGCGGCCTGTGAGGTGTAGCCCGCGAGATCGAGCCCCGCATGCCGACCAGCTTCGGCCAGCGCGGTGAAATCCACCGAGGCGGTGATGTCCTGCAATCCTGGCCACAGAAACGGCTGCTCATGGGTGCGATGTCGATAGAAGCAGGACAGCGTTCCGCTGCGGCGTTCGGGCAGATAGAACTCACGCCGTGGGTAACCGTAGTCGACGAACAAGGCCAAGCCTTGAGCCAGCGATCCACACACCGCATCCAGCCAGTAAGGCAGTTGCGGCAGACATTCGGAAACGTAACCGTCTTCCCATTGCGGCTCATCCAGATACCTGCGCAGATGGCGCACCGCGCCGCCCACCAAGCCATCGGCCGGACGTGACTGCCAGACGAAGCGTCCGTCTTCGACCGCCACACACTGCTCCCACACTTCGCCCTCACGCCATTCGAAACGCGTGGTCGGCAAGGCATCCAGCACCTCGTTGGCAAACAGCACCCCGCGCCAGTCCGACTCGGGCAGACGATCCAGCCATTCGACGCGCGCAAACTGCGTTGGCGACAGATTGACCGCCAAACGATCACGTTGCCGCTCGCGCAGATCGGCGCTGGGTTCGAGGATTGCGTAGCGGCGCGGCAGCGCATTGGCGGCATCCAAGGCGCGTAGCGCGTCCACCGCAAACGCACCGCTGCCGCCACCGAGCTCGAGCACCTCTGCTTGGTCGCCAATCGCGCGCAACACCGGCGCAATTGCCTGTGCGACGCAATGCGCGAACAGCGGCCCCAATTCGGGGGCGGTGATGAAGTCACCCTCGGCACCAAATTTGCTGGCTCCTGCGCTGTAGTAACCCAGTCCCGGTGCATACAGGGCGAGCTCCATGAAGCGCGAAAACGCAATCGTCCCGCCTTCGGCCTCGATCAAGGCCGTGATGGCCTGTTGCAAACGCGCGCTATGGGCCAGCGCATCGGCGTCTGGCTCGGGCAGGTCCATCGGGATCATGATGCAATCTTCAGATAGGGCGGCGCAGACTGCCGCCGCAGAATCGCAAGGATAATCCATGCCCTCGCACGCGATGAGATCAGCCGCACCACAACCCGTCGCACTGATCACCGGCGCCGCGCGGCGGATTGGTGCGGTCATCGCGAGAACGTTGCATGCGGCGGGATTCGATGTGGTCCTGCACTTCCAGCACTCCGCCGAGGCCATGCTTGCCCTGCAGGAATCGCTGGAAGTCGAACGTCCAGGCAGCGTGCTGACCGTCGCTGCCGACCTCGCCGACCCGCGCGCCGCCTCGCATCTGGTCGATGCCACACTGCGGCGCTTCGGACATCTCGACGCACTAATCAACAACGCGTCTAGCTTCAAGCCCACGCCGATCGGGCAAGCCACGCAAGCCGACTGGGATCAGTTGTTCGCCAGCAACGCCCGCGCGCCGTTCTTTCTTTCTCAGTCAGCTGCACCCGCACTCCGCGTGCGGCAGGGAAGCATCGTCAATCTGGTCGACGTGTACGCCGAACGCCCACTGCCCGAGCATGCCATCTACTGCATGGCCAAGGCCGCACTGGTGATGATGACCCAAGCACTGGCCCGTGACCTCGGCCCGCAGATTCGCGTCAACGCCGTCGCTCCTGGTGCCATCCTGTGGCCGGATGAGGGGAAATCCCTCGACGCCCAACAGGCCCTGCTGCAACGCACCGCCCTGCAACGCACTGGCCATCCGGACGATATCGCGGAAGCCGTGCGCTGGCTGATCATGGACGCCCACTACACCACCGGGCAGATCCTCCGCGTGGACGGTGGAAGGGCGTTGAATATCTAAGCCCCGCTGCGTGCGCGCCACGCGGGCACCTTTACCGGATTCATGCCATGCCAACCCTGGACACACCGCTTGCCCTGGTCACTGACGCACTCAGCTTTGCGGGCCCCGCGGCGGTGAACTCCTTGCTGGCCGCTGGATTTCGCGTGATTGCGGTGGATCGTGCTTTTTGTGATCCATCCACACGTGATGAGTACCAAAGGCAGCATCCGTCAACTGTTGCGCTCGACGAAGCAGACACGCCGCATGCGCTGGTCGATGAGGTAATTGAGAACGATGGCCTGCCTGAGGTAATCGTCAGCAATGACAGTCACCCCGCGCACCACGTCGCCGTCGAGCACGCGCGAATTGGCGATCTGCAATCGACTCTGGACCGTCTGCTGGTGCGCCCATTCCTTCTGGCGCAGGCGCTGGTGCCGCATCTGAAACAACGCGGCACGGGCAAGCTGATCTTCATCACCTCCTGCCGCACGGCGCTTCCCCAATTCGGCGGAGCGATTCCCGACATGGCACGCGCTGGCGCCAATGCGCTGGTCCGTTCGCTGAGCATCGAGCTGGCGCCATTCGGTATTCCCGTCAACGCCATTGCGCCGAACTACCTGTACAGCGAGGCCTACTTCCCCAAAGCGATCTACGAGGAAACAGCCGCTGGTCGCGACTTCATTCAGACTACGGTGCCGCGTGGCCGCCTAGGCACGCAGGAGGAGCTGGCAGAGCTGATCACCTATCTAGCGCTGATGAAAGGCAGCTTCCATACGGGGACGATCATTCCCTTCTGTGGTGCGTGGCCGATGTCACCGCCACGACCGTTTTGACCCGTGCCCGCTGAGCTCGTTCAGTCCGCCACCACCGAAGCAGGCACGCGGACCCAACCCTCCATCAGAATGCGTGCACTGCGGCTCATGATGGCCTTCGTCACCACCCACTGTCCGTCGACGCAACGTGCCTCCGCGCCCACGCGAAGCGTGCCGGAGGGATGTCCGAAGCGCACCGCACTGCGCTCGCCACCGCCGGCGGCCTGATTCACCAGGGTGCCGGGAATGGCTGCCGCTGTACCAATCGCCACGGCGGCGGTGCCCATCATGGCGTGATGCAACTTGCCCATCGACAAGGCGCGCACGTTGAGATCGATGCTGTCGGCATCGATCACTTTTCCGCTGGAGGCGGTGTAGGTCGATGATGTGGCCACGAAGGCGATCTTTGGCGTGTGCTGACGCTTCAACGCCTCTTCCGGCGTGCGGATCAGGCCCATGCGCAAGGCACCGGCAACGCGGATCGCTTCCAGCTTGGTGAGCGCCGCTTTGTCCTCGTTGATGGCGGTCTGCAGTTCGGTGCCGTCATAGCCGATGTCGGCGGCATTGACGAACACGGTGGGAATGCCCGCTGTGATCATCGTCGCCTTCAGCGTGCCCACGCCGGGCACGTCCAGTTCATCGACAAGATTGCCGGTGGGAAACAATGCGCCACCACCCTCGCCTTCGCCCTCGTCGGAGGGATCAAGGAACTCCAGCACGATCTCGGCGGCGGGAAAGGTCACGCCATCGAGTTCGAAGTCGCCGCTCTCCTGCACCTGCCCGTCGCTGACCGGCACATGCGCGATGATGGTCTTGCCGATATTAGCCTGCCAGATACGCACGCGGCAGATGCCGTTCTGTGGAATCCGCTCAGCGGCGACGTAGCCCGCGTGCAGTGCGAAGGCACCCGCTGCCGTCGACAGATTGCCACAATTGCCCGACCAGTCGACGAAATCGGTGTCAATCGACACCTGTCCGTACAGGTAATCGACGTCGTGATCCGGCTGCGTGCTTGGCGACAGGATCACGCACTTGCTGGTCGAGGAGGTCGCACCGCCCATGCCATCGGTGTGCTTGCCGTACGGATCCGGCGAACCGATCACCCGTTGCAGCAATCGATCCCGCGCCGCACCGGGAATGCGTGCCGCTTCCGGCAGATCCTCAAGGCGGAAGAACACGCCCTTGGACGTACCACCGCGCAGATAGGTGGCGGGAATCTTGAGTTGCGGTGCTGCGCTCATCGACAGTCCTTGCATAATCACACCTTGCCCGCCAGAAAATCCTGCGCGAAGCGCTGCAGGACGCCGCCCGCGTCATAGATCGACACTTCTTCGGCGGTATCCAGTCGACAGGTGACCGGCACCTCGATGCACTCGCCGTTGCGACGCTGGATGCGCAAGGTGAGTGTGGCGCGTGGGGTACGTTCACCGATCACGTCGAAGGTTTCGGTGCCATCGATGGCGTAGGTCTTGCGTGTGTCGCCAGGTTTGAATTCCAGTGGCAGCACGCCCATGCCGATCAGGTTGGTGCGATGGATGCGTTCGAAGCCTTCGGCGACGATCACTTCGACGCCCGCCAGACGGACGCCTTTCGCGGCCCAGTCGCGCGAACTGCCTTGGCCATAATCGGCCCCCGCAACGATGATCAACGGCTGGCGGCGCTGCATGTAGGTTTCGATGGCCTCCCACATGCGGGTGATCTGGCCTTCGGGCTCGATGCGCGCCAGCGAGCCCTTCTTCACTGCGCCATCCACCACCACCATTTCGTTCAGCAGGGTCGGGTTGGCGAAGGTGGCGCGCTGTGCGGTGAGGTGGTCGCCACGATGTGTGGCATACGAGTTGAAGTCTTCTTCCGGCAAGCCCATCTGCGCCAGATACTCGCCTGCTGCGCTGTCGAGCAAGATCGCGTTGGAGGGCGACAGATGATCGGTCGTGATGTTGTCGCCGAGCACCGCCAGCGGACGCAGACCACGCAGGCTGCGCTCACCCGCCAATGCCCCTTCCCAGTACGGCGGACGGCGAATGTAGGTGCTTTGCGGGCGCCACGGATACAGCGGGCTGACCTTCTCGGTCTGCGCGCCGGAACGCGCGAACATCGGCTCGTACACGGCGCGGAATTGTTCGGGCTTGACGTGGGCGGCGACGATCGCATCGATCTCGGCATCGCTGGGCCAGATGTCCTTCAGACGCACTTCGCTGCCGTCCACATCGATGCCGAGCACATCGCGCTCGATGTCGAAACGCACCGTCCCTGCAATGGCATAGGCCACCACCAGCGGCGGCGAGGCCAGGAAGGCCTGTTTGGCATACGGATGAATGCGTCCGTCGAAATTGCGATTGCCGGACAGCACCGCCGTGGCATACAGATCGCGCTCGATGATCTCTTGCTGGATCTTCGGGTCCAGCGCGCCACTCATGCCGTTGCAGGTGGTGCAGGCAAAGGCGACGATGCCGAAGCCGAGCTGCTCCAACTCGGACAGCAGACCGGCAGACTCCAGATAGAGAGGCACCGCCTTCGAGCCCGGTGCCAGCGATGTCTTGACCCAGGGCTTGCGCACCAATCCCCGCGCATTGGCGTTGCGCGCGAGCAGTGCTGCGGCGATGACGTTGCGCGGGTTGCTGGTATTGGTACACGAGGTGATGGCCGCGATGATGACCGCACCATCCGGCATCTGCCCCTGCGCTTCCTGCGCGCGCGCCGCATCGAGCCCCACGGCGATCCCGCGCTCTTGCAGTGCCGAGGTAGGAAGGCGTTTGTGCGGATTCGACGGACCCGCCATGTTGCGCACCACACTCGACAGATCGAACTGCAGGCAGCGCTCGTAGTCGACCTCATCCAGTTGATCGGCCCACAGTCCCAGCTGCTTGGCGTAGCGCTCGACCAGCACGACCTGGGAATGCTCGCGGCCGGTCAGACGCAGATAGTCGAGGGTGTTGTCGTCGATGAAGAACATCGCTGCCGTCGCGCCGTATTCGGGTGCCATGTTGGAGATCGTCGCGCGATCGCCCAAGGTCAGCGCCTTGGCGCCTTCCCCGTGGAACTCCAGGTAGGCACCAACGACTTTTTCCTTGCGCAGGAATTCGGTCAGGGCCAACACGATGTCAGTGGCGGTGATGCCCGGCTGTCGTTGACCGGTGAGGCGCACGCCGATGATGTCCGGCAAGCGCATCCAGGACGCGCGACCCAACATCACGTTCTCGGCTTCTAGGCCGCCGACACCAATCGCGATCACACCCAGTGCATCGACATGCGGGGTGTGCGAGTCGGTTCCCACACAGGTATCTGGAAAGGCCACGCCTTCCTGCGTGGCGATCACCGGTGACATCCGCTCCAGATTGATCTGATGCATGATGCCGTTACCTGGCGGAATGACATCGACGTTGCGGAAGGCGTGCTTGGTCCAATCGATGAAGTGGAAGCGATCATCGTTGCGCCGATCCTCGATGGCACGATTGCGCGCAAAGGCATCCTTCTCGAAACCACCGTGTTCCACCGCCAGCGAGTGATCGACGATCAATTGCACCGGGACCACCGGATTCACCTTGGCCGGATCGCCGCCCTGATCGGCGATGGCGTCGCGCAGCCCCGCTAGGTCGACCAGTGCGGTCTGTCCCAGGATGTCGTGGCAAACCACGCGCACCGGAAACCAGGGAAAGTCGATGTCGCGCTTACGCTCGATCAGTTGCCGCAGGTAGTCCTCCAGACGACCGGGCTCGGCGCGACGCAACAGGTTCTCGGCATGCACACGGGCGGTGTAGGGCAGTTTGGCCCAGGCACCGGGCTGCAGCGCTTCCACGGCGGCAGGCGCATCGAAGTATTCCAGCGAGGTACCGGGAAGCGGTTTACGGAACGCGTTGTTCATGGGGATTCCATCCGGTTTGTCCAGACCATGCCAAGGTGGCATGGCGGCGAAAATCTATTGCGTTGTCATCTATTGCGTCATTGCAGGCAACTCGGTCAGCGCGGGCTGACATGGATGGATTCCTGCCTTTGCGGGAATGACGAGCAGAAGCAACGGCATGGATCACTTCACGCGGTGCAGGCGCACCTTGTTGAAGCCTTCGTATCGTCATGCCCGCGAAGGCGGGCATCCACACACCTGCGGCACGCATCAAGGCGGCATTGCCTCGTTGACGTGCGACACACCCAACCGATCACATTCGCTCGCGCGGCGACTAGGACCGCTCAGCCAGTGGCACGAAATGCAGATCTTCCGGCCCCACGTAGTTCGCGCTGGGTCGAATGATCTTGCCGTCGATGCGTTGCTCGATCACGTGCGCGCTCCAGCCCGAGGTGCGCGCGATGACGAACAGCGGGGTGAACATCGCCGTCGGCACGCCCATCATGTGATAGCTGACTGCGCTGAACCAGTCGAGGTTGGGGAACATCTTCTTGATCTCCCACATCACCGACTCCAGACGCTCGGCAATGTCGAACATCTTGCGCGAGCCGACCTCATCGGAAAGCTCCTTGGCGACCTGCTTGATCACCACATTGCGCGGATCGGAAACGGTATAGACCGGATGACCGAAGCCGATCACCACTTCCTTGCGCTCGACGCGCGCACGGATGTCGGCCTCGGCCTCGTCCGGCGTGTCGTAGCGCTTCTGAACCTCGAAGGCGACCTCGTTGGCGCCGCCATGCTTGGGACCACGCAGCGCGCCAATCGCACCGGCGATACAGCTGTACATGTCGGAGCCAGTGCCAGCGATGACGCGTCCCGTGAAGGTACTGGCGTTGAACTCGTGCTCGGCATACAGCACCAGCGAGGTGTGCATGGCCTTGACCCAACTCTCGCGCGGCTTCTCGCCATGCAACAGGTGCAGGAAATGTCCGCCGATCGAATCATCATCGGTTTCGACTTCGATGCGCTTGCCGTTGTGGCTGAAGTGGTACCAATACAGCAGCATCGAGCCCAGCGAGGCCATCAGCTTGTCGGCAATGCCGCGCGCGTCCGGATGATTGTGATCGTCCTTCTCGGGCGTCAGGCAACCCAGCACCGACACGCCGGTGCGCATCACATCCATCGGGTGCGCCGAGGGCGGCAATTGTTCGAGTGCGGTTTTCAGCGCCGCAGGCAGGCCGCGCAGGGATTTCAGCTTGCCCTTGTAGGCCGCCAGCTCGGCGACGTTCGGCAGTTTGCCGTGGACCAGCAGGTGCGCGATTTCCTCGAACTCACAGGCACGGGCCACGTCCAGAATGTCGTAGCCACGGTAGTGCAGATCATTGCCACTGCGACCGACGGTACACAGGGCGGTGTTGCCTGCAGCGGTGCCCGACAGGGCAACGGACTTCTTGGGCTTGAAACCGGGAGCGGGGGCGGCGGATTCGGACATGTCGATCTCCAGCGTGAAAGGGGGTTCGATGAACAGCGGGGAAGCGTCGGCGCTCAGCGCGCTTTGGCTTGGGCGAACAGCGCGTCGAGCTTCTGTTCGTAGTCGTGATAGCCGATCGAGGCGTACAACTCCATGCGCGTCTGCATGGTATCCAGCACGGCCTTCTGCGTACCGTCGCGGCGGATCGCGGTATAGGTATTGAGCGCCGCTTTGTTCATGGCGCGGAAGGCCGACAAGGGGTACAGCACCATCGCCACGTCAGCAGCGCCCAATTCATCGACGGTGAACAGCGGCGTCGAACCGAACTCGGTGATATTCGCCAACACCGGCACTTTCACCGCGGCGGCAAATTGTTTGTACATCGTCAGCTCGGTCATGGCCTCGGGGAAAATCGCATCCGCACCGGCTTCCACACACGCGACAGCGCGCTCGATGGCCTTGTCCAGACCTTCCACCGCCAGCGCATCAGTGCGCGCCATGATCACGAAATCGGCGTCGCTGCGCGCATCGACCGCCGCCTTGATGCGGTCCACCATTTCCTGCTGGGTGACGATCTCTTTGCCGGGGCGATGACCGCAGCGCTTGGCACCGACCTGATCTTCGATATGCATGGCGCCCGCACCGAACTTGATCAGCGACCGCGTGGTGCGCGCCACGTTGAAGGCCGACGGACCAAAGCCGGTGTCGACGTCCACCAGCAAGGGCAGATCACACACGTCGGTGATGCGGCGCACGTCGGTCAGCACGTCGTCCAGACCCGAGATGCCGAGATCGGGCAAGCCGAGTGAACCGGCGGCCACGCCGCCGCCCGACAGATAGATCGCCTTGAATCCCGCCGACTTGGCCAGCAAGGCGTGATTGGCATTGATCGCACCGGGAATCTGCAAGGGCTTTTCGGCAGCGAGCGCGGCGCGGAAGCGGGCACCGGCAGTTGACTGGCTCATGGATGACTCCTGGGGCGAAGGAATGTGTGCGGCCTCTCCATCAAGCTTCGTGCCAAATCCCTGTTGCGTTGCGACATGTCTGACAGAGCGCGTCATTGCTGACTGTTCGATGCCTTCCCCATGCCGACGTTTCATGCGACGAAACATTGGATGTTTCATGTTTCATAGCGAAATGAAACAATCCACCCATGCATCCTCGCCGCCCCGACGCACCCACACCACGCCTTCCGGTCATCTGGACGGTGGCTGTGTCGCGCCTGTCGCAGCTCTTCAACGAAGTCATTCCCGAGTTCGATGGACGGGCCGAGATTCATGCCATCCCGCTCGGCTACGACGAAGCCGTGCAACACATCCGCCAACGTCTGCAACGTCAGCCTTGCGATGTGCTGATTTCCGCCGGATCGAACGCCGCCTATCTGCGCAATCGCGTCGCCAGACCGCTCGTTCTTGTTCGCGCCAGCGGATTCGATCTGATGCAGGCACTCAGCCGCGCCCGGCGCATCAGCGAACGCATCGGCGTGGTCACGCACGAAAGCGATCTGCCGGTGTTTGCGGAATTCCAGCGCAGCTTCGGATTGGACATCGCGCAGCGCAGCTTCGTTACCGCCGAAGATGCCCGCGCCTGTGTCGCGGATCTGATCGCCCGTGGCGTTGGTGCCATCGTTGGCACCGGACTGGTCACCGATCTGGCCGAACAAGCGGGTGTCACGGGCGTCTTGATGTATTCCGCCGAGTCGATCCGGCAAGCCTTCGACAGCGCACTGGATGTCGCCCGACCCTTGTTACAGGAACACCGCGACAGTCCGCGCCGACGCAGCAGTGCCACCCGCTTCGGACTGGACGACCTGAGCGGCGAAAGCCAGGGCATGCATGAGCTGCGCGAGCGCATTCAGCAGGCCGCGCAAAGTGAGGCCACGGTGCTGATTCAAGGCGAATCCGGCACGGGCAAGGAGCTTGCCGCGCAAGCCCTGCATGCCAGTAGCGCGCGACGACGCGGACCGTTTGTCGCGGTCAACTGCAGCGCCATTCCCGAATCCTTGCTGGA
>Ga0075163_10003728_pt1 | contig 20475 bp, 15 predicted proteins | sample JI1023141ADNA_FD_71478 | JGI IMG/M metagenome (GOLD analysis project Ga0075163, IMG submission 71478) | Wastewater effluent complex algal communities from Wisconsin, to seasonally profile nutrient transformation and Carbon sequestration -... | ecosystem: Engineered > WWTP > Effluent > Algae... | reverse complement strand
GAGCCAGAACGGCTTCGAGGCGAACTATCCGCTCGATCCGCGCGAGACCGTGGTGCTGGTGAACATCGGCGCCGCGATCTCGAACATCAACATCGTGCGCAGCGGCGTCTCGCTGTTCACGCGCGACGTGACGATCGGTGGCAACGCGTTCACCGAGGAGATCCAGAAGCAGCTCGGCATCGCCGCCGACGAGGCCGAGGCCTACAAGGTCGGCGGTTCGCAGACCGAGGACGGCGTCGTGCCGCAGGAAGTGCTGCGCGTGATGGATGGCGTCTCGGAGGTGATGGCCGGCGAGTTCCAGCGCTCGCTCGACTTCTTCCTCGCGACCACCGCGGACGCCAACGTCACGCGGATCGTGCTCGCGGGTGGCAGCTCGAAGATCAGCTCGCTGCACAAGGCGATCGAGCGCCGCTCGCGCCTTCCCCTCGAAGTTGCCGATGCCTGGAAGCGCGTCGAGATCGATAGCTCGCTCGACCGCACGTACCTCAACGCGCACTCACCCGAGGCCTTGATCGGCGTCGGGCTGGCGATGCGTGGAGTGGGAGACAAGTGACATGATCAAGATCAACCTACTCCCTCAGAAGCGTGCGAAGCGCTCCGCCGTTCCCGGCCTCGCGAGGAGCTCGCCGGACGATGGCACCAAGCAGTTCATGGTCGGTGTCGGTGCGCTCGTCGCCGCCGCCGCGCTGGTGGTCTTCGTCGTCGACATGCCGAAGCGCAGCGCGCGCTCCGACTACGAGGCGAAGACCAAGCAGCTGAGCGGCGAGATCGCGGCGAAGAAGCAGAAGCTCGTCGGCTACGAGTCGCTCAAGGCCGAGGTCGACAACGCGGTCCTCAAGGTGCAGTCGATCAATCGCCTGGTCGCCGCGAAGGTGGTCCCGGCCAACGTGCTCCACGAGCTCGGTCAGATCATGAGCACGCGCGGCCCGACGATGACCGAGCAGACGGCGAAGCGGGTCGAGACCGATCCGAACGCGAAGCTGCAGCAGGACTGGGATCCGCAGCACGTCTGGATGACCGGGTTCACCGATACCGCCGGCGTGTTCAAGCTCGAGGGTGGCGCGCAGTCGAAGGAAGACGTGACGCAGCTGTCGAAGCGGATGCAGGCGTCGGTCTACTTCGAGCAGGTCAACCTGGAGAGCGGTGATCGCGTGGCCGACAAGGACAGCGGTCTCAACTACTACAAGTTCGCGATCACGGGAAAGGTGGCCTACTGATGGCGGCTGCATCTGGCGCGATGGCCGACTTCGGTCGGTTGTCGACGGGCAAGAAGATCGGGCTGTTCGTGGCCATCGGATTTGTCGTCGGCTTTCTCTATTACCGCCTGGTCTACAAGTCGCTCGACACCTCGGTCGACAAGGCGAAGGCGGCGCTCAAGATCGCAGGCGAGCAGAACACCGCGCTCGACAACGACGCGAAGCTGTTCGGCGAGTTCCGCGCGAAAAAAGAAGAGTACGACTACATCATCCGCGAGAACCAGAAGGCGCTGCCGACCGAGTCCGAGGTCCCGGCGTTCTTCGAGACGCTCGAGCGCAAGATCACCGAGTCCGGCGTCGAGATCATCAAGTGGAGCAAGCGATCGGAAGAGCCGGTCGAGTCGTTCGTCAAGGTGCCACTCGACGTCGAGCTCAGCGGGTCGTTCCTCCAGATCAAGCGGTTCTTCGCCTCGCTCGCCGAGAAGAAGCAGAAGGGCACGCCGGTCGACCCCAAGGGTGGCGAGGAGCGCGAGCGCATCGTCTCGATCGAGAACCTGACGCTGACCACGCCGGCGGTCCGCGGCCGCGACATCGTCCTGACCGCGAAGTTCACCGCGGTGACGTTCCGCCAGGCCGATGCGGTCGCGCCGGCAGCAGGCTCACCGAGCACGGCGCCGTCCGCGGCCCCCGCCACTGGTGGAACCGCGCCGGCGATGCCGAGCACGCCGAACGCGCCGCCGATGCCGAGCGCGGGCACGCCCGCCGGTGCGAAGGCTCGCACCGAGGACGCTCTCAACAAAGATCAGCAGCGCCGCGATGGAGCGATCGAGAAGGCCAACGGCGGGTCTGGATCTGATCGCCTCAAGGGAGGTCTGTGATGCGCATCGTCGCCGCGCTACTCGCGCTACTCGTCGCCTGTGGTGGCGATGATCCGCCGAAGGCAAATCCCACCGCGCCCACCGCAGCGGCACCCGCCGTCGCTGCAAAGCCCGGAGCTGCCCCCGGCGCAGGTTCCGGCAAGCCCCTGCCCACGATGCGCCACGTCGAGGATCGCGTGGAGTGCCCGCCGCCGCGAACGGACGGCAAGGTCTGTGATCCGAACGCGACCAAGCCGCTCGCGATCAGCGCGGGCTCGGCAGGTGCGAAGCCGCAGGAGGACAAGACCTGCCCCGAGAACCAGGCGTGCCTCGAGACCAAGGACGCGGGCTGGTTGTGCGGGATGTGCCCGGAGCGGTTCGCGATCCGCCACGAGTTCAAGGAGCGCGACTTCGCCGACGAGACCAACCGCGATCCGTTCCAGTCGTTCGTCGTCAGGCTGGCCGGTGCCGGCAGCGGCAGCGGCGCCGAGCTCCCGAAGGATCCGGGCAGCAAGTGCGTCCGCCCCGACCAGATCAAGGTCGCGAACTACGGCTACCAGGACATGAAGCTCGTCGGCATCGTCTCGCAGGGCACGCAGCGCAAGGTGCTGATGATGGATCCGGGCAACTACGGTCACGTCATCAAGCGCGGCGACTGCGTCGGTCGCGAGAAGGCGTGGGTGAAGGACATCGGCGAGAACTTCATCTGCTTCGAGATGTCGTCGGATGCCGCGGCGAGCGCGCGGACGCCCGAGGGGACATGCGTCGAGCTTCACAACAAGCAGCTGACGGTCTCGCAGTTGCCGATCGACGGCTCGAGCGGCAACTCGCTCCCGCCGGTGCTGCCGTCGCAGAACCCGACGCCGGCACCGCAGCAGCAGGGCCCGACGACGACGATCATCCCGGCGCGTCCCCAGGTGCAACCGGTGCAGCCGGCCCCGCAGAACGGTCCGCCGGTGAACCTCAAGCCCTGAAGCGAGCTGATCGCGAATTCTCGACGGGCCGCCACGTGCGGCCCGCCAAGTTCCGGAGGCAGGCGCGTGGTTGGCGAACGAGCCAACCACGCGCCTGCCGCGTTTCGGGGGGTGTGCACTTATCGAAGGGACATGGAGTGCGTCTGAGCGCGCGTGAAAATTTGTGGTCGCGCTCCGGACGGGCGAAAATTTTCCTCGCTCCGAGGAGTGGACATGATCCGACCTTTATCCTGCATTGCAGCTGCCGCGATCGTTGTTGGTTTCGCATCCTCGTCGGTGCGTGCTGACACACCTAACGAGATCACCGCGGTCAGTTACTCCGAAGACCCGGCCACAGCCACCACGCGAGTTCGCTTGCGAGGAGCGCTGACGCCAACCTTCACCGTCTACAAGCTCGAGAAGCCGAGTCGCGTCGTCGTCGACGTGCCACGGGCGCGGCTCTCCGAGGCGCTCCGCGGTCACGACAGCGCGAGCGTGTTCACGGCGAGTACGTGGGCCGTGACCACGATCGCCGCGCAGCAGCTCGACGATGCGGGGCAGCTCGTGCGCGTCATCGTCACGATGGCTCGCCCGGGGCGCTACGACGTCAAGACCGAGGGCAACGAGGTCGTGGTGTTTGTCACCGCGCGCGACCCGGCGCCACCGAAGGTCGATGGCGAGGCGCTGGTCAAGGCGCAGTCGGAAGCGGAGCGCCTGCGCAAGGTCGCGGCGGAGCAAGCCGCTCGCGCCGACGCCGCGCAGAAGGCGGCCGACGAAGCGCGAAAGCAAGGCAAGCTGGCGAACGCCGCCGAGCTCGACCGCGCGAACGCCGAAGCGGCGAAGGCGAAGGACCTCGCCACGCGTGCCCAGGCGCAGGCGGAGCAGATGCGCCTGACCGCCGAGAAGGCGAAGCAGGTCGCCCAGGCCGAAGCAGCGAAGGCGAAGCAGGATGCCGACGCCGCTCGCAACGACGCCGCGGCCGCGAAGCGTGCGACCGACGTGGCGCGCGCCGACGCGGACCGCGCGAAACGAGAGACCGACGCCGCGCGTGGCGATGCCGCCCGCGCGAAGCAGGAGACCGACGCGGCTCGCAACGAGACCACCCGCGCGAAGCAGGATGCCGACGCCGCGCGCGCCGATGCGACGCGGGCGAAGGAGGCCGTCAAGCGCCAGGCCGACGAGACCGAGCGTGCTCGGCTCGCCACCGAGGCGGCGAAGCAGGCGGCGCTCAAGGAAGCGGCGGCGATCAAGGCGCAGGCGGCACGCGAGGCCGAGGCCGCCCGCGCGCAGGCAGATTCCGCGAAGCGCGATGCGGAGCGGATCAGGGCCGAGGCGATGGCGCAGAAGCTCGCCGCCGAAAAGCAGCTCGATGCCGCAGCCAGGGCCCAGGCGGATGTCGACAAGGCTCGCCGCGAGGCCGAGACGGCGCGCCAGCTCGCCGCGAAGATGAAGGCCGATGCCGATGCCGCCCGCCAGGAGGCGGTCGCGGCACGCAGTGAAGTCAGCCGCACCAAGAGTGATGCCGACGCCGCGGCGCGTGCCGCCGAGCAGGCTCGCAAGGAAGCGCTCGCGGCCCGTGGCGAGATCGACCGCACCAAGACCGACGCGGAGGTCGCGCGCAAGGAAGCGATCGCCGCTCGCGACGAGGCGAACCGCACCAAGACCGATGCGAAGGCCGAAGTGGCGCGCGCCCGTGCCGAGGCAGATGCGGCGAAGGCCGATGCCGACAAGGCGAAGCAGCTCGCGCTGCAGGATCGCCAGAACGCCGAGCGCGCTCGCACCCTCGCGGACAAGCTCGCCCGCGATGCCAAGGCCCAGCTCGCGACCCTCGAGAAGAAGACCTCGGATGCACAGGCCCTCGAGGACAAGGCGCGCGCTGCGAACGCCGCCGCCGAAGCGCGCGATCAGGCCGCGCGTGACGAGGTGGCGAAGGCGCGCCGCGAGCGCGAGGCCGCCGAAGCCGCGGTGAAGCTCGCGACCCAGCGCGCGAACGATGCGCGCAACGCGGATCGCCAGAAGGCCGACGCCGACGCGAAGCAGGCCGAGCAGCGCCTCGCGCAGGCTCGCAAGCAGACCGAGGAAGCGGAGCGCCGCCGGCTCGCCGCCGAAGCCGCTGCTCAGGGTGCGAAGAAGCAGCTCGATCAGACCCGCGACGCGCTCGCCACCGTCGAGCGCCAGCGCTCCGACGCGGAGGTGGCCGCCGGTGATGCCACGCGTAAGCGCAGCCTGGCCGAGGCCGCTGCGAGCGACGCCACGCGCCGCCGCACCGAGGCGGAGACCGCGGCGAACGACGCGAGCAAGCGCGCGCGCGCCGCGGAAGCCCTCCGCAACGATGCCGAGGCGCAGCGCAAGGCGGCCGAGGAGGCCGCGCGGATCGCGAAGCACGCGGCCGACGCCGCCGAGTCGCAGCGCGTGATCGCGGAGAGGTCCCTGCGCGACGCGACCGGTGCGAAGGCGAAGGCCGAGAAGAGCCTCGACGAGCTGACCACCCGCCGCCTCGCCGCCGAACGCGCCGCGACGGAGCTCGAGCAGCGCAGCAAGGCCGAGGCGAAGGCGCAGGCCGAGATCGCCGCGGCGACCACGCGCAAGGCCACCGACGCCGAGATCGCCCGGATGCGCACCGAGGCGGGCAAGCTCGCCGACGAGCGCAAGCGCGCCGAAGCGGACCTCGCGGATCGTCGCAAGGCCGTCGCCGCGCAGCAGCAGCTGTCGAACCAGCTCGAAGCCACCGCCGTCGCCACGCGCGATGCGTCGCAGCGTGAAGAAGCGCGCCTCAAGAAGCTGACCGCGCAGCGCCAGGCCGAAGAGACCGCGCTCGCGAAGCTCAAGACGGATCGCGACGCGGCGACGAAGCTCGCGGTGAAGCCGGCGACCGTGGTGGTGCCGAAGGCCGGCCCCAAGGCGAAGGTCACGGACATCGCGTTCAAGGGCGGCGCCGACACCGGTGATGTCGCGATCGCGTTCGCCGGTGATGCCAAGGTCTCGCTCGGCGAGGTCGGCACGTCGCATGTCGAGCTGTTCATCGACAACGCGGAGCTCGCCGCGAAGCTCGAGCGCAAGCTCGATGTCTCGCGCTACGGCAGCCCGGTGAAGGCGATCAGCTCGTTCCGCGATCGCAAGAACCCGGATCGCATCCGCCTGATCGCGGAGCTCTCTCAGCCGGCCACGCCGACCCTCGAGCGCAACGCGACCGGCGCCTCGCTCCGGTTCACCAACGATGGTCCCGTCGCGAAGCGCGCCCCGCGCGTGCAGGCGGTCCCGCCGCAGGTGACGGCAGGCTTCGGCGCGACCTCGACGCCGCTCGCGCCGCAGTCGGTGACGCAGGTCCCGCAGGGCTCGCGCCGCCGCGTCTATCGCGGTGCCACCGTCGACTTCGACTTCAAGGACGCGCCGATGTCCGACCTGCTCCGCATCATCGCGGACACCGGTCGCGTCAACATCGTCGTCCCCGACACGATCAACGCGAAGGTCACGGTCCGGCTCAAGCGCGTGCCGTGGGATCAGGCGCTCGAGGTCATCCTGTCGTCGCACGGGCTCTGGTACCGCCGCGAGGGAAATCTCTTCCGCATCGCGCCTCGCGTGGATCTCGACAAGGAAGACAAGGAAGCTGCCGAGCGCGCCGAAGCCGCCCGCAAGGCCGAGACGCCGCGCCCCGAGATCGTGCGCCTCAACTATGCCGACGCGAAGGATCTCGCGCCGAAGCTCAAGGGCATGGTCTCGCCGAACGGCACGATCGAGGTCGACGAGCGCCAGAACGCGCTGATCATCAACGACGTCGCCGGCAACCGCGCCGAGATCGCGCGGCTCGCGATCGGCCTCGATACGCAGACCCCGCAGATCTCGATCGAGGCCCGCATCGTCGAGGCGCGCTCCACGTTCCTCCGTCAGATCGGCGTGCAGTGGGGTGGTCGTGCGACCGCCAGCCCGGCCGGCGGCAACTCGACGGGCCTGCTGTTCCCGAACACGATCGGGCTCCTCGGCGGTAACGAAGACGCGCAGACGGCTCGCCAGGGCGTCGCGACGCCGTCGGACTTCGCCATCAACCTGCCGGCGAGCACGGGCAGTGGCGAAGGTGGCGCGATCGGTCTGTCGCTCGGCTCGATCGGCGGCAACTTCGCGCTGAACCTCCGCCTGTCGGCGCTCGAGGACTCGGGTACGGTGCGCATCATCTCGGCACCGAAGATCACCGTGCTCAACAACAAGCCGGCGAAGATCACGCAGGGCGTGTCCATCCCGATCCAGGTGATCTCGGCCGCCGGTACCCAGACGCAGCTCGTCCAGGCCGACCTCTCGCTCGAGGTCACGCCGTACGTGTCGTCGCGCGACTGCGCGGTGCAGATGAAGCTCAACGTGACGAAGAACGAGCCCGACTTCGTCAACGTCGGTGCGCGTGGTGACCCGACGTTCCTCCGCAAGGAAGCCAGCACCACGATGCTCGTCCAGGACGGCGACACCTCGGTGCTCGGCGGGATCTACACGCGCAACAGCGGTCTCGCCTACAAGAAGATCCCGTTCTTCGGCGACCTGCCGGTGCTCGGTTGGTTCTTCAAGAACCGCCGCGAGAACGACGACCGCACCGAGATCCTGGTGTTCATCACGCCGAAGATCACGAACAAGGCAGCCCTGGCCTGCCAGTAGCGCGAAACCGCGGCAGACTGCTCCAGTGCCGCTGTTTCTGATCGGGTTCATGGCCGCCGGCAAGACGTCGGTCGGCCGCGCGGTCGCGGAACAGCCGAACCGTGTGTTCATCGATCTCGACGACGAGATCGCGAAGCTGGGGGAGGCCCCGGCTTCTCTCGTTTCCAGAGACGAAGCGGAGTTCCGGCGCCGCGAAGCCGCGTGCCTCGGCGACGTGATCGCGCGCGGCGACGACTACGTGCTCGCGACCGGGGGCGGGGCGGCGGTGTTCGGCGACAACCTCGCGAGGATGAAGGCCGCGGGGTGCGTGGTCGCGCTCGGGGTCGATGTCGACGACGCGCGTGCGCGATCCGGAGGTGGGCAGGGCCGACCGCTGTTCGCGAAGGCCGACGAGCTGCACGCGAAGCGCGCGTCGGTGTATCGACGAGCTCACTCGGTCGTCGATACCACGCGCAAATCGATCGCGGACGTCGCCTCCGAGGTGGGGATCGTCGAGCGGATCTGGCGATCCCTTGCCGCGCGCCACCGCTCGTCGACGACGATCGTCGCGCTCGGACGGCGCAGCTACCCGATCATCGTCGCGGACACGCTCGACGCCCAGCACATCCAGGGCAGCTGGGGAGATCCGCCATCGGCGAACCCCCTCGCGGGGCGCGTCGCCTCCTACAGCCGCCTCGAGGTGGTCACCGATCGCAACGTCGCGGCGTCCGCACCGTGCATGGTGCTGCCGACCTCGCTCGGTGTCGAGCCGATCGCGATCGAGCCCGGCGAGCCCTCGAAGACGCTCGCGACGTACGAGACGATCTGTAACGAGCTGATCGCCCGCGGCGTCGATCGCAGCTCGCTGATCATCGCGCTCGGTGGTGGCGTCGTCGGCGATCTCGCCGGCTTCGTCGCCGCGACGCTGTTTCGCGGGATCTCGGTCGTGCAAGTTCCGACGACGATCCTCGCGATGTGCGACGCCGCGATCGGCGGCAAGACCGCCGTCGATACACCCGCGGGCAAGAACCTGATCGGCGCGTTTCATCAGCCGGAGCTGGTGTTCTGCGCGCTCGACACGCTGACTACGCTGCCCGCGCGCGAGCGACGCGCCGCGTTCGGCGAGCTCTGGAAGTACGCGCTGCTCGACGGGCGCGAGCTGTGGAACCAGGTGGCCGCGTGCGCCGCGTGGGCCACAGGCGGTGGCGCTCCACCCCCGGAGCTGCGCGACGTGATCGAGCGTTCGATCGCCTACAAGGCCGCGATCGTCGGCCGCGACGAGCGCGAGCTCACCGGGCATCGCGCGCTGCTCAACCTCGGCCACACCGTCGGTCACGCGATCGAGAGCGCCTCGGGGATGCTCCACGGTGAAGCAGTCGCACTCGGGCTCCTCGCCGCGTGTCGCCTCAGTGTTCAGCTCGCCGGGCTGCCGGCACATATCGAAGTGGAGCTCGCACGGGCACTTGCCGCGAGCGGGCTGGCGACGGACTTGGATAAGTGGCTGACCGACGACGTGCTCGGGAGACTTCGCGTCGACAAGAAGCGTGTAGGTAACCGTCTCAAGTTCGTCGCGATCCGCGAGGTAGGCTCGTGTGAGCCGATCGACATCGCCGTCGATGAGGTCCGAACATTTTTGCGATCCAGTCGACCGGCTTGATACGATTTTCTTTATGAGCCGCGCCTTCGTTTCCTGTCTGCTCGCGAGTGCCGCCGTGATGCCCGCCTGCGTCGCCGATCACGGCGACGAGAGCTACGTGATCCTCAGTAACCTCGCCGGCGAGGTGGACGAGAACAACGTCGTCACCTTCAGCGCGAATCCCGAAGGTCCGTTCGTCTCCACGGGGTTCTTCCCCACGGATTTCGGCACCGCGTCCGTCGGATCGCTGGTCGAGAGCCGGATCGATGCCCCCGACGGCAAGGAGAGCGAGCGCACCGTCTTCATCTCGGGTGCCAACATCACCGCGACGGTGAGCCCGGTGGTCGTCAACAGTGGCGGCGTGATCTCCGAGGTCGGTGCCGTCGAGGTGTTCGAGTACCAGATCTCGTTCGGCGCGTTCGTGCGGCCGAACCAGGGACTCAGCGCGGTGCTCTACGACGTGGTCCCGCCTCCGATCTTCGCGCAGATCGCGGCCAAGGTGACCTCGGCGGGCGGCGACAGCGCGTTCGCCTCCGTCGACACCACGACCACGCTGATCGGCGAGTACTACGGCGAGCGGCTCGATTCGTTGCCGTTCAACTTCCCGGTCGTGATCACGACGCCCGTTCCCGCGCCCTAGGAAGTGCGCGAAACACTGGCGCTTCGCCGCGCCGGTCTTGTACGCTGCTACTACCGTGTTCGCCGAAATCCTCAAGAAAGTCGTCGACGGCGTCGACGGTGCGCTCGCCGCAGTAGTGATGGGCCTCGACGGCATTCCTGTCGAGACGTACGTCAAGGCGGCGGACCGGATCGACGTCAACACCGTCGGGATGGAGTTCTCCTTCATCCTCACGCAGGTCCGCAAGGCGGGCGATAGCCTCCAGGTCGGTGGCCTCGAGGAGCTGTCGGTGAAGGCGCAGCGGCTCACGCTGGTGTGCCGGATGATCTCGCCGCAGTACTTCGTCGCGATCGCGATGGCGCCCGAGGGCAATTTCGGCAAGCTCCGCTACCTGGTTCGCATGGCGTCGCCGACGCTCAGCGCCCAGCTCTAAGCGTCGACCATGCCCAAGGCGATCCGGATTCTGGTCCTCCACGGCCCGAATCTAAATCTGTTGGGATCGCGCGATCCGAAGGTCTACGGCACCACGACACTCGCCGAGATCGATCGCGAGTTGACGCGCCGCGCGAAGGAACGAAGCGCGATCGTTCGCTGCTTCCAGACCAACGTCGAGGGCGAGCTGGTCGATCTGATCCAGATGGCGCAGGGCACCTCCGACGCGATCCTGATCAATCCCGGCGGGTACACCCATACCTCCGTCGCGATCCGCGATGCGATCGAGGCGGTGGAGCTCCCCGCGATCGAGGTCCACCTGTCGAACATCCATGCACGCGAGCCGTTCCGCCGCGAGTCGATCACGGCGGCGAAGTGCGTCGGCCAGATCAGCGGATTCGGAGCACAAAGCTACTACCTGGGACTGGACGCAGCCCTGGCCCGTGTGGAAGCTACGCCTCGTCATGGCAAAACAAAAAGGCGCTGACGGCGACATCGAGGTCGTCGCGATCGCGCGTGGCCTTGCCGCAGTGGTGGCCGAGCACAACCTCTCCGAGCTGATCCTCGACACCAAGGACCTCAAGATGACGGTCCGTCGCGGAGTCGCCGGTGGTGGGGCGGCTCCCGTGATGATGGCAGCGCCGGCTCCGGTCTACGCGCACGCACCCGCCTACGCGCCGGCACCGGCGGCTGCACCGGCGGCACCCGCCGCCGACGTCAAGGACAACGCCCACGTGGTGACGTCGCCGTTCGTCGGCACGTTCTATCGCAAGCCCAACCCGGACTCGCCGTCGTACGTGTCGCTCAACGACAAGGTCGACAAGGGGTCGGTGCTCTGCATCGTCGAGGCGATGAAGCTGATGAACGAGATCGAAGCCGATGTCGCGGGGACGATCGTGGGCATCCTCGTCGAGGACGGCGCACCGGTCGAGTACGGGCAGCCGCTGTTCCGGATCCTGTGATGTTCAAGAAGGTCCTGATCGCCAACCGCGGTGAGATCGCGCTGCGCGTGATCCGCGCGTGTCGCGAGCTCGGGCTCGAATCCGTCGCCGTTCACTCGACCGCCGACGCCGACGCGCTGCACGTCAAGTTCGCCGACCAGGCGGTGTGCATCGGGCCTCCGCCGTCGAAGGCCAGCTACCTCAACGTGCCGATGATCATCTCGGCCGCCGAGGTCACCGGCGCCGATGCCATCCATCCCGGCTACGGCTTCCTCTCCGAGAACGCCGATTTCGCCGAGGTCTGCCGCAAGTGCAAGCTGACCTGGATCGGTCCGCCGCCCGACGCGATGCGCCTGATGGGCGACAAGATCCGCGCGCGCGCCGCGATGGCCGCCGCGGGCGTGCCGATGCTGCCGGGTACGGGCGGCATCCACGACGAGATCCAGCTCCTCGAGGCCGCCGAGAAGATCGGCTTCCCCGTGATCCTCAAGGCGAGCGCCGGTGGCGGTGGTCGCGGCATGAAGATCGTCCACGAGAAGGAGAAGCTCCTCGAGGCGTGGTCGATGGGGCGCACCGAGGCGCTCGCCGCGTTCGGCAACCCCGAGATGTTCATGGAGCGGTACTGCCAGAAGCCGCGCCACATCGAGATCCAGGTGATCGGCGACAAGCACGGTCACTACACGCACCTGGGCGAGCGCGAGTGCTCGATCCAGCGCCGTCACCAGAAGGTGATCGAGGAGGCACCGAGCGCGGTCCTCTCCGAGGAGACTCGCAAGAAGATGTGCGAGGCGTCGGTCAAGGCGATCGAGACGATCGGCTACCACAGCGTCGGCACCATGGAGTACCTGCTCGATACCGACGGCAGCTTCTACTTCATGGAGATGAACACGCGTCTCCAGGTCGAGCACCCGGTGACCGAGCTGGTGACCGGGCTCGATCTCGTGCGCGAGCAGATCAAGATCGCCGCCGGTGAACCGCTCTCGTTCGATCACACCGAGGCGCGCAAACCGCGCGGCCACGCGATCGAATTGCGCATCAACGCCGAGGACCCGAACAACTTCGCGCCGTGGCCGGGAAAGATCACCGCGGTCCACATGCCGGGCGGCCTCGGTGTGCGCATAGATACGCACGTGTATGCCGGCTACGTGGTGCCCCCCAACTACGACTCGCTGCTCGCGAAGGTGATCGTGCACGACATCGATCGGCCGTCGGCGATCCGGCGGGCGCGCCGTTGCCTCGACGAGATGGTCATCGAGGGGATCCGGACCAACATCCCGTTCTTGCGCCGGATCATCAACAACCCCGACTTCATCAAGGGGGACTTCGATACCGGGTTCGTCGGGCGGTTGCTGGCGGAGCGAGCGTCAGCTGCCTGACATCGCGCATTACGAGTGATCCCATGTGGGAGCCTCGATGTTTGCGCCGGGGGTAACGCGCGGGATTGACTAGCCCTTTTGCTTGACCCACATGCGGATCGAGCCGTACGCTTGACCACTCGGATAGCGGGATTTTTTCCGTGTGTCTGTTCCCTTGTGATGCGACGCACCCAGATGACGAAGGGGCTCTGAGCGCACGTGGCCTTCAACAAAGAAAAGGTCATGGATGCCGCGCGGAAGTTTGTCGACAAGGGACAGATCGATAAAGCCGTGAAGGAGTACCTGCGGATCGTCCACGAGGATCCGAAGGACGTCCGCGTCTGGCTCAAGATCGGCGATCTCTACGCGAAGAAGGGATCGAAGCAGGACGCGATCGATACCTATGAAAAGGTCGCGCGCTTCTATCACGACCAGGGCTTCTTCCTGAAAGCGGTCGCGGTCTACAAGCAGATCCTCAAGCTCGATCCTCGTCTGTTCGACGTCACGCTCAAGCTCGCCGAGCTGTATCGCCAGCTCGGCTTGATGAGCGATGCGATGCAGCACTTCGAGGCGGTCGCCGCGCATTTCCATCGCGAGGGCAACACCAAGGAAGCGCTCGCCACCGTCAAGAAGCTCGTCGATCTCGATCCCGAGAACATCGCGACGCGGATCAAGCTGGCCGAGCTGTACTCGAAGGAAGGGCTCGTCGAGGACGCGGCCACCGAGTTCCAGGTCGCGTGCGAGCAGCTCCGCCGCCAGGGCCGGCAAGACGATTTCATCAAGGTCGCCGAGCGGCTGCTCTGGCACAAACCGGATAACCACTCGCTCAATCGCGAGCTCGCGGGGCTCTACCTGCGCCGCAACGATCCGCGCCGCGCGTTGCAGAAGCTGCAAGCGTGCTTCAAGCACGACCCGCGCGACATCGAGACACTCGGCCTGCTCGCGCAGGCGTTCCAGGCGCTCGATCAAAAAGCGAAGACGGTCAGCGTGCTCAAGGAGCTCGCGCGCGTTCACGTCGAGAACAAGGCGCGCGACAAGGCGTCCGAGGTGTTCCGCAAGATCCTCGAGTTCTCGCCCGCAGACACCGACGCGATGCAGTTCCTCGGGCTGGCGCCCCCGCCGGCGGCACCTCCGCCGCCGACGCAGCAGATGCGCCCCTCGGCACCACCGCCGCCGCCCGCACCTCCGCGTCCGCAGACGCCGATGCCCGCGCCGATCCGCGCACACACCAACGAGGCGAAGTTCGCGCTGACCGGTGACATGCCGGCGATCCGCCCGCAGGACGCGCAGCGGATGACCGGCTCGATGCCGCTGATCGACGAGCAGTCGATGTCGGGCGTCGATTTCGCGCTGCCCGAATACGACGACGCCGACTTCTCGGCGGACATGGAACCGGCCCCCGATCCGCGCGCGATGTCCGCGGCCGGCGAGCGCCACGCCGAGGAGATCTCGAAGATCCTCGCCGAGACCGATGTCTACGTGAAGTACGGCCTGCACCAGAAGGCCGTCGATCACCTGCGCCGTGTGTTCGGGCTCGATCCCGAGAACGTCGAGGCCCACGAGCGGCTCAAGGACATCTTCATCGGGCAGGGCCGCGAGCACGAAGCCGAGACCGAGCTGCTCAAGCTCGCCGAGCTGGTCGCGCCGGGCGATCCGGATCGCGCCGAGCAGTATCTGCAGGAGCTGCTCGCGATGAACGGCACGCACACGGGCGCCTTCGAGCTCGCTCGTCGGTTCCGGCTGCGCGTCGCGCGGATGAGCAGCGTGTCGTCCGAGGTCTCGTACGACGGCGGCGGGGTGGCCGCGGTCGATCACGAGCTCGACGATCTCGATCTCTCCGATCCGGTCGTGCCCGCGAGCGCGATCGGCGTGGCGCGTGGGCGTCCCGGGATGGATCATCTCGGGGCTAGGGCCCCGAACCCCCGCGATTCGGTCGATGACTTCGACCCCGATGATCTGATCCCGCGTGGCTCGCTCGGACACGGCAGCCCCACGCCGCAGCGTCCGCCGCAGGCGCCCGGTCGCCACGTGCAGCCGCACTGGCAGCAGGAGCAGGATCAGTTCGATCTCGAGTTCGAGCCGCAGCAGCAGTCCACGCGGCAGATGTCGCCCGAGCACGTCGACGCGCTGAACCACTACGACAACGGCGCGGGCGAAGAAGAGCTCGACGATCCGATCGAGGTCGACTCCGCGCCGGTGCGCGCCTGGAATGACAACACCTCCGCCGGAGCGGAGGTCAGCCTCGACGAGGATTCGCTCGACGGCGCGGGGGAGCTGCCGTTCGATCCCGACGACGCCCGCTCGTTCGACATGGGCGTGCCGCGCGAGACCGCGGAGCAGCACGTCTCCGGCTTCGACGACACCGACCTGCCCGATGTCCCGCCGGGCGGCTTCAACGCGCCCACACACCAGTCGCTGACGGATTCTCATCCGGGTGGCTACGAGGACGAGCTCGGCGTCTCGGGTTCGTACGATCCGTACGGCACCGAGGCGGTGCAGGCGCCGTACGATCCCACCGCGGCGCACACGGTCGGCTCGCTGCCCGACATCGACGAGGCTCCGGTCGTCGCCCCGCCGCCACCTCGCTCCCCGTCGCCTTCGCCGGCCAACGGGTCCGCGCGCCCCGATACCAACGTCGAGGACGAGCTCGACACCGCCGACTTCTACGCCGGCCAGGGCATGTACGCCGAGGCGCTCGACGTGCTGCGCGTCGTGCTCCAGCAGTATCCACATCACAAGCTGGTCAACGCGAAGCTGCGCGAGATCGAGCATCTCCAGGGCGGCACCGATGCCGCAGCGCCCGAGCCGATGCAGTCGGTGGACTACAGCCACGGTACCGAGGCGCTCGAGCTCGACGAGATCGAGGAGGTCAACGTCGACGACTTCGAGGAGGTCGACGACCTCGGCGCGGCGCCCAAGAAGAAGCGCGGCCCGTCGGTGATGCTCGAGAACCCGGTCGACGAGGGCGATGCCGAGACGCACTACGACCTCGGTCTCGCCTACAAGGAGATGGGTCTCCACGACGAGGCGATCAAGGCGTTCGAGAAGGTGCTGCGCGTGCCGGGCCGCGAGGTCCAGTGCCACATCATGATCGGCATGTGCCATCGCGAGATGGGCAACGCCTCCGAGGCGATCCAGCAGTTCAAGCAGGGCCTCCACGCCGAGCCACAGGAGCGCGAGCGGCACAGCCTGTACTACGAGATCGCGATGACCTACGAGTCGATCGGCGATGACGGCGAGGCGCTCTACTACTTCGAGATGATCATGAAGCGCGATCCATCGTTCGCCGATGCGGGTCCGCGCGCCGATTCGCTGCGTCAGCGTGGGGCTGGTCGCAACCAGCGCCAGCACGATGACGACGACGATCTGTGAGATCTCGGCAGGCGATCCTCGGCTCGCCGAGTTTCACCGCGGCATCTACCGGGACGAGTTCGCGGAGCAGTGCGAGCCGCTCGCGACGTGGCAGGCGGCGCTGCGTGGCGACACGCCTTACGCGCTGACGATCCAGCTCGCGCTCGACGGTGATCAGCCCGTCGGCGGGCTCTGTATCGAGCGCTATCCGCGCAGCGGCTGCGGCCTGCTGACGTACCTCGTGGTCGCGCCCGCGCAGCGCGGGCAGGGGCTCGGCAAGCGCCTGCAGACCGCCGCGGTCGAGCGCCTGTACGCGGCCGGCGCACCGCTCGTGCTCGGCGAGCTCAACGATCCGCGGGTGACGACGCTCGAGCCTGCCTCGGTGGCGTGGGACCGCGTGCGGCGCAACCAGCGCTGGGGCGCGCGGTTGGTGGAGACGCGCTACGTGCAGCCGTCGCTCGGCGGTGGGCGCGATCGGCAGCTGCTGCTGATCGCCCTGGCCGGCACCACCGCCTTGCCCGCGGCGATCGACGGCGCCCTGCTGCGCGCGTTCGTCGACGAGTTTTACGACGCGACCGAAGGCGGTCCGCCGGATCCCGAGATCTCGATTCCCGACGTGGTACGTCTGGTCGAGCTGTGAGCGACGTCGTCTGGACACCGGAGCTCCGGCTCCACGTGCATGCCTCGCGCGCGCACCCGAACCCGGCGTTCCTCGCCGCGCGGCTACAGCGCCGCGGCCTCGCGTATCCACTCGAGGCCGATGCCTGCTTCGCGCTCGCAGCGAAGTCGTGGCGGGAGGACTATCCGAGCCACCGGACGAAGGCGCTGATGCGGACGGGGCTGTTGAACAACGCCCCGCCCTGGCGCGCGGTGGTCGAGGCCGCGCTCGCTCGCTGCGAGCGGCCCGATCCGGAGGCTCCGCTCGAGGTCGATCTCGAGGCTGCATCGATCACCTGTCACCTGAGCCGGCTGTGGAGCTCGACGGGGTACTGGATCACGCGAGGCGGTGTCGCGTTCGCGGTCCGCGCGCTCGCGCGGTGCGCGGAGCTGACGACCTACGGCAAGGATCACCTCTACCTCGACGAGCGAGGCGACTGGATGGTCGAGGCTCGCAGTCGCAGCACGAGCGAACCCGAGGGTCTGCACGAGGAATGGCTGATCCTGCGCGCGCTGATCGCGGAGGCGACCGGCGCGGACTACGCCGCCGCACGCGATGCCGCCGCCGAGATCATCGACCGCTCCGCGAGTGACAAGCCGTGGGAGCGAGGCCTGCTGCTGTGGCTGCCGTTCGCGTTTCCCGACGAGCCGGCGTTCGCCGAGGTGGGACGCGAGACGGCCCTCGAGCTCTCGGAGATCTTGTCGACCCGCAAGAACGTCACGGACGCGGCGACGAGCGCGGTGGCGCGCTATCTCACGGTCGCGTCGATCGAGACCGGGCTCGCCGTGCTCGCGCATCGCAAGGCGGTGATCGGCTTCGCCGACGTGCTGACGATCATCGCGCATCGTGGGCTCGCGACCGCGATGCCGCTGCTCGAGGCGTCGCTCGACAAGCTGATCAGCGAGACCGATCGCAAGGCCTGGTGCAAGGCGTACTTCGCGCTGCGCGTGCCCGCGATCGTCGAGCTCGCCGCGAACCGCTTCCCCGAGAGCAAGGGCGTCGCCGCAGCGGTCGCGAAGTATCACAAGCCACCGAAGGTGAAGAAGTCATGACCATCGCGTGGACGCCCGAGCTCGCCGCACTCGTCTATTCGTCGCGCGCGCGGCGCAACTCCGCGTTCGTCGAGGAGACGCTGCGCACCTTCGACGTGACCTCCCCGATCGATCCCGTGAAGGCGCGGAAGGCGGCCGCGGAGTACTGGAAGGACAAGGACGCGCTGGCACGGGTCAAGCTGGCGTTCGACCGCAATCCACCGGCGTGGAAGCCGATCGTCGAGCGGGTGATCGCCCGCGGCAAGAAGCCGAACGCCGAGGTTCCGCTCGACGTCGAGCTCGAGGCAGCGACGGTGACGCTGCAGATGTGCCCGCTCCACGCGGCGGTGCCGTACTGGATCGCGGCCGGTGGGATCCCCTTCGCGCTGCGCACGTTGATCCGGTGTCACGAGCTGCTGTGCTCGGCACTCGAGTTCGGCTACAGCCGACAAGGCGCCCCGCTCGGCCTGTGGATCCTCGAGACGCGAAAGCTGTCGGTCGACTGGCCGTCGGGCTACGGCAACGCGTGGGCGCTGCTGCGGGCGCTGCTCTCGGAGGCAGTCGAGCCGATCTACGACGAGGCGCACGGCATCGCCGACCAGGCGCTGCTCGCGACGGCGACCGGCAACCCGAACGAATCGGCGCTGCAGATCCTCATCCCGTTCGCGTTTCCCGACGAGCGCGCGTGGGCGAAGGCGGGTGCGAAGTCGGCGATCGGGCTCGCGAAGCAGCGCAAGCGTGGGTACACGCCGGCGCTCGCGTACTTCGTGTCGGTGGCCCCAGCCGCCGCGGCGATCGAGCTCCTCGGCTGCACCGTCAACGACGCGATCACCGCCGCTGATCTCGCCACCGCGCTCGCCCACCTCGGCGCGCCCGACGGCGTGAAGGTCATCGAGGCCGCACTCACCACCGCCCCGAACGCCGGCGATCGCGAACGCTGGGGCGCCGTGCTGTTCGCCGTGCACACCAGTGAGGCGATGAAGGCCTTCGAGCGCCTGGCGAAGCATCCCAAGGGCAAGACCACGTTCTCGCCGCTCGCCAAACGCCATCGCGAGGTGATGCTGGCCAGCGCTGCCGCGAAACCGGGAAAACCCACCACCACACGCGTCTCCGGCCGTTCACGATCGCGGTAGTCGCATCGCGCACTTACCCGTGGCACCGCGCTTGCTCCATCGGAGAGGCATGCGGTGGTTACTCGTGCTCGTGGTCCTCGGTGGGTGCTCGATCTTCATGCGGTCGATCGAGCGTCCGACAGCAGATGTGCGCGGCGTCTCGGTGTCGTCGGCGGGGTACACGGGGGTCACCGGCCAGCTGCGGTTCGACGTGTCGAATCCGAACCCGATCGGCGTGCCGCTCCAGGGCATCGACTGGGAGCTCTCGATCGGTGGCACCCGCGCCGTGACCGGCACCGTGGAGCTCTCGCAGACCATCCCCGCGAAGGGCGTCGCGCCGGTGGTGACGTCGCTGACGATCGCCGCGCGCGATGCGATCGAGGTCGGGACCGCGCTCGCGCGTGGCTCTCGCGACTACCAGCTCAAGGCGAAGTTGCGGTTCTCGACGGCGATCGGTCCGCTCGCGGTGGAGGTGGCGCATCACGGTCAGCTCGATGGCGCGGCCGGAATCGAGCGCCTGCTCGGTGCGCGTTGATCGCCGCAAGCGTTGCGCTGGCAGGCAAAATCCGATCAGCAAGCCGAAACCGAGGTCAAGTTTGGTGACCTGGCGCGGACCGCACAGCGGATCGTCGGCGAGGTGACCATGCCATGGAGGGTGCGGTACCCTTTCGCCACCTAGATGCCCGGTTTGGGCGGCACGACGAATAACTACGAGATCCTGGCGCAGCTCGCGAGCGGCGGGATGGCGGAGATCTTTCTCGCGCGCGTCACGGCAGTGGCAGGCGTCGAGCGACACGTCGTGCTCAAACGGATCCTGCCGGCGTTTCGCGATGACCCGCAGATGGTCGCGATGTTCCTCGACGAGGCGCGGCTCCAGGCGCATCTCCGGCACCCGAACATCGCGCAGCTCCACGACGTGGGGATGATCGGCGGCTCGTACTTCTACACGATGGAGTACGTGCACGGCGAAACCGTGCAGAGCCTGATGCACCGCGCGGTGGTGAAGCGCGAGCCGATCCCGCTGCAGCACATCCTGACGATCGCGGCCGGCGTGACGGCGGCCCTGCATCACGCACACACGCGCGTCGGGCCGGATCGCAAGTCGCTCGAGATCATCCATCGCGATGTCTCGCCGGCGAACATCATGGTCACGTTCGATGGCTCCGTGAAGCTGCTCGATTTCGGCGTCGCGCGGATGACCGGCCGGATGACGCAGACCAAGGCCGGCGTGGTGAAGGGCAAGGTCGCGTACCTGTCGCCCGAGCAGATCGGCGAGAAGGGCGTCGATGCGCGCAGCGATCTGTTCTCGCTCGCGATCTGCCTCTACGAGATGTTGACGCTGCACGGCCTGTTCGTGCGCCAGACCGATCTGATGACGCTCGCCGCGATCGTGCAGGAGATGCCACCGCCGCCGTCGCAGTTTCGCCGCGAGACGCCGCCGCAGATCGACCAGCTCGTGATGACCTCGCTCGCGAAGGATCCGAACACGCGGTTCGGCAACGCGGATCAGATGCATCAGGCCGTCGAGGCAGCGGCGAGCAGCGCGAAGCTGTCGATGTCGCCGTCGTCGCTCGGGCGCTACCTCGGGCAGATGTTCGGCAACCGCGCGGAGCCGTGGCTGGTGGCCGCCGGCGATTCTCCGGTCAGCGTCGCGGCGCAGCTCGTCGAGCCGACCCAGATGCACGTCGAGCCGATCCGCGACGTCGATATCCAGACC
>Ga0075163_10003727_pt1 | contig 20476 bp, 10 predicted proteins | sample JI1023141ADNA_FD_71478 | JGI IMG/M metagenome (GOLD analysis project Ga0075163, IMG submission 71478) | Wastewater effluent complex algal communities from Wisconsin, to seasonally profile nutrient transformation and Carbon sequestration -... | ecosystem: Engineered > WWTP > Effluent > Algae... | reverse complement strand
TCCGCGCCCAACGCCAAGGTCACTTCGTGCAAGCGCGCAGGGCGTTCGCGACCCTGCAGGTAACGCCGTGCCACATCCACTTCGATGGCATTGCCCAAGGCCGGTGCCAGCGGCTGATTCATGTCGGTCAGCAGGACGCGGGTCGGCAAACCCGCCGCGTTGGCGACCGTCGACAAGGCTTCGGCGAGTTCCCGCGCCGCGGCAGGATCCGGCAGCGTCGCGCCGCTGCCGTGTTTGACATCCAGCACCAGCGCATCGGTGCCTGCGGCGAGCTTTTTCGACAGGATCGAGGCGGTGATCAAGGGCAGCGAATCGACCGTCGCGGTGACATCACGCACCGCGTACAGGCGGCGGTCCGCTGGGGCCAGATCCGCATTCGCGGCCACGATGGCGAGACCGGTGTCGGCCACCACCGCACGCAGACGCTCGGTATCGACGTCCGCCGTATAGCCCGGAATGGCCTCGAGTTTGTCGAGCGTGCCGCCTGTGTGCCCCAAGCCGCGTCCCGACAACATCGGCACATAGGCACCACAGGCGGCCAGCATCGGACCGAGCATCAGGCTGACGGTATCGCCCACGCCGCCTGTGCTGTGTTTGTCGAGAATCGGTCCTCGTGACTTGAGATCGGACCAGTCAAGCCGCTGCCCACTGTCACGCATCGCCAAGGTCCAGTCGCGGGTTTCCTCACTGCTCATGCCGCGCAGGCAGACGGCCATCGCGAAGGCACCGAGCTGCGCGTCGGCGACGTGCTGATCGGCAATCGCCAAACCAAACGCGCGCAGTTCGTCGCTACCAAGGCGATGACCTTCACGCTTGCGCCGCAGCAGCGCGGCGACATCCATGCTCAGTAGCCTCCAACGCTGCTGGAAGCGCTACCCGGCAGCACGCCCAATACGTCCTGCAGCAATCCACTGGCCCCGAACCGGAAGCGCTCCGGTGTGGCCCAACCGATGCCCAGCAGGCGATCCGCCATCGCCAGATAATGTCGTGCGTCCTCGACCGTGCGGATGCCACCGGCGGCCTTGAAGCCGCAACTGCCACCACAGTCGCTGATCGCCGACAACATGATTTCGGCGGCCTCCAGCGTGGCATTGATCGGCACCTTGCCGGTGGAGGTCTTGATGAAGTCGGCACCGGCTTCGATGGCCAGCAGACTGGCGCGGCGGATGCTGTCTTCATCGCCCAGTTCGCCGCTTTCGATGATGACTTTCAGACAGCGCCCGGCGCTGGCCTCGCGGGCGGCGTTCAGCACGCCATGCACCACCTCCAGCTCACCCCGCTGCAGCGCGCGATAGGGCATCACCACATCGATTTCATCCGCGCCAGCCGCGACCGCGCGTTGGGTTTCGCGCTTGACCCGAAGCGGGTCTTCCGCGCCTTCGGGAAAGTTCACCACCGTGGCAATCTTCACCTGCGTCAGTTGTTCACCATCCAACGCACGGCGGGCACCTTCAATGTGTTCGGGGTAGACACAGATCGCCGCTGGCGAGCCATACGGCGTGAGCGCAGAACGGCACAGATTGCGGATGCGCTCGGGGCTGTCGGTTTCACCCAGACTGGTCAGATCCATCGCTGCCAGTGCGCGCAAGGCGGCATCGTGCAGGCTCAGGGCAGGAACATTGTCGTCGAGTCGCATGGCGGGCTCCGGTCGGCGGCGGCAAACCTTAACGATAACCCGCCCTGCGCCGTCTGACTTCGATCAATGCGACACGATTCCGCTCAGCGCTCGCGGCGGTAGTTGATGGAGCCGCGATTTTCCTTGGGGCTGGCATCAAGCTGCAGATTCCAGGCTTCGTTGATCAGGTAATTGAGGCTCACGACATGCCCGTCGCCAAACAAGGACACGCCATAGCTCAACAGCAGGCGCGGCGAGAGGTATTTGCCCACGGTAAGCGCCGCGCCACCCAGGGCTTCGGAATCGGCGACCCCAGCCTGATCCAGTCCCAGTCGCGCGCCCAACTGTTCGGCCAGGAAATTGCCCCCCGCGCCCAGCGCCGTGGCAGCGGCATCGAGCTGGCGACCATCGGCACCCGAGGCCGAGCGCAAGGGTCGCCCCAGCACGAGATACGACAGCGCTTCGGAGGAATCCATCGCCGGGTCGGACCAGACAGTGAGGTTCGGCGACTTGGCGGTGCCCAGCAGCCGGATGCCTGCGGTCACGCTGTCGACCCGCCGCTCGGCGCGGATATCCAGACCGGGGTTGTCGATCGGCGAGGTCGCAAACGACAGTCGTCCGCGGGTGATCTCCAAGTCCTGTCCATAGGCACGATAGCGGCCGCTGACATTGAGACTGCCGCTGCCCGTAGTGGCCCGTCCGGGCCGTTCGCGCAATCGCAGATCGCCGGTCACGTTGCCTTTCAAACCGAAGCCTTCCAGACGCACGGCCTCACCCAGCGAGAACGTCACATTGGCATCGACCCGTGAGGCGACCACGCTGGCTTCCTTGCTGGCGGGATCGAGCACCACCACGTCCGGCGAGGCGCTCACCGTGCTGTCCAGGCCGTCGAGTTTGATCAGTGCGCGCGGCACGCCCACCCTTCCGCGCAGACGCAGCACCTCATCGCGCAAGCTGAGATCCACCGCCGGACTGGCCAGCAACTGAAAGTTCGGCGTGTTCGCCAGTTCGACCTGCTCACCTTCCAGCCGCAATACAAGGCGATCACGCACCTCCGGCTGAAAGTCCAGCGTGCCCGTCAAGCGCAAGGGCTGACCTGAAGTGACTTCACCGGCAACCTGCCATTGGCTGCCCGCGCCTTGCAGTTCGGCGCGACCCGCCTGCACACGAATGCCGGCGGCGGGCAGTTCGGCCGTGAAGGCCTGCACCTGCGCACCTCCCTGCACCTGAGGCTGGGAAAGGCTGCCGCCCAGTTGCGCCTGCAGGTCGAAGCGCCCTTGTACGTTGACCAAGGCCTGTCGGCTCAGCGCCTCCAGCCAGTCGAGGCGGGTCAACTGCGCCTGTGCTTCGCCCTTCAAGGGCGCATCGTCCTGCAGCGACGCCATGCCGATATCGACATGCCATTGCCCAACTTGCGCCTCGTCAGCAAACAGCTCGGCGGCCGACTGCAAGCGCCAGCCCTGCGCATCGACCGCCGCGACCAGGCTGAGCGTCGGCACCTGCAACACCGGCGGCGCATCGCGCGAACCGCGCCGGGGAGAAATCGCCAGTGCGCTGTCGAGACGCATCTCGCCGCTCAGCGCGCCCTGTGCGGAGCGCGCTGCCATCGCCGACGCATGGATCGACCCCGCCAGACGCACCGGCAAGGCGGCGCGTTGCTCGGGCGAGAGCAGCACCGACAGCGAGCTCCACGGCAACTCGTTGAGCTGCATGCTGGCGATGGCTGCACCCTCGGCGGGCCAGTCGACCTGCGCACAGAGGCGCGCTTCCGCACCGTTGTCGATGCAGAACGGCGCAATACGTGTGGTGTCGCCGATCTGCAGGGCGACCTCTTGGCGCAGGTTCCAACTGGCCCAGCGCGGATTGACCGAGCTCACCTGCACACTGTCGAGCGTGCCCGACCAGTCGCGCCAATCACCACCGCCGTGGGCTTGTGCGCGCAGTTCGCCCTGCGCGGTCTGTAGTCTCGCCTGCCATTGCTGCGCGGATTGCTGGCCTTGCACCTGCACGTTCAGCGCACTGAAGGTTTGACCCGAAGCACTCAAATCACTGCCGGACAGATCGAAACGTAGCGGCGCGTCGCCGCCCCAGCCCAGTCGCCCGCGACCGCTCAGTGATTTGGCGGTGAAGCCGGACAGCGCCAGATCACGGCCTTGCGCGTCGACATCCAGGCGCGGCGCGTCCCGCGTCCCACTCACACCGAAATGCGCGTCGATTCGACCCTGCATTGGCAGGCCCGGTAGGCGCAGGGCCGCCAACTCCCAGTCCTGCAAGCGCCATTCGCCCTGCAGTTCATCGGCCAGCGACAGATCGCCACGCAAACGCCCCTCGCCCACCTGCAGCGCGGCGCTGAGTTGGGCTTGATCGCGGGCCTGCCAATGCAGCTCGACCTCGCCCGCCAGCGGAGTGCTCTGCAAACGGCCCCGCAGCTCGCGAAGCTGCAATCGGCCCTCGGTGCGGTCCTCCTGCCAGCCGCCTTGGCTGTGCACTTGCGCACTCAAGCTGCCCGCCCAGTCGGGCCACAGCAGGGCAGGATCGACCTCCTTGGCCTGCGCATCGAGCTGCCATTGCCAGCCTTGCGCCCAATCCAGTTGCGCACTGCCTTCGAGCCTGCCCGTGGATTCCGCGTCGCTGCGTCCGCTGACGATCTGCAAGCTATGCAGCGTCAGTTGCTCGGCGTGCAGATCCGCCGTGGCCTTGATCGCAGCGCGATACGGCTCGCGCGACAGCACGATATCCGTATCCCACTGCAAGGCTTCCGTGCGCCCTTGCACCTGTACATCGCCATCCAGTTGCAACACACCGAGTTCGGGCAGTGCCCAGCGCAAGCGGGTCGCCTGCAGCTGCAGATCGTGGGTCTGATCCTCGCTCACCGCGAGTCGGCCGGACGCACTCAGCCGTCCCTCGCCGACCTTCAGTTGCAGGCCCGCGATCTGCCAGCCTTGCGCCGTCTGCAATGCCTGCGTGGGCGACAATTCGAAGGTCTCATCGCCGCGCTTGGCGACGCCTTCACTACGCAGGAGATAGGCACCAGACGCGCCGCTCAGCTCGCCTTCCCAGCGGATGTCCTGCCATGGGTGTTCGGTGCTGCCTGGCAGCGTCCATGCCGCGCTGTGCAACAGCCATTTTCCGGTCGGCGCATGCAACAAATCGCGCAACTCAAGCTGCAGTGCAAGCTGCTGCGCGTTGGTAGGGGACTGCGCCTGCAAGTCGGCATGCGTCATGGCGAGATTGCCGTGAAGGATTGCACTCACCTGCTGCGGCCAGCCACTCGGCAACGATTCACTGGCTGCCCATTGCAGAGTGAGCTGATGCTGCCACTGCCGCGTCGTATCGATCTCGCCCTGCAGACGCAATTCGCTGACCGGCACGGTCGCGGTCTGCCATGCCTGCCCGCTGCGCAGGTGGGCTTGCTCGATCTGCACGCGACCGTTGTCCAAGACCAGTTGCAACTCGGCTTGCGCGATCCATTCCGGCAGGACATCACTGCTGCCGGTCGTGGGTGCCGCATCCAGTGACTGCATGGCAAGCCCGGTCACGGCCACATGCAACTGCAGGCCCAACGGAACCTCCAATGAGGGCAAATCGCGGACCTCTTCGGCCGTCGTGGATTCGCTTGGCCAGGTTCGCACGCGCACCTGTTGCAGGTCCAGCGTCTGCACGGTCAATCGCAGTGGCCAACCCAGTTCCGCGTTGGCGCGCAGCGTGGCGCGCTCAACCCACACCTCCAGACCATCGGCGGCATAGCGCAGACCCTCGATCTGCACGCCCTCACTCAGCACGCCGCCCACGGCAGTCCAACGCAGGTTCGCCGCCCCCAACTGTTGCTGCGCCAGCGTCAACAATTCATCCCGCCCAGCGGCGCTGTGCTGCACCCATTGCAGCAACAGCCATGGCGCGCTGAACAACGTCAACAGGAACGCGGCCAGTAGCAGGAACAGACTTCGCCAACGCCGTGAGCGCTGCGCAAGGCTTGCGGGCTTCGGAAGATCGCTCATCGTTCCGGCCCGATGCCCAGATGCAACTGCCAGCCGCGCTGCGGATCGTCGAAGCCATGCCCGAGATCAAGCCGCACCGGGCCAATCGGCGAACGCCAACGAAGCCCCAGGCCCACACCGACGCGTAACCCCTCGCTCACCTCATTGAACGCATTGCCCGCGTCGACGAAGCCCGCCATGCCCCATTGCTCGTCGAACATGTGTTCATATTCGATGCTGCCGACCAGCAGATTGCGTCCACCGATCGGATCGCCTGCAGCGTCTTCCGGGCTGATCTCCTGGTAGGCATAGCCACGCACGCTGCGATCACCACCCGCATAGAAACGCAGGCTCGTTGGCAGACCCTGCAAATTACCGCCGAAGGTGCGCCCGAACTGACCGCGTGCGATCAGTCGTCCCTGCTCACCCCAACCACGCACCCAACGTGCCGCACCCAGCACTTGGGCAAAGCTGAAGTCCGAGCCCAAGGCATCGCTGCCGAGCCGGACTTCGCCACTCAAGGAGAAACCGTTGCGCGCATACAGGGCGTCGTCGTAGCGAACCAGATTGGCCTGCAGCGAGGGATAGACCAGCAGCGCCGTGGCGTAGTCGCCCAAGCTGCGGGCGCGCAGATAGCGTTCGCGCAGGGCATGCAGGCTGGCGCCGAGGGTCCATTCACCAAAGCGGCCATCGCGACCTGCGACCGCTTCACTGATGCGGTTCTCGACACTGTCGGTGCTTTCTTCGCGGTAGCCCAAGCCGACAAAGTACCACCCATCAAACCAACGGTAAGCGGGAATTCGATAGGCGCTATCGAAGCGCGGATTGACCTGTGACCACTGCAGGCGATTGCTCCATTTATGGCCGCGCGCATTGACCCAGCGACGATCCAGACCGAGCAGCACACCGGCACCGGAGTCGGTGCCATAACTCAAACCGGCGCTGTAGATCGTGCGTCGCGAGGGACTAAGGTCAATCGTCACCGGTACCTGGTCACCATCGGCCATTTCAATCTGCGGCTGGATGTCGATGAGACCGAAATAGTCCAGATCGGTCAGACGCTGATGCACGCCAAGCAAAACGTCGACGTCGTAGGGCTCGCCCGTGTGCTCACCGACGGCACGCGCCAGCACGCGCGCATCGATGTGACTACCGTCGACATACAGCGGACCAAAGCGATAGCGCCGACCGCTCTGCCATTGCAGATCCACGTCCGCCGCCGAATCGGCGCGCGTGACCTCGACGCGCGCCTTCACCAGCTCGGCATCGAAGTAACCATGCGCCGCCAGCTCCGATTCGATATGCGCCTTGCTGCGACCGTAGGTGGAATGCACGAAGCGCTTGCCAACACTCGGCTTGAAGGCTGCTATCGCCATTTGGATTCGCGCGTCGTCACTGGCCGCGCCTTCGACGACGACGCTACGCTGCCGAAGCTTGGTCGACACGCCGCGCTTCACGGTAATCAGTACCTTGGCACCCTCCGCCGCCGACACCAGTTGCACGTCCACTTCGGGCGTGTAGTAGCCAAACGGTTCCAGCGCCTTGCGCACTTCACCCGGCGTCTTGCGGATCAGCCAGCCCAGACGCCCATCCGGCAGCGTCTTGCGCTCCTCGGCATCGAGCTGAAACAAAGTCACCGTCGCCCGCAGGTTGTCGGCTTGCTCACCTTTCAGCCCGCTCAAGTCGATCTGCGCCAAGCCCTCTGCATGGACGCAGTGCGCAAGGGCGAACAGCAGTGCCGTGGCGATCACCCTGCCTGCCCAAACTCCGCATGTTGCTCGCGCAATCAATCCCATTCCCCGCACAGGCCACGACGACGCGCCAAGCATACCCGCCCAAAGCAAACGCCCGGCAGCAGCCGGGCGTTTGGGTGTCACCGATCAGTCAGCAGACGATCAGAACTTCAACTCGGCACGGGCATACATGAAACGGCCGCCCGGCAGATCGTAGTTCGACGGGTCATAGCCATTCAGCGAGCAGGACAGACAGATCGGCGGGTCCTTGGCGAACACGTTGTTGATGCCGAAGGTCAGTTGCGTGCCACCGAGTACCGGTGCCTTCCAGCCAACTTGCAGGTCGTGATAGGTCGTCGCACCAAGATGATTGGTGCCCGCAGTCTGGTCCGAGCAAACCGGGAACGAGGCCGTGTCGCCGCATTCTTCGGTCATCTCGCTGATATGCCGCAGCGTCCATGCCGCCGTCAGATCGCCCATGGCCCAGTTGACGCCAAGGTTGCTGCTCCATTCCGGCAGGCCGGTGTCGTTGACTTCCACGCCCACGGCACGCGGCTGCACGGTGCCGATGCCGTCGATGGCCAGATAATCGTTGACCACGGTGTTCTGCCACGACACGCGGAAGGTGCCGAGATCGGTTTCCGGCAAGGTCCAGAACACATCGATGTCGAAACCATCGGTTTCGATGCTGCCGAAGTTGACCAAGCGATTCTCGAAGCTGCCAATCACGCCGGTCGACGCGCGCGTGATGCCATCGCAATACTGCGCGTCCAAGGTCTCCACGCACAGATCCAACTGGGTCTGCGCATCGATGGCCTGAATTGCGCCGTCGATCTCATGCTTGTAGTAGGTGACTTCCAGATCCAGTCGATCCGACCACGCGGTTTCCGTTGCGAACTCAGGACTCCACACCATGCCGAAGGTCAGGCTGTCGGCCGATTCCGGGTCGAGCGTGGGGTTGCCGCCGGTGGTGACCGAGATCTGCGAGTTGGCCTGCTGCGCACCGACCGGCACACCCAATGCGGCGCAGTTGGCCGCCGAACCTTCCGGCGCGGAACCGTCCAGACCGATCAGACAGGGATCGTCCAGCTCAGCATCAAAACGTGCGGCCGAGCCAAACAGTTCACCGATGGAGGGTGCACGGAAACCCTGGGCCCAGGTTCCGCGCAACAGGAATTCCTTGCTGAACTGCCAACGCAGACCGGCCTTGGCCGTGGTCTCACCGCCGAAGGTCGAGTAGTCCGAATAGCGACCAGCCAGACTCAGGTCGAGTCGGGAATCCCCTGCCGCATAGATCGGCACGTTGAATTCGGCGAAGTACTCGTCGACGTCGTACTCGCCCGAGGTCGGCAACGAGGCCACACCGTTGTATTCGCCCGCCACGGTCAGCGCATCCGGCAGATACCAGCCATCCAGTACGCGATGCTCATAACCGGTGGCGAACGACAGCGCGCCTGCGGGCAAGTCGAACAGATCGCCGCTCAGATTTGCCGAGAACACCTGCAGATTGTTTTCGCTGGAGTCACGAACGATGGGCTGGATGTAGGCCAGCATGGCCGGCGTGATCGAACCGGGGCCGCTGAAAATGTCGAGCGGCACGCAGGCCGGATCGGCATTGCAGCCCGCAATCGGTCCCAGCGCGGTGTAGATGCGGCGGATGTTGTAGCTGCCGTAGTTGGTCTGATCGGCCTGATTCGAGCTGCGCACATAGTTGGCATCCCAGAACAGGCTGCGATCCGCAAAATCGAAGGTCCCCTCCAGGCCCGTGGCGAAGTACCAGGTCTGCACGTCCTGGTAGAACTCGCGCGCCCCACCTTCGACCGGACGACGCGCGGCCAGAATCAGGTTGGCGCCCTCTCCCGCCGAGATCAGATCGAATCCGAACGGGTTGTAGGGATTGCTGGCCGAGATAACGATGTTGTCCATCCAGTAGTTGCCATTGCCTGGACCGAGGAACATCGGCTCTGGCGCGGCCTGATTCTTGGAGTCGCGCTGATTGAACAAGGTGCGCATGTACCAGGACACCGAATCGCTGAATTCGAAGCGCGCTTGGCCGAACACACCCTTGCGCTCGCTGGGCGTCAGCATCAGGTTGTACTGCGCGTAGTTGAAGCGATTGGCGGTGGTGAACGGAATGAAGTCGTCGGGATAGCTCGGGCCGTTCGGATAGAACTGGCCATTCGGCGTGGTGATGCTGACCGTCTCGCCGGTGTTCGGATCGGTGAACACGAAGCGACCGTTGGGCGTCGCCGACGAACCGAAGGAGAGACCCGTGCCGGGCTTGGGCACGCCCGCATGTTCGTACTCGGTGGAGCTGATGCCGTCCTGTTCGGTCAGGCTGGCCGACAGGAAGAAGCTGTAGCGATCGCCGCTGCCGCCGAAGGCCACTTCGCCGGACTTGGTTGCGCCACCGGCTTCGAACTCGCCGTAATAGACCGAGGCGGAAGCGCCATCGAACTCGCGTCGCGTAATGATGTTGACCACACCCGCAATGGCGTCCGAACCGTAGATCGACGAGGCGCCGTCTTCCAACACCTCGATGCGCTCGATGATCGCCACAGGAATGGTGTTCAGGTCGGTAGAACCGGAAACGCCGGAAGCCGAGGATTCATTGACCCAGCGCAATCCGTCGACCAGCACCAACACGCGCTTTGAACCAAGGTGACGCAGATCGACCGTGGCGGATCCGGCACCCACGCCACTGCCATCCGGCGGGAAGCCGAAGTTGCCGCTGGAGTTGAAGCGGGTGTTCAGCGATGAGCCCGAGCCGGTGATCTGTTGGATCAGATCGCCAACCGAGGTCAGACCCGAGCGCGCGATGTCCTCACGCGAGATGGTCATGACCGGTGTTTGCCCTTCGATCTCGACCTTCTTGATGCGCGAACCGGTGACCTCGACGCGATCCAGTGCTTTGGCTTGCTCGTCCTGGGCGACACCCAGTGCGGGCAGCAGAAGCAACGGCAAGGCATAGCGAACAGCCGCACTGAGGCGGTTGGAACGGAATGACGACATGATTTCCCCTCTCGGAAACTGGACGATGGCGGTATGGTGCTTTTTGTGCTGACGCGTCCCCACGCGAACCAGCGGCACCGTTGTAAGGAAATTGTAAAAAAGCTGCAAGAGCGAACAATGTTGCAGCCTGAACCTTTTGCCTCGCCTCCGGTCTGCGGGTGTCCGCTCGAACCGCAAGATCGCATGAACCCTCTTTGGCATCAGGACGCCTTGATCCTGCGCGCGCGCTGGCGACGCTGGCGGGCAACGCCCGCACAATCGTTGTGGTTGGCTTTCGTCGTGCTGGGCATGGCAGCTGGCCTGCTTTGGTTGCTGCTGCCCCTGTGGCACTCGCCACCGGCGTGGCTACGCGAACAGTGGCAGCACACCCCACGGGTTGGCGCGGCGCTGTGGATCGTGGCCTGCGGGCAGTGGCTTTGGCAGCGACAGCGGCGCATTCGTCTCTCCGTCGCGCAAGGCTGGATGGCCGCCTGGCCGCGCATGCAGCGCGCCGAACGCCGCTACATCGGCGCGCAGTTGTGGCTATTGGCGACGGCGCTGGCGACACTGCCGCTGTTGTTGATCTGGCGCGCCGCACCGCATGTCGGCTGGTTGTCCCTGTGTGCCGTCGCGCCGCTGCTCTGGGCGAGTCTGCTGCAATGGCGATGGCCGCTGTGGCCAGCAGCGCAGGCGTCGACTCGCATCGTGCAGCGTCGCGTGATTGCCACCCCAGCGCGGGATCGCCGTGCGCGTTTTTCCGACTGGCAACGGACTGCAGCCAAGGCGCACAAGACCGCGCGTACGCAGGCGCTGCTGGCCTTGCCCGCACTGTTGCTGACCCCGTCCGGCATGTCGGGGGTGAGCATGATCGTGGGCATCGTTGCGCTGCTGGCGCTCAGTCAAGCACTGCATACCCACCACATCGCCCTGGCGGTGATTCCACGTGCCCAGCAATGGCTGGAAGCGCAACCGTCCTATTCCAAGCTGCGCCATGAATTACTGCGCTATCCACTGTGGCAAGGCACTCGCACGGTCCTGCCGACCTTGCTCGCCTTGTGGCTGGCGGGCATGCATGCGCAGGTCCTGGCCATGCTGCTGCTCGCCGCGCTGACCTGGTTGCTGCTGCACGCCCTGATCCACTTCCGCTGGCGCCATCAACCGCGCCACATTCCGATCAGTGTCGGCGTGCATCTGATCAGTTGGGTACTGATATCGCAGGTCTTTTCGCCCGCCCTCGTGGTGCTGGCCGTGGCGCAGATCTGGCATCAATGGAGAGCAGAATGAACGACTGGCGATTGCAGATCGACGACCTCGGCCTGAGCTACGGCCCACGGCGCGTGTTGCAACACTTGAACTGGCAGATCGGCAGCGGGCAACTGGTCGCCCTGATCGGCCCCAATGGCAGTGGCAAGACCTCGCTGTTGCGCAGCGTGGCGGGCGCCATCGCGGTGCAGAGCGGACGCATTCTGGTCGATGGACATGCCGCGGGCAGCGACGAAGCCAGACGCGCGCTTGGCTACGCGGTCAGCGTGGAAACGCTGCCTGCTGAACTCAGCCTCAGCGACTGCATCCAACTGCTCGCCCCAGTGCGTGGCGTCAATGGCCTGGATGCACCGAGCGAAGCCTTGGCTGACCGCTTCGGCCTGGCGCACTGGTGGCACACTCCGGTGGATGCCTGCTCGCTCGGCACGCGGCAGAAACTGTCGGTATTGCTCGCCCTGCTCGGCGCACCGCGCCTGATCGTGCTGGACGAAAGCCTCAACGGCCTCGACCCGGCCAGCGCCCGCCACCTCAAACGTCACCTGCGCGAACGCGTTGAAGCCGATGGCAGCAGCGTCATCCTCGCCACCCACGGCCTCAGCGCCACCGAGCACGACGTCGACCGCGTCGCCCTCCTGCTGGACGGCCAGATCGCCCACCAATGGACCCAGGCCGAACTGCACAGCGCCCGCGAAAGAGGCGAATCGCTGGAGGATCTGGTGGCGGATCGGATGGAGCGGGATGAGGTGCGTCCGTAGCCAACCATGTCGAATCGATCAGTACCGGGTTGACCGGGTGATCGTCCACCCCGAACAGGCATCTCCATGAATATGCGCTCGGTCATCCGCCAGAACGCCGCGATCCTCGCCTCTCTGCACCGTGAGATTCATCGGACCTGCCGCGTGGCGCGCCTGGAAAGAGGCGTGCAGCGCGTTTCACGCACAACAACGTGACCTGTTCTATCCCGGCGGTCATTCCCGCTGGATCGCCTTTCGACGAGGTGACACCGGCGAACTGGAAACCGCCATCGAACTGTTGCCTCCCGAGATTTACTACTTCGGAAGCGGCTACATGAAGGAAGTCATCTGGCAACGATTGAAGCGCGCCTGCCTTTCTGCAGCACAACTGCGTCGCATCGACACGATTGCCTTGAGCTATCTCGATCACCGCTTGAGGCGCGAGTTCTGGTCGATGAGCCGCTATGCGGTGTTCCGGGACAGGCAGCCGTTCTGGGACGCCATCAAGACGATCGCTTCAACGGGCACGAGCCCGAAACGCGAGAAAGCGGGTTGGCTGCTGGCAGCCAAGAGCGGCATCGCCATTCAACGCCGAGTGAACCTCGAGTTCTTCCGCGCCAAGTTCGATCCGGACTACCGACCTTTGCTCGATCTGTACGCGGTGCCAGTGGTGTAGCGTCGCGCCTCCAAAAACACAGATGGTCTTCGGTACACCTCTGCTCCGCGCCGCGCTACCCTGGTAGAAGTCAGGAAGAGATCAGGCGCATGCCAGAACGAACCGATTGGAGTAGGGAGGAAGTTGAAGCCTGCGTGGCCGACTACCTGCACATGTTGACTCTGGAGCTCAATGGCCAGCGGTACAACAAGACCGTACACGCAATGGCACTGATGCAGCGACTGAATGGACGCAGTCGTGGTTCCGTCGAGTTCAAGCACACCAACATCAGCGCGGCAATGATCGCGCTCGGCTACCCCTACATCGAAGGTTACAAACCAAGGGCGAACTACCAAGCACTGTTGATCGACGCCATCGAGACGCAACTGACGCAAGACCACGCGCTGCATGCTGCGGCGCAGGCAGCGGTTCTGCGCCCAGCCATGACATCGGCAGTTGCGGACATCGAACGCGTCTGGGTGCCTCGCCCGCAGCCCGATCATGCACGCGAGATCCGTGCCACCTACAGGCCATCATTCTCTCCAGTCAAACGCGACTATCTGGAACAGGAAGCAAGAAATCACTCTTTGGGCCGCGCCGGAGAGCTGTTCGTCATGGCCTTGGAATCGCGCCGCCTGCACGCCGCAGGAAAACGACAACTCGCTGACAGAGTCGAACATGTGGCGAGCACGCAAGGTGATGGCTTGGGCTTTGATGTGCTGTCATTCGATCACAGCGGTCAGGAACGCCTGATTGAGGTGAAGACCACCACGTTCGGCGAACTCACTCCGTTCTACGTCACCCGCAACGAACTGGCGAGATCCGAAGCTGATGCCACGATCTTTCGGCTGTACCGGGTATTCGACTTCCGGAATCGACCGCGCGTGTTCGAGGTCCCCGGCGCAATCAGCGCCGCGTTCGATCTTCAGGCGACGACGTTCCTGGCTCGATTTGCGTAAGACGGCGTCTGCGCAGCGTTGCAACGCGCACCCTCATCTACTCATAGAGCCGCCGCCTGAAACCGTTCCCGCAACCCGCCTTCACGCGTGATTCGTCTTTCCAGGGCGGCGGCAAGGGTGGCTTCGCTGGCGTACAGGTGGACGGTTTGGCGGGCGCGGGAGACGGCGGTGTAGAGCAGTTGGCGTGACAGGATGCGGTGTTCGGGGTCGGGTGGCAGCAGGACGTGGATGTGCGGGTATTCCGAGCCCTGACTCTTGTGGATGCTGATGGCGAAGGCGGATTCGCAGTGCGGCAGATCGAGTGCGGCGAAGCGGCGTGGGCTGTCGTTTTCGGTGCCAGCAAACCACACGCCCAGGCGACCATCGGTCTCTCGCACGCAGATGCCGATGTCGCCATTGAACAGACCGAGCTCGTAGTCGTTCTGCTGCACGATGACGGCACGGCCACCGAACCAGTCGCCTGTGCTCCCGACATGCCAGGCCTGACGCAGCAGGTCTTCGATGCGGGCATTGAGCAGCGCACTGCCCCACTGACCTTCGCGCAGGGCGCACAGCCATTGCTCGGAGCCGAGCGTCGCCAGTGCAGCACGTGCGACGTCAGCGGGATCGTCAGTTCCATTCGCCGCTGCGTGCAGAGCCGGTTCGGAAGCCAGCCGCGCGGCACTGCGCTGGATCGCAGGCAACAAGGCCTCCGCGCGCTGGATCGGTTGCCAGTCGATGTGCGCGGGGTCGGCGTTCAGCGCCTGCAACGTGCTCAGCCAGTCACCGGATTGCACGGCCATATTCAACGCTGACAGATGACCTTCGGCGCGGAAGCTGTGCTGCAGGCGAACACAGCGCGGATCGTGCTGTCGCTCCAGCACCTCGACCAGATCGCTGAACACCGAGCCCGCGCCAACCGAGGTGAGTTGATCGGCGTCGCCAACCAGAATCAGCCGCGCAGTCAGCGGCACCGCCTGCAGCAGCGCACACCATTGGGCGAGGTCGAGCATCGAGGCTTCATCCACCACCACGATGTCGGCGGGCAGTGGTCGACGGGCGTCATGGCGGAAACGTCGCTCGCGCGGTGACCAGGCCAACAAGCGATGCACGGTTTCGGCCTGCAACACGCTCAGCGTTGCCAACGCGTCCTGCCACGTGGGGTCGAGCGATTGCAATTGGTGCAAGCCGTCCTGCAGCGACTGGCGCAATCGCTGCGCGGCCTTGCCAGTGGGCGCAGCCAGACGGATGCGCAAGGGCTCGCTGGCCTGACGCAGACACATCAACAGCATGCGCAGCACGGTGCGGGTTTTGCCAGTGCCAGGACCGCCGGTCAGCACGAAAGCAGGTTGGCTCAGCACCCGACCGGCCGCCACACGCTGCGCGTGATCGGGTCGCGCGGGCGCGGCGCTGTCGGCACCGAACAAGGCATCCAGATCGGCCTCGCGGGCGGTCGTGTCCGTCATGGCGCTGTGGCGCAGACGCGCGTGCCATGCCTCGGCGATGCGCTGCTCGTGACGATAGTTGCGACGCAGGTAGAAGCGATCCGCGGTATCCAGCACGAAGGGCGTGTCAGCACGGTCCTCGACGCGCAGATCGCTGAGCAAGGTTTCGCTGCGCAGTGCCAGACGTTGCTCCTCCGACAAGACAACCGATACCGCGCTGTCGCCCTGCGCTTCAGCGGCCACCGCAAGTGCGGCGAGACCGGCCAGCAGCTCACTGCCGCCATGCGCGCGCACCCAGCGTGCAAGGGCCGCCTGCAACGGTGCTGCATTGGCGGCGGATGGGCGCTCGGCACGCATCGGGCGTGATTCACTCATGACGCCTCTCCCACACGAAGGCCATCCGCCGCCGCAAAGACCTGATCGACCGCGTGCAGGAAGTCCTCATCGAATTGCCGTTGCCAGATACCCAGCGTCGGTTCGCGGCGGTCCAGCCCGACCGCACGCAGGAACAGGTAAATCGCTTCGCCCAAGGCCCACGATCCGCCGCGCTGGCGCAGATAGCGTTGCAGCGCCACGCTGTAGAGCAGCGCCTGGAATCCGTAGTGCGAGGCGTCCATGGCGGCTTGCAAGGCGGGCGCACGGTAGTCCTCGCGACGATCCGCACCCAGGCGATTGGTCTTGTAGTCCAGCACATGCACCTTGCCATCGTGGGCGAAAACCAGATCCATCGAGCCGGTCATCAGGCCGCGCAGGGCGACTTCGGGTAGCGCCGCAGGCAACAGATGCGATTCGCCATGCTCGGCACACACGGCACGCAGTCGACTCATCTGGGCACCCTGCAAGACAAAGTGGAAGTCCATTTCACGGCGCTGCGCGCTGGCGTGCAGGTCGGCCAGACAGAAGGAACTGCGCGACGCCCACAACGGTGCGCGCAGGCCGGCGTCCAGACGCGCAGCCAAGCGCTCGATGGCGTTGTCTGGCGTCACGACGCTGGCGCTCATCACGCCCTGCGAGCCCAGGCAAGAGCGCAGCAGATCCAGCGACTGCGTGGCGGCTGTGCCAGCGGGCAGTTGTTGCAGAAAGCTGTGCACCGCATTGCCGAATCCGGTGCCACGCCATTGCGCCAGCTCACGCAATTGCGGATCGGGGGCGTCGTCAGCGCTGTCGTCCGACGTCTGCAGCACATTGGGTTGCGCGATGCGTTCGTCCTCGGCGGGCATCTCGACGTTGGCGCTGTGCTCGCCCTCGTGCAAGCGCGAAAAGCTCCACACCCGCTGTTGCAACACGGGTGGTGGCTCACTGCGCGCGGCGTGCGGAATGACTTCGGTGTTGGCCGACGGCAAACACGCTTCCGGCCACGCCCATTCGTCGATCTCGATGCCCACTGCCGGACAGAGGCGTTGCAAGGCCTGCCAGGCGGGCAACCCGGGATGCTGCGTGCGGGCGGTGGTCAAGGCGGCATCGAGGCTGGCATCCCAGGCCGAGCGGTCGGGATCACTGTCGGCTTGGGTGGAACGCCCGTCCTTGCGACGATCCGGCGGCATCGCGTAGACGTGGCAGGCGTCGCGTGCGCGGGTCAGGGCAACATAGAGCACACGAAAGCGCTCGTCCTGACCTTCCTGCGCTGAGCGCGCTTTGGCCTCGTCATCCCAACCCACCTGCAGACGTTCGCGTCCCTCGGCGTGCCAGAGCGCCAGCGTTTCCGCGCGATGACGATGCGCCCACATCATTGGCAGCAGCACGACCGGAAACTCCAGACCCTTGCTGGTGTGCAGTGTCATCAGGCGCACCCGGCGCGCATCGGACTCCAGTCGCAACTCGCGCTCATCGGCCGCATCCGGATCGCTGTCCGCCGTGCCATTGCGTTGCGCGTCCAGCCATTGCAGCAGTTGCGTTTCGCCCGACGTGCGCTCGCTGAATTGCTGCAGCAGTTCGCCCAACTGACGCAGATCGGTGGCGGCACGTTCGGCCTGCCCAACCGAACCTAGGCGCGGCACTGCCTCACGCAGAACGGCGTCGATCAGGGCCACCACGCCGCGTTGCCGCCACAACTGGCGCCAGTGCGCGAAGCGACGTTCCAACATGGCCTGTTCGGCTTCCTGATCGGTCAGCGCGCACAGCGCGGCCCAGTCGAAGCCCAGCAAACGCGTCGCCAACGCGGCGGCGCGAGCGCGACGATCACGCGGGTGATGCAAGGCATACAGCAATAACTGCAGTTCGCTCGCCCATTCGCTCTGGAACACGCTCTGACGGCCTGCGCCGACGCACGGCACCGCGCGCTCGATCAGCAGCGCACGCAATTGTTCGATGTGGCTGTTCTGCGGCAACAGCACGGCGATGTCGCCGGGCTGGACGGGGTTTGTCTCATCGCGCAGCAGGGCGACGAGGTGACGCGCACAGGCAAGCAAGGCTTGATTCACGCGCCCTTCGCTGCTGGCTTCGGGCTGGGTCAGAACATGGATCTGCAAGGCCGCTGGCGAGGGCGACGCCGCGTCGATGTCGGTCCGTACCGCCTGCACCGGGCGATAGCGGATCGGATGCTGCGCGTCACGACTCAGCGCCATGCCGCAGGCGGCATACCACTGGTTGCAGGCATCGACATAGGCCACGGTGGAACGCCGATTGACCGCCAGACTGAGTTGCGCGTCCGCGTCGGCACTGGCCGCCGCGCGCAGATAGGTATGCACATCGCCACCACGGAAACGGTAGATGGCCTGTTTGGGGTCACCAATCATCACCAGGCGTCCACGCGGTTTGTCGTCTGGCGTGCGATAGACCCGATCCAGAATGCCGTACTGCAGACCATCGGTGTCCTGGAACTCGTCCACCATGGCCACCGGCCAGCGTTGCCACAGCAGGTCCGGCAACACGCTGCCTGCGGCGTGCAGGGCGGCATGCACCACCTGCAACTGGGCATCGAAACTCAGCACATGTCGCGTTTCCATCTGCACGCGACGGCGTCCGCGCAACTCCTCGATCCAGCGTCGCAGCGCTTCGTGTGCCTGCCATGCGCGCCAGCGCGCTACCCAGTCCAGCACGGACTGCAGCGCGCTGACCTGCGGTCGCTCCAGAAAGGCCTTGGTGATCTGCCCTGACAAGGGCTTCTGCAGGTCCTCAGCATCGTCCGCCGTCAAGGCCATGAGGTCACTGCCCTGCTCCAGCAGCGCGATCAAGCGCGGCAAGGCCCGCGCCAGCGTGGAGTTGGCCTTGAACAGACCGGTCTCATCCAGGCATGCCTGCAAGGTCGCCAGCCCTTCAGGCTGCGCCAGCAGGCGCGGTCGCGCCGGTTCGGTCTGTTCTGCCAAGGGTTCGACATCGGGCCGCAGCAGCACCTGGCTGTACTGGCGCAGACCTTTGCGGCCCAACTGGTACAGCCACTGCTCGTGACTCGGCAGCGGCGCGTCGCGCTGCAACAGCTCTCGCCAGTAGTCATCGAGCAGCGTATCGAGCAGCTCGCCTTCATCGATCAGCTCGGCACCCGACAGGCGACGTCCAGTCTCGAACGGATGCTCGCGCAGGACGCGCGCGCAAACGCCGTGCAGGGTGCTGATCGGTGCCATGTCCAGCTCGGCACGCGCCAGCCGCAGGCGCAGCAGATCCTTCTGCCGCTGCATGTGGTCTTGCCAGCGTTGATCCAACCACTGCAAGGCGCTGTCCTCGCTGTCCTCGAATGCAGTCTGGCTGGCGCGATATTCGGCCAGCAGCACACGCTGACGGATGCGTTCGCGCAATTCACTGGCGGCGGCATCGGTGAACGTGGCAACCAGAATCTGCCGTGGCGTGATCTCGCGTTCCAACAACAGGCGCAGGTATAGCGCCGCCATGGTCCAGGTCTTGCCGGTACCCGCGCTGGCCTCGATCAGGCTGCGTCCATCGGCCTGCAAGGGCAAGACCCGCCAATCCGTCGGCGCGGCGGTGTTCGCTGAGACCGTCGTGCTCATCGACTGACCTCCGGCTCGGCATCGGGTACGGCGTCGTGATCGATCCACAGGCACTGCATCAGGTCTTCGGCGAGATCGATCAGCGCCTGCATCGCGGTCGGGTCATCAGCCAGCTCGACATCGCGACTCCACAAGGCCGCGTAACCGCCATCGCTGTGCAGTTCACCGCCTTGACCCTGCCAATGCGTCAGCCACTTGCTCTCGGGCTTGGTCACGGCCTGCCAACTGGTGCGGGGGAAGTACCAGCGTCGTCCGTGTTGCGCGTCGACGTAGCGTTGCAGCAAGTCATGCAAGCGGCTCAGCAGTTCCTGCCGCAGCGACGCGATGCGCGCCGCGTCCTGCCGCTGCCACGCGCTTACCCAGGCCTGATTGAAGGCATCCAGCCGCGCCGTCCAGCCGTCATCCTGCTCCGCCTGCAGCAGGCAAACGCGCACCGGCTGCAGGGGTTCCTGCAGTTGCCGCAGCAGCCATTGCAGGAAGACCGGTATGCGTTGTCCGAAGTGGGCGCTGCGCGCGCTGCGTTCGATGCTCAGCACTGCACCAGTCTGTTTGACCTTGGGCATCACGAGGATCAGCAGCCAGTCGGTGTCAGCACAGCGATACAGCGGACCGATGCTGCCCTGCAGATGCCAGGGTGCAGCGTCGAAATCCAGCGAGGTGAAGCGTGGTTCCGGCAAACCGTCAGCGAACAGCGGATGGGTGCGCGCGATGTCCCGCAAGACCTCGATGGCGAAACGCTCACGCTGCCACGCGGCCTCACCAGCGCGACCCAGTGGCAGACGACCGGCCAGTCGCAGTTCCGGCGGCACGTGCGCGGGCAAGTCGGCCGCCGGATCGCGCGCCCAATGCAGAAACAGTGCGCGCGCCACACTGTCGAGACCGCTCAAACGGTCCTGCATCGGTTCCAGGCGCGGCAAGGCGTCGGACTGCAATGCGTGCAGGCTGAGCCGCTCGCCCAGCAAGGTTTCTGCCGGTCGCCGGAAGTAGCTCAGTAGCGCATCCATCCGCAGCACCGTGCGGGCATCCTTGGTGACCGCCAGCGAGCTCTGTTCCGCACGATAGAACGGCGTCGTTGGCGGCGACGCGGTCGGCAAGGCCAGCGGCGGCCGGTAGCTGAACAGGCGCGGATCAGCGGCGTCGTAGTAGCGCGCGTCGAAGGGCTGCAGCGGATGCGCCACCCACCA
>Ga0075163_10003726_pt1 | contig 20479 bp, 18 predicted proteins | sample JI1023141ADNA_FD_71478 | JGI IMG/M metagenome (GOLD analysis project Ga0075163, IMG submission 71478) | Wastewater effluent complex algal communities from Wisconsin, to seasonally profile nutrient transformation and Carbon sequestration -... | ecosystem: Engineered > WWTP > Effluent > Algae... | reverse complement strand
GTGCCGCCGGAATGGGTGCTCAAGTGCGTCGGAACCGCTGCTCAAGTCCCGTCGGAATGACTGCTCAAGTGCCGCCGGAATGAGTGCTCAAGTCCCGTCGGAATACGCAGGTACTTCTTCCCGTCTTCCTCCACCATGAAGACGTTGATCGAAACGCGCTCGTACTCCGACGAGCGCGCGTCGCCTACCTTCATCGCGTCCAGCTCTTGTCGAGAGATGTTCGTGAGCATGTCGCTGGAGTCGAAGAAACCATCGGAGAACGCGGTGACTTGCTTCTTTCCCACGGTGAAACGGAAGTAACCGGGGGCTTGCTCTCTCCTCGTGGACACCGGTCGCGAGTTGTTCATGATGGTCTGCCTCGTTCTCTCGGAGCGTTGGGGTTCGCGACCGCGGGACCCGTCGCTCGATGCGCGTCGGTCGGCCATGGTCACGGAGTGGATCATGAGGCCGTGGAGCGATACGATCCATCATGCGGCGTACAAGATGTATTACCGATCGTCCAACGTGAAGCCGGCCGACAGCAGGCCTGCACCCCGCACCCGAGATCCCATTGCCGACGTCATCGGCTTGCTGCGCCCCCGCACCGTCGCCGCGGGCGGCCTGCGAGCTTCGGGGCCTTGGGCGTTGCGGTACGAGCCCTTTCCTCATGTCGCCATAGGAGGGCTCGTGCGCGGCGAATGTTGGCTCGCCCTCGAAGGTCGAAAGGCGGTGTTGCTCAGCGAGGGCGACTTCTACCTTCTCGGGAATCCTCCGCGCTATGTCATGGGTAGCGCGCTCACGGTCGAGCCTCGCGCCGCAGAGCCGCTCTGGAGGACCGCGTCGAACGGCACGTTGCGCATCGGTGGCGATGCCGCGGATGGTACGTACGTCTGTGGTGGCCTGTTCGCCTTCGACGATCCGAACGCGGCACTTCTGCTCGATGTCTTGCCACCGCTCGTGCATGTGCGCGCAGGCGCGCCGCGCGGCAAGCTGCTCCAGCATCTTAGCGAGCTCATCGTCGCCGAGATCGAGACGAAGGATGCTGGAGGCTCGTTGGCTCTCGACCATCTCGCGCAGATTCTCTTCGTGCACATGCTCCGCGCTCGCGCCGAACAGCGCGACCGACCCGTAGGCTGGCTCGGAGCGCTCGGCGATGAACGCGTCGGCGCCGCCCTTCGCGCGATGCACGCGGACGTCACGCGTCGATGGACGCTCGACGAACTGGCAGGGGTGGCGGGGATGTCGCGATCGGCATTCGCCGGAGCCTTCAAGAGTAGCGTTGGCAGACCGCCGCTCGACTACTTGATTCAATGGCGAATGAGCCTCGCGCGGGATGCTCTACGTCGCGACACGCATACCATCTCCGAGCTCGCGTTCGCGACCGGCTACGAGTCGGAGAGCGCGTTCAGCTCTGCCTTCCGCCGGGTCGTTGGCTCGTCGCCGAAGCAATTTCGCGACCTGGCTCGCCGGGGAGCTGCCTCGGGGGCATCGGAGTAGGACGAACGCTTCGGCCCAAGGTCGTCGCGCGCTACCGGTGCGCGGGGGGCGGGCCGGGCGTGACGCTCGGTGAGGTTCTCGAAGCTCGCGCAGCGCCTCCGTGAGGAGAGTCCAGGATAAGGTCCCTCGCTTCGTCCCAAGAAGCCGGCCGGCTCACCACACCGTTCCCATTCGCGGGTCACCCCGAAGTGCAGCGAGGGGGCCCCTCCGATCTCTGCGACGACCTGGCAGAGGGGGTCCCTCGCTTCGCTCGGGATGACCCCGTGTTTCTTCGAAGCACGTGCGCGAGTTTCTTCGGGGGACCGAGCGTGCCTCGCGTGCAAGCTCCCCTCCCGCTCGCGGGAACGTAGCTGGGGCCTCTCGTCGCGAGCCCGCAGCACGGGTTGACGCCTCTCGGGCGCCGTGAAACGTTCACCGCATGTCGTCCCTTCGTACTGCCCTCGCCGCCCTCTCGCTCGCCGCCCTCGCCGGTTGCACGTGGTCCACGGAGCGCGAGCCCGCGCCGCAGCAAACCGACCCCGCCGTCGACACCACCGCGCCCGCAGTGCAGCCCGCTGCGTCCAAGAAGTTCTCCGACGACGACGTCGAAGCGAACAGCGAGAAGATCAAGTAGTCCCAGCGCGCCCGTCGCGATGATCACGCTCGCCACCGGCAACCTCCTGGACGCCAAGGTCGACGCCCTGGTCAACCCCGTGAACACCGTGGGCGTGATGGGGAAGGGGCTCGCGCTCCAGTTCAAGAAGGCATTCCCCGCCAACTTCAGAGCGTACGAAGCGGCAGCCAAGGCCGGAGCTCTCGAGATCGGGAAGATGTTCGTCTTCACCTCCGAAGCTGCGCCGAGGTACATCATCAACTTCCCGACCAAGCGCCACTGGCGCGAGCCGTCCAAGCTCGCGTACGTCGAGAGCGGGCTCCGCGATCTGTTGGCGGTCGTTCGCGAGCGCGACATCCGATCCCTCGCCGTCCCAGCTCTCGGCGCCGGCCTCGGTGGCCTCGCGTGGTCCGACGTGCGTCCCCTCATCGAGCGCGCGTTCGCGGGGATCGCCGACGTCGCAGTGCTCCTCTTCGAGCCAGCTCCGGCGCCGTAGCGGCTCGAGCCTGCCGCACCGGCGAGCCCACTGCGTCGATATGCCGCATCCGCCAGTGTGGGCAGATGGAGACGCCATCGCCGACCTTGACGGCGCCGGGCGAGAAGAGGATTGTAACCTTCGCAATGCTGCGAACGCCCCCGGCAGGGACCGCGATCCGGGGGGCAATATGCGACGAGCACTACGCAATCAGGTGGGGATTCGATGAATCGATGGGGGTTGCGGATGTTGCGAGCTTGGGTGGCCGGATCGGTAGTCGTTGCGGTTGCGTGTGGCAGGACCATCGACGGTGACTCGGGCGAGCCCCCGGAGCCTGTGGTGGTCGAGTCGGCGCCGCAGGGGGTTTCGGCGACCAAAGATGATCCCGCCAAGGTGGTTGTCCGCTGGCAACCGCCCGCCAGCGCGCTTGGCCTTCGAGAGTACGTGGTTCTCCGCGACGATGCGGAGCTTGGGCGGGTGCCGGCGAGCGCTTCGCGATTCGAGGACCGAACGGCGGCGCCCGGCACGTTCCTGGCGCCCGAGAACCTGACTGCCAGCACTGGGACCGAGCAAGGCGGAGTGCGTCTGAGCTGGACGGCCGGCGAGACCGCGCCGGGACCGCTTCACCGCTACGGCGTCCGCGCGGTGTTCACCACGAACAAGGTCGTCGGGTCGCGCGAGGTGGAGGGAGGCCGCGGAGCTCCGCACATCGACGCGTACGAGCTGACGCGTGATGACGGCGCCACGTGGATCGCTGCCGGCGCCAGCTCGCCGTTTCTCGACGTCGATGCGCCGCGCGCCCCGGTGAGCATTGGATCGCCGACGCTCGCGTGGGAGACGCCTCGATCGCTCATGCACGTCCAGCTCACCGAGGCACCCGTGCTCGGCCCGATGCCCAGCGCCACGTATCGCGTGCGCGCACGGGCCGGGGTGGAGGTGAGCAAGCCATCGGGGTCTGCGGAGGGTCGCCGTGCCTCGGGCAGGATCGATGAGCTGCTGTACCAATGGCAACGCTCGAAGGCGGACCGCGACGCCGACTATTCCGACCTTCCCGACGTCACGGGCCGCATTTGGGTCGACCCCGCGGCGCCCGCCGGGCGCTACTTCTGGCGCGCGGTCGTGGCCTCGCCTTGGGCCGAAGGGATCTCGTCGGGAGCTTCTGCCATTGCGCTCCCGTTCAGCTCGTTGGGCGCTGGCCTCCGGGGAACGTGCGGAATCCGAAGCGATGGGACCATCGCCTGCTGGGGCCAGTCGGCGGTGAAAACCAACGTGCCCGCAGGCGTATTCAAATCGGTGGCCGTCGACGCGGCGCACGCCTGCGCGATCCGGAACGACGATCGGATGGTTTGCTGGGGAAACAACGAGCACGGCGAGGCACCGCCCGGGCCGAGCGCCGACACCTTCCAGTCGATCTCCACGCTCGGTGGAAGCACCTGTGGCCTCAAGCTCGACGGCCATGTCGTGTGCTTCGGCGACCAATCCGAGCCGCCTCCGCCCGGCATCTTCAAACAAATCACGACCGCGCGTCATACTTGCGGGATACGCGCCGACGACCGCATCGAGTGCTGGGCAGCGGGCGAAGGGCACGCCAGCGGCCTGCCGCCGGGGCCTACCGCGGACGCGTACAAGTTCGTGGATACCATGCCCCAGGGCACGTGCGCGATCCGCATGGACGACAAGCGGGTGTGCTGGGGCCCCGACAGCGACGGCTTCTTTCCCACCGCTCCGAGCGCCGCGTCGTTCAAGGCGATCTCCGCTCGGGGCTCGTGCGGCCTCCGCACCGATGGACGCCTGGAGTGCTGGCGCGGGGCCGCCAATGTCGCGCTGCCTCGCGAAACCTTCAAGTCGATGGCGATGGACGTCGGACATGGATGCGGTCTCCTCGTGGATGGGCGCATCAGCTGTTGGAGCGAATCCATGAGCCTGGAGGGACCGACGCCACCGTATCCCTACTTGGGTCGAACCAAAACGGTGGTCCGAAGAACGTGCCGACTGATGATGAACGGTGCGGTTTCGTGCGCCCCTGGATACGACTCCTACCCGCCGCCAGACGACGTGCTGACGGGCACGTTCGCGTCGCTCACCCCGCGGTCTGCTCTGCGGGCTGACGGGAGCGTGCGGTGGTGGCCCTACGTCCTGAGCCTTCCTGACCGATACAAGTTCATTGCCGCGGATAGCTCGGGATACAGCGCCTGCGGAATTCGCACGGACGACAGGCTGTCGTGTTGGGGGAGCTCCGCCGGACCCCTTGCGCCAACCGCCGAGACGTTCAAAGACGTGTCCGTCGCCTACAACCTGACGTGCGCGATCCGGAGCGTGGATGACGAGGTCTTATGCTGGGGCTACGGTGGTCTCACAGGCCAGCCCACGGGCATCAAAGGAAAGCGCGTGACGGCTGGAGACTACCTGTTCTTCTGCGCAATTCAGCAGGATGGAACCCGTCTCTGCAACGGACGTGGCGACGAGGCCATCTTCGCGCCCCCGACACCCAGCACCGAAAAGTTCCTCGACGTCTCGCTCGATCAGAACGCACGGGTAGGGTGCGGGGTGCGAACCGACGGGCACCTCACCTGCTGGGGACGCGTCGACTATTGGGGTCGCATGATCCCCAACGACTCGCCGTACGAGACGTACAAGAGCGTGACCGTCTCGACAGGGTCGGTTTGCGCCATACGCAACGACGACAAGGTTCGCTGCTGGACTGAACCGTACCTGGACGTTCAGCAGCCGACGATGGACGTACTCGGCTACAATTGACGAGGCCTCTTCGAGCCCAGTTCCGGCGCCGGAACAACCTCGTGATCTGAACGATCTCGAAGGCTTCCACGCCACCTTGAGAATTAAGTCAGTAGCGTGGTTTGGTACCCCCACGCGCCTCGAAGCCCTCGATGGTGCCACCCACCTCACGCGAGACTGCGCGTCGGTGCTCCGCGAAGGCGGCCGCCGCGACGCCATCGTCTGCTGGGGCCCCACCGCGCAGTCCGCCTCGCGCCCACCGAGCTCGCTTGGTAGCTCCGCTCGCCCTTGACGCCGAAGCGGCGCTGAGCGAATGTAACGCTAGCGTCATGTTCGAACTTGGGGGGAAAAGCGTGCCGATGGGCGCGCGCGAACGGGGGGAACGTTGCGAGGGCATTGGGTGCTCCGCAAAGGCGCGTGTGGAGTGGTCCGAACCTTGGGATATTTCATGAATCGATGGAGCTTGTTGGTGCTGCACGCGCTCGTGGCTGGCACGGCGTCGGTGGCGGTTGGGTGCAACACCGAGGTCGTGGCGGGGCCGCTCGGCCTGGAGTCCGCGCCGCTGAGTGTGGTGGCGACGAAGGACGATCCGGCGAAGGTGGTCGTCACCTGGGCGCCGCCGGCCAACGTGACCGGGCTCACCGCCTACGTGGTGCTTCGCAGCGGCACCGAGCTGGGCCGCGTGGCGGCGACCGCGACGCGCTACGAAGACGCGACCGCGACCCCGGGCGTGCTCTTGCCGCCCGAGAACCTCACCGCGAGTGACGCCACCGAGCAGACCGGCGTGCAGCTCGCCTGGACGCCCGGCGCCTCCGGACCAGCCGCGCTGGTGCCCTATACCGTGCGCGCTGTGTACAATACACGCAAGGGATTGCCCTCGGCGGAAGCGCTCGGTGGCCGCGCGGCCCCGGCCATCGACGGCTACGAGCTCACGCGCGACGACGGCGCCACCTGGAGCCCCGCCGGCGCAGCCTCGCCGTTCCTCGACAAGGACGCGCCGCGCGCGCCGGTCGGCATCGGCACGCCCACCGTGACCTGGGAGAGCCCCCGCGCGCTCATGCACGTCGTGCTCTCCGAAGCCCCCACGCTCGGCGACGTACCCACCGCCACGTACCGCGTTCGCGCCCGCGCCGCCGCGGAAGCCAGCGAGGGCTCCGCCCCCGCCGATGGACGTCGTGCGGGTGGCCGCATCGACCAGCTCACCTACCAATGGCAACGCTCGAAAGCCGCGACCGACGCGGACTATGCCGACATTCCCGACGTGACCGGTCGCAAGTGGGTCGACGCCGCCGCCCCTGCCGGCCGCTTCTTCTGGCGCGCCACCGTGAGCTCCCCGTGGGCCGAAGGCGTCTCTGCGGGCGTCGCCGCCGACGCGCTGCCGTTCACCACCATCGCTGTAGGCGACGGAGCCACGTGCGGCATTCGGAGCGATGGCACCCTCGCGTGCTGGGGCAACAGCTACGTGCGAACCGCCGTGCCGGCCGGTAGCTTCAAGTCCCTCGTGGTGGCGGAGCGCCACGCCTGCGCCCTGCGGAACGACGACCGCATGCTGTGCTGGGGCACGTCGTTCTCCGATCAGGCTCCGGCTGGTCCCAGCAGCGACACCTTCAAGTCGATCTCGACCTGGGCGGGAAGCACCTGCGGCGTCAAGACGGATGGCCATGTGCTCTGCTTCGGCAATCAATCGGAAGGACCGCCCGCCGACACGTTCAAGCAGGTCACGACCGCCCAGCATACGTGCGGCATCCGCTCCGACGATCGGCTGGTGTGCTGGTCCGAAGACAACTTCTACAACAGCGGTGTGCCCGCTGGCCCCACTGCCGACGCCTACAAATTCGTGGACACGACGCTCCACGGTACCTGCGCCATTCGCATGGACGACAAGCGCGTGTGCTGGGGCACCGATACGAACATGTTTCCGCCGGGCCCGAGCGCCGCCTCGTTCAAGACCCTATCTGTCGCCGGCCAGTGCGGCGTGCGGACCGATGGCCGACTGGAGTGCTGGGGCAGCGTGCCGACGCAGTACACGACGCCGCGCGACGCGTTCAAGACGATTTCCGGAGCTGCGGACCACTGGTGCGGTCTCCTTGCGGATGGTCGACCAAGCTGCTGGGGCCTGCCCCTCACCGCCGAGAACGCCGCGCCAGCCTATCCCTGGTTGGGAGGAACGAAGAGCGTCACCGAGCCCTCCTGCCGACTGGCCACCAACGGCAGCGTTTCGTGCGTCGGTCTCATGGCGGCGTACATCCTCCCGGATGCTCTCTTCACCGGCTCGTTCACGTCGCTGGCGCCACGCGTGGCGTTGCGCAGCGATGGCACCGTCGTGTCATGGCCGTATGCCCCTCCAACGGCCGCGAAGTATAAGTATGTTACGAGCGATCGTACGAACACGACCATCTGCGGAATCCGTACCGACGACAAGCTTGTCTGCTGGGGAAACAATCTCCAGGGGCAAGGCCCTCCCGGGCCGTCGGCCGACTCCTTCAAGTCCGTGTCCGTCGGCGATACGCGCACGTGCGCGATCCGCGCCGACGACTTCGTGGTCTGCTGGGGCAGCGGGTTCAATGGCACCACCATTGGCGTAACCGCCAAGGCCGTCGAGATGGGAACACAGGGTGCGTTCTGCATGATTCAGCTCGACGACAAGCGCGTCTGCTGGCGTTTCGATGGTGCCAGCATCGAGGCTCCCTCCGGCGTGAGCGAAGACACGTTCTCCAGCCTCTCCCTTGGTGGCGATCACGTCGGCTGCGGCATCCGCACCGACGGTCACATGACTTGCTGGGGCAACACCGCGGCGTTTCCGGGGGGCATCCCGGAGGACTCGCCCTACGAGACGTACAAGAGTGTTCGCGTGATGTACCGCTCCATCTGCGCCGTCCGCAACGACGACAAAGCGCGATGCTGGGGCGCGCCCAACGCCGAGCAACCCACGCTCGACGTGCTTCCGTACAACTGAGCGAGAGCCACCTCGCGTCGCTCCTAAGAAACAGGCCGCGACCCACGATCGTTTCCTTTCGCGGTCACCCCGAGGCGGAGCGAGGGGCCCCCTCGGATCTCTGCGACGAAGTGGCAGAGGGGGTCCCTCGCTTCGCTCGGGATGACCGCTTGTTGCTTCGAGATACTGGCGCGCTGCGCGCGTGAAGACTCGGGATGACGCTTGGTTCTTCGGAGTACTTGCGTACCCCGCGCGCGCTCACTCCCAGGTGATGGTCAGATTCACCGGGGACGTGAACCAGAAGTTGCAATACGCGCCGGCCACGATGGCGTCGAACGTGGCGTTGGTATTGTGCTTACCGAAGGTGTGCCACGGCGGGAGATCCGCGTTGCGTTCCCAATCGATGTTCACGCCCGCGACGCTGAAGCGCGCGTGATAGGTCTTGAAGAGGAACGAGGACCACAAGACTTGCGTCTTCACGCCGGCAGGGCAGAAGACGACCGGACCCGGACTGCCGCCCATCAGAGCACCCCCTTCGGAATCGGGTGGCTGGCCACGAGCTTCTTCGAGCCGCTCTGCACCTTGTCCCACTCCTCTTGCGAAGCGCGGCGGTGGCTGGCGATGACGGCGATGTAGACCTTCTCCAGCAGATCGCGGCGATTGACGATGGGAAGGAGCTCGTTGGGAAAGCGGTCTTTGGCCCCGCGCGAGGTGATCTTGGCGCCCGCGAGCGTGAACTGATCGCCGTCGTTGGCCACCGATTGCAGTGCCTTCTCGATGGCCGCGTCGGAGGTTATCGGATAGTGCGATGAATCGAGCGTGTGCGCGATGTGCAGCGCCATGAACAGCGCCGGCGCCATGCGTGTGGCCGCCTGGAGCACTTCAGGATCCTCGAGGCCGAAATCTGCCAGTTCGAGGCCGTCACCCGGATCGGTTGCCATGATATTCCCTCCATGTATCGAGGCGCGCGCGGTTGCACGCCTCGCGGCCACTCTACGGAGGGTGTCGCGCCGGAGGATATAGGTACTTTGTTGCGGGCACGGCCAAGAAGGCGGCCGAAAGCCCTCCACCTGGTTTCTGCCGATCAGCCCGAGGAGCGCGCGAGGTACGTCCAGATAGCGATGCAGGCTTCGAGCTGTCGGGTCCCGTACAGGGTGTGGCCGCCCTCGTAGTTCTGCAGCGCGAACTCCTTCGGTGTGGTCACGTATCCGGCGTAGTCGCTGGCGAGCCCCAGCGGCGACAGCGTCGAAGCACCGGCGTGCCGAAGGGCGCGTTCGGCGGTGCGGGCCGCGTAGGTCGTTTGCTCGAAGGGCGAGGCGAACACCATGTGGCTACCGAGTCGCAATATCCAGAATGGATGCCGCGGCGACGGCGCCAGGCGAAACCGCGGCTTCTCGCCCGGTCCCAGGCGTCCGTTTGCGCGGTTGAAGAGCGCGCGGGCAGCCCAGCTCTTCGCGATGATCGTCGTGGGGTCCGGCAGCTTCTTCGCCTGCGCCCCATCTCGCCAGGGCAGCACGCGCGCCTCGCCGAACCATTGCGTGTAGAGCCCAGCGGGTACCTCCTCCGAGCCGCCGGTCACCGCAGCGCCAATCTCCCACGAGGGCAGCTCACCGTATTCGACCGTGGCGTCGGTCGTTGTCGGGTCCAGATCCCAACGCCGACACGTGAACGACGTCGACCCCTTCGCCGGCTCTCGCACCGCGCTCGCCCATTGTTCGACCACCCTCTCGGCGATGGTCCTCATGCGTCCCAGCGGATCCTCCTGCGCGGCCGCGCCCACCGGTAGCGATGTCACATCGCCGTTGGCGCGCTGGTGCACGATCGCCAGCTCCACGCCGGTCGCGTTCTCCATCGCATCCACTGCCATCCCCGGCCAGTCGCGATGATAGGGCCGGCGCTCTCCGGGGCGCGACGTTGCCGGATGGCAGCACCAGCTCGCCCAGGTGGCGAACGCCTTGCCCGTCTCGTCGCGAAACGTGAGGACCGTCATGCGCGGATCCACCGCTTGCTCTTCCACCGGCAAACCGGCGGGCATCTCGATGCCGAGCTCGTTCTTCAGCTCCGCCGACCAACCCGCCACGCCCTGCTCGAAGTTGTTCGAGAATGGCGCGTAGCTCCGGTTTCGCCCCGCTTGCCACAGCACACGCTGGGCTACCGACACCGTGGCGCTGCGCGCGGAGCTCAGCGCCGCACGCGCGGCGACGACGCCTTTGCGCACCAGCTCGTCGACCACGGTCGTGTCGAGCCCCGCCGGCCACTGCGCGAGATCGTAGATGTTGCCGAAGTAGCGCCCGGGCGCCGAGTGGGTGTGCGTGCCCACCATGAGCAGCTGATGCTTCTCGAGCTGCAGTGCCGCGAGCAAGAGCTCCTCAACCACCTGCGAGCCCGAGACCATGTCGTAGCTGAGAAGGAGAAGACGTTCGGCGTCCGATTCGATCCACAGCGCGCGCACCTGAAGAACGTCGTCTGCGTTGTACCCATGGCCGCCCTTGGGACCGAAGCCGAAGAGCACCAGATCATCCGGAAACGCGAGGTTTGCTCGCCCGACGCCGACCTTCATGCTGCGCCTCCTTCGTCACCCGGCGCATGCACCACGTGTTCGTGTCGAGGTGGTCGATGAAGGGCAGAGCTGTTCACGATCTCCGAGACTACGGCATTTCGCCTGCTGACCGTACGACGACGCCCCGGGACCTCGCAATTCGAGGACCCGGGGCGGTGTCGCGTCACCGCGCCGCTACTTGCAGTCGTAGCCCCACTTCTTGTAGCTGTACTCCACCGAGCCGTTCCGGTACGTGGCGCACGTGCCGCCAGCCGAGGGAATGGGCTGGAGATTGACGACCTTGAGGGCGCCGCATTGGCGCGCAGCGTTTCGCATGGCGTCGTCGCGCGAGGTGCACTTCGCGTAGCCGTTCGTGTACTTCAGCGCTTCCGCGGTTTGTCCGAGATCGTCGTCCTGCGGCGCGGGATCGTCCGCCGATACGGCGCAGCCGACCGAGAGGACCGAGAACGCAGAAACGAGGACGAGTGCGGTGCGTGCGAGTTTGATCATGCTCACCTCCAGAGAACAGGGGTTTCGTACGAATCAGGGGGCAGGTTCGGAGAACGCGCGCAGCGGGAAAACCTTGAGGCCACGATCGCAAGATTCTCCAAGTTGCCATTCCGCTCTGCTCCTACCGTGAGCGCCATGGCAACTCTCCACAAACAGATTCTCATCGAGGCCCCGTGCGCAGAGGTTTGGGATGCGGTGCGCGACGTCGGCGCGCTCCACACGCGGCTGGTGCCGGGCTTCGTCGTCGACACCCAGCTCGAACGCGACGCCGCAGGCAAGGACGTCGTTGCCCGCCGCGTGACCTTCGGCAACGGCGTCACCCTTCGCGAGCCCATCCTCTCCCTCGACGACGAGCGCCTTCGCCTGGCCTGGGCCGCGGAGGGCGGCAACACCACGCACTACAACGCCGTCCTGGAGGTGACAGCGGAAGGCTCCGCAACGCGCGTCCGCTGGACCAGCGACTTTCTCCCCGACGAAGCCGGTCCCGTCCTCTCGGCAATGCAAGACCAAGGCCTCGCCACCATGCGCAAGACCCTCGAAGCGCGACGATAGCCTGTCCTCCCATCTGCACCGAAGCGACAGAGCGGGTCCCTCGCTTCGCTCCTAAGAAACAGACCGGCGTCCGGCTCCCCTCCCGCTTGCGCGCTTGCGGGAGGGGCCAGGGGGAGGGAACGCAGCTGGGCCCTTCGTTCAGCGAAGTGGCAGACGGGGTCCCTCGCTTCGCTCGGGATGACCGTGGGTTCTTCGAGATACTGGCGCGCCCGCGCGGCGCGGTGGGTCAGTGCTCCACGGATCGGTTGCTCGCGCGCTGCGCACGCGCTCCAATGCGGCGCATGGCGCGCACCGAGCTCTCCGACGACACATCGACCACGGTCTTCGCGAAGGTGCGCGAAGCGATCACCACGGAGGTCGCTGCCAAGAACAAGTACCTCCGCGCGAACGATCCGGGCTGGGCCGAGCTGCTCGCCGATGCCGGCGCGCACTATGCTGCGGGTGACGCTGCTGCCACGCTCGACGAAGCCATCGAGTCGGTCGTCGGGCACCTGTGCGACACCGCAACGGTGCTCGTGTGGTGGCAGGCGAAAGAGGGAGCAGTCTTTGCGGTGCGTGCCTGGGCGCATTCGTGGCGATGGGACGCCTGGGGCCACGCCTTCGAGAACCCGGGCGAAACGTTGTATCGATTCGGCAATACCTCGATTCGCGAGTACATGACGGTGCGCCGTTGGGTCGGTGCGCTGGATGCTGCTTCGTACGCCGCGGCGCGCGATGCCGCGGAGGCCATTCGCGCGGTGGCGCCGCTCACCTTGCGCTGCGGGCTGGCCTGCGCGTTTCCGCTGGAGGGCGCGTGGGCCGAAGCCGATGCCGATGAGATCCTCGGGCTCGACCCCAAAGGCGGCCATCCGGTCTTCAAGCGCATGGCGTTCACCCTGGGGGCGCTCGCGTCGCTGCGCGACGAACGGCGCATCACCGCGCTCGGAAAGCGCGCCGAGAAGGATCCCTACGAGGTGCGTGAGATGAGCGACGCGCTCGCCCGCACTGCCGGCGACGCAGCCGTGGGGGCGCTCACCGGTTTCATCGATGCTGGCGGGGCCAACACCGACGTCCTGAGCCAGCTCGTTCGATCCCTCGCGCTCATCGAAGGCCCGCGTGCGGCGGCGGCGTTCGCGTCGCGCCTTCACGAGAAGACCGTGCGCCCGGTGGCCAGCGAGTGGCTCGGTGCGCGCATGGCGCTGGCGGTCCCGGCGCTCGCCCACGTGCTCGCCACGCGATCCAAGTCCGCAGACGCTGCCGGCCGCGTGGCCATCCAGCTCGCAAAAAGCGACCCCGCGGGCTTCGATGCCGCCCTCGCCACGGTCTCGGGCGCAGATGCGAGCGCCCTTCGCGCGGTCCTGAACGCGCTCGTGGTCACCGAAGAATCCAGCCCCACCGAGCTGCCGGCCGTGCTCCGGGAGCCGCCGTGGCTCCGGACCAAGCGCGGCGCAGCGCCGGCAACTACCCTCGACCTGGCGCCGCTGACGCTCGAAGAAAGCGTCGCCTGGATTCCCGGTGAGCTGGGCGAGTACGACACGCCGCTGCCGCGCTCGAAGCCGCTCATCGGGGTCGCGATGCTGGTCGGATGGAAGAACCTGCCGGCGAACGTGAAAGAGCGCTCTCCGGAGATGAACGCGTTCGTCGAAGAGGCGTTCGTGAAGAGCGATCCCGACCAGTACTTCAAGCGCGTTCACTACGTCTCGACTATGCTCCACGTGTGCAGTGACGAGGCTGCACTGCGGCTCATGAACGAGCAGGGCCCGCACAAGCTGTGCGATGCCAATCTGCACGATCTCGAATACCTGCTTTCGCGCTTCGAGCTGCGCGCCTTCGAGCCACTCCTCGCGCTGGCGGCGCTGCAACCGCAGCGGCTCGCGGTGCTCGCCAGGGTGGCTTCATCGCGCCTTGCGCTGCCCATGGCCGATGCGTTCGCGCGCATGAAGAAGGTGGGGCCCATCGCGCGCGGTTGGCTCATGCGATTTCCCGAGCACGCCGCCGCGGGCCTGGTGCCGTTGGCGCTCGGTCGCGACAAGAAGGCCCGGACCGCCGCCGAGCGTGCGCTCCGCTGGATGTCGCAGAACGGGAAGGGGACCGTGGTGCTCGCGGTGGCCGATCGCTACGGTGAGCCGGCGCGCGCCGGGGTCGATGCGCTGCTCGCGTTCGATCCGCTCGACGACGTGCCCGCCAAGCTCCCCAAACCGCCCGCATGGCTCGACGCCTCGACGTTGCCGCGGCCGGTGCTCCGCGGCTCCAAGAAGGCACTTCCCACCAGCGCCGTGAGCGCCATTCTCGCGATGCTTCAGTTCTCGCCGGTCGATCCGCCCTATGCCGGTCTGGCAGCGGTGGTCGCGGCTTGCACGCCGGAGTCCCTCGCCGAGCTCGCTTGGGGTCTGTGCTCGGAGTGGCTGGTGGCTGGTGGCGTGGGGAAAGAAGACTGGGCACTCGGCGCGCTCGGGCACTTCGGCACCGACGAGATCGCGCGCCGGCTCGCGCCCAACATTCGCGTGTGGCCGGGCGAGGCGGCCCACGCCCGCGCGGTGAAGGGCCTCGACGTGCTCGCGCAGATTGGCACCGACGTCGCCCTCATGCATCTCGACGGCATCGCCCAGAAGCTGAAATTCAAGGGCTTGCAAGAGAAGGCCCGGGAGAAGATCGCCGAGGTCGCCGAGAGCCGCGGCCTCACCCGCGAGGAGCTCGCCGATCGGCTGGTGCCGGACCTGGATCTCGAACCCGACGGAACCAAGACGCTCGACTTCGGCGCACGCACCTTCAAGGCCACCTTCGACGAGCACCTGCAGCCGATGGTGCTCGACGCCGCCGGCAAGCGGCAAAAGGACCTTCCGAAGCCCGCCAAGTCCGACGACGCGGAGAAGGCCGCCGCGGCAATCGCCTGGTGGAAGGCTGCGAAGAAGGACGCCAAGACCCTTGGTCGCCAGCAGATTCTCCGGCTCGAGCTGGCCATGTGCACGGCCCGCACCTGGGACGCAGCCACGTTTCGCACCTTCATCCTCGAGCATCCGCTGGTGTTTCACCTCGCGCGTCGGCTCGTATGGGGCACCTACGCAGACCGCAAGCTGGTGAGCACCTTCCGCGTGGCCGAGGACCGCACCCTCGCCAGCGAGGACGACGCGGTCACGTCGCTCGACGACGGCGCCACCGTCGGTCTCGTGCACCGACTCGCGCTCCCGCCGGCGATCCTCCTCACGTGGGGTGAGCGCTTTGGCGACTACGAGCTGATTCAGCCATTTCCCCAGCTCCAGCGACCAATATTCGCGATTGCGCCCGAAGAGAAAGACGCGACCGAGCTCACCCGCTACGCCAAGGTGGTCGTGCCTCTGGGCAAGGTGCTCGGCCTCGAGGAGCGCGGGTGGCGCCGCGGCAATCCCCAGGACGCCGGATGGATCTGGGACATGCACAAGGACCTTCCCGATGGCGTGATCGCCACGCTCCCCATCGGCGGCGGCATCCTCGCGGGCAACATGGCAGACTCGCCCAAGGATCAGGAGCTCGGCAACGTGACCCTCGCGGTGCGCGGCCGCGACGGCGCAGTCCTGCTGAACAAGCTCGACCCCATCGTCTTCAGTGAGCTGGTGCGCGATCTCGAAGAGCTGCGCGGGTAGAAGAGCTACTCGCGTTCGCGCGCTTGCGGGAGCATGCACATTGACGGCGCGCACCGCGACCGCACCCGCAGAGGGGGTCCCTCGCTTCGCTCGGGATGACTACTGGTTTCTTCGAGATACTGGCGCGCTCCGCGCATGAAGACCTGGAGCGAAGAAGCCGTAGCAGCTCAGCCGAACCGCAGCTCTTCGATGGTGGGCGCACCGCCGCGAAAATCGCTGTACTTGCCCCAGCTGGGTCGCAGGCGAAAGAACGCGATGTCGGGATCCGCCGCACGCGCGGCACCATCCGGGAACTTCGCGACGTACACCGCGAGCAAGCGCGCGTGATCGGCGCTCTCCCGGGCCACCTCGTCGACGGCACCTTCGAGCTGCACCGTTCGCCCCTCGTCCCATCCCACCACCAGCGCCATGCGCTTCGTGCGCCGCAGGTTCTCCGCCTTGCGCGCGCGGGTGCCGGTGTCGAAGACGATCTCGAGATCGTCCGTCACCGCCACGCCGATGACCGCCGCCTGCGGTCCGCCATCGGCCGCCACCGTCGCCTCGACCGCCCACTTCTGCGCCCCGATGAACGCCACCAGCTCCGTCTTCTGCATGGCCGCGCAGGGTAGCATCAAGGCGCCGCGGGAGGGCTCTGCGTTCCCCAGAGGAACGCTGGCGGAATCGACGCTGCCTCGAACGGCTCGGCAACGAGCCCATCGTCGCCTCCGTACGTGCCCACCAGGACGTAACCGCTACCCCCATGGCGAAAGACCTCCACGGTGCGCTCCCGGGGATCCACGAGCCACACGTGTCCAACCCGCTCGCGGGCGTAGATGGGCATCTTCTTCATGCGATCTACGCGTAGCGTGCCCGGCGAAAGGACCTCGCATACCCAGTCGGGCACCACCGTGATGTACGCCTCGTCTTCGTCCTCGCGGTCGACGAGGCGCCCCGCGCGCCAGCCCCCGAGGTCGGGCACCAGGATGTCCGGTTCCGGGCCGAGGTGAAGCTCGGGCTCGGCGATGATCGTCCATCCACCGGGGCCACCCGCGCCCACCTGAAAAGCGCCGAAGAGGAACGCGCCGATGCCCGTCGCGCTGCGCAGATGCGCGCGCCGTGGCCGTGGCATGAGGTGAAGCTCGCCGTCCAGCACCTCGGCCCGCATGTGCGCGGGGGCGGCGAGGACGTCCGCGTAGGTGGCCCGTTTGGGGAGAGGATCGCCGGCCATGGTTCGAGTGTACCACGCGCCCGGACCACGGGGCCCGTCGCCGAGGTATGCTGCGGCCACCGTGAGCCACCTATCATCGACCGACGCGGCGGACTTCTTCGCGTTGTGGCTGAAGCTCCTCCACTATGTGAACGAGACGCATGGCATCGTGCCACCGTTTCCGTTGCCCAGTCCCCGACGCCCCATCGATTCCGAGGTCGCCATGGAGGTGCGAAATGCCATGTGGGCCAACCCGATGGTGCTCGACGACTTCGTCAGGCGCAACCCGGCGAAGCTCTCTCCCGCCGCGCTCGCCGAGGTGGGGCTCTGGCGCCACCGTGTGAGCGGGAAGTTCACGTTGCTCGACCACCGAGCGAGCGGCAGCGTATTGCTCGGCCCCGACGGGAGCGAGGGTGGCTTCGAGGTGCTCGGCCTCTCGCACTCGCTCGCAGAGACGCTCCCCGACGTGCCGGTATTCGTGGCCACGACCCTGCTGCCGTTTCGCGGTCGCATCGTCTACGACAGCTTCATCGGCAGCTATCCGGTTCGCATCGACGCCGGGGCTCGGCGGATGATGCTCGAAGCGTACAAGAAGGCCAAGGCCAGCGGTCTCATCCTGTCGCAGCTTCCGGTGCCCGGTGCGTCGCCGTCTCCCAAGAAGCGTGCGAGCAAACGCGCGGGCGCGAAGGTGCTGCCCCTCAAGCCCAAGGGCTCGCCGCTCGAGGATCCGGCAGTGCTCGCGTTCGAGGCCGCGCGCGTCGACCCTGCGCAGTTCGGTCATCGCGAGCACCTGTACGTGGCGTGGTGCTACCTGCGCATGCTGCCGGTGGAAGACGCGCTCGCGCGCTACATGAAGGGGCTTCGCGAGGTGGTGCGGGTTCTCGGCGTCCCGGAGAAGCTCCACGTCACGATGACCTGGGGTTACCTGGTGCTGCTCGCGGAGGCCATGCACTCCATGCCTGGCGCGCCCTTCGATGCGCTCATGGAAGCGAACCCGCGGCTGCTCACCGGCGGCAAGGCGCTGCTCGAGGAGCACTGGAGCGCCGAGGAGCTGGCCTCGCCCGCCGCGCGGGCTCGCTTCGTGCTCCCCAGGCACCCCGGTAAGTGATCGAATCTACGCAGCAAACAGCCGCTGGTTAGGGGCTTCGTTACAAGAATCGGATTCGGCTAACAACGGGGTCGAGGATACAGTGAACCATGGCGGACGTTCCCTCGGCTCAGCGTGTTCTGCAGCGTGCATGGGTGCTCTCGTGCCTCGTCGGCCGCGGGTTTCTCGAAGGGAAGGACGACGTGAAGGGGAGGGAAGCCACCCGGCGGGAGGTGGTCGCCTGATTCGATGCGATGGGCCTCGAAGCGGAAGCGGAGCCGGGTGAACTTGCCATTCTGAAAACACCGATTGGCAAGCTTGCCCCGCAAACGACTATCGACTGCTTCGTCGAGCTGCTCGAGGGCACGCGCACTCGTACTCCGAGGTGGTGTTCGATACGTGAGGGCAGCGAGTTGTGAACGCCCTCCCCCTTGCCCCTCCCGCAAGCGCGCAAGCGGGAGGGGAGACGGAGGTGCCGCGGGCGTGCGCGGGAGGGAGACGGAGGTGCCGCGGGCGTGCGCGGGAGGGAGACGCAGCGACGGCGGGCGTCGGGTTGGCTCGAGGGCGACGCGCACGTGTACTCCGAGGTCGTGCTCGATACGTGAGGGTAGGTCGCGCGAGAGCCGAGACGCGAGACGGCGGCATCCTGTAGCGTAGGGCGATGGACTTGCGCTCCCCCGTCGCGGCGATGCTGGTGCTCGCTGCCTGTCATCACGATGCGCCGAAGCCCGCGGAGGTCGCGCCGGCGCCCACTGTCACTGCGGCTGCTGCCGCGGCGATGACGGCGCCCGCCCCCAGCTCGCCCCAGCTTGCGCTGCCCTGCAAGGTGAAGCGGGCTGCGCCCAACACCGATACCCACTACGCGTGCCCCAGTGACGCGGCGCTCGCCAAATGCGCGGCCAGTGACGTCACGGCGTGCATTCCCAAAGGGCGCGCCCGCGGTGCGGTGCCGCCCGGTGGAAAATGCGTGCATGCTACATCGTCCGAAGCCTCGAAGTGGGAGCTGGGCGACGACTGCGCCCCCAATCCGCGGACCACCTCCAACAGCTCGCCCAAGGGCAGCATCTGCGTCATGGAGTCGGGGCCCGGCGCATACTGCACCCACGACTGCAACACCTCGAAGGACTGCGCCGACCTGAAGCGCGACGGCTTCGTGGCCGAGTGCTTCTCCTCCATGTGCTCCATGAGCAAGCGCTAGTGCGGCGACTCGCGCTCTCTTGTGCGCTCGTTTTCGCGGTGGCTTGCGGGAGCTCGCATCCGCCGCCGCCCCACGTGGACGTACCCGATGCCGCTCCAGCGCCGGCCCCGCCGCCGGTGATCGTCAAGCCCGCCTCGACGCGTCCTCCGCTGCCGCCCAATGCAACCTACGAGGAAGCGTTGGACGAGCCGGAGGACCTGAACGTGCAAGATACACGCGCTCACCTCACCGATCTTCAGCTCACGAACCCCATGCGCGACGTGCTGACCAAGTGCCGGGTGCCGCGGAATGCCAAGGTCACCATCAAGGTCGCGGTGCGCGAGACGCGCGCCATCGGCGTCACGGTGCTGGTGAGGTTCGACCACGGTCCTTCGCCCCGCCCCCTCTCGCCGGCCGCAGCGAAGTACGAAGCGAAGGCCGCGGCGCGCATCGCCGAGTGCGCCGACAAGGCTACCCGGGCCCTCACCTGGCCGCCCAGCCTGCGCCGCGACTCGTTCACCACCGAGTTCTGAGGCGCTACTCCACCAGCCTCTTGGGACCCTGGCGCTCGAAGTACCAGTTGCCGAGCGCTTCGCGGTAGGTCGTCCCCTCCAGGGCCCGCACGTTGAAGTCCGGGGAGAACACCAGACCATGGTCGCCCACGCGCGGGCTGAACACCCCGGTGACGGGACCGAGGCTGGAGGTGATGGCGGTGCGGAACGTGCTCAGATACGCGTTGCGCTCCGCCTGGTTGCCGGCGGCCTCGAGGCCCAGCATCTTCAGCTGGACGGGATCGCGCTGGTCCTGATGCACGAAGAGCGGCACCGTGAGCTGGGGAAAGATGGTGTTGCCGATGGAGCACTTGCCGAGGTGCGTGGTCTCGGCCGCGGCGCACGAGGCGTCCACCTGCGCGCTCCAGTAGGCGAAGCGCGCGTCGAACTCGGTATACGAAGGTTGTCCGGAGCCGCCGGCAGGCGCGAAGGCGAGAATGTCGGCGACCCATCCCGCGTCGTTCACCGCGCGCACCCGCGCCTTCGGAAGGCGCGCCTGTAGCGCATCGGCATTGGCGAGCACCCCGAGGCCGCCGGCCGACGACCCCACCAGGAGGGCCTCTTGCGCCTCGCCCAGGTTCTCCGCCTTGGAGAGATCCTCGAGCACCGCGGCCACGATGTCTTTGCCGTAGAATGCGAAATTGCCAGTGTCCGCCGACGCCGCGCGGTGGCCGGCCCAGTTGTCGGAGCTGCAGTACTCCACGTAAACCGCATTCGCAGTGAAGAAGTCGGGGTTCGCCGCTGCGTCCGGCGAGAGGATGCCCGTGCCGTTCTTGCTGGGCGCCGCTCCCGAGGTGCCCCGAAGGCCCGGGCCGCGCGCGGCACATTCGGCCAGCGTGTTGCACGAGCCACCGCCCTCGAGGCCGAGCACCCAGCGCTTGGCGCCGCAGCCGGTGCCGCGACGGATGTAGTATACAGCGGGCGTGCCATCGTTGCAGATGGCGTTTCGCGCGGTCGCGTTCTCCACGGTGCGCTTCTCCATCACCGGTGCGGCCACCACGGTGCCCGGCGGGTCGACGCAGCCGAGAGTGCCACCGGCGTCCGTGAGCGCGCCGCCGTCGGAC
>Ga0075163_10003725_pt1 | contig 20479 bp, 15 predicted proteins | sample JI1023141ADNA_FD_71478 | JGI IMG/M metagenome (GOLD analysis project Ga0075163, IMG submission 71478) | Wastewater effluent complex algal communities from Wisconsin, to seasonally profile nutrient transformation and Carbon sequestration -... | ecosystem: Engineered > WWTP > Effluent > Algae... | reverse complement strand
TGCATCTGTCCGCCGAGCTCGCGGGAATGGCTGGGAATCGGTTTCCGGTCCCCCGCCCAGGCCGTCACCACCTTCCAGGTGGCGATCCGGGCCGACGAGCCCGAACTCGAGTACCGCTGCTTCTCCGACGGCTTCCGGCGTCGCAACCGCATCTCGAAGATGGTCTGGCTCGAAGCGCGCGAGGAGTTGCGCCGCGAGTACCCCTGGATGCGGCGCGGAATCGTCGACGCCGTGATCGAGGGCCCGGTGAGCGTCTCGGGCGACCGCGCGTCGGCGATGCTCGAGACCCACGGCACGCGCATCCGCGTCGAGTTCGTGCGGGAGGATTTCGTCGAGCTGTACGGCCCCGAAGGGCTCGTCTACGACGATTTCCAGCCGTTCGACAGGACGACGGGTGTCCAGAACGGCAGCTCCGGCGGTCGATGGATCTACGGAACGTTCGAGCTGCCACCCGCACTTCCCGCGGGGACCGAGATGACCGAACTGCGCTTCGGTCGCGAGTGGAAGCTCGATGCGTTCGAGACCGTCGATCCCCCCTGACGTCCTCCGAGGAGTGCCGTGTCGAAGTCCCCCCAGTCGAAACACGCGAAGAAGTCGTCCACCACGAAGATGCCCGCGCCGAAGGGGAGCCGCGCGCGAACGGCCGCCGCTCGCCGCGCGAGCACCGGTGCGAGTTCGACGACGAAGGTGAAGCGCGCCCCCGCCACCGCGAAGGCCGGCACGCGCGCGAAGCTCGGGACACCGCGCGGCTCGTCCGCGACCACCGCGCGCGGCGCGAAGTCCCGCGGGCCGCAGTACGTGTACTCGTTCGGACCGCGCGGCGCCGACGGCAACCGCGACATGAAGGACGTGCTGGGCGGCAAGGGCGCGAACTTGGCGGAGATGTGCAGCTTGGGACTGCCGGTGCCGCCGGGTTTCACCATCTCGACGGCCGTCTGCGCGCACTACTACGAGAACGAGCGCCGCTATCCCGAGCGTCTGCAGAAGGACGTCGAGGCGGCGCTGGCGCGCGTCGAGCGCGAGGTCGGCAAGCGTTTCGGCGACGCGAGCGATCCGCTCCTCGTGTCGGTGCGCTCGGGCGCGCGTGTGTCGATGCCCGGGATGATGGACACGGTCCTCAACTTGGGTCTCAACGACGCCACGGTCGAGGGGCTGGCGCGCGTGTCGGGCAACCCGCGGTTCGCGTGGGACGCCTACCGGCGCTTCGTGAACATGTACGCCGACGTCGTGCTGGGCCTGAAGGCCAAGAGCGAGTCGCACCTGTGCCCGTTCCGTGACGCGTTCGACCAGAAGAAGAAGGCGCGCGGCGTCCGCGAGGACACGGACCTGACCGCGCAGGACCTGCGCGACCTGGTCGACGAGTACAAGCGCGTCGTGCGCGAGCGCACCGGCAAGCCGTTCCCCAGCGATCCGCGCGAGCAGCTGTGGGGCGCGATCGGCGCCGTGTTCCGCTCGTGGCAGAACGAGCGCGCGATCGCGTACCGCGCGATGAACCACATCCCCGCGAGCTGGGGCACCGCCGTGAGCGTGTGCGCGATGGTGTTCGGCAACTTGGGGCCGGACTCGGGCACCGGCGTCGCGTTCACGCGCGATCCGTCGACGGGCGAGAAGCGTTTCTACGGCGAGTACCTGATGAACGCGCAGGGCGAGGACGTCGTGGCCGGCATCCGCACGCCGCACCCGATCTCGACGTTGGCCGACAACGCGCCCGCGGCGTGGAAGGAGCTGAACCGCACGGTGCAGCTGCTCGAACGCCACTACCGCGACATGCAGGACATCGAGTTCACGATCGAGCGCGGTCGCTTGTGGATGCTGCAGTGCCGCAACGGCAAGCGCACGGGTTTCGCCGCGGTCAAGATCGCCGTGGACCTCGTGCGCGAGAAGCGCATCACGAGGGAAGAGGCGCTGTTGCGCGTCGATCCCACGTCGCTCGATCAACTGCTCCAGCCGGTGTTCGTGCCCGAGGAACTGGCCGCCGCGCGCAAGGACGGCCGCCTGCTCACGCGCGCGCTCAACGCCGGTCCGGGCGCCGCTTCGGGGCGCATCGCCTTCAGCCCGACGGAGGCGGTCGCGCGCCGCGAGAAGGGCGAGAACGTGGTGCTCGTGCGCATCGAGACGTCGCCCGACGACATCCTCGGGATGAAGGCCGCGTCGGGCATCCTGACGGCCCGCGGCGGCATGACGAGCCACGCCGCGCTCGTCGCGCGTCAGATGGGCAAGGTGTGCGTGGCCGGCGCGGGCGAACTCGAGATCGACTACGCGCAGCGCACGCTGTCCGTGGGCAGCTGGACGCTCTCCGAGGGCGACTGGATCAGCATCGACGGCTCGAGCGGCGAGGTCTACGCGGGCAAGCTCGGCACGCAGAGCTCGGACGTGTGCGCGGTGCTCTTGGAAGGCGCGAAGCCCGGCGTGGACTCGATCTACCGCGAGTACCACGAGCTCCTGTCGTGGGCCGACGACGCGCGGACCTTGCGCGTGCGCGCCAACGCCGATCAGCCCGATCAGTGCCGCAACGCGGTCGCATTCGGCGCCGAGGGCGTCGGCCTGTGTCGCACGGAGCACATGTTCTTCGCGCCGGGCAAGATCGAGGCCGTGCGCGAGATGATCCTGGCCGAGACGACGCAGGAACGCGTGCTCGCGCTCAAGAAGCTCCTGCCGCTGCAGCGCGCGGACTTCGAGGGCATCTTCAAGGCGATGGCGCCGCGGCCCGTGACGATCCGCAGCCTCGATCCGCCCCTGCACGAGTTCCTGCCGCACGACGAGCCGTCGATCTGGGCGATCGCCCGCGATCTCAACGTGCTCCCCGAGCGCGTGCACGCCAAGGTCGAAGCCCTGCGCGAGCAGAACCCGATGTTGGGCCTGCGCGGTTGCCGACTGGGAATCGTGTATCCCGAGATCACGATCATGCAGGCACGTGCCATCTTCGAGGCGGCCTGCAACGTGGCGCGCGACACGAAGAAGAAGCCGATGCTCGAGATCATGATCCCGCTCGTCGGCACGCGCCGCGAGCTGGACCTGCAAGCCGACGTCGTGCGCAACGTGGCCGAGGAAGTGTTCGCCGAAGCCAAGATCCGCGTCCCGTTCCTGGTGGGCACGATGATCGAGTTGCCGCGCGCGGCGCTGACCGCGGGCGAGATCGCCAAGACGGCCGAGTTCTTCTCGTTCGGCACGAACGACCTGACGCAGACGACGTTCGGCATCAGCCGCGACGACGGCGGCAAGTTCCTCCCCCACTACATCGAGCAGGAGATCCACGCCGACGACCCGTTCGCGACGTTGGACCGCGACGGCGTCGGACGTTTGATGCGGATCGCCACCGAGGAGGGCCGCGCCTCCCGCCCGGGTTTGAAGGTGGGCATCTGCGGCGAGCACGGCGGCGACCCGCGCTCGATCACCTTCTGCGACGAACTCGGGATGGACTACGTGTCCTGCTCGCCGTTCCGTGTGCCGCTCGCGCGGCTCGCGGCGGCGCAGGCGGCGCTGCGCTCGCGTCGCAGCTGAGCGACACGGAACGCGGTACGTTTCTCCCCGGTTCGCGGACGCGCGAGCCACGGTGTGCGTTGGCTCGCGGCTGCGCGAACCGGGGAGAAACGTACCGCGTTCCGTGTCGCTCAGCTGCGACGACGTCCGACGTACGGTGTCACGTACGTCGGACGTCGTCGCGGAACGGTGGCGCTCAGCGCTTGCCGAGATCCAACGTGTCGGCTTGCAGTCCGTCGACGATGCGCAGGACGAGGCGCGACACGCGGCGCACCTTGTCGAAGTCGATCTTGTCGGCGTCGTCGGTGGGCTTGTGGTAGTCCTCGTGGACGTCGCTGAACAGGAACATCACCGGGATGCCGAGCTTGGCGAAGTTCGCGTGGTCCGAGCGCGTGTAGTACTCGTCCGCGCTCCCAAGCACGGGGAACCCCTCGAGCGCCGACAACGATTCGGCCATGGCCACGAGGCCGTTGTAGTCCTTGGCGCGCTTCGCGGTCGGCGTCACGAGCAGGAGATCGGGCGCGTTGCGACCGATCATGTCGATGTTGATGTCGCAGATCGGCTTGCGGTCGTCGGGCAGGTAGGCGTCGTCGCACCAAGCCTTCGAGCCCCACAGCCCCTTCTCCTCGCCCGACACCCAGATCAGCATGACCGAACGACGCAACGGTCCGTGCGCGGACAGCGCCTCGGCGATCGCGAGCAGGCCCGACGTCCCCGAGCCGTTGTCGTCGGCCCCGTTGTTGACGCGCCCGTCGGAGGACACGCCGATGTGGTCGTAGTGGGCGCTGATCAAGATCGTCTCCTTGCCCAGCACCGGATCCGAACCGGGCCACAGACCGACGACGTTCTCGACGTCGACCTTGCCGCCACCCGCCAACATGCGCACCTCGGTGAACTCGCCCAACGCGGCGCCCGCGCGCGGCGTGTTCGGTTCCTTCGCCGCCGCGAGCACGCGCTCGGCCGACGCACGCGTGAGCATGACCGTCGAGAACAGCTCGGGGGTCTCGTCGCCCTTGTCCCCGGCGTCGTTCTTGGGCATCGGCTGCACGGAGCCACGGCGTTGACGCTCGAGCTGCGGGCGGAAGCGCTCCTCGTACGGTTGTCCCTTGTAGTCCGCGCCCGGAGCGATCATCAGCCCCACGCACTTGGCGCGTCGCGCGCGCCGACCCAGGTCGCGCACGTCCTCGCCCGCGTCGAACACGAAGGCCCACTTGCCCTCGAGCGCCTTGCTCTCGAAGTCCTCCTTCGTGCCCTTGCCGGCGAACACGACCTTGGCCGACACGCGACCGGGGCGCGCGTCGAAGTTGGAGGGCAGGAAGTAGTCGCGCGCGAAGCGCAGCGTGCCCTTCTGTCCCTCGATCTGGTACGTGATCGTGCTCTGCTCCTCGTCGAGCTTGCGCTGCTCGAGCGGATACGTGTGCAGGTAGCCGTCGCGTGCTCCGGGCAGCCAACCGAGCCGCTGCAGTCGCGCGCGCAGGAACCGTGCGACGATGCGCTGTTCCGAGCTGGGGGTGTCGCGCCCCGCCATCTCGTCGCTCGCGATGAAGTACAGGTCGGACTTGAGGTTCTCGACCTTCACGGACTCGAGCGCCGCCGCCATGCGCGTCGACGTCGGGTCCGACGCGCGAGCGAGCGACGTGGCGACGCCCAGGGTGACCGCGATCGTGCTCGCGAGGACGAGGGTGCTCTTCAGGAACGTTCCTTGGCGCGCGATTCGCATCATGGAGGGCATCGGACCTTGTCGGTGGTTTCGGCCGGTGGAGGTACGCGAGTGTGGACGTCGAGATCCGTCGTGGAGGGAAGGGCGCGGCGCGACCCGTGACGACGAGCGGCGCGCGCGCCCATGCTAGCCGGGAGACGCGCCCGAGAGGTACGAAGCCCGTCAATCCGGACGGCGGGCTTGCACGCGCGAGCGCAGGAGCTGCAAGGTCGACGCGCCCAGCTTGGCGATCACGTCTTCGACCTCGCGCGCGTTGTCCTTCTGCGCCAGGTCGTCGTGATTGGCGTGGCACCAGTCACAGTGCATCTCGTCGAGGTGGAACGCGATGAAGCTCGACGGTCCCGGGGGCAACGTGCCGAGCACGCGCCGCGCCAGCCAGTGGCGTGCAGGACAGGACACGCGCCCTTCGCGCCACGCGCGTCCCACGTCGATGTCCAGGCCCTCGTTCGCGTCGACCGCCGCGGTGAGGAGCGGCAGGACGCGCCGCTGCACGTCCCGCTCGAGCGCCAGCTCGCGCAGCCGCTTGAGCGCGCGAAACTTGATGCCCGCGACCGAGGTCTCGTCGCGCAGCTCGAAGCGCTGCCACGTGTCGCGGTTGCGCCAGCCGCCGGCGAACAACGCCTCGACGACCATGAGACGCACGAACTCGTCCTGCTTCCACGTCTCCTCGACCCACGCGCGCAGGAGGTCGGTGAGCATGCGCACGCCGGCCTCCTCCAGGTCGCGTCGGCGCACGATGCGGCTGGGGGTCTCGTCGACGCTCACCAGTTGCTCGATCGAGGGCACGCCTTCTTCCTCGTCGGTCGAGTTGCCGAACGTGACGAGCTTGTTGCGCCGCAGATGGTCGATCGTGCGGTTCTTGCAGATGCCGAAGAGGTACTGCTCGAACGTGTACGCCGGGTCGAAGTCCTCGATGCCGCGCACCGCGCCCAGGAACGCCTCCTGCACGATGTCCTCGCGAGCTTGACGGTCGCGGACGCGCCGCGTCACGTAGGCCACGAGTCGACCGCAGTAGTTGCGCTCGACGGCCATCCATTCGGCGTCGTCGAACGCGCGCAAACGCGCGATGTCGGGTGTCCAGTCGCTCATGTCGTCCGCAGGTCTCCTCCCAGGAGCTTGAACACCAGGAGGGTGGCGAGTCCACCCAACAACACGAGAATCGCGACGAAGAGGCCGAAACGCACCACTCGCGCGACCGCGGCGCGCACCCGCGACAGGAAACCGCGCGGTGCCTCCTCGGGGCGAACAGCGGCGCGTCGGCCGTGCCACACGATCCGCACGACGAACCCGGCGAGTGCGCGGAACATCGCCAAGAGGACTTCGAGGGCCAGCGCCAACGTCGAGAACAGCGTGCCCCGCCAGCCCCCTTGAACGGGAGGCGGAACCGGGATCGTCGAGGCTGCCGCAGCGAGGTGCGGCGTCGGATCCGGGCCGCCGAACGGGGTCGGTTCCCCGCCGGACGACGACAAGGTCTGCAACGCGAACACGTCGCTACCGTCGTGGACGCGACGGTCCCCCGCGTCGCTCGCATCGCCGCGTGCGCGCTGCGCCGGCCCCACGACGATGCCGTCCCACATGCCACGCGCGACCTCGACGGCCCCGCGCGTCAGCTCGCGCGCGGCGACGCGCGTGTCGCTGGGTCGCGCATCGGAGGCGCCGTGCGCGCCGCGGGTCGCGGGCGTCGCGCTCGTGGCGTTCGACGACGCAGCCGGCCCCCGCGAGACCGGCCCAGCGCGCACCGTGCCCGGGCCGAATCCGTCGAGCGCGACGGCGCGCACGGAGTCTCCGGGTCGAGCGGTCTGGCCCAGGTCGGCCAGGAGTTCTCCCACGTCCGCGTAGCGGTCCGCGGGCGCGAGTCGCAAGCACCGCTCGACGACGCGCCGCGCGGCCGCGGGAAACTCGGGCGGGAACAGCGGCGGATCGTCGTTCTCCCGCACGGAGATCGTGCCGGGAACCGAGGTGGGATACGGCAACTGGCGCGCGAGGCTCTCGAACAGGATCACGCCCAACGAGTAGACGTCGGCTCGGTGATCGGCGCGGTTGCGCAGCATCTCGGGCGCCATGTAGTGCGGCGTCCCGCGTCCGAACGAGAGCGTGCTGTGACCGTCGGCCATCATCTTGGAGAGGCCGTAGTCGCCCACGCGCGCGACGTCGCCCTTCAAGAACACGTTGCTGGGCTTCAAGTCGAAGTGGACGAGGCGACGGTCGTGCAGCGCCAGCACGCCGCGACACGTCTGCACGAAGTACGAGAGGGCCTCGCGCGGATCGAGTTCGCCCTGCTTGAGGCGGCGCGCCAACGTGTCCTCGCCCGCGTAGCCCATGATCAGGTACGGCACGCCCATCACGCTGCCGAGGTCCTCGATCGTGACCAGGTTGGGATGGTCGATGACCGCGAAGTGGCGCACGGTCTCCAGTTCGCGCTCGACGGCGTCCCGCTGCGCGTCGTCGTCGATCTTCAGGAACTTGATCGCGTAGGCCTTGCCGATCGAGTGCTTGCGAGCCTTGTAGACCTCACCGAACGCGCCGCCGCCCAGCCGGTTCTGGATCTCGTAACCGGGGACGAAATTCGGCTCGCGGAAGCGGTTGTAGAAGGCCTCCCAGTCCATGGTCACCCGCGCGACGCCGAAGCGACGGCCTCCGACATCCTACGGGCACGGCGAGGAGAGCTCCACGTCGGCACGCGTTCGTCGCGACACGCGCTGCGGTTGGACTCGGCCACGTGGGCTCAGCTCCCTCGGACCTGCGCGTCGTCCGCGTCCGACAGCACGATCTCGAACGGTGCGCGATCCGGCGCGCGCGCGCCCAGCGTGAATCGTTCGCTCGTGCGCGGCGGCAAGTCGAGGGTGCCCTGCGTCGGTCCGTCGCCGCGCGGGCGCTGACCGCGTTCGACACCACCCGCGCAGGCGACGAGCACGCGCGCCGGTTCGTTTCCGCCCGCGGGCGGAACGAACTCGATCGACACGTCCGCGGTCAACGACGCGACGCGCACGAGCCGCGCCGCCGCCGCGCCCAGGCGCACACGACCGTCGGGTCCGGGCGCGAGCAACAACACGCGCGGCGCTCCGAAGCACTCGAGGCCGTGGTGCAGCTCCAGCACGGCGGACGCGCTGGCCGGGTCGCACGCGCGGAAACGGAACGTCAGGTTCGGCCCCAAGGTCACCGTGTCTCCGTCCTGCAGGGCCTCGCCGTCGGTGTCGACCCCGCGTGAGCCGACGGACGCACGCGCGCCGCCGATCGCACACAAACGCCAACGCGCCCCGCTCCGGAAATCGGTCTCGAGCACGAGTCGCGCGTGCTCGCGTTCGACGTCGGCCAGGAATCCGAGGTCCGCGCGCCGCGCGGCGGCGTGCCCCAACACGAAGTCGTCGCCGATCGCGACGAGGTACTCGCCCGCGTCGTCGACCGCGAGACGCAGACGCGCGAGGCGTGAACCACGCGGTCGTTCTCCCGATCGCGCCGGCGACGCGGCACGGCGAACGCTCGAGGAGTCGCCCTCGTCCCCGTCCGACTTCGACGCTTGCTTGCGCGCGCGCATCTGAGCCAGGAGGTCGCGGATCGCCGCGCTGGGCCCGTCGACCGGCAAGCTCGCCAAGTGGAGTTCGGCCGCGCGCGCGAGGTCCGCCGCTTCGGAGGATCCGGCGAAGATGGGATCCGAGAGGATCGCCAAGGCCCCGCGCGGGTCGCCGGCCGAGAGGAGCTCACGTGCTCGCGTGAGCAACACTCGGCGTCGGAAGAAGCGGGGCAGGAAGGACATCGTGGAGGGCCGGTTTGTGTCGCGGCGGGCGCCGCGCGTGCGCGATCGATCGAGGCCCATTTTCGCCGCGCACGCACCGTCGCGCACGAGTCGACGCCGACGAACCTCGTCGCTCACGCCCCCTGCGCGCCCGCGGTCGCGTGGTGCGCTCACGTCGTGCGCTCGCGTCGCCCACGCGGCGTCACGACCGCGGGTGAGCTCGGGTGAGCTCGGGGATGCGACCACCCGGCGCGCCCCACGGACGCGACCCTCGACGGCGCCAGGGAGCGAGATCGACGGCGGCGAACGCCGTGATGACCGCGCGCGCGCCTCAGGTCGCGCCGACGACGCCGCCGCCCTCTTGGCGGGCTTCCAGGAACGCACGGCGAGCGCGGGCGAACAGGTCCTCGCGACGACGGACGTCAGGGTGCGGGCACGACGAGATGCCGCACGAGATCACGATCGGGTCACCGACGAGGTCGTGGAGCCCCTTGGCGCTGGCCATCTCGCCCACGCGACGCGCCATGACGGCCGCGCCGTCCGAAGGCGTGTTGGGCAAGAAGAACAGGAACGAGTTCTCGTCGAAGCGACCCAGGATGTCCGTGTCGCGCGACGTCTCGAGGAAGATGCCGGCCAACTCGCGCAGCACGTTCTCCTCGACCTGCCCCTCGAAGCCCAACATGACGCACGAGAGCGGCTGGTCGAAGCGACGCGAGCGCTTGAACTCCTCGTCGAGCTTGTAGTTGAGGAACGCGAAGTTGAAGAGGCTCGTCTCGGGGTCCGTCAGCGCGCCGACCAGGTTCAGGTCGGGTTTGCCGGCGATGTCGGTCAGGAGTTGGACGGGCAACGACGGTTGCGACGGTTGGCCACGCGATTCCACCGGCAGCGCCGCGCGCGGACCGAGCACCGACTCGAACGCTTCGCGCATGCGGCTCGGCACCAGCGGTCGGTGCAACACGCCCGTCGCGCCGCAGAAGCGCGCGATCGGCTCGGCGACGTGGTTGTCGTGCTCGACGATGAGGAAGAGGCGACTGCGCGTCTTGCCCGAGAGCTTGCGGCAATTCTCGTAGACGTTGCTGTTGCGCAACCACCCGTCCAGGAGCACGACGTCGTTCGCGCCCGGCGGCGAGGCCAGGAGTTCGGCGACCGTCCCGCGGACGATCACTTCCCAGCCACCCAGCGGCAGCGAAGCGGCGCGCGTCGACGCGGCCAGCGTCTCGTCGGTGGTCACCACATGGATCGTGCGGAGTCCGTCACCCATCTGCTTCGTTCGTCCTGTCTTGTCGGAGGAGGCCGGGTCGAGCCCGTCGCGTGCCGACCGCTCGCGGCGCGTCGGTCGGAGCCCCGGGTGGATCTCGATCGTGACTCGGGGGAGCCCTCGGGAGCGGGGAGCTTGTCAAACGCCCCCTTCGTGGATCAACCGTGGTCCGCGCCTTCCGCGGCGATTCCCCTTCGGAATCGGGGGCGGCCCACGCGCGGACGCGTCCGGAGTGCGTCGCGGCGGGAGCCGTGCTCGCGCCGGCGCTTCAGGCGCCCGCGAATTCCTCGAGCCACTCCGCCGGGATGTCGTAGTTGGCGTAGACCGTCTGCACGTCGTCGTGGTCCTCGAGCGCTTCGATGATCTTGAGGATCTTCTTGGCGGTGTCTTTGTCCGTGACGGCTACGGACAGGTTGGGCACGTAGCCCATCTCGGCCGAGTGCATCTTGACGTCCTTGGCCTCGAGCGCGCCCTTGACCGCGAGGAAGTCCGTCGGCGGCGCCGTGATCGTCACCACGTCGCCTTCGACCTTGACGTCGCTCGCGCCGCACTCGAGCGCGAGTTCGACCCACTGATCCTCGGTGCGTTCCTCGCGTTCGGCGACGACGATCGTCTGGAACGTGAACTGGAACACGACCGAGCCCGGCGCGCCCAAGTTGCCGTCGTTCCGGTCGAAGATGTATTTCACGTCCGGCGCCGTGCGATGGCGGTTGTCCGTGAGACACGCGATCACGAGCGCGACGCCGCCGGGAGCGTAGCCCTCGTACACGAGGTCCTCGTACGCGTCGCCGATCTTCTCCCCCGCCGCGCGCTTGATCGCGTGCTTGATCGTGTCCTTGGGCATGTTGCCCGCGCGCGCCTTCTCGACCGCGTACTTGAGCTTCAAGTTCGAGTCGACGTCGGGACCGCCCTGGCGCACGGCGGACATGATCGCGCGCGACAGCTTGCTGAAGTTCTTCGCGCGCTTCTTGTCGACCGCGCCCTTGCGCGCGGCGATGTTGGAGGAGTGTGAGTGGCCGGCCATGTGAGGATGCGTGAGTTCGGTCCTGGGTCCGCTCGTTCAAGTCGCGCCCGCGGAACGCGAGCACGAACGCGCCGTGCGGGCGAGGCCTGCCAACGAAGCAGCCCCCGATGATCTTCGCAAGGAAGGTCGCGGGGGCTGCGTCGCCCAGGTGAGGCTGCCCATGGGAGGCACGAACGAGTGGGTCCGGTCCACCAGGAACCGGACCGTCGAGATCAGCGCTTCGAGAACTGGAAGCCGCGACGAGCGCCGCGACGACCGTACTTCTTGCGCTCCTTCATGCGGGAGTCGCGCGTCAGGAGACCGCCTTGACGCAGGATCGGGTCGAAGCCCGGGTTGATCTTCTTGAGCGCGCGGGCGAGGCCCAGCATGACCGCTTCGGCTTGACCGACCGGACCGCCGCCGTCGACCGTGCAGAGCACGTCGTACTGGCCGGCCGTCGAGGTGGCGCGCAGCGGTTCCGTGGCGCGCGATTGCATCGCCAGCACCGGGAAGAACTCGTTGATGTCACGGCCGTTGACCAGGAAGCCACCGGCACCGGACTTGACGCGGACGCGGGCGGTGGCCGTCTTGCGACGTCCGAGGCCCCAGGTGAATTGCACTGCGCTCATGAGCGGATCTTCTCGACCTTGGTGGGTTGCTGTGCGGTGTGCGGGTGATCGGCGCCGCCGTAGATCTTGAGGCGACGCTGCATGTCACGGCCGAGGTTCGACTTCGGCAGCATGCGCTTGACGGCTTGACGGACGACTTCGTCGGGGCGACGACCTTGCAGGTCGGCGAAGTCGATCTCCTTGCGACCACCCGGATAGCCCGTGTAGTGGAAGTACTGCTTGTACTCGGACTTCTTGCCGGTCGTCTGGACCTTGTCGGCGTTGATCACGACCACGAACGCGCCGTTCATCTCGCTCGGCGTGTAGTTCGGCGTGTCCTTGCCCATCAGGTTCATCGCGATCTGCGCCGCGAGGCGGCCCAGCGTGAACTGGGAGGCGTCGTAGAGGAGCCAGCGCTCCTTCAGATCGGCGGATCGGACGTGAGTGGTCGAATGCATGGTGAGGAGGGTGGAGCGGATCGCGCGCGCGGTCGGTTCCGCGAGGAACGCGGACGAACGGGGAACGTGCGAGGACTCGTGCTTGGAGGAACGGAGAACCCCCGCGATGCGGGGACCCTCCCGAAGGCCGGGCGCGCCGGATTCCGGGCGCAAGAAGGTATCGGGGCCCCCCTCCCTCATCAACGGGTTTCTCGATCCCTCGGCGGGATTCCTGGGGGTCGAATCAGAAATCCCCGAGCCGGATCCAGGTCGGCGGCCGCCCCGGACGCGCGCGTTCCCGCGCGACGAGGAACCCGCCGCCCTGCGGCAACGCGCCGAGCAGCCAGCCCGGTGGCATCCCCGTCGGGGGCTCGGCGCCGTCCCGCGCGCGGTCCCCACCCGAGGTGCCGGACGTCGTCGGCGTCCCGCCACCCGTCGAGCCGGCGTCCTCGATCGGCGCGGGCAAGGGTGCGTCGACCCGCCACGCCCCGTGCGGGCGCCACTGGCCGTCCTCGCGCACCCACGTCGCGTCGAGCTCGGCGTGGTGGTTGTGGGCGCGCGTGATCCGCTCCTCGCCGGCCGGGAACTCGCTCGCCAGGAACAATCGGGCGCCGCTCGCGCGCGCACGCCACGCGCCGGCGGGATCCACCGACACGATCCACGTGACCGGCGCGGCCGGCGGATCGGTCGCCAACTCGAACGCCTCGACGCCGTCCGGGACCGTGATCTCGTCGCACGCCGCGTCGACGCGACGCCACGTGTCGCGCGACGCGTCGCCGTCGAGCACCGTCACGGTCGACTCGGCGTCGCGCGCCGGCGCGCGCACCAACGGGACGGTCGCCGCGCACGCGAGGGCGGCGATCGCGATCGCCCACGCGGGTCGGCGTCGCACGGCGAACACGCTCAGGAACGCGGCCACGAGCACGAGCACGGCCGCGCGCGACACCACGACCGTCGCCGGCGCGATTGCGGGTCGCGCACGCGCGCGCAAGCCCGGGCTCGTGTTGGCGAGCGGCGGCGGTCCACCGCGCCACGCGACGAAGCGCGCGCCGCCGCGTCCTTCCAAGTCGCCCGCCGCGCCCTCGATGCGCACACGCGGTTCGACGCGCACGCTCTCCGACGCGAGCGGCACGGGCACCGACAAACGCCGCGTTTCCCCGCTGGAAAGCGCTCCTTCGATGCGCGTGGCGCCGGCCGCGCCGACGTCGAGCACGACGCCGTCGACGGGGCCGCGGATCTCGACGTCGACGAAGACCGCGCGATTCTGCGCGAACGCCCCGCACGCGAAGGCCCCGCCCACGAGGAGCGCCGTCGCCGCGCGAGACCGCGCGCGTCGTCGCCACGCAGCCGACGTCACGACGCCACCTCGCCGTTCGACTCGCCGCTCGCTCGATCGGACGAACCCCGTGCGCGCGGATCGTCGGCGCGAGGGACCGCTCCCACGCCGAGCAGCGCGAGCCCCACGAGCGCCGCCGCGACGGGTGGCGCGTACGACGCGTCGGCGTCGAGTTGCGCGACACCGAACGACAGCGGACTCGCACCCGCGAGCATCTCGACCCAACGCGGCGCGGCACCGAACGACGGCGCGCCGCCCAGCACCAGCGCGCCCTCGAGCAGCGGACCGAGGGCCACGAACGCGAACCAGCCCACGGCGTACGCGAGTCGCGCGCGGCGCGTGCGCGCGGCCAGCGTGGCGGCGGCCGCGAAGATCGCGCACACGATCACGCTCGTGAGGACGCGCGCGAGGACGTCCGCGCGCGCGAGTCCTTGCCCCAGGTCGATCCACGCTCCGAGTGCGAGAGAGGGCGCGAACCAGGCCCATTCGACGGCGCGCGCGCTCCACGCGGACGGCGCGGGCGCGAGATCCGCGGAACTCGAGCCCGTCGCGAGGACGTGAGTCGCTTCGACTCGCTCACTCGATCCTCGGGGTCGGGCGAACGTCGGTCGGGCGGGCAACGTCGCGTACGCGATCCAGGGCAGCGCGGCCAGCGACGTGCGCGAGGCGCCGGCGAGCGCGGACTCGGGCAGCGCGAACGGAGCGGCCGACAAGAGCCACGCGAGGCACGCTCCGAACGGGAACGTGCGTGCGCGCGTCACGGAACGATCCTCGACGACGTCGTGACCGTGGCGCGGGTCATCGCGGCGGCCGGGGTCCGCCCGCGGAGCCCTTCGCGGGTGAGGTCTTGCTGCCGTTGCCCGACGTGGAGCCCTTCGTGGCCCGGCTCGACGCACCGTTCTTCTTCGTCGAATCCGTTTCGGGTTCGCTCGACTCGCGCCAGGCGATGTCGCCGTGCTCCCAACGCACGTCGAGGAACACCCAGTCCTTCGCACCGCCGGGAGGCGCGGTGCCGTCGATCGAGGCGAGGAGGGCCGTCGCCTTGCGCAGATCGGCCCACTTGTCCTCGATCGGCCGTTCCCCGATCGACGTGGCGAGCGGCGAGCGACCGAAGTAGACGACGCGCCCCGCCTCGAGCCGGATCAGGACGCCCGGGATCTCGACCGAGGCGACGCGCGCCTGCGTGGCGTCGATCAACGGCGGACCGAGGCGCTCGAAGTCGTCCTGGGTCAGGTTCGCGCGCATGGACACCGCCACCGCCAACGCGTCGAGGTGACGCGTCTCGTGGAGTCGATCGCCCGGACGCGCGTCGTCGAACGCACCGTCGTTCGGGCCGATGACCGGCAGGAAGCCGAGCTTGCCCGGCTCGGTCGCGATCCACGGCGGCGTGGGCCAGCGCCCCGGCAGGATCGTGCCGTCCTCCGCCACGATCAGGAACTCGCCGCGCTGTTGCACGCACGCCCCGGCGCGACGCAAGCGCAACGGGACGTCGACGCCGTCGGGCCACAGGACGCGCGGTTCGCCGATCTCGGCCACGAAGGGCAAGCGCGACACGGAGGCCGCGATGCGCGCGACCGCCTCGCGGTCGTGCGTGGAGGCTTCGGGCAGGCGCGCCATCTCCTCGCGCAGGATGTCGTTCCAGCGCGGGTCCACGAAGCCGCCGCGGACGTCGAGCTTCGACGAACGCGGATCGATGCGCTCGAATCCGGCCGCCGCGACGCCCTGGGACAGGCCGTCGAAGAACCAGATCACCCCCACCAAGAAGATGCCGAACGGGATCCAGGTCGGCACGCGGCCCACCCGCTCCACCCTCGGCAGGCCTCCGGCCCACACCCGCCGTGACCGACTCATGGAACTCCCCTCTCGACCGTCCACCCCGACGCGGCCGGGCGGCGCGGCACTCCTGCGCGCCCCGTCCGACCACGCGGGACGGATCAGTTGCGAGCTTCCATGCGCGCGGACACGAGTTGCGGCTCGGAGGTCGCCGGACCGCCGGCGGTTCCCTGGCGGCGGACGATGTCCTCGATGAAGAGGTCGACCGTCGTCTGGATCTCGATCACTTCCTCGCGCGACAGTTGGATCGTCTTCGATCCGCCCTGCGCGTGCAGTTCGTGACCCAGCAGGCGGGACAGGATCTTGAGGCTGGCCAGTTGGCGCACGATCGGGCTCGTCGTGCGCGTGTTCGTGTTCGATTGGACGTCCATGGTTCTGAGGCTCGCTTCCGAAGCGTGATGCGAAGGGTCTGTCGGCGACTGGCCAGGATTCCGTCGGCCAGGATTCGGGCGGCGAGGTGCCGCGTTCGGTCGCGTCGCGACGGGTTCCGAGGATGCTCGTCGAGAGCCGCTGCCGGGCTTCCGCCGAGTCGATCGCCGATGGGTCCGTCGAGTCGTGCGACGCGAATTGTCGTTTCGCGCTCGCCGTTGCCCTGATACCTCTATCGCGACCCAAGCTCAAGCTCGAGCACGACGATCCGTCGAGCTCTCGCGCGATCGGTCCTCATGAGCCTCCCAAATCCGAACCCGCCCGACTCCGACCGCCCGTCCGACCGCGCATCGCGTCCGCGCGGAAAAGGTGGTCGATCCGAGCCCCGACGCGGTCCACCCGCCGAGCGCGCGAGCGAACCGACGCGCCCGGTTGCCTCGCGCGAGTCGCGCGAACCCGCCACGACACGGCGACCGAGCGCGCGTGACGAAGCACCCTTCGGCAGCGACGTCCACGAGGACGAGCCCCGTCCGGCGCCGAGCACGGTCGCGCCGCTCGTGTGGAAAGGTCTCCGGCTCAGCCCGTTCCAGGTCGAGGCGGTCACGGCGATCCAGGGCGGCCACGACGTGCTCGTCAGCGCCCCCACCGGCGCCGGCAAGACCCTCGTGGCCGAGTACGCGATCGAGGACGCGGTCAAGCGCGGGCGACGCTGCATCTACACCGCGCCGATCAAGGCGCTCTCGAACCAGAAGTACCGCGACTTCCGCGACGATCCGGCCATCGACGTGGGCCTCATGACGGGCGACGTCACGATCCACCCGGGCGCGCAGGTCCTGATCATGACGACGGAGATCCTGCGGAACGCGATCTTCGACGCACCCGAGCATCTGTCGGACGTCGAGTACGTCGTGTTCGACGAGGTCCACTACATGGACGACTTCGAGCGCGGCTCCGTGTGGGAGGAGTCGCTGATCTTCGCGCCGAAGAGCATCCGCTTCATCTGCCTGTCGGCCACGGTCAGCAACGTGGACGAATTGGGCGCGTGGCTGACGGAGATCCGCGAGCGCGAGACGGTCGTCATCAAGAGCACGCGGCGCCCCGTGCCGTTGTCGCACCGCTTCTACACGGCGCGCAGCGGCGCGTTCGACCCGCGCGACCTCGACCGCGTGCGCAAGCGCGAGTTGGAGCACGGTCCGCGCGTGGGCAAGCTCCCGCCGCGCCACCGCTTGCGCGACGGCGGCCGCGACGGCCGTCACGGTCGCGGACGCGAGCTGCAGGAACCGCCCGACGCCGGCGGACTGCTCGACGAGCTGCAACACCGCGGCTTGATGCCCGTGCTGGTGTTCGCGTTCAGCCGCAAGGACTGCGAGCGCTTGGCGTGGAGCAACGCGCGGCGCGAGTTGCTCGACGCCGTCGAGATCGAGCGCATGCGGGCCCTGCAGGAGGAGCTCCTGTCGTTGTTCCAGCTCGACCGCGGGCTGCTCGACGGCGAGCTGATGTCGATGGCGCGACGCGGGCTCGCGTACCACCACGCGGGCATGCTGCCGATCCACAAGGAGCTGGTCGAGCGCATGTTCACGTCGGGGCTCTTGAAGCTCCTCTTCACGACGGAGACGTTCGCGTTGGGCATCAACATGCCCGCGCGCACGGTGGTGTTCCACTCGCTGCGCAAATTCGACGGGGTCACGTTCGACTACCTCTCGACGCGCGACTACATGCAGATGGCCGGCCGCGCGGGTCGACAAGGCATCGACGAAGAGGGGCTCGTCTTCTCGCTGCTGTCGCCCAAGGACCTGATCGAAGCGCCGATCAAGCGCCTGATGGCCGGCCGCCCCGAGCCCGTCGAGAGCCGGTTCCGCCTGTCCTTCAGCTCGATCCTGCACTTGGTCGAGCGTCTGGGCCGCGAACGCGTCATCGAAGCCTGGGAGAAGTCCTTCAACCAGTTCCAGCACCGGGGCGGGACGAAGAAGCAGCAGGACTACAACCGCCGCGAGCAGCGGCGCATCCTCGACGCGCACTTGGGTTGCCTGGACGACCTCGGCTACGTCGAGGGCGAGAACCTGACGGCGCGCGGGCGCGTCGCGAAGCTGATCAACGGCTACGAGTTGCAGGTGACCGAGCTGTGCTTCGACGGCACGCTCGAGAACCTGCCGGTCGACGCGCTGGCGATCGTGTTCGTGGGGCTCGTCTACGAAGAGCGGCGACGTGGGGACATTCCCTGGGTCAGCTCCAAGATCCACGGCAACGCGCGCACGGCCGTGCAACGCGCCGTGCACGGCCTCGTCGTGCGCGCCGCCGACCACGGCTTGGCCGACGCGATCAAGATGCCCGACTGGGGCTTGTCGGCCGCCACGCAAGCGTGGATCTCGGGCGCGCACTTCGATTCGCTGTCCGAGCACACCGACGCGACGCCGGGCGACGTCGTGCGCACCTTCCGGATGGCGGTCCAGCTGATGCGGCAGGTGCGGCGCGCCATCGATTCGTCCTGGGACCTGCACGAACGCCTGGGGCGCGCGATGGAGGCCTTGAACCACGACGTGGTCGACGCGCGACGCCAACTCGAGCTGGGTTGAGCTCGCGCCGGGCCCGTGCCCGCGACGGACGGCGCGCGCGGGAGGAGGATCTCGCGCGCCACCGGGTACACTCCTCCGTCCGTTCGAGCCGCGTCTCCGCCTCTCCACCACGTCCACGTCCGACCGACGGCCCCGACACGACGCGCCGCCCGAGCGGATCCCGACGAACCCCATGTCCGCCCTCCGCCGCGCACGATCCAAGGCCGTTTCCTGGCTGCCCGACTCGACTCGGGCCTGGATGCGTCACGTCCTCGACGTCGTGAACACGGAGTACCACTTCCGCCTCCGTCGCGCCGAGATCCGCGCGCACCTCGAGAGCTTGCGGCGCATTCCGCGCGGGCTGCACGTCGAGGGCACGAACATCTGCAACGCCGAGTGCGTGTTCTGCGCCTATCCGCAGATGGAGCGGCGCAAGCAGACGATGTCGATGGAGGACTTCGAGAACGTCGTCGACCAGTACGTGGCCATGGGCGGCAAGCACGTGTCGTTGACGCCGATCGTGGGCGATCCGTTCGTCGACAAGCACCTGTTCGAGCGCCTCGACCACCTCATGGCGCTCGAGAGCGTGGCGGGGATCAGCTTCTACACGAACGCGATCCTGATGACGCCCGAGAAGATCGAGCGGCTCCTGCCCTACGCGGACAAGCTGCACGTGCACGTGTCCTGGGGCGGTTTCGACGCCGCGACCTGGAACGCGATCATGGGCGTGAAGAAGTTCGAGGCCGCGCGGGACTCGGTGCTCGCCTTCCTCGAGACGAAGCGCCGCACGGGCACGAAGATCCCCTTCACGCTCGCGCTCCGGTGTCCCGATTCGGCGTGCACCGGTCCCTTGTTCGACACGATCGACGCGGCGCGGCGCGAAGGCCTCGTCGAGATCGCGCCGATGCCCGACTACGACTCGTGGGCGGGCAAGGTGAAGGCCGACGACCTCGAGAAGGTCGGGCTGCGCGCGCGGCGCATGCCCTACAAGCGCGGCGCCTGCGAGCTGCTCTTCACGAAGCCGGTGGTGTTGGCCAACGGCGACGTCAACGCGTGCGCGTGTCGCGACGTCGAGGCGGAGCTCGTCGTGGGCAACGTCAAGAACGAGCCGCTCTCCTCGATCTGGGCCGGTCCCAAGATCGACGCGATCATCGACGCCCACGAACGCGGGGACTACCCCGACGTGTGCCGCCGCTGCACGTACTTCGTCAGCGTCTACAACTCACGCCGCTCGCGCACGTTCGACGCGGGCGGACGCTTGGCCGGCAATTGGGCCGAGGACTAGAGGCTGTCCGCGATGGATCCCCGCTCCGTTTCCGATTCCGTTCCGCGGGCCGACGGCCCCGACGGTCCCGAGAAGGCGCCGCGCGCGAGCGCGCCTCCCGAGTTGACGCCCGCGGACTGGGATCGACTGGCGCGCCTGCGTCGGTCGTTCCTCGACGCGAGCGGTTCCACGACCGGGGTCGCGCTGCCCGACTACTGGACGTCGCGCCGCGACCTCGAGATCTACGACGCCACGTTCGGCGCGCGCATCGGGTGGAAGTGGAACGCGGTGTTGGACGAGATCGCGCGGCGCGGTCTCGACGTGCCGAGCGGCACGATCGTCGACTGGGGCGCCGGCACGGGCGTGGCCAGCCGCGCGTTCTTGAGGCGCTTCGGCGCGGAAGGGCGCGAGGTGCACCTCCTCGACCGCTCGAGCGACGCCCGCCGTCACGCGGCCGAGCGGTTGCGCGCGGAGCATCCCACGTGCAGCGTCGTCGAGAAGCCGCCCGAGCGCGCCGACGTGTTGCTCGCGAGCCACGTGCCCGACGAGCTCGACACGGCGGGCCTCGACGACCTGCTCGTCGCGGCGTCGCGCGCGCGGTTCTTCGTGTGGATCGAATCCGGAGCCAAGTCGGCCTCGCGCGCCTTGTCGCACGCGCGCGATCGACTGCTCGACACGCTCGATCCCTTGTTGCCGTGCACGCACCGGGAGCGCTGCGGCGTGTTGGTCGAGGGTCACGAATCGGACTGGTGCCATCACTTCGCGACGCCCGCGCCCGAGTCGTTCACCACGAACCACTGGCGCACGTTCTCGCGCACGCTGGGCATCGACCTGCGGTCGCTCCCCTACTCGTACCTCGCCGCGCGAGCGAGAGACGCGAGCCCGT
>Ga0075163_10003724_pt1 | contig 20482 bp, 16 predicted proteins | sample JI1023141ADNA_FD_71478 | JGI IMG/M metagenome (GOLD analysis project Ga0075163, IMG submission 71478) | Wastewater effluent complex algal communities from Wisconsin, to seasonally profile nutrient transformation and Carbon sequestration -... | ecosystem: Engineered > WWTP > Effluent > Algae... | reverse complement strand
GCGTACCGCGATTTGTGCTCGCACGCCGACGTGCTCGTCGCCGACGGCATGCCGCTCTTGTGGGCCAGCCGCGTGCAACGCACGCCGCTCCCCGAGCGCGTCGCCGGATCGAGCCTGATCTCGACCTTGACCGCCGGCCTCGCGCGGCGCGGAGGTGGTCGCGTGTTCCTGTTGGGAGGCGACGGCGAAACCGCGGCGGAGGCGGCGCGCGTGCTGGCGCGTCGACATCCCGAAATCGTCGTGTGCGGTCTCGAGAGTCCGCGCATCGGCGCCGAGGTCGACGACGCGACCCGCGAACGACTGGGGCGACGCTTGCGCTGGTCGCGCCCGGACCTCGTGTTCGTGGCGCTCGGCTCGCCGAAGCAGGAGAAGCTGATCCAAGCCCTGCGCCGCGAGTACGACGCGGCGTGGATGGTCGGCGTCGGCATCAGCTTCAGCTTCCTGGCCGGACGCGTGCGCCGCGCGCCGCCGTGGATGCAGCGACTGGGCTTGGAATGGGTGCACCGGCTCTCGCAGGAACCGCGGCGCTTGGCGCGACGATACTTGGTCGACGGAATCCCGTTCGCCGTGCGACTGCTCGTCTCGAGCGCGCGCCGCGCGCAATCGCGTCCTTCGTGAGGCGACTCGTCGTCCGCGGGGCCTCGCAGCCTCGCGCGTCAGAGCGTGCGTCGCAACTCGCCGAACGCAGCGCGCTTCTGCGAGAGATTCTTCGGACCCAACAGGATCCCCGCACCCACCTGCATCGCCCACAGGCCGCGCACGGTGCGCAACCACCATCCCCCGATCCACGGATGGTGCTTCACGTAGTAGTCGTGTCGGTTCTGGAGCCACAACGCCTGCACGCGCTCGGATCGCTTGGTCGAAGCGCCCTGGTGGTGATAGACCTCGGCGTCGACCAGGTACCGCAGGCGGCGGTGCTTCTTCCGGAGTCGCAGGCACAGGTCGACGTCGTTGAAGAAGAGGCTCAGTCGTTCGTCGAGCCCGCCCATGTCGAGGTACTCGTCGCGCCGCATCATGAACACGGCACCCGGCGTCTGCTCGACGTCGCGGCTGTGTCCGTGATCGAAGTCGTGATAGCGCGTGCGGGCGTGCACGATCGTGCCCGGCCAGAAGCGACCGAAGATCGTGCTGTCGACCAGCGGATCGGCCAGGCCCGGGATGCGCGTGCACGCGAGTTGGACGGTGCCGTCGAAGTTCAAGAGCCGCGGACTCACCGCGCCGTGCTCGGGACTGCTCTCGAGGAACTCGCGCATCGTGTCGATCGCGCCGGGCTTCACCTCGGTGTCGGAGTTGAGCAGGCACACGTACTCGCCCGTCGCGGCTTTCACGCCCTGGTTGTTGCCTTCGGCGTACAGGCGATTCTCGGCGTTGCGCACGAGCACCACCTCGGGGAACTCGGCCGCCACGGCGTCGGCGCTGCCGTCCTGACTGCCGTTGTCCACGACGACGACCTCGCGCTGGACACGGGGCACGTCGCGGCGCAACGCTCGCAGGCAAGCCAACGTCAAGTCGCGGGTGTTCCACGACAAGACGACGATCGACACGTTGACGAGGGTGCTCACGATTCGTCCTCGCGCGCCAAGCGCGTCTTCTCGAGCCAAGCGAACGGGGCCCACACCAACGTCACGGCCAAGAACACCACCACCGGAGGTCCGACGCGCCCCAGGGCCGGGATCGTGACGGACTGGGAGCACCACCAACCGACCGACGTGGCCAGCGCGGCCCACGCCGTGAAGTACAGGTCGCGCGCCCACGCGCTCAATCCCATGCGCGACGCACCGACGGCCGAAACGATCCACTTGAACACGTCCGACCCGGCGTAGCACACGACGGCTCCGGGGAAGCCCCAGTGAGCGAATCCGATGGGTATGAACACGATCATCGAGACGAGCTTGGCTCCGTTCGAGAAAGCTACCCAACGCGCGCGATCGCAGGCCAGGAGAACCGCTCCGTTCGTCGCTTCCATGCAGTAGAACCACGCACCGAAGGCCAGAGCCTGCACGATCCAACCGGCCGCCTGGTAGCGCTCGTCGTAGAGCATGGACACGGCGGCACGACCTCCCGCCGCGAGACCGGCGCACATCCAACCGGCGAGCAAGAGGAATCGCGCTCGCGTCTTGTGGAACGTTTTTCCGAGCGGCGTCTGCGAGTGGAACAGGCGGCTGTAGTGCGGGAACGCGACGGACAGGCTGAGCGTCCCGATGCCCATCGCCGGCAACATCGCGATCTGCGACGCGATGCTGTAGTCGCCCAGCACCGACAGTGGCACGAGCTTGCCGAACACGAGCTTGTCCGCCTGCGTCACGCAGTACGTGAGCACCGTCGACAAGAAGATCCAGCGCCCGAACCGCACCAGCGCGCGCGCCGCCTCGCCGTTCCAGCCGAAGCGGTCCGACGGGCCGGGCAACGCGACGTGCGACAGAATCGTCTTCGACAGGCTGATCGCCAAGCCGCCCGCCACGAGCGCCCACACCGATCGATCCACGAGCGCCCAACCGACCTGCACGCCGAGCCCCAGGACCTGACTGCCGATCTCGATGGCCGTGATGCGGCCCATCTGCAGGTTCTTGTTGGCCGTGAACACCTTGGTCGAGGCGAACCCCGACACGAGCACGCCGAATCCTCCGATCGGAGCGATCCACGCGAGCTCCTCGTGACCGTAGTACTGCGCCAACGGCACCCCCGCGAGACACACGAGGATCCAGATCGCCACGCCACGGACGGCTTGGAGCGTCCACGCGGTCGACAGGTACGTGCGGTCCTCGCCGCGCGAGCTCTGGATGATGCTCGGGCCGATGCCGACGTCGCTGAAGAGCTGGAGTGCTTGCAGGACCGCACCGACCATCGCGGTGAGGCCGAACGCCTCTTGGAACAAGAGCCGCGAGAGCACGATGTTGCCCGCGAAGCGCAGGATCTGTCCCACGACGTAACCCAACGCCGTGTACACCGCGCCGCGGCGCGCCGGCGAACTCAACCGTTCACGGACGGCCTCGAATCGCGCGCGCAACGCGCCACCGCTCGTCGCGACGCTCATGCGCCACCCGGGAGGAAGTTGTGTCGCACGAAGTCACCCATCAAGTGAGGCGGATCGAGGTCGGGCTTGCCTTGCAACGGACGCCGCAGGCGCCACGTCAGGTAACCCAGGAGCCACAGACCGTCCGCGACCAGCGCGTAGAGACGTCCGTGGTTCTTGACGAAGTACCGGCGGCGCGAGCGGAACCAGTACGCCGGCAGTCGACGCGGCGCCGCGTCGCGCGTGGTGACGCCGGTGCTCTTACCGACCAGGTGGACGACGCGGCTCGACGGGACGTACCACACGCGCCAGCCCTTGCGTTTGGCCGCGAGACAGAAGTCCGTCTCCTCGTAGTAGAGGAAGTAGCGCGCGTCCATCTCGCTCACGTCGCGGAACACGTCGCGTCGGACGAGCATGGAAGCACCCGCGACCCAGTCGACTTCCTCTTCCACGTCGGTCAGCGGCGGAGCGACGACGTGGCGCGACAACAAGCGCGACACCACGCCCAAGCGCACGCCCGACTCGAACTCGCTCGCGATCGAGGGGAAGCGGTAGCGCGACGACTGTTGCGTGCCGTCGGGATCCTCGAGTCGACTGCCGACGATGCCCACGTCGGGACGTCGAGCCAGGAACGCGAGCAACGCGGCGAGCGCACCCGGACGCACGTAGGTGTCCGGGTTCAGGTACCACACGAACTCGGGCCACTCGCCGTGGCTCGTCTCCAAGGCCCGCGCCACCGCTGCGTTGTTGCCGGCCGCGTAGCCGTCGTTCTGTTGCAGTTCCACGACTTCGGCCCACGCTCCGATTCCGTGTCGCACGATCGCGTCCGCGATCCGTGCACCCGATCCGTCACCCGACGCGTTGTCGACCACCACGGCACGGATCGACGCCGCGTCGCTTTCGAGCGAACGCAGACAGTCGATCACCAGCTCCGCGCAGCGGTAGTTGACGATCGCGACGAGCACGCGGGCCTTCACGCGGGCGACGCTCCCTCGGGCAGGTTCGTTTCGCCGTTCGAGGCGCGGCGAGCGCGTTCCGCGGCAGCGAAGGCCGCCGTGGCCGCCTCACGACGCGTGCGCGCGGTTTCCGTCTGCAGCGCGATCGCGATGCTCGTGATCGAACCCGCTCCCAGCATGAAGATCGGGTTGACCATCATGTTGACCATGCCGTCGGTCAGGTACAGCGACAGGCCGATCGCCAACGCTCCGGCGGGTGCGTACTCGGGCCTCCACCAATGCCGCGGCGGCACGGTCTTCGCCAACGCCAACACCGGCGCGACGATCGCCAGGATCACGCACGCGAGCCCCACGAGGCCGTTCATGCCGAACACGACGATCCACAAGCTGTCGCTGACCGCCGGTCGGAACTCGGAGCCGTTGGGCGGAGGGAACGCGCGGTTGAAACCGCCCCAACCGAGCACGGGTCGTTCCCACGCGCGTTCCGACAGGATCTCTTCTTGCTCCAGTCGGTACTCGAGCGACGCGGCGCGTTCCTCGCTGAAGTTGCGCGTCAGGTCGACGAGTCCCTTGCCGGCCCACAAGCCGTCGACGCGGATGGCGCAGTACACGAGCGGCAAGCCGACCAGGAGTCCGACCGTGAGCTTCCCGTGACGACGCAGGCCCCACCACGCGACGAGACCGAGGCCCAACAAGATCAACGCGCCGAAGGACTGGCACAGGAGTGCCGTGCCCACGACGGCGGCCACGAGCCAGCCCATCGGGACGCCGCACAGCTTCACGAGCACCCGTCGCTTCCACAGCACGATGCCCACGAGCGACGCGATCGTCATCCACAAGCCCACCATGAGTCCGTGGTGCATGAACACCATCGGTCGGTAGCCGCCGATCGTGCGCACGGTCTGGAGGAACGCGTGCTGGTGATAGCCGTACACGTCGAGGTGCAGGCGCGGGCTCATGCGGATCTCGAACAAGCACAGCGGCACGTACAAGAGTCCGCCCAGGAACACGCCGATCGCCAACTCGCGGATCCCCTTCGTGTCCGCCAGGTACAAGCGCGCGAGCAGATACGGCACGCCCCACATGAAGAAGCGGTGCGTCGACGCCGACAGACCGTCGTAGAGGCCCAGGTCGTTGCTGACCGACGTCAGGACCGGCACCACCGTCCACGCCAGGATCGGCACGTCCCACCACGTGAGACGCCACAGGTGGAATCGACTCTGGCCCAGGAACAAGAGCCCCAGCAGCACGCCCAGCGACGTGGCGACGAACTTGTCGACGTCGACGAACGGCGTGTCGATCACCGCGATCGGCAGGAACGACCAGGCCAACACGTATCCGGCGATGACCGCGCGACGGGCCGGCAACCATCCGAAGAGGAACGGCGCGATCGCGAACCAAGCGTAGACGATCAGGTTGGGGAGGCTCATCCGGAACCGACTCCTCGCTGCGCGGGCGTGACGTGCACGAAGGGAGATGCGATCGGCTCGTCGCCGATCGGCATGGGGAAGGAGGGGCGGGCGCTCGTGGGTTCGAGCAACCAGCGGTAGATCTCGGCGATGCGACGCGCCTTCGCGTCCCACGTGAAGTGACGCGCGACGCGCGCGAGACCGGCTGCGGCGAAGCGCGCCAGCTCCTCACGGTCCTCGGAGAATCGCGCGACGGCGGCGCGCAGCCCTTCGACGACTTGCACGCGCGTGCCCAGCGGCACGGCGATGCCGGTCGAGGGCGAGACGAGCTCGGGCGGACCGCCGTGATCGAGCACGATCGGCACGGCGCCGGCGGCCATGCCCTCGAGCACCACGCCGCCGCCGAACTCGCGCACGCTGGGCAGCGCCAGCACGTGTGCGTTCGACAAGCGTTCGGCGACCTGAGCGTGTTCGAGCCAGCCGGTGAACGTGACGCCCGCCGCGATGCCCGCGTTCCTCGCGCGCGCTTCGAGGTCGACGCGCTGCCGCCCGTCCCCCACGATCTCGACGACCACGGAACCGCGCGCGACGAGAGGCGCGACGGCGTCGAGCAGGAGATCGACGCCCTTCAACGGGACGAGTCGACCGACGAACACCACGCGCAACGGCCCGTGCGCGCGCGGTCCCACGTCCGTGGCGACGCGCGAGGCTTGCACGGCGTTCTCGGGGACGTACCAACACTTGTCGCGCCAGCGCTCGGGCACCTCGTCGAGCGCCGTCCGCGATCCCACCAGGATCGCCGCCGCGTTCGCGCGGGTCGCGCGGTGCGCGGGCAACAGTTTGTGGAGTCCGCGCACGCGCGTGAGCCACTCGCGGTCCTCGCGCGCCAGAGCCTCGAATCCCTTGGGCCAGGGCACGCCGCCGTTGAGAGGTCCGATCACGAACGGCACGCCCACGCGCGCGCAACGCGCGGCCATGGGACTCGGCATGACCGGCGACACGGGCGTGATCCGGTGCACGACGTCGTAGCGCCCCGCGGCGAGCTCGCCGCCGAAACGCTTCCACGCCTGTCGTTCGAATTCGTAGTACGCGACCGTTTCGAGCGCGGTGATCGTGCTGAAGCTCTTGCCCTGCACGCCCGCGATGAACTTGCCGACCTGGTGCAGGGGTCGCGCGACGTTCTCGTTGTCGATGCACGTGAAGTCGCGACCCTCGACGAGGCCCGCGCGGACGATCGCGTCGCGGTTGCGGACTTGCGTCACCAGGTGCGCGTCGACCACGCCGGCCAACGCACGACCCAACGACCAACCGACGAGGGGCACGGAGACCCATTCGGGGTTGGCCGCTTCGGCCAGGAGCAAGGCACGAGGCCTCGTCGGCGCGCGAGGCACCGATGGAGGGCGGGGTTGGGACATGAGGACTTGGGGTGATCCACTTCCCCTATCGGGCACGATCGAGCGTTCGCATGACGACGGAACGCTCGATTGCCCGATCGACGCGGCGCGCCGTCACGAACTCGCGACGACCGGCTCGATCGCGCGCGACGACGTGGAAAGTTCTTCCGCCGCGCTCCGACGCACGTGTCGGGTCGCGACGCCCGCGACGACGCGTCGTTCGGGTCCTTCGGGTCCTTCTAGTCGTTCACGTCGTTCGAGTCGTTCACGTCGCACGGCGAGTTCAGGCGGCTCGGTCGTGACGCGCGGCGCGGAATTCTCCGCCCAACTTGGCGCTCTCCGACTCGGGACCGTGCAACTCGGCCAGTCGACGTCGACCGCTGGCCCCCATCTTGGCCAGATCGCGTGGATCAGCGTCGAGCGCCGCACGCATCGCTTGAGCGAGATCGTCGACGCTACCGGCGGGCACGAGCCAACCTTCGACGCCCGGACGCACGAGCTCGGGGATGCCGCCGACGTACGTCGCGATCACGGGGCGCCCCAACGCCAACGCCTCCATGATGGCCACGGGCAGACCTTCGGCGTAGCTCGGGTGGACCAACGCGCGCGACGCCAGGATCGTGCGCTTGACCTCTTGGCTGGCGCCCCAGCCGACGAAGTGCACGCACGCTTCGAGTCCCAATTGTCGAGCCCGTTCGACCGCCGCGTCGTGCAGAGGCCCGCCACCGATGACGGTCACCTCGAACGTGCGACCCTCCGCCTTCAGCCGAGCGGCGGCGTCCAACAGAGTGAAGACCCCCTTCTCCGCCGACAAGCGCGCGACGCACGCGAAACGCGGCAACTTCAACGACTCCGTCTCGACGTCGCCGAAGAAGCTCGGGTCGGGGAAGCAGCGCACGACGCGGAACTTGGACCAGAGGTGTTGCGGCGTCCATCGCATGAGCATCGCGCGTCCGTGCGCGCTGACCGCGGCGCAGAACGTGGCGTGCTCGGCCTTCTCGACCAGCCCCAGGAACGCCGGCGTGTCGAACGTCTCGGTGCCGTGCACCGTGAAGCTGTACGTGGGGCCACCCAGCCACCGACACAGGAGCGCTATGGCGGTCGGATTCGTGCCGAAGTGCGCGTGCACGTGGTCGACGTGGTTGCGGTTCGTCCAGTTCAGGAGCACGCACGCCTCCATCAGGTATCCCACGTGCCGCAACGTCCCCGTCGTCGAGCGCCGCCCGATCCGCAGCGCGCCCACGAGCGCCCGAGCGAAGCGCCGCGGTCGCGCGGCCATGGCTTGTAGCGTGCGCCACGCCATCACGGGGTAGCTGTCCTTCAAGGCCAACCGCGTCAGCTCGAGTTCACGCATGTCGCGCTTGTCCACGATCGTCCCCGAGCTGGCGCTGATCGTGATCCGTTCGATCTGCACCTCGAGCGACTCCAACGCCTCGATCTCCGAGCGGATGAACGTGTGGCTCGCGTGCGGATACTGGTTGACCAGGTAGACGACCTTCACGTCGAGCCTCCGCGGCGTCGCGCGTGACGCCAACGCCCGCGCAGCAAGCTGATCTCGCTGCGGAAGGCGATCTCCGAATAGTCACCGCGGTGATCGGTCACGCGCGTGGGCGTCACGTCGACGCGCTTGAGCCGCAGGGCGTCCGTCGAGCGGTTGTTGCGACCGCCCTGCGTCGTGCAGGCCCAGCGATACCCGGCGCGGATCGCTTGCTCGACGACCCGAGCGTCGTGATCGCCGTTGGGATACGCCAGTCCGTCGACGGTCGTGCCGGTCCAAGCCTCCAACGTGCGTTTGGCCCCCGCGAGTTCGCGGGCGAGCGTCGCGTCGTCGACGTGCGTGAGCACGGCGTGGCTCTCGGTGTGCGCGGCGATCTCGTGGCCCGAGCGCGACAGCGCCGTCACGTCCTCGCGCGTCATGGGCGAGAAGGTCGCCACCGGTGTGCATCCGCGGACCGAGCCGTCGGCGCGCTTCGTGGACCAGCCATCGATCGCGGCGTCACGCGCGGCGGGGTCGAGGCTCTTCAAGGACTCGATCGCGACCGCGGTCTCCTCGGGTGAACGGCCCAGCTCGCTCGACACGCGCGCGGCGCGGTCGAACCACAACTCGCGCCGCTCCTCGACGAACTTCGTGACGACGAAGAACGTGGCTCGCAGGCCGAACTCGTCCAGCACCCGCGCCGCGACCGCACGGTTGTCGTCGTAGCCGTCGTCGAAGGTCACCGCCACGAGCGGGACGCCACTCGGACGACCGGCGCGCAGGCGATCGAACGCGGCGCCGACGGTCGACACGTCGCAACGACGCGCCAAGTGCTCCATCTGCGCGCGGAAGGCCGTCACCGGCATCACGAGCGAGGGAAACGGATAGTCCGCGCACTGTTCGTCGGGCAGCACGCGGTGGTAGGTCAGGATCGTGAGCCCCGATCGCGCCCCGCGCTCGAACCGCGCCAGGAGGCCGGACCAGTGCGCGGCGCGCTCCACGGCCGTGCGCAGACGACGTTTGATCCTCACGTCGACTCCTCGCGAGCCGGAGCCAGCTTGTACTCGATCCAATGGGTCGCCGCGCCGCGTCGGTGGTCGCGCCAACACGACCACGCCCCCAGGCACTCGGGCACCTTGCCCAACACGACGAAGCACGCGTAGAGCGCCGCGTGACGCACGGGATCCCCACGACGGCGACGGTTCGAGTACGTGCGCGCCGTCACGAGACCGACGACGAGCAGCGGAACGATCGAGGTCACGACGCGGACCTCCGTCGACGCGACGAGGAACGGCGCCACGAGCGCGATCATCGTCGTCAGCGCGAACAGCGCGACCCAGAACACCGATCGGAACAGCTGACGGCCGTAGTCGTGAGCACCGGTGGCTCCGTGGCGCAACATCCCGCCCACGATCGCGTGGCCGTTGCGGGACGCGCGTCGCCACCATTGGCCGAATCGCGTCATGGCCGCGTCGTGCAGCGTCATCTCCGCGTCGACGCGTCGCACGGCGTAGCCGCGCGCGCGCACGCGCACGCACAGCTCGGGCTCCTCGCCGGCAACCAGCGCCGGATCGAAGCCACCCGCGGCTCGGAACGCCGCGACGCGGTAGAGCGCGTCGCCCCCGCACGCGTTCGCCGGGCCCACCGGCGTGTTCCACTCCATGTCGCACAGGCGATTCCACGTCGTCGCGTCCGGGAACCGCTCGCGGCGACGTCCGCACACGACGCCCAGGCTCGGGTCGCCGTCGAGTTCGCGCTGCGCACGCTCCATCCAACCGTCGACGACCTCGCAGTCGCCGTCGACGAATTGCACGTACTCCAGGTCGGGATGCAGCTCGAGCAGGCGTTCGATCCCCGCGTTGCGCGCGCGTCCGGCGGTGAACGGCGTGCGCGTGTCGAGTTCGACGACCTCGACGCCCGACGAGCGCGCGAACTCGCGGCTGCCGTCCGTCGAACCCGAGTCCACGTAGACCATGGCCGACGTCCACGGCGACAACGACCGCAACGAGCGCTTCAGACGCTCACCTTCGTTGCGTCCGATGGCGACGACGCCGGTCTTGTGCGCGGTCTGCATGGGGACGAGTCGGGGTCGGAGGACGTGGGGATCGACGCGCGAGCACGTGCTCGCGCGCGTCACCGTTCACGGAGTGCGGAAGCCGGCGCGCACCCACGCGTTCACGGCGCCGGCGGTGTAGCGGTCGTCCCACGTCTCCTTCGAGAGGCGACGCGCGTTCGACAAGAAGGACGCGGTCGTGCCGGGGCCGCCGACGAACGCGTCGTACCCGTCGACGCCGCGACGCGGGTCGAGGAACTCGGGTTGGACGGCTTGGCTCGTGGTGTCCCCCACCGCGCTCTTCCACGCGTCGAGCGACACGTTGCCCTCGCCCAGGCGACACCAACCGTTGGCCGGCGCGTGACGACTCCAGAAGCGGTTGTCCGAGCTCGTCAAGGCGCCCGGCGACGGAGCCGGATTGTTGTGCAGCAAGACGTCGTCACCCGTCACTTCGACGATCGTGTTGCGGCGGAACACGACGCCCTGCACCTTGGGCCCCGCGCCTTGCAGGATCACCGGACCGTGCCACTCGTGCACGACGTTGTCCTCGACGACCACGTCCTGCATGCCGGCGGCGGACACGCCGTCGTAGAGGCTGATCGCGATCGGGAAGCCGACCTGAGCCTGATTGGCGATGATGTTGTTCTCGATGATGCCGCTCGCGGCCGCGGGCACGTCGATGCCGAAGCCGCGCGGCAACGCGGGCGTGATGTCGCGCCCCGCGAGGATCACGTTTCGACGGGCCGCGAAGCGGATCGGACCCGACGTGCTCTGGTTGCTGCCCAGGAGCAACGCGATCGCGTTCCCGACGAACAGGTTGTTCTCGACGGCGCCGCCTTGACGCGCTTGCAGACCGTGCGAACCACCGTTGGCGAACACGTTGCCGACGGCCCGGACGCCCGACACGTCCGTCTGCAGGTACACGTTGTGACGGAAGATGGTCGGCGCCGCTCCCTCGACGTCCTCGCGCCAGCCGTTGTGGTCGAACACGTTCTGCGCCAACAGCACGCCGCTCGTGTTCGACACGTACAGGCCCTGGCTGTGGCTCGCTTGCCGCGTGTACGCGTCGACGACGACGCTGCGGCGCAGGCGGAAGTCCTTCCCGCTCTGGTTCAAGGGCTCGATCACGACGTTGGTGTGGAAGCCCTCGAACAGGCAGTCCTCCACCAAGAGGTCCTCGAACGGCACGTGCCACGTGATGCCGTGCGGCGTGCCCTGGTCGCCGGTGTACTCGTTGCAGGTGAAGTGCAGGCCGACGATGCGGACGTGCTCGAGCTTCGCCGGGCTGTTCGAGGTCTGCAGTGTCACGAGCCCGTCCTGCGTGCCCGTCGCGATGCGCGGACGCGTGGTCGAGGGACCGTAGGTCGTCAACACGGTCGGTTCCGTGGCGGAACGGCCCGAGACGAGCCACTGACCGATCGAGCCGGTCCACGTGTCGCCGCGGCGCAGGCACAACCAATCGGGAGATCCGTGGCGCAACAGCGCCTTGCCGGCCGCGATCGTCGCCTTGGGAGACTGCGGCGACAGACCGTCGTTCGCGTCGTTGCCCTGCGAGCTCGAAACGTACACGAGCCTCGAATCCGCGGAAGGCACGAGCTCCGTCCAACCGTCGTCGCCCGGCTCCACGTTCGGGACGCCGAAACCGTCGGACACGGCGGCCGGCGCGACCGGACGTTGCGCCTCTCGGTCGGACGTCCGCGCGTGCGTCGACGCGTCGGCTCCGCGCAAGTCGAGCGTGAACTCCGCGACGTTGGCGGTCGGCGTGGCGTCGCGCGTGCCGACGAAGGCGACGCGCGCGTGGTGTTCTCCCGCGTCCAACGCGCTGACGGCGCGCGGATCGAGCGTGACTTCGACGAGGGTCGAGCTGCGCGGGCCCAACACGCCTTCGCTGACCGACAACCGCAACCAACGTGCGTCGGCCGCGATCTTCCACGGCGAGCTCGAGCCCACGGTGTTGAAGAGCCTCAACGACCACGTCACCGGCTCGGGAACCGCGCCCGCGCGACCGACGAACGTGACGGGACCTCGCACCTCCATCGTCACGACCGAAGGCCGGAGATCCGCGGACGAGGACGAGTTGTGCTGCGTGGATCCGCACGACGCGACGGCGCCGAACACGGCCGGCACGAGAGCCAGCGCGCACGCGACCCATCGACGACGCACGGACGAGCGCGGGGCGGAGTCCCACCGGACGGACCGGAACGCGAACGCGCCGGACGAGGATTGCTGAGTCATGACGCTTCTTCTCTTCTCGATGCCGCGGCGGGCACTGCGACGAAATCGACGAGCGGGCGGGCCCCGTGGACACGGAACCGCCGTCGTCGACGTCGAGGAGCCGACCTCGGACCTTGCTTCGAGGGTTATCGAGCAGGCTCGCGAGTCGGATGAAGCCGCGCAGGGCTTTCCACCCCGCGCGTCACGGCGAAAAGTCTTCTCAGCAGGCGCCGTGGCCCGTGCCGACCGTCCAGAACGTCTTCAAGATCAGCTTGGCGTCGGTGGCGAGCGACGCGCGACGCATGTACCGCATGTCCATGCGCATCCACTCCTGGAAGGCGATCTGGTTGCGACCGCTGGTCTGCCAGATGCACGTGAGCCCACCCGGACGCGTCAGGCGACGCAGGTGCCAACGCTCGTACTCGGGCAGCTCGTCCAACGTCGGCGGACGCGGCCCGACCAGGCTCATGTCGCCGCGCAACACGTTGTAGAACTGCGGGAACTCGTCGACGCTCAAGCGACGGATCCAGCGCCCCACCGGCGTGATGCGCGGGTCGTTCTTCATCTTGAACGCGGGCCCGTCCATCTCGTTCAGGTGCATCAGCTCGCGCTTGCGAGCTTCCGCGTCGAGGTACATCGACCGGAACTTGTAGAGCGTGAACGGACGACCCAGGAGCCCCGCGCGCTGCTGACGGAAGAACACGGGCCCCGGTGAGGTGAGCTTGATCGCCAACGCCGTGACGGCGAAGAGCGGCGACAACATCACGAGCGCGACACCGGATCCGACGACGTCGATCGCGCGCTTCGCGGCGGACGGTCCGCGGCGAAAGTGCGAGAACATGTCGATCTCCGGGTGCGTGCCCTCGACCGCCGCGCTGGCCAACGCCGCCTTCTCGGACGTGACGGGCTCGTCCGCGGGCTCGGCTTCGACTTCGCGCTTCTGACCTTCGGCCGTCTTGGCCTTGGTCACGCGCGGCAACGGACTCTCGGCCGTCTCGCCCGAGTCGTCGTCGCCTTCGTTCGAGGACACCGACGTGAACACCTTGATGCCGCCTTGCCCGAGTCGTCGCGCGACGTCCTCGGCGAAGATCCACGCGCCCGTGCTGCCCGTGTACGGGAGCAGGACGCCGATGCGGTTCGTGTCGAGGCGACCGACCGTGTCGAACTGACGCTTGCGACTCCAGATCGCATCCAACAGCGGATCGATCTGCATCCTGTCGTCACCGCTCACCCGCACCGCGAAGACGACCAAGGCGAGCGAATGACCGCTGCGCTCGGAGCGCGTGGTCTCGAGCTCGAATGCGGCCTCGAATTCCCGGGGCGCGAGACAGGGGTGCTTCGGCCGCCGGAAGAGGCGGTCGAACCAGCCGAGTCGGGGGGAACCTGGCGAGTGGGACATGGCGGTTGGGGGGCGGGCTGTGCGGGCGTGGACGGCGCGGCCGGAGGTCGGCGCCGCCGGGTCATCGGTGCGAAGAGGCGCGGGTTCAGGGTCGCCCAGGGGTGCGAATTGCGTGTGATTCGACCACGGACTACCCGGAACAAGCCAAGACTGTACCAAGTTGCTATTCATGGCAACCCCAACTTGCCTTCAGGTTCGCATTTCGCGGGAGCGCTCTCGGGAGCCCCCTCGAAGCGGATTCCAAAGCCCCATCCGCGGGCCTGGGAAGGGCCCCCGACGGGCCCTCCCCGGCCCGCACGCCGCGGAAGCGATTTCCTGACGCGCGCGGCAGCGTCGGCTTCGGTCGCGGTTCCTCCGCCGTGCGTGGCTATCCTCTCCGCCCCATGTTGAAGATCCTCCACGTCGGTTTGGGCCCCCTGGGCGTCAAGATCGTGACGGACCTCTACGAGCGCGGGCTCGGAAAGGTCGTGGCGGCGGTCGACGTCTCCGACGCGCTCGTCGGTCGTCCGCTCGCGGACGTCGTGCCCGCTTCGGGATCGCGCACGCGGATCCTGCGCGACTTCGACGCGGTCGACTTCTCCAACGTCGACGTGGCGATCGTCACGACGAGCTCCGACCTCGCGAAGTGCGCTCCCACGTTCCGCGCGTTGCTCACGAAGGGCGCGACCGTCGTCAGCACGTGCGAGGAACTCTCCTGGCCGTACTTGCGCCACGCGAAGCTCTCGCGCGATCTCGACGCGTTGGCGCGCGAGCACGGCGGCCGCTTGCTCGGCACGGGCGTCAACCCGGGCTTCCTGATGGACACGTTCCCCGTCGCCGCCACCGCGATCAGCAAGTCGGTGACGCGCGTCGAGGTGCACCGTTACCAAGACGCGGCGTCGCGTCGCATCCCGTTCCAGAAGAAGATCGGCGTGGGCCTCGACGACGAGGGCTTCCGCGCGCAGGTCGCGGCGGGGACCTTGCGTCACGTGGGCCTGGGCGAATCGCTGCACTTCGTCGCGCACGCGCTGGGCTTGCGCGTCGACCGCTGGGAAGAGTCGATCGCTCCCGTCCACGCCAAGAAGGCGCTCGCGAGCGGACTGGGTCCGGTGAAGAAGGGCGCGATCTGCGGCGTCCGCCAGGAGGCGCGCGGGTACGACGGCGACCGCGTGACCGTCGAGCTGAAGTTCCAGGCCTCGATCGGCCTCGAGGACCCGCACGACCGCGTCATCGTCCAAGGCGAGCCGGCGATCGACTTGAAGTGGCAGGGTGGCGTGCAAGGCGACGTCGCGACCTCGGCGATCACGCTGAACACGATGCGGCCGCTGCTCGCGAGCGCGCCGGGCCTGCACACGATGGCCACGATTCCGCTGGTCGGCTGCGCGCCGGCCAAGGCGCCCAAGTCGCACTCGTCGAGCTCGGCGACGAAGTCCGGCGCGGCCCGCTCCGCCGCGAAGTCCGGCGCGCCGGTCAAGACCGCCTCCGCGCGGAAGTGACGCGACCATGACGAGCGGACGGCTGCGCATCGCCTCGAGCACGGCCGCCACGGTCGTGATCGACGGCCGCGAGCGCGTGCTGTTCGCGGGGTGCGACTACTTGTCCCTGGCGCACCACCCGCGCGTCGTCCAGGCGTTGGTCGAGGGCGCGCGCGAGTTCGGCGTGTCGTCGTCGGGCTCGCGCGAGACGACCGGCAACACCACCGCGCACGATCGACTCGAGGACGACCTCGCGACGTTCCTGGGCGTCGAAGCCGCGCTCGTCGTGCCCGACGGGTACTTGTCGAACCTGATCGTGGCGCAGGCGTTGCCCGACGCGTGCGACACGATCCTGTTCGACCGGGAGTCGCACGTCAGCGTGCGTGACGCCGTCGCCGCGTCGGGGCGCGCAGCGCGCGAGTACGCCTTCGTCGACGCGGCCTCGGCGCGCGCCGAGGCGAGCCGCGTGCGCTCGGCGACGTTCGCGATCGTGACCGACGGCGTGTTCCCGGTGATGCGCGGCGTCGCTCCGCTGCGCGCGTTGCTCGAGATCCTCCCGCGCGACGGCCTGTTGATCGTCGACGACTGTCACGGGTTGGGCGTGTTGGGCGCGCGCGGACGTGGCTCCGTCGAACTGGCGGGGCTGTCGGACGCGCGCGTGGTGATCACGGGCACGTTCTCGAAGGCTCTGGGCTGCTTCGGCGGCTTCGTGGCGGGATCGCGCGAACACGTCGAGAGGACGCGCGCGCGAGCTCGCGCCTACGTGGGCTCCACGCCGATTCCGCCCGCGTTGGCGCGCGCGGCCGCCGCGGCGCTGCGCGTCGTCGACGAGGAGCCCGAACGTCGCGCGCGGTTGTTCCGCCACGTCGAGCGCGTGCGCGAGGTGTTCCGCGAGCGCGGGCTCTCGAACTCGACCACGCCGTTCCCGGTCTTCTCGTTCCGCTCCACGAGCGAGCGGCGCGCCGCGACGGAGACGGCCTTCGCCGAGCGGGGCCTGCTCGTGCCCTGGATCAAATACCCCGACGGTTTGGGCGGTTACTACCGCCTCGCGGTGCGCGCGGGCCACACGGACGGCCACGTCACGACGCTGTGCGAGGTCCTGCGCGCCGTGTTGAGCGAATCGTCGCGCGAGGTGAACGCGTGAGACCCGCGACGTTGGACGACGCGCTCTTGACGCGCCTCGCGCGCGAACACGGCACGCCGCTGTGGGTGTACGACGGCGCGGTGATCGAAGCGCGCATCCGGAGCTTGGCCGCGTTCGACGCCGTGCGCTACGCGCAAAAGGCCAACTCGAACCTGGCGGTGCTCGCGCTCGTGCGGCGTGCCGGTGCCGTGGTCGACGCCGTGTCCGCGGGCGAGATCGCGCGCGCGTTGGCGGCCGGATTCGCTCCGCGCGACGTGACGTTCACCGCCGACTTGTTCGACACGGCGGCGCTCGCCTGGATCGGACGACACGACGTCCCGGTGAACGTCGGTTCGCCCGACATGCTGGCCCAGTACGCGTCGCGTCATCCGGGCCGCGGCGTCACGCTGCGGGTGAACCCGGGCTTCGGCCACGGGCACGCGCCTCAGGTGAACACGGGCGGCGAGACGAGCAAACACGGCATCTGGCACGCGGACCTGCCGGACGTCGTCGCGCACGCGCGCCAACTCGGGGCACCCGTCACGGGATTGCACGTGCACATCGGTTCGGGCAGCGACTTCGATCACCTCACGCGCACCTGCGCGGCGATGGAGGGATTCGCGGCGATCGTGGGGCCCGAGTTGGAGTCGATCTCGGCCGGCGGTGGGCTGCCCATTCCCTACCGCGACGGAGAAGCGCCGTTCGACGTCGAACGATTCACGCGCGCGTGGCTCGACACGCGCGACCGCATCGGCCGCGCGATCGGACGCGCGATCGGACGCGCGCCGCGCGTCGAAGTCGAACCGGGCCGCTACTTGGTCGCCGAATCGGGCGTGTTGGTCACCGAGGTCCGCGGAACGAAGACGAACGGTTCGTTCGACTACGTGCTCGTCGACGCCGGCTTCCACAACCTCATCCGCCCCGCGATGTACGGCGCCTACCACCGCATCACGGCGATCGGTGCCGCCCGCGACGCCCGAACGAGCGCCAAACTCGTGGCCGGACCGTTGTGCGAGTCGGCCGACGTGTTCACGCAGGGTCCCGACGGCCGTCCCGACCCGCAACCGTTGCCGGACGTCTCGCCCGGCGACCTCTTGTGCGTCCACGACGCGGGCGCGTACGGCGCCGCGATGTCGAGCAATTACAACAGTCAACCGCTCGCGGCCGAAGTGCTGCTCGAGCGCGGTGTCGCGCGGCTCGTGCGTCGTCGCCAGACGATCGACGAGATGCTCGCACCCGAGCGCGATCCCTGATCGAATCCAACTCGTCCCCCAGGACATCCCCGACACCATCGGACTCCCATGAAGTCGTCCGCCGCCGTCCACCCCGACGAACACGCGCTGCGCGCGTTCGCGTTGACGTTCCCCGAAGCGCACGAAGACCATCCGTGGGGCGAGAGTGCGTTCAAGGTGAAGGGCAAGGTGTTCTTGTTCGTGTACGTCCACGCGCAAGGCCTCAACGCCTCCATGAAGCTGCCCCTGTCGAACGAACGCGCGTTGGCGATGCCCTTCGCGGAGCCGACCGGCTACGGACTGGGCAAGAGCGGCTGGGTCACGTGCAAGTTCGACGCGTACGAGCGGGTCCCGATGGAGACGATGAAGTCCTGGATCGTCGAGAGCTACCGCGCGGTCGCGCCCAAGAAGCTCGCCGCGACGCTCGCGATCGCACCGGACGGTTCCGCGTCGGCGACGAGCGACGCTGCGTCGAAGCCCGCGATAGGTCGCTCACCGCGACGAGCCCAGGACGGCGCCGCGAAACCGCCGCGCGCGAAGGCGAAGCCGAAGACCGGACGCCCGTCGGTGACGGCGCGCGACGCGCACGACGCCGCGCGGAGCCGGCGCGGGTCGAAACTCCCCGCGGCCTCCACGAAGCACGCGCCGTCCACCAAGCGTCGTGCGCCGAAACGCGCCACTCGAAAGACGACGTGACGCGTGCGAGACTGCCGAACGACCCAGCCGACACGGAGACGACGAGATGTCCAAAGAGAAGCCCGACCACCACGACGCCGAACTGATCATCAAACTCTACGACCTGCGCCGTGAAGCGGTGATGCGACAAGCGCGCGCGGCGATCAACGGCTGGTATCCGCGCAGCTGGGACGACGTCGCGGCGGTGACGCAACCCGTGCACCCGATGAACGCGTCGTGGCGCCAAGTCTCCTCGTACTGGGAGATGGTCTACAGCATGGCGCGCCACGGCATCGTGCACGCCGAGTTCATGGCCGAGAACTGCGCCGAGGGCATCCTGCTCTTCGCGAAGATCAAGCCGCACCTGGAACGCTACCGGCGAGACGTGTCCCCCACGGCGTTCACCAACGCGGAGTGGATCGTCAAGGAGACCGCGACGGGCAAGCACCGGTTCGAGCTCTTCCAGAAGCGCATCGAGAAGGTCCTGCAGACCCCGAGCTGATCCGGCGGCGGGTGGACAGCCCCGGCGAGTGGGCATAGCATCGAAATCGGCGACGGCCGAACGATGTCCCATCCGAGCGAGCACGAGTGGGTCACCACGTCCACGATGTTGCAGCGGTTGTCGGACTTCGACGACCGTGGCGCGTGGGAGCGTTTCAGCGCGCGGTTCCTGCACCCGATCCAGGCCTACGCCAGGAAGCGCGGACTCGGTCACGAAGAAGCCGAGGACGTCGCGCAGGAGTCGCTGCTCGCGTTCGCGCAGGCCTATCGACGTGGTGACTACGACCGCGAGAAGGGCCGGCTCTCGCACTGGATCTTCGGCATCGCGTGGCGACGCGTCGATCACGCGCGGCGCAAGCCCGGGCGCGTGGCCGCCGACGGTCGCGAACGCCCCGCGGACTCCGCCGAATGGATGGCCTTCGCGTCGCCGAGCACCGTCAGCCCGGAATGGGAAGAGGTGTGGGAGCGGTCGATCCTCGAGGACTGCCTGCGCCAGGTGCGCCGCGAGTTCGAGTCCAAGACGTTCCGCGCCTTCGAGATGCTCGTGCTCGACCAGCGCTCGCTCGACGACGCCGAACGCGAGCTGGGCCAGACCCGCAACGCGCTGTCGATCGCCAAGCACCGCGTGTCGAAGCGCTTGCGCGAGCTGATCGAGGAATGCGACGAGGTGAGGCCGTGACACGCCGCGGAACACGTCGAGGAGCTCCGTGACCCCCGCCGATCGTTGCCCGGATCTCGAGGAGATCGAACGCCACGTCGCGGGTCAGCTCGACCCGGCGAACTCCGCGCGCGTCTCGTCGCACGTCACGACGTGCCACACGTGCGCGAGCCAGGCCGAGGAACTGCGCGCCGACCGCGCGTTGGCCGACCGGTTGCGCCGTTCGATCTCGACGCTGGGCGAGTCGGGCGTGCCCACGATCGACGGCTTCCGCATCGTGCGCGAGGTGGGGCGCGGCGGCATGGGCGTCGTGTACGAGGCCGAACAACTCTCGCCGCGCCGTCGCGTCGCGTTGAAGGTCGTGCGCGGCTCGCAGTACGTCGACGAATCGACGCTGCGCCTGTTCCAACGAGAGATCCGCGTGCTCGCACGGCTGGAACATCCGGGCATCGCGGCGCTCCACGACGCGGGCACGACGCGCGGCGAGCACTGGTTCGCGATGGAGTACGTCGACGGACGACCGCTGAACCGTCACGCGCGCGAGCTGGATCTGCGCGGCAAGCTGGAGTGCTTCGCGCAGTTGTGCGCGGCCATCGACCACGCCCACCAACGCGGCATCGTGCACCGCGACCTGAAGCCTTCGAACGTGCTCGTGACCGCCGAAGGTCGCGTCCAAGTGCTCGACTTCGGGCTCGCGAAGATCACCGACACGGACGTGTCCCTCGCCACCGAGCCCGGACACATCCGCGGCACGTTGGGGTACATGAGTCCCGAACAAGCGCGCGGCGATCCGACCGCGATCGGACTGCGCAGCGACGTGTACTCGTTGGGTGTCGTGCTGTTCGAGGTTCTGTGCGACGCGCTCCCGATCGACACGAGCGACGTGCTGATCCACGAGGCCGCGCGCCGCGTCGTCGAAGACCC
>Ga0075163_10003722_pt1 | contig 20485 bp, 12 predicted proteins | sample JI1023141ADNA_FD_71478 | JGI IMG/M metagenome (GOLD analysis project Ga0075163, IMG submission 71478) | Wastewater effluent complex algal communities from Wisconsin, to seasonally profile nutrient transformation and Carbon sequestration -... | ecosystem: Engineered > WWTP > Effluent > Algae... | reverse complement strand
ATGACTGCAACGACATCCGCTGGTACAGCCGCGGTCAATGGGAGGCTGGCGGTACCTGGTACGCGACTCCCTGGTGAAGCCGGCGTTCTGGCGAGCGACTGATATCGGAGATTGGTGATACCGTGTATAGGAAGAGCTAGGCCCACCTACGTGCACGTTTACGAGGGTCCGTCTCGGAAACCGCCAGAATCGCGACAAAATCGGTACGAATTTTCGGGACGACAAGGGGATCGCACCGTCGCGCATCGCGCGTTCGGCGTTGAGCTAAACTACACTCCCGGCCAAGCCCTGAAGCCGTGGGCCAGTTGGCCTTCATGCCAACATCTTCGTCTCGAACCACTACCGCGTGGTAAAGATCGCCGATGCGGGCGCGTCACGTGATCTATGCCGGGCCGCCGCTCGCGGGGCGGAGCACCTCGCTCGAGGTGCTGTTCCCGCAGTCGCAGCACGCACTGGGCATGCGGCGGTTCGCCGGTGGGGCGACCGAGTTCGAGTTCGCCGGCGATCAAGTCCGCGTCGCCACCGATGACCTGAGGCCGTCCATCCTTCTCAATACGATCAATCGGGCTCGAGCCGCTTCGGAAGCGACTGTAGATAAGAGACGCATTCTTTACAGGCAGCATGCATCCAGGCGGTGAATGGTATGTCTTTTTCCGGGGACTCCCACCCGCGAGACGCATTCAGGTGTAGTGAGCGGACTAGACCCCTCGGTGTCAGCAGGGCGATGTCATCCGACGAGATACTCTGGGCGAACGGTAGGCACTCTTTGTGGTCCAGATATTTGGAGTCAACGATTTTTTTCAGAAGAAGTGATTCCTCTTCGTCAAGAAACTCCCATGGGGGAATGTTCCCGCCGCCTAGTTCGCGGTAGTTCACAAACTCATCTGGAAGAGGAATGGAAAAAGCCTTCGCTGCGTCGTCACTGATCATGGTGGTCATGATTCTCCGCATGGGGTTTGCGGACGCTCGGTGGTGCCTTCGAGCGGGAGTCCATTCCCCTTTGTTCTGACGTGAAGGATGTCGCCCCAAGTAATCGGATTACCGAGGGAGATCTTGAGCTTTTTGGCCCTTTTCTGGAACCAAACGACTTCATCGGGGGTGAGGGGGACGGTGGACGTCGATTTGTGGATGGTGACGGGAATATCGCTCCAACCGAGCTCTTGCGCGATTGTCGGCCGGGTATTGTCGAATCCGACGTGGGTCCCGTCCGGGAGCTCGACCACGTCCACTGGAGGCTTACTGTGGTCCCACCCTGTTTCCATGCTTGGCCGAATTTTACCATATCGACCGCCGGTGCCAGCCTTTGTCTGAGAGAAACGCCATCCGTCCAAAGGAAGCGTAGCGACCAAGCCGAAGGGATCGAAGGATGCAAGTGGATCTCGAGTGTATGAGTACGTCTGTATGCCCGCGCTCGTGCCTGCGGGGTCTGCAGAGATGTATATTTGTTCTGTAGGGTCATAATAGCGAAATCGATTGTAGTATAGACCCGTCTCCGGGTCTTCCGACTGTCCGGGCAACCGGAACGGGCAGAGGCCCCTCTCACCCTGAACCTGCTGAACTTGACCGTACGTGTCAAGCTCCACGGACCAGATTTCGTTGCCTCGATCGCCCACGACGAGGGCGGGGGTGCCGAGGTGGTCGGGGACGATGCTGCTGCCGCGGTACTCTTTGGTCGAGAGGCGGGCGAGGGGGGTGAAGGTCTCGGGTTCGAATAGCCAAGTCAGGACTTCGGTCGGAGGGCCGAGGGCAGGATGTGCGGTGCGGCGGATCGGTTCCTCCGGGGAGGCGACGGGATGGGCATCCGGGGGCGGGAGGGGGGTCGGGTCGGGGCAGGCGGTATCCTGGTTCCACTCATGCAGGGGAACATTGCCGTCCCACAGCCAGCGGGTACGGAGGCCGCGAAATTCTTTGGAGATCCGCCGGCCGAGGGCGTCGTAGGCGAAGCGGACGGAGTTGCCATCGGGGCGGACGACCTCGGCGAGCATGCCGGAGGCGTTCCACCGGTAGTGCCAGGTCGCGCCGTCGGGCTCGGTCTTATTGATGAGGTTGCCCTCAGCGTCGTAGTCGTAGGTTGTGCCCTCGGACTCGAGCAGCTGGCCGGCGGGGCCGTAGCGGCGGTCGCTGCGGTCGGGGCGGCGGAACAGGTTGCCGACGGCGTCGGGGAGGCGGAGCTCGACGCGACCGTCGGCGTGGGTCGCGGAGACGAGGTAGCCGCGCTCGTCGTGGACGTACTCGATCGGGCCGCGGACGAGGTCGTCGACGCGGCGGAGGCGGAGGCCCGGGTCCCAGATGTAGCCCCGACGGTGCAGGAGGTGCGGGGCATGGCCGGGCAGGACGGCACCGTCGAGGCCGGGGCGGGGCGCGCGGGTGACGGTGTGTTCGACCGGGCGGCCGAGGGTGTCACGGCGCCAGGTCGAACGAACGCCGCCGGGCAGCTGGCGGTCGATCTCGAGGCCGGCGAGGTCGCGGGTGAAGTCGGCGGACCAGCCGTCGGTCTCGACGCGGGTCACGTCGCCCATCACGTCGCGAGCGATGACCTGGCGGGCGCCGAGCGAGGAGCGGAGCGACGCACGCAGGCCGTCCGGGCCGTAGGTCGTGGCGATCCAGTGGTCGCCTTGCCACTCGCGGGTGACGCGACCGAGGAGGTCGCGCTCGAGGCGGACAACGACCTCGGCGCCGTCGGGCTCGACGTGGACTGCCGCGATAGTCTCGCCGTCGGCGCGGTAGGTGAAGCGGTCACCGCTACGGTCGCTGTGGTCGATCGTGGTGATCCGCCCGGTGGCGTCGTGGGTGAAGCGGGTGCGCAGACCGCTGGCCCGCAGGACCTCCCGGACGCGGCCGGCGAGGTCGCGGGTGTAGAGCCGGCGGATGCCGTCGAAGCCGTACTCGGCGGCGACCTCCCCGGTCGGATCGAGGTCGAAGCGGTAGACCTCGGCGTGCTCGTTGGTGATCGCGCGCAGGCGGCCCTCGGTGTCGTAGCGAAAGCCGACCGTGGTGCCGGCCTCGCTGCGGGTGGCGAGGCGGTGCATGCCGGTGTAGGTCATCGCCAGGTCGCGTTGGCGGTCGCGGACGCGGACGAGGTTGCCGTCGCGGTCGTGCTCGAGGCTACGCTCGTCGCCGTCGGGCTCGTAGACCGCGACGAGCCGGTCGTGGAGGTCGTAGGTGCTCTGCTGGACGTTGCCCATGACGTCGATCGATTCCACGAGGCGGCCGCGCCGGTCGTGGCGCCACCGCTGGACCCCTCCGTTCGGGAGGTCGACGCGGACGAGGTTGCCGGCGGGGTCGTACGTCAGACGCAGCTCGGCGCCGGTCGGGTCGACGACGACGAGTGGGAAGCGGTCGCCGTGGCAGTAGCGGGTGGTCCGACCGAGCGAGTCGGTGCGGGCGACGAGCCGCCGCCGGTCGTCGTACTGCCAGCTCCAGCGGCCGCCGAGCCCATCGAGCGCGGCGACCGGGAGATCGCGGTCGTCGTGCTGGACCTCGACAGTCGCGCCGTCGGGGTCGACGACGCGGCAGCAGTTGCCGCGCGCGTCGTAGGTGCGGCGGGTGGCGTGGCCGAGCGGATCGACCTCGGCGGTGACGCGCAGGTATGCGTCGTACTCGTAGCGGGTGACGCCGCCGCGGGCGTCAGTAAGCTCGACCACGGCGCCGCGCTCGTCGGCGCGGTAGACGGTGGTCTCTCCGCAGGAGTTGGTGACGACGGTGGTCCGACGGGCCTCGTCGTAGACGAGGCGGTGGTCGTAGATGCCGCCGTCGCCCCAGGTGTGCACGCAGCGGGCCTCGGCGCCCCAGCCGTCGTATTCAAAGTAGAACGACAGGCCGCCGCGCAGGGTCTCGCGCGTCATCTTGTGGTTCGCGTAGGCGTGGCGCAGGGCGTGGTTGTCAGCGTCGAGGACGGCTACCAGATCGCCGTCGTCGTATTGGTATCGGGTGTGGGTGACGAGGCCCTCGTGCTCGGGGTGCGGGAGGAGGATCTGGACCAGCCGGCTGTGGCCGTCGTGGACGAGGTGGACGCGGCGACCGGCGCTGTCGTGGATCCACTCGAGGCGGGCGCGGTCGTCGTACTGGAGGCGGACTTCGTGGCCGGCGGGGTTGCCGATGCGGACGAGGCGAGCGAGCGCCGGGTCGCCGCCGCGGATCGGCGCGAAGTCGAGGTCGAGGCCGTCAGGGCCGGAGATCCGCCACTGGCGAGCGCCGAGGCCGCGAAGGGTGAGGCGGTTGAGCGGCTCGAACACGGAGATCTCGCGCTGCTCCCCGTCGTCGGTCGGATCGCGGCCTGGGTCGAGGGGGAACTCGATCTCGCGGCCGTCCCCCGCGCGGAGTACGAGCTGATCCGACTCGAGCCATACGGCCTGGTCGTAGGTGTGACTCCACCCGTGGCCGAGGACCGAGGCGCGGGCCGACCATGCGGAGTCGTAGTTGCGTTCGAATCGCAGGGGGATCGGGCCGGGCAGTTCGAAGTCGACGGCGTCGGTGAGCAGGCGCCCGGCGACGACGTCGACGGGGTGGCCGGTGACGAAGCAGGCGGCCTTGTGCAAGAGCGTGCGGAGCCGGCTCTTGTTCGGCATCTTGTTGTTGATCCAGTTGTGGATCTTGTCGGACAGCCCCTTGTTGCGGATCTTCTGCTTGAGCTTGCCGAGCAGCTTGAACAGGCCGCCGAGGACGGCCATCCACGGCGGCATCGGGAAGCCGCCGACCAGCACGTTCGGGTGGCCGAGCATCACTGCGCCGAAGCACGGGGGGGCGCCCGGGTCCTTGCCCATCAGCAGTGACGCGGCGAGGGCGGCCGCGTCGGCGATCGCCTGGGCCGCCTGGGTCGCGGCGCCGAGGCTCTGACCGGCGGCCATCGCCGCCATCGAGGCCGACTGGGCGGCGGACTCGGCGGCCTGGAGCGCGGCCGCCTGGGCCTCGACCTGGGCCTCGGCGGCGGCCTCGGCCTGCTTCTGGGCCACGGCCTGCGCGGCCTCCATCGCGGCGCCATCGCCGGCAGCGGCGGCGGCGTCGGCCGTTGCGGCGGCGGCGGACGAGGCGGCGCCGGCAGAGGCCGCGTTGGCGGAGGCCGCGACGCTGGCGGTGGTCTGCGCGGCCGAGTCGAGGGCGGCGTCGCTGGCGGCCTTCTTCGACTCGTCCGCGGCGCCAAGGGTCTGGGCCACGCCGGCGCCGCTCACGGCGAGGGACAAGGCGCCCATGGCGAGGGCGCCGATCGGCAGGCGCGTGCTGCCGACGGACGGCTGGCAGTGCTTCGTGATGTCGAACATCCGCGCGGCTCGGCCGCCGCCGAAGAACACCTTGCTCGAGCCGGTGAACACCTCGAAGGGCGGCGCGAGCGAGCCGCAGGTGATGGCGATCCCGAGGTCGCCCGCCCGCGCCGCGGGGACGCCGTTGACGTGGACAGACTGGCAGCCGCCGATCAGCAGCACGCCGAGGCTCGGCAGCGGCAGCGGCATCGCCGGCGGGTGGGTGTGCACGTGCGGGATGCCGAGGTGCGGGCACAGCATCGTCGCCGCGGGGAACGACGGCAGCAGCTTGGCGAGGCCGGCGGTCGCCATCGCCAGGCCTGTGTTGGCGAGGTCGCCGGGCAGGCTGAGCAGGCCCATCGTGCCGGTGACGAGGCGCGTCGCCGTCTGCACGACCGTCTCGCCGGGGGGCGGGGCCTCGAACGGGGCCATCGCTGTGTCGACGACGCTCTTCATCGCGTCGGCGGTGATCGCGTCGGTAATGGTCGCATCGATGACGCCGCGCATCGCGTCGCCGACGGCGCTGCTCTGGCGGGTGCCCGTGGGCCCGGCGGCGGCCTGCGCGGCGTGGCCGGCGCGTTGGAGTCCGGTGGTGACGCTGGTCATGGGTGCGTTGCTCCGTGGACCTGCAGGGCGGCGCGTTCGTCCTCGCAAGCCCGCGCGGCGGTGGCTCGGCCGGCGGCGGCATGAACATCTCGCAGCGCCGCGAGGACAGTTGCTAGGCGGGCGACGTAGCCTGTCTCCCGACAGATCTCGGTCGCGGTCGTCCACGTCGCGGCGGCGTCGGCCGGGCGGCGCTGGGCGAGCTGCAGTTCACCGACCTGCGCGAGTGCGTCGGCGCGGGCGAACGGGTTGACCGTCTTCTCGGCGGTCTGGGCCGCGAGCAGGTAGTAGGCCTCGGCGTCGGCGAGCTGCCGGCGGTTGCGACACAGGGCGCCGAGCGTGAGGGCGTGGTTGAGGACGACCGGCAGGGCGCCGGCGCGGGCCGCGACGAGCAGCGCCGCGTCGTACTCGGCGCGGGCGCGGTCTGGTTCGCCGGCGCGGGCCGTCGCGTCGGCGGAGCCGCCCATGGCGACGGACTGCAGCGCGGGGTCGCCGGACCGGGCGAAGTAGTTGGCGGTGGCGGTGAACTTGTGGCGGGCGGCGGCGGTGCGGCCGTGGCCGAGGTCGAGGAAGGCGAGCTGGAGGACCGCGAGCATGCGATCTCGCGGCGCGTGTTGCGGGTTCCTGGCGAGGTCGGCGACCGCGTCGACAAGGCTTCCGGGGTCGAGGGTGACGCGGTGGGCGAGGATGCGGGTCCCCCGGCTCTGGTGGGCGGCCGGTGCGAAGCGCGGGGCGGCGACGTCGTCGCGGAGCACGAGGCGGACGCGTGGCGCGAGCGGGTCGCGGAGGAGGGCCGCACCGAGCGCGCCGTAGCCGTCGTGGTCGTGGATCTCGACCGGGAGGAAGGCCCACACCAGGCGGTGGTCGCCGGCCGGGAGCCGGGCGAGCAGCCAGCCGAGCATCGCTTGCACGCGCGCGAGAGGCTCGCCGGTACGGACAGCGGCGGGCAGGCGCGGCCAACTCGTGGCGCCGGTGGCCTCGCAGCGCTCGTCGAGCCCGGCGAGCTGGGTTTCGAGGTGGCGGACGAGCGCATCGAGCCACGCGTGCACCGAGGCGCCGACCGGCTCGCAGAACACTTCGAACACGTCGGCTTCGTCGCGCTCGTCGAGGCCAGCCAGCTGCTTCGCGGCATACAGCACCTGCACGTCGTCGCACTCGAGCACGAGCACGCCGTCCTGGTCGCGCTCGACGAAGCCTTCGAGGAGATCGGAGAGGTCCTGGAGCGCCTGCTGCATGGTGCCTCAGTTGAGCTTGATGACGGCGCCGGAGATCTCGTGGACGCCGGCGGCGCTGCTCGAGATCTTCGGGGCGGAGATCGTGATGCCGCTCGGCTCGAGGACGATGCTGCACGCGCCGACGCTGAGCTCGAGCTTCTCGATCCCGTGGATCGAGACGGCCTTGCCCTGGACGTCGACCTGCATCGCGCTGAACAGTGACACCAGCTCGGGCGCTGAGACGTAGGTCTTGGTTGTCGCCGAGGCGAGTACGGTGTCGGTCTGGCCCTGGAGGGTCAAGGCCTGGGTCTGGGCAATGACCCTGGCGTTCTTGTTGGCCTGGATAGTCACGTCGGCGGCCAGCGACGTGAGGGCCACGTCGAGTTGGGCGGTGCCCTCGAGCTTTTGGGTCTCGGCAGTGAGGGCGACACCCTTGTTGGCGCGGACGGTCACGTCGGCGGTCTGGGAGGTCATGGCGATGCTGGTCTTCGCGGTCTCGGAGTGGCCGAGGGTGACGACCTCCAGCGAGCTCTCGCCTTCCTCGACGATGACCTTGCGGGCGAGCTTGACCGTGGTGGATTCGGTCTTCGTGACGTTGACGGTGCGGTCGCCGGTGATCGAGAACGACTGGTTGCCACCGACGCTGAAGCTCTGGTTTGCCTTGATGGTGCGGGTGTTGTCGTTCTCCGCCACCTCGACGAGGTCCTTTTGGGCGTGGAGGTAGACCTCCTCGGCGCCTTTGCGGTCCTCGAAGCGGAGCTCGTTGGACCCGCCGCCGCCGAGAGAGCTCTCGGACTTGATCGTGCTGCGCGTCTGATGATCGGGAAGCGGGTACGGCGGCATGTTGGTGCCCGTGTACACGCGGCCGACGACGACCGGGCGGTCGGGGTCCCCCTCGATGAAGTCGACCAAAACCTCGTGGCCGATGCGCGGCAGGAACATCGCGCCCCAGCCGTTGCCCGCCCACACCTGGCTCACGCGCACCCAGCAAGAGCTCGTCTCGTCGAACGACTCGGCGCGGTCCCAGTGGAATTTAACCTTCACGCGCCCGTGCTCGTCCGTGCATACGTCCTCCTCGGGCGGGCCGACGACCGTCGCAGTCTGCAGGCCGCGCATCACCGACTTCGGCGTCGCTAGCGGCGGCCGGTACGGAGCCTTGAGCTCATGGACGCCGAACTCATTCGAATAGCTCGAGTCGCCGGACGCGTCCTCGCCGAGTACCTGCGGCTGGCTGCCAGTGTGGGTGACGTGTAAGACGCGGTAATTCGTGTCGAACTCGTGACGTGGGTGGCCGACGAGAGAAAAGGTATGTCCGGCGGCAAGGCGCGGACAGTCGGAGGCGCCGGAGCCGATGCGGCGCGTCGATTGGAGGCCCTCGAGGCGGAGCTTCGCCAGCCCGCCGCCGGTGTGTGGTCCACCGAGTGCGGGGTCCTGGTATTCGCCGGGGTAACTGTAGACCTCGAGCTCCTTGTGTAGCTTGGCGGACTCCTTGACCTCCATCGGCTGGCCCGGCTCGTGGAGGTTGAAGTCGCGGAGGACGACCTGGCCCGGGCGCACGCGCTCGCTGAAGCGGAACTCCTGCACGTGCTCCTTGTCGCTCACCATCTCGCCGGCGGTCGGCTTGAACCACAGCGCCGGCTCGCTGGCGATTGGCGGGTGGGCGCCGGCGTGGTCGCCGAGCACGAGGACGTGTTTGTCGTCCTCGTGCTCGAAGAAGTAGAAGATGCCGTCCTCCTCCATCAGGCGGCACATGAACGCGAGGTCGGACTCGTGGTATTGCACGCAGTAGTTCCGCGGCGCGTAGCTGGCACTCAGATCCATCCGCAGCCAGTCCTTCGCCAGGCCGGCGGATGTCAGCACCTGCTCGAGGATCTGCGGGGTCGTGCGGTCCTGGAAGATGCGACATGACTGACGGTGCTGCAGCCGCCAGATCCACGGGACGAGCGTCGCCTCGTACAGGTGGAGGGTGGTCGTCTGCCCGATGTACTCGAGCTCCTCGATCACGCCGTGCACGGGGCGTGGACCGTGCGCGCCGGCGATCTGCAGCAGGGCCGGCCGATCGATGAGGGCTCCGAGCGCCAGCTCCGGACCCGCCAGCTCGACGCGAAACTCGAACAGGCCCGACAACCTCTCGTGCCCGTAGATCCGCACGACCTTCATCGCCTCGGCGCCGGAGGCCGTGAACGTGAACAGCGACGAGTCGCCGGTCAGGGCACCCAGCACGGCCTGGGGCACGCGTGACGCGACATCCTCGAGGGCGCCGTCCAGCGAGCCCAGGTTCATCAGCGGCGGGAGCTTCTTCGCCGCGCCGCCCAGCGCATCGGCCGTCCGCGGCGAGAGGCTCCTGGCGGCGTCTCCGAGGACACCGGGGGACGCCAGGGACGGGACATTCTTCACCGCGCCCGCCGGCACGCCGCCGAGCGGCACCTCGGGGATCGTCGGCGACGGCGCCGCTTTTAAGATCACACCGATCGGCACCTCGACACCCGCCGTGGGGCTCCCGATGCCACCAACCGGCGTTTCGGGGAGCTGCAGCGACGGGAGGTCCTTCGCCGTTCCGAGCTTCGCGTCGGGGTCTATCGGTAAAATGCTCATGCTGCTTCTTCCGCGGCGCCACCCCTGTGGACGAGCCGTCGCCACCATGCGAGCTGCGATCGCTATGCTCCAAGTACCGCGGTCGTTCGAGCGGGGCAAGTTCGATATATACGTAGTTTTCGCCGCCAATCCGCGTTACCCAACTGCGGCTGACGACAGCCGTTCGAGTTGAACTCTCGACGCAGCGTGGACGCGTCGCCACGAACCCAATCGAAGTTGCAGCGGGGCGTCGAAGGATCGCCATTGCGCGTTGCGATTCGTCCGCCCGCCGCGCGTGTTACGTTCGTGCGGACCATGCCGAACGACAAGCAGCGCGGTGGTTGGAAGATCCTAAAGATCGTCGAGACAGACACGCAGAAGGACGTGTTTCTCGAGGCGCGGATCGCTCTGATGAACGCGACGGACCCGCTCCAACCCCTCGACATGTGGCGCTTCGGCCGGGCGGTGGAGCGCTCCGTGAAGCTGTGCTTCGAGGTCTCGTTCGTCGACGTGGACTTGGTCCATCCGACTCAGCCTCGCAGCTACCTCGACAATTACAGCTATATGAACCGGGTGCCCGTCCGCGTGTTCAAGCGCTACAAGACCCATGTGACGGTCGTATGGCGTGTGATCACCAGCGAGGCCAGCCGAAGTAAGGAGCACGTGATCAAGATCGTCAACGCCAGCGAGCTGCCCGCCGCCGACGGCAAGGGCTCGGTCTACGGCAGAGGCACGATCAACGGCTCCGATGTGAAGATCAACGCGAACTATGTCTCGGGGATCCTGTCCGGTCACGACCGAAACACCATCCCTCATGAACTGGGCCACACGCTCGGGTTGCTCCACATCGACGTGAACACCCACCGGTACAAGTTCTTCGGTTACGAGAGCGATCAATACCTGACGCCGGATAGGCAGATCGCAGACTCTAACAACGTGATGTTCAATGGCCGTAGTCCATTCATGAAAGACAGCCTGTCGACCGACTTCTCTCCCACGCAGATCCGCCGCATCGTGAAGAACCTGCAGCAAGGTACGGTGAACCGCTGAGCCTGCGATGTCGAGCGCAGCATCGGGGGGCGGACCGAGGGGTGCCCAGAGGGAGGGCCAGCCTCAACTGCTGGACCTCGATCATCGGGCTGGCCTCGGCTCCGTCCGAGTTCTGTGGCTCGCGGCGGTCGGTTCACGGGTAGAGCACGGAGGGCCCGCGCACCCGACGTCCAGCACGAGGTCGAAGCCGGGGGCGTGGCCGGGGAATCCGGTAAGTTCGACGATGCCTGCCGGCTCGAGGGGATGAGGGGAGACCGCGTCGGCATCGCAGCGCCGACGCCACGCGACGGCGCGCCAGTGCAGCCAGGCGATATTTTCAGAGGCCTGCGAGTCGCACCGACGGGTCGAACTTCATGCGCACTGCGAGGAGCGAGGAGCCGACGAGTCCGCGGGTTCACGTGCCGTGGCAGTTGAGGCAAATGCCCAGTTCCACTTGGGTCAAGTCTCTGAGCTGACTACGAGGTATAACGATGTTTAGAGGACCAGATCTTGGTGATATCGTGTAGAGCGGGCGCTAAGCCTACCTAAATGGCCGTTTGCGAAGGGTTGCCTCGAAAATCGCCAAGATCGCGACAGAATCGGTACGAATTCTCGAGACTACAGGCAGATCGCGTCATCGCGCATTACCGGCTCCGCAGCGGACTGTAGCAGGCTCCAGACCAAGCTTTGGAGCCGTCGGCCAGTGGGCCTTCAATCCACCTTCGTCGTCTCGATCGGCCGTCTCACGATGCCCCGAGAGCGCCATGCTGTGTGACCGCGACGCCATCACACAGCATGGCGCTGCTCACCGACCGCGGAGGTAAGTTCATGGGGTCCGTAGCAGCCCAAGAACAGTCGTCGGAGTCCCCCACCAAGGCGAGGTCTGCGAGTTCTTGCAGCGCTCCAAGAGTTCGTCGAGTTGGGCCGCGAAATGAAAGATCGCATGAGCCAAAGGTGCGTGCGGGCTCCGCTGGACCTCGCGCAGCAGGGCTGCGATAACAGGATCGATCAGGATGCGCATTTGATCGTAGAGGTCCTCGAGACCGGGGGCCTCCTCGAAGCCAAGAGGATCAGCCTCATGGACGACTCTGTTACGCACGCTGTATGCGAGGTTGAGAACGCTAGATGCTTCGAATCGTCGCTCCTGGAGCGATTTCAGAAATTTCTTGCCATCGCCGAGGATCCCGTATGCCTCCTCGATCTGATTTGCCGTCAAGGGATCCACCAACCGAATGGCATCCGCGGTTTTCATTAGTTGATCGAACCCGCCAATAAAGGCAAGGACTGATTGGGACTCCGTTGGTTGAATCCCCTCGGCCCCGATTTCGGACCGAGGACAGGCTCTCCCTGGATTTCGTCGTTCGTACCGCTCACGCTCATCTGTACTACCGAACCAGAATTCGATTGCATCCAGTACGGCTGTGTTGCCTGGTGTGACACACCCGGCGACGTGCAGAGCAGCCAAAAGTCTTCGGTGCATCATCGCCAGCCATGCCGAAGTAGTATTGAGTGTAATGACATTGGCGATCAGTGGTATCGCTGCATCCTTGCTGCGCTCCGACTTGCCGTGAGACACAAGATGTTCGATCGCCACCCAAGCGTGGTACACGCGCTCCGATGGCCTTAGATGTTCCGCGTTCGCAGTGGCCATCCAGTGTAGCGCCATGGCGAGGCGTGTGCGAGCGTCGAGGACGTCAGCCCTGCCTAGACACGCCAGGGTAGGTAGGCGAGCGAGGACGTTACGAACGTCGGCCTGCTCGAGAGATTCCTGGATACCCAGGTTCTGAGACGAAGGCTCGAACCACTCGTCATCACCCTCTTCCTCGGGTACTCGCACGCCGTCCTCGATCACGCGAACTGAACCGATCGTTGTGAGCGCAACACGGTGGCGAATATCCTGTGATGGCTCTGCCAGTGCGGTCAGGAAGAGCAACCTTGACAGAGCTTCGTAGGCGAACTCGTAACCCCACGCGCGTGCTTGCGCAGGCGTGCCCGCGCGCAGCGTAACGCATGCTGTCGCGGTAGTCTGTCCTTCCCCCTCGCGGATGAGACCGAGTTCGACCGTCGCCCTCAGCCCATCGCGATGAACGTCTTGTGGGTGTGTCGCTTCAAATACACGCTGGTCTAAGGGTAAGGCTTCGAGCAGCCTCACGACCGCGAGCGGCGGCGTAAATTCAATCTCACATGTGAAACTGCGAGGCGGGGGGCGCGTTACTAGGTCCGCAACGAAGTCGAGTACAGCTCTTCTGATATCCTCCGCCTTAGCGACCTGCCCGAGTTTGTGGCGAAGTTCGGTGCGGGAAGACCATCCTTGGTGAACGGCATCTTCAATTAAGATCCATGTCGCGCCCTCTACGTCTGCCCAATCCCTCGCCTTAGTTGTCGTTACGGCGACGTCACTCAGATAGTTAGATACCTGAGCGTGCGCCCACTGCCGGATGGCTACAACTTCATTCGCTCCTCGTAAAATAGCCCCAAGAACTTCAGGACCGTTCTTCTGATCGCGGGTGATGGTCCATAGCTCTACTGCGCGGCGCAGGGACGGGCATGGCGCGACGTTAACTCTGTTCATCCACGAACTGGCCTGAGCCGTCGAAAAAGACCAGGGCAGAGGAGAAGTCTTGGGGTCAAAATATGACGACCCCTGATGACGCTTGCGTAACACGCGGTCATCTGAGAGGTCCAAGAGTTCTTTCAACGTGCGCATCCACGACCACGGCCCTCCCGTCCGGGTAACAGCCAGAAGGCCAAGTTCGCGTCGTACTAGAATTGTACGCGTGTACTGCAGCCACAAATGGAGTCGGGGATGCAATCGATTTCCGCCCGGTGGCGGTGGCTCGTCCGGTGGCGGTGGCTCGTCCGGTGGCGGTGGCTCGTCCGGTGGCGGTGGCTCGTCCGGTGGCGGTGGCTCGTCCAGCGGCGGTTGATCACTGCCTCCCCAAAACTGGTCATTTTCGAGATGCTCTGTGGCCGTCCACGTCACATTCGGATTTTTTGTAGAGGTACCTGCCTTTAGACCAATTCGGCCGTCGGTCGTACGTGCAGCCTCCGCAAACCAGGCTTCAATCTCACGCCGCTCGACTACTGTAGCTTGCGCCTGTTCGAATAGTCGAGCTTGAGTCAGCGTGGCGACTACATCCAGTGAAGTTTCCGAGGCCGCTCCCTGCAGCGTGGGCGGAAGGCTGCAAAGGGTCCTTCTAATCTCCCGGCCGAGTTCTACGTTAGGTGAAGGCTCTATGCCTTCGCTGATGGCGAAGAGTCGCGCGGCTCCATTATCTAGTGCCTCATCGGCGGTCCAGTTCGGAGGGAGATGTCTACGTAACCGCATGCCACTGGCGGTGATTTCGTAGCACTGTCCCTCCGACTTCTGAACGAACTGTAGTTCGCGAAGTGGTTCAAGATATGGGTAAAGTATATAGGCAGATGTTCGCGCATCGACAATGCGCTTCGCCTGACGATCGAGGTTCGCCTTGTCGTCATCGATTCGCGAACTGTCGGCTAGACTCTGTAGCGCCGCACCGAGATGCTCATTGCTGAACTGGCCACGCTCACCCTCCGGCCACTGACGGAAGACCTCGAAGACAACGTCCCCATAGATCTCAAGAAGAAGGCGGAAACCTATCCATCTTTCCGGGCCACTCCATAGGAATGGAGAAACTCCAAGATGGGGTGCAATTGCTGCAAGCACTTGACCCCAGTCCGTAAGGGCCTGGGCCGAACTGTCGTAAATGCCGTATGTGACCGCCATTGCGACGATGTCTCGAGTCGCTCTGTTGGACAAGCGGCCCTGTGGACTCTGCAAGCCTGCTTCGGACAACCAGGCATCTTGCGTAGATGCCGCGCTAGCGCTGAGCCACGTCTCAAGTGCATCACGAGGTAGCCGTCGAGCACCCACGAATGAGGCGACGACCCGCAACCAGCCTAGGCGCAACTGAAATTTGTTTGGGGAACGCAGGTACCTCATCGGATCAAGCCGTCAAGTTGAACCAACTCGTTAGCGCTCGTTCACTAATGGGGTGAGGAGTCGCGGTCTCAAACGCGCGCTGGCCGATATAATCCAGGATCTGCACGATTTTACGTTGGGTGACGGTTGCGGAGCGTGGTTCTGCGGTTATCGCAGCGTGCATTTGCAGCGCTCGCTGACCTAGCAGATGTGCAGCTGATTTGTTGAGAAGCGGCAGGAGCGGCGTCCCAGATAAGTGCTGCCAGAGCTTCTCGTAGAAGGAGCGAATGCGTTCGGGGCTCTCGAGCGGGCGTAAGCCAATTTTGTGAGGACTGACACGGCTGGCGACGTCGCTACGGAGGAACGGATGTACCCCTTGGCGTACGTCTGGTGTATTCAGGCCAACAATGATGCCCAGAGTCTGGTTGCCAGCGTCGAACAGGTTCCGTAGACCGGCACCGATGTGAGCTTGGGCGTCGGGGTCCACGACACGGCTGAAAACCTCACCTTCATCAATTAACAATAAAAGACGCGATTTTTGTGCGGCTACTATCGCTTCGCTACAAAATTTCCATATAGCGACGAGAGCGCTTGGGTCCGCGTATTCGAATAATCGACCGGCGAATCCGAGGTTGCGCGCCTGGGTTGGGGTTGGCCCGGTTCCAAGTATCCAAGCGCGGAAGAAACTGTACCTCTCGTCGCTGGGATGGGCCAGATGGCGGAAAACTGTCTTTACATCAGGTAAGAGTTCGACGCGCTCAAGGAGCGTATCGAGGCGCCGGCCAGCGAGTGTTACTAGAACTGGTTTGATCAGCGCTTCCAAGCGAGACATGACGACGACATACAGATCGCGGAAGTTGGATCGCCTTCCAAAGCCACCAAGCTCGACGTAAAGCGGTTGAAGGCTGTGTTCTGGCGATAGTCGCCTTTCGACATGCCGCAAAATATGCGTCTTACCCGTGCCGATATCTCCCTGGATTACGAGCTTGGGGGCTACCTGCCGCAAGCGCTGTTGAAGTTCGGACTCGAGGTTGTCGAGGTCGACGAAGAGCTCAGCATCACGCTGAGGAACCAGCTCGAATGACGTTCGATTCGGGTCACGGAGTCCGAAGTACGTGGCGAACGGAGTCGGCATCGCTGAGCGCGTCAAGCCTTGTAACACGAGGCACCGTCCGGGCGGTAGAAACTGAACGTACGCGCGAGGTGAACCTGTGTACAGCCAGATGGCTAGGTAGGTGTGGTGCGGTCCTCGTGCCAGCGGCCTGCGGTCAAGCCGCAACGGGGCTCCCTACTTGGAGCGCGAGTTGTCGACGATCCCGGCCATGTGGCTACCGCTCAAGCCGCCGCCGCGAGTCGGGCCACCTGGGCTGCCGGTCATCGGCGTGGCGGCACCGGGCGAGGAGGTTTTCCCGAGATTTTCTGGAGGTTGGTGCGCTACAGTCCACGAATGTAGGCTAAGCGATGAGCCCGGAGCGGGGGCCGGATGTGAGACGACGGTTGCGTGTCGTGTACTGGCATCTCGAAAGACACTGCTGGACGTCGGCGACGAGGTGGTCTTGTAGTCGGCGAGGAGGCGATCGACGCCTCGCGTCTCGCTGTGCCCGTCCCCGGCGGAGTAGGCCTGGGTCGGTCCCAGCCGTAGTCGGCGAGGCGACGATTAGGAGAATCCACGCGGTCAACCTCGGCTGGTACCTGCGGGCGGCTCTCGCGGGAAGGAGTAAGGGTGTGAATGCCGGCGTCGGACAACGCGACCCAACACCGAGCTACAGAACCTCAACGATGAGGTTGTCGGCATCCGAGCTTGGCCTCCGACTCGAACAACAGCACGCGGCCGTCGGGCAGGGCGATCGTCCAGATGCGCAGCGCGCCGTTTTCGTAGCCGACCCGAAGTCGAGCGTGGTCGCAGCACTCCAAAAGCCAGCGCATGTATGGCGGCAGATGCTCCGTGAGCTGATCGCGGACGTAGTGCTCGGCGCTGAGGTACGTGCCGCGGTAGTCCTGCTCGGCGGCGTCAAGGACATCGGCGGCCGTCGTCTTCAATGCCAGCGCGACCAACTCGCGGAACTCCGGCGGCGTTCCGCGGGGGCGGGGCGGGGCGTCCGTCTGGAGGATCTCGATCTCGGGGTCGGTGTCGCTCATGACCGGCCCCCTTGGCGGGAAAAGGGCAAGCGGACCCGGAGTCGACACGCCTTGTCCACGAGCTGACGCGCGGAGAGCCCGAGCATGGTCGCGGCCGCGGTCAGGGTCTCGACATGCTGGGCGACATGGCGGACCAGAGCCGCCTCGGCGGCCCGGAGGTTGAGGTTCTTGCCGGTGAGGTGGGGACGACCGTCCTCGCCGGTCTGCACGATGGTTGAGCTTGAGTTGGCCATGGTCTTCATGGTTCACATGGGTATCATAGTTCACATGGTGCACAAGGCTCTTTTTCCGCCCCTGGGGTTAGACTCCGCGCCGCGTGGCGCCCGGCGCGAAAGAGGTCCCCTGGGTGACGACCGACCAGGTCGCCGCCGCCGCCGACGTGGGTGCGAAGACCGTCCTCCGCTGGTCGAAGACCGGGCTCCTTCCGCCCTACCAGGTCATCCGCGGCGGCGCGCGGGCACGGTCGGCGCGCTGGCCCGCTCATGCGCCCGAGCAGGCGCGCTGGGTCCGGGCGCGCATCGAAGCCGGGCTGACGTTCGCCGACATCCTCGCGGCGCTGGCACGCGGCGAGTTCAAGTCGAGCTGATCGCGGTCGTCATCACGCGGCCTCGAGCTCGCGTCGCAATCGGCGACGATTGTGGTCCGATTCGAAGCGGACTCGTCGCTCGTTCCTCGCCGATCCGTCCGCGATTCGACGACGACTGTGCTTGCCCCGATCGCGGCGTGATCGGACGATGAGTTGGTGGGGGGTGGACATGGCGGATGTCGAGGAGGACGAGACCATCGCGTGGATCACGGCGGCGTGCCGCGCAGCCACCGTCGCGCTCCCCCGTGGAGAGCGCGGCGTGGACGCGGCGATCCTGTGGCTGCAGGTGTTCCCGGCGGCCTGTCGGTTGGGCCTCGGCGACGTCACCGAATCGGCGCCCGGGCTGTTTCGGCTGTTCGTCGGGGCGGGGCTCATCCCGAGTTGCCCGAGCGACAGCGCGATGACCGGAGCGATCCGCCTGATCGCCTCGGTGTCGCCGGTGGTGACCAAGCGGAGCGCGCGCACCTGGACGGGGTGGATGGGGAGCGCGTGCGACCCGAGCTCGCCGACCGGCGCGGCGCTCCGAAGCGGGGTCACGCCCGCCATGCTCCGGACGCCGACGACCGCGCCGACCGTATCGCGGCGGCCGGGGTCGATTCGAAGCGAGCGCGACCAGCTCGCTGCAGACCTCGTCGCGCTCCGCGAGGAGCTTGAGCGGACACGGACCTCGGCCGTCGCGCAGCTCGACCAGCTCACGGTGGAGCGCGACCGTTCGGCAGCGGCCAGCGAGGAGGCGGAGCATGCGCGGCGCGCAGCCACCGAACGCGCCGACGCGCTCTCCGCCGAGGGCGACCGACTCACTGCAGCATTGCACTCCGCCGCCGAGAAGCAGCGAGCCAGTGAGCAGGCATTCCAGCGGACGAACCGAGCCCAGACCGAGGCTCAGGGCGTAATCCAAAAACAGCGGCGCGAGCTCGACGACCACCAGCGTCGATGGGCGGATGCCGCCGAGGTCGCCCGAAAGGCGGCCGAGCAGATCAAGTCTCTCACGGCAATGAACGAGCTCCAGCGAACGGAGCTCGAACGCCAGGCGGTGCGGATCAAGAACCTGGACGAGAAGCTCGCGGCCAAAGAGACCGAACTCGACGGGCAATCAAAAAGGCGTCGAGATATCGAAGCAGAGCTCGCCGTGGCCAACGGCGAACTTAAACGACAGACTCCATTGCTTCAAGCAGCAAACGCCTCCCTCGCCCAAACCCGCATCGAGCGCGACGGACTCCGAGGCCATCTCAACCAAGAGTCGAGCGCACTTGCGGAAACGCGCAAACTATTGCAGCGCGCCGAGAGCCGGGTCCTCGGTCTCATTCAAGAGAGGGACCGTTTTCGAGCGGATGCAGAATTCGCCAAGGGCGCCCGCCAAGCCCTCATCGATATCTGCAGGCGTTTCGACATCAGTCCATTGGATCATATCGACACTTCGGAGAAGCTCGATGCAATCTTCACTGCGATTGACCGCCAAGAAACGAATCATCAAGAGTTTGTCCACGGGACCGAGCAGCATCTCTCACGCCTTTATCAAAAGTTCCTCAAGGCGGTCGCCGTGGCCCATGGCTACCGAAAGAAATACCCCGATTTCGATATGGATTCGTTCGTGGATAGAGCCATCCCGGATCTCCACGAACGTTCCGCAGAGCGCACCAGGAAAGCCATGGCAAAGCTGGCGGGCCTCATGGATGTGGAAGTAGACGAGTAGCTCGCTGACCATGCGGCAATCAGTGGTTTGCCAGGCCGAGCAGCCGGTGATCACACGGATCGATCGAGAGCTCGTGGACGGTTCCGGCGAGCCACGGTCGGGCCGACTTCGACTGCCGAGACCTCGATCGCGGGTTTGTGGCACACAGGCCCCCGCGGCAGGTGCTGCGGCTCGCGGCCAACCTCGACGTCTGGCAAGTCCAGGGCGGCCGTGAGCTGCGACCACGTCCCGTCGCCGCACCAGCGCTCGTACCACCGCCAGCAGGTGGTGGCGGGGCCGAGGTCCTTGGGCAGCTCGCGCCACTTGGCGCCGTTGTGCAGGACCCAGCGGACTGCGTCCACCATACGCCGCAAGTCCGTGCGCTTGCCGCCGCAGGTGCCGCGGGTTGCCTCGACCGTCCGGGCGATCCGCTTCCACTGCCGGTCGGTGAGGCGCTCGAACGGCGGCGGTGTGAGGGCGGCGACTGGGCGCGAAGCCGCGACGATCCGGTCTGTCGCGGCCTCGAGGCCCTGACGGACGACGTGGTTCGCCAGGTGGGCGTAGCGCTTCGTCGTCCGGTCGTCCTTGTGCCCGAGCATCTCGCCGACCACGGCCAGCGGTAGCCCGCACATGAGTGCGTCGCTGACGAAGGAGTGCCGCAGATCGTGGAGGCGGACGTCGGGGATCCCGGCGGCGACGCGGATGTTCTCCCAGGTGCGGTTGATGCTTTTGATCCGCGTCCCCCTCGGCCCGCGCAGCACGTAGCCGGTGCGCGGGTTGCCCGTCTGTTCGTGGATGTACTTGAGCAGGCCGAGCACGTGCTTCGATACTGGAATCTTGAGCTGGCCTCCCTTCGTGTCGGGCAGATCCATGATCCCGTGCTGCCAGTCGATCATCTCCCACTTGAGAAAGATGATCTCGTTGCGGCGGCGGCCTGTCAGCGCGAGCAGGTCGAGCGCCCACACGCTGGCGATGTGCAGATGGCCCTTGCGACCCTTGGAGGTCTTGAGGCCCTTGTCGATCACCATCTGGATCTGCTGTCGTTCCTCGGGCGTCAGGAAGCGTTCACGCTTCTTCGTCGGGAAGTGCTCGATGCCGTGGGCGGGATTGTGGCCGTCGTCGATGTCGAGATCCTTGAGGATCCAGGTGAACAGGCTGCTCGCGGTCATCAGCAGGTTGTTCGCCTTGCCTGGCGTGTCCTTCAGGCTGCCGTGCAGCGCGCTGATCTCGGATCGCCGGATGCTCCGCCAGTCGCGGTCGCCGAACTGCGGGACGAGGATCTTCTTGATGTGTCGGCGATATCTCTCCGCCGTGCCCGACGCGAGACGCACGTCGGCCTTCAGGCGGAGGAAGCGTTCGGCGAGCTCACGTAGCGTGACGAAGTGGGATCGCGCTGGTTCCGGCTGTTCCACAGGAGCACGCTTGCCCGCGGTCGGCCGGACGGACGCCTCGTCGGCGCTCGCACCCGCGGCGACGCCGGCGAGCATC
>Ga0075163_10003721_pt1 | contig 20489 bp, 3 predicted proteins | sample JI1023141ADNA_FD_71478 | JGI IMG/M metagenome (GOLD analysis project Ga0075163, IMG submission 71478) | Wastewater effluent complex algal communities from Wisconsin, to seasonally profile nutrient transformation and Carbon sequestration -... | ecosystem: Engineered > WWTP > Effluent > Algae... | reverse complement strand
ATCACTCAATGTGATGAAGCAATAAAAGCAGAAGCTAACTTTTCTGTAATTGAGCAATTGTTGGCTAGCAAAGAACAATCAAGATTGGGTGAAATAGATGTTGTACAACCAGTGTTGTTTGCAATGGCAGTAGCATTAACAGCAATGTGGCAAGAATATGGAGTCAAGCCTGATGTGGTAGTAGGGCATAGTCAGGGAGAAGTAGTTGCTGCATACATAGCCGGAGCACTAAGCCTCAAGGATGCAGTAAAAGTAGTATGCAGTCGTAGCAGAATAGTAAAACAGATAAGTGGTCAAGGCTTGATGGCTATGGCGGAGATGAGTATAGAGCAACTCAAAACTATAATAAGTGATACTGATTATGATGGCAAAATATCAATAGCAGTAAGTAATAGCCCTATGCAAACTGTAGTATCAGGACAAACACAAGCCATTGAGCAATTACTATCAAAGCTAGACAAAGAGCACATATTCTGTCGTAAGATCCAAGTAGATTACGCTTCTCATTCACCACAAATAGAACAACTAGCAACAGAATTAATAGCAGAGATGGCACAGATAGAGCCGCAAACTAGCAAGTTAAGATTTATTTCAACTGTTACAACAGAGCAGTTAAATGGCAGTGAATTGAGTGCTAATTACTGGTACAGAAATTTGAGAGAACCAGTCTACTTTGGCAAAGTAATGGAACAATTATGGGGTGAAGGTGCTTATTTAATGATTGAAGTGAGCGCACATCCATTACTTACATTATCTATGGAAGAAGTGCAACAGATAGCTAATGGCAAAGGTGGAGTTTTAAGCACATTAAAGCGAGAGCAGCCACAACTAGAAACATTTCACTCATCGCTAGGTGCAGCACATTGTTATGGAATAGAAATATCTTGGGATAAGTTATTGCCAGGCAAATATGTAGGTATTCCAACATATCCATTCCAACGCCAGCGTTATTGGTTAGATACTGCTAAGACTGTGTCTAATAAACAGCAAGAGCAGCAACTTCTTTACAACATAGATTGGCAAGAGGTTGAACTTCCTAAAAAGAGCATTGAGCAAGAGAAGTGCTGGTTGTTATTAGATAACAATCAAACTTTAACGCAACCTATTATTGATAGACTCAAAAGCTTAGGTCAACAAGTTGTAGTTGTGCGCCAAGCTGATCAATTTGATTGTACTGATGTTGATAATCTTCAAATTAATATAGAGTCCAGCAATGATTTTATGAGGCTTTTCCAAATGCTCGGAGAAGTAGGGACAAACCTCGACGAACTGGTTCTGTTACTGCCATTGCTATTAGATGAAAATTCAAACAGCACCTCAACTGCAAATATTTCACCTTTGCTAAATTTAATAAAATGCCTGGCCGCGATTAATAAAACTCCTCAAATATCTGTGATAACCAGAGCAGGACAGGCAGTTACTAATTTAGATAGCGTTTCTCCTTGGCAATCAATGTTATGGGGATTGTCACGCACTATTGCCTGGGAATATCCTGCATTAAAATATCGTGTAATCGATTTGCCAAGAGATGAGAATAATCAGATTGAAGATATTGATTTATTACTTGAAATGAGTGTTTGGCAAGATGGTGAGGCTGAATTAGCAATACGCAACAATAGAGCTTATCGGCCACGCTTAATGCCATTAAGCTTAAATAGTTTTGAACCAGGGCTGACAATTAATGGGCAATCAAGCTATTTTATCAGTGGAGGTACAGGTGCATTAGGATTAGCAGTAGCTAAAGATCTAGTGAAAAGAGGCGCTCGTTATCTTGTGCTAACAAGCAGGAGTGGCCTTAATAGTGATGAAGCCAAAAAGGTAGTTACAAAACTGCAAGAACAAGGTGCAATCATTTGGACACCACAAGTAGATGTCTCTAATTACCAACAATTGGAGCAATTATTTGCAGACATCAACCAAGAATTGCCAGCATTACGTGGGATATTTCATCTGGCTGGTGTTGTACAACAAACTGCCTTGGTTGATATTGATGAGGAAAAATGGCTCAGCCAGACAGCAGCAAAGACCATAGGAAGCTTAAACCTGCATAACCTCACTTTAGAGTTAGAGTTAGACTTTTTTGTGCTATTTTCCTCAGCTTCAGCACTCTTAGGCTTAAGGAATTGTGGAATATATGCAGCTGCCAACAGCTTTTTAGATGGGCTGGCAGCGATGCGTCGAGCAACAGGCTTGCCAGCATTAAGTATTGAGTGGGGAGCATGGCGGGAAGCCGGAATGGCTCAAAACGCGGGGATCGATCAGACTATTGCTGCCAAGCTCGGAATAGGCTCATTCTCGATTGCAGCAGGCTTAAATGTATTGCATCAAGCTGGGATATTGGAATACTCAACCTTAGCAGTCTTACCTTATAAATGGCAGCTTTATCAAGAGTTATTAACCAACAATCAACGCAACCTTATTGCTAACTTATTAGTAAATGAAGTTAGTGGAATAACAGTTCAGAATGAGACTACTACTGCGCTCACACAAGTAAATGCTGCCTGGCAACAAATGGCTGAAGAACAGAAAGTGAAAGAATTGGAAACCATAGTCCAAAGAGAAGTAGCTTCAGTGCTGGGGATGGCTAGTAGCAGTTTAGATAACCAACGAGGGTTTAATGAGCAAGGCATGGACTCATTAATGGCCACTCAACTAAGGTTGCGATTGCAGCGGTTATTGGGAATTACATTATCAAGCACAATAGCTTTTGACTATCCAACCGTCAACCAGTTAACAGAGTATTTAGTCAATATGTTAGTTAAGCAAGGCAAATCCCAAGCTGAAACTCGCATTGCCACAGTTGAAGCCAAAGACGAGCCAATAGCCATCATAGGAGCAGGTTGCCGATTGCCGGGCGGGGTAAGAGACCTAAATAGTTTTTGGGAATTACTTGATGGTGGAATTGATGCGGTCACAGAGATCCCTGTAGAAAGATGGCCATTAACAGGATTTTATAGTTCAGACCCAAATAAAACTGGAATGAGTTATTCAAAATGGGGAGGTTTTCTTGATGAAGTAGATAAATTTGACGCTGGTTTCTTTCATATTTCACCGCGAGAAGCCAAAGAGTTAGATCCACAACAGAGATTATTAATGGAAGTAAGTTGGCAAGCACTAGAAAATGCCAATATTACGCCAGATACTTTAAGAAGAAGCCAAACAGGGGTTTTTATTGGGCTAACGCCAAGCAGCTACGGGTCAATGACTGAAAGTCAATCAAGCTATACATTAACGGGAAATCAGCCAGCATTTTTAGCAGGAAGAATAGCTTATGTGTTAGGTTTCAATGGACCAGCATTAGTAGTAGATACAGCCTGTTCATCATCCTTAGTATCACTACATCTAGCCTGTCAGTCATTAAGAAATGGGGAATGTGATGCTGCATTGGCGGGTGGTGTAAATCTGATATTATCGGATAGCTCCTACCGAGTACTGTCAAATATCAAGGCACTATCACCAACAGGAAAATGCCATACCTTTTCCAGTAAAGCCGATGGATATACTAGAGGAGAAGGTTGCGGCGTAGTAGTGCTGAAACGCTTGTCGGATGCGCAGCGAGATGGTGACAGGATTCTTGCAGTAGTGCGCTCAACGGCAGTCAATCATGACGGAGCAAGCAGTGGCTTAACTGTGCCCAATGGCCCAGCACAACAAGCTGTGATCAGAGCAGCATTAGCAAAAGCAGCAATAATGCCATCAGAGCTAGATTATTTAGAGTGTCATGGAACTGGCACAGAGTTAGGAGATCCAATAGAAGTACAAGCTGCTGCTACTGTCTATGGAGAAGGGCGCACAGCAGAAAGTCCATTGTTGATAGGAACGGTTAAAACCAACCTTGGACATTTAGAAGCAGCATCAGGCATAGCGGGAGTATTAAAAGTAGTATTAGCACTTCAACACCAGAAATTGCCTCAACATCTGCATTTTAGTGAGCCTAATCCATTAATAGAATGGGAGCAATTACCAGTTAGGGTAACAAGTGAAGCTCAGGAATGGGAAAGAGGAAATAAGCCTAGAATAGCAGCAGTAAGCGCGTTTGGGCTAAGTGGCACCAATGCTCACGTGATTTTGGAAGAAGCTCCTGAACAACACTTCACAAATGAAAATTCAGCAGAACCAGCAATGACAGTTAAACTATTGTTGCTATCAGCTCAAAGTAAAGAAGCATTAAGAAATCAAGTTATCAAATATGCCGAGCATATTGCAAAACATCCAGAGCAATCGTTAGTAGATATTTGCCATAGCGCCGCCAATAATCGGACACATTTCAATCATCGTTTATCTATAGAGGTAGAGAGTAGCCCACAGTTAATTGGGCAATTGAGAGAGTTCGGGGTCAATGGATATGCCGTTGCTAGTCAGAGCGGTATTGCAAAAACAGCACCAGCTAAAGTAGCGTTCCTATTTACCGGGCAGGGTTCTCAATATGTCGGCATGGCAAAGGAACTCTATGAAAGTCAACCATTGTTTAAAGCAAACTTGGATAAATGTGCAGAGATAGTAGAGCCATTAATTGGTAAATCAATATTAAGTTTGATTTTTGCAGAAGAAGGAAGCAAAGAATCAGAGTTACTAAATCAAACAGAGTACACCCAACCAGTATTGTTTGCCATTGAGTATGCACTTTATCAGTTATGGATAGAGTTAGGCATAAAACCAGCAGCACTATTAGGACATAGTATAGGCGAATTAGTAGCAGCAACCTGCGCTGAAGTATTTAGCCTGGTAGATGGATTAACCCTTGCAGTAATGCGTGGGAAATTGATGGGATCACAACCAACAGGTTCAATGCTCTCACTTGAAGTTGATGAAATCACAGCATTAACACTGATTCAGTCCTATAGCGATAGCCTTGCCATTGCAGGTATTAATGGGCCAAAACAGACTGTTATTTCTGGTCATAGCAATGCAATAGATGAGCTTATTGAGAAGTTAGAAAAACAGCAGGTCAAATATAAAAAGCTGGTTGTATCACATGCATTTCACTCACAAATGATGGATTCAATCCTTGATGAGTTTGAAGAATTTGTAACAAAACTGCAACTACACCAAGCCACCATTCCAATAGCTTCCAATCTCAGTGGCAAGCTAGAGAGAGAATGTTTTAGCGAACCAAAATATTGGGCAAATCAGATAAGAGAGACGGTAAGATTTTCTCCTGCTGTAGAAGCATTGATAGAAATAGGTATTACTACATTTATAGAAGTAGGTCCACAACCAATACTATGTGGATTAGTTACGCAAACCTTGGAAAATAGTGTTAATCAACAGGCAATAACTACCATTGCATCACTAAAACGGCGACAATCAGATAGTAAAACCATTGCTGAAGCCATTGGTGCAGCTTGGATTAATGGTATTGAGTTGAATTGGCAAAAAGTCTTACCTGGCAAAGCGGTTGCTCTACCAACCTATCCATTTGAGCACGAGCGATATTGGCTGGAAGCAAAGCCAATAAACACTATTAATCAAATCAGCGGAAATTATCGATTAAGTGGCGAGCGGATCAAACTACCGGATGGCCGATTAGTTCATCGAGTGCAAATAGGGCCAGCAGTACAGAAATATCTTGGCGACCATATTGTGTATAACACAATTGTAGTACCAGGGGCATTCTATGTAGCAGTGTTGTTATCAGTAGGTGAAGCCTGCTGGCCAGGCAGCGGAGTTGAATTAACAGACGTACAATTTATTCGTGCGTTAACCTTTGCTAATAACCAGTCCCAAACTACGATATTGGTTCAACTTGATCCCCTCGAATCAGGCTATCAAGTAACCTTAGCCAGTGAGATTGATGAAAATTGGACTGTGCATGTAACAGCACAGCTTAAACAGTTACCAGCAGATGGAATTGCCAAACCAGCCGCTATTAAAATGCCTGTGCTTAATTCAGCAGCAGAGATTACTAATCAATTGGATGAACTATTAAACCATTTCCAGATAAAATGGGGAGAGCAATGGTGGTGGTTAAAGAATGGCCAAAGAGTATCAGAGCAGACTGCCTATGGAGAATTTCTGGCCCCGCAAGCAGTTCCTGATGATGATGCGCCAATACCAGGCGGACTGATGGATAATAGCTTTGCACTGGAAGTATTTGCTTCAGAGCAACAAGAATTAGATTTAGATCAGACTCCCCGACTGCCATTTGGAGTTAAACGCTTACAATGGTATGGAGAACATACCACACCAGTAAGTGCATTATTGAAATTAAACTCGCAGAGTAAAGAATCGAGCGATAGTGATATAAGCTATTTTGATAAAAATGGCCAACCATTAGCTTTAATTGAAGGATTTACAACCCGCAAAGCACCTGCTGAAAAATTCCTCACTAAACCGATAAACAATAATCTCTATAAAATTGATTGGGTTAAGCTGACAGAAAGTAAGTCTGACAATCTCAAACAAGCTGTAGTAATAGGAAAGCCAGAGTTTGCTAACCAACTAAACTCTATCTGTGTGGAAAATATCACAGAATTATTTAGTTATATTGATAGCAATGGTGCACCTGAACGGCTGATTATACTAGCCATTGACCAAGAACAAAGCGAGTTGATGACTCGACTACAAATCAACCTCAATAACGCCTTAAACCAACTTCAGTCAATATTAACCAGAGCAGAGTTAAGTAATTGTGAATTGCTCTGGATTACTAAAGGAGCAATCGCAACAAACCTACAAGCAGAAGACTTGGAACTTTCATATGCGCCATTATGGGGAATGGTGAGAAGTGCACGCAATGAATATCCTCAACGTTCAATTCGGCTCATAGATCTTGATGTTGACACTGATGTTGAACTATTGAATAGCGCGATAAATACAGAACAAGAACCCGAAATAGCTTTGCGGGCTGGAGTAATGTATGCACCGAGATTGCAGGCCGTGGCGCAAACTAAGGATATAGATAAGCTACCATTGAGCATGCCCAACATAGTAGATACTGCGGGCACAGTGCTCATTAGCGGAGGCACGGGAGAGTTAGGAAGTCTAGTTGCTAGGCATTTGGTCAATAACTATGGACTAAAGCAACTGTTATTGACATCAAGAAAAGGCATGGCAGCAGCAGGAGCAAAAGAGTTAAAAGCTGAATTAGAAGAGCAAGGAGCAAATGTAGAAATAGCCGCTTGTGATGTTTCAGATTATGCATCTCTCAAAGCTGTAGTTGAAACAATATCAGCCTCAACACCATTGGTAGGAGTGATACATTGTGCAGGAGCATTGGATGATGCAGTTGTGCTGGAACAAAATGAGGAGAAGTTAAAGAAAGCACTCTTGCCAAAAGTCTCAGGAGCATGGAATTTACATCAACTAACTAAAGATAAAGAACTAGCTATGTTTGTGATGTTCTCATCCTTGTCAGGAGTGATGGGAGGGCCTGGGCAGAGCAATTATGCAGCAGCAAACACATTTCTGGATGCCTTGGCAGCATATCGCAAACAACAAGGATTAGCAGCACAGAGTTTGGCTTGGGGACTATGGCAGCAACAAGGCCAGGGGATGACTGCTCATTTGAATGCTGCAGACCTTGCAAGAATGAAGCGGCAAGGAATATCAGCACTAACTCAACAAGAAGGGTTACAACTATTTGATAGGGCTTGTGCTCAACCACATACCTTGTTGGTTGCTGCTCACTTCGATATTTCTGGCAATATATCAGCAGATATGATACCACCGCTCTTTCGTGAAATGGCACAAACACGCAAGTTACGCCGCGCCATTTCAAATAAGAGTGAAAGTGCTTTATCTCTGCGGCAAAAGCTAAGTACTCTGCCTGAGAGCGAACGTCTGACAATGCTGGTGGAAACAATTGGGACAGAAGTAGCCACAGTTTTGGCCTTGCCAAGTAGCAACCATGTGTTAGTAGAACAGTCCTTCCAAGAGTTGGGGCTTGATTCGTTGATGGCTGTCGAACTACGCAATCGCCTTGCTACACTCACAGGAGTTGATTTACCAGCCGCCGCCGCTTTTCGTTTTCCTAATCCCTTGAGTTTGGCTTCTGAACTCTTGAGTCTAATGGAAAAACAGTTACAAGAAACTCTCACAACTGGTTCTCTAACAGTTAAGCAAAGCGAAAAAGTTGCCTTGAATCCAAATATTGAGGGTCAAGGGGTTTTGCCAAGTCAAGTTCAGCCATTACTTCGTCCACAGATAGTTGCTTGCTCACCAGGGCAGAAACGACTCTGGGTTCTAGATAAGGTGTTAGAAAAACGTGAAACCTACAATACTCATGTCAGCTTAATCCTGAACACAAGACTTGATTTCGAGTTACTTGGCTTAGCACTTGAGGTATTGGTTAGCCGGCATGAGCAACTGAGGGTCTGTTTTGTCGAGCGTGCTGGCGTTCTATTGCAGCGTGTATTGCCTTGGGTAGAGAGTGGTCTGCGCCAATACGATCTCAGCAAATTGGTAGAGCAGCAACAACAACACAAGCTAGAGGAATTACTGGAAGCAGAAAAGCGGCAGCCTTTTGATCTGAGTCAGCCTCCACTGTTCCGAATTTTGCTGGCTCATTTGGCCAAAAATCGCACTGCCTTGTCTATCACATGGCATCATATCGCGACAGATGCTAGCTCATTAGCGATCTTTTTGAGAGAACTCTTACATGTCTATCATGCTCAATCTCAAGGAATAGAGGTTAAATTACCTCTAGCACCATCCTACCTTGCTTACAGTGAGCGCCTTAATAGCTGGCTCAACACTGCTGAAGCAGACCAGCAAAGAGCTTTTTGGCGAGAAAATCTAGCAGGGCTTGAGCCATTGTTATTACCGACCGACCGGCCTAAACCAGCCAATCCTAGTGTGCAGGGTGGCCTAATTCACTTTGAGTTATTACCACAGCTTTCACAGATGGTGGATGAATTTGCCCGAGTGCAGCAATGCACACCATTTATGGTGTTATCAGCAGTCTGGTCTATTTTGCTACATCGCTATACTGGCCAGCATGATTTAGCCTTTGTTACATTTGTCAGTGGGCGTAACAGAGAAGAATATAAAAATGGTATTGGATTTTTTGTCAACACATTGCCAGTGCGCTGTGACCTTAGTGGCAATCCCAATGCTGAAGACTATTTGCACCGTCTACGAGAGAGGTTCTGGGCAGTAATGGATAATCAAGACTTGCCATATGATGAGATTGTAATGGCAAACGGAAGTGGACAAAGGTTGCTAGTAGACTCACTGTTTCGTGCCAGTTTCGTGTTTGAAGAGGAGAGTTGGTTTCTCAATACAAACAAAGATATTACCATTGAACTACTTTCTCATTCCATTGATGGTTCGATAGAAGGAACTGCGAAATTTGATCTTGGCCTTGCTATGATTAGAGCCAATGATGTCTATCAAGCATCGCTTGAATATGCCACTGATCTTTTTGATGGTGCGACGATTGAAAGAATGGTGCAACATTTCACCCAACTTATACAAGAGATTATCAACTATTCTGATAAACCCATTTCTCAGTTGGAAATGTTGACTAAACAAGAACGACATCAATTGTTGGTCGAGTGGAATGCAACAGATGCTGATTATCCCAAAGACAAATGTATCAATGAACTCTTTGAGGAAGAAGTAACCAGAACTCCTGATGCGATTGCAGTGGTCTATGAAGAGCAGAGCCTGACCTATGCTGAACTAAATACCCAGGCTAATCAATTGGCTTATTATCTGCGCAAATTGGGAGTAGGTCCTGATCGTCTGGTGGGAATCTGCGTTGAACGTGGATTGAACATGATGATCGGATTGCTGGCTATTCTCAAGGCAGGTGGAGCTTATGTACCACTCGATCCAGCCTATCCTAAGGAACGGCTTGGCTTCATGCTGCAAGACAGTGCGCCGGTCGTGCTTTTGGTTGAGCGAGCCACTCAGGTTATCTTGACTGAGATTACTGGTGATATTCCTAGGGTAGATTTGGTGGATGACCAGACCCAATGGGCAAAGCACTCTGAAGCTAATCTGGAACGTCAGGCCACTGGGCTTGCTTCTGAACACTTGGCCTATGTCATTTATACATCAGGTTCTACTGGGAAGCCCAAAGGTGTCGCCTTGACGCACTCAAATGCCACCAACTTCATTGGCTGGGCGAGAGCTACTTTTGCTCAAAAATCACTAGATAGAACGCTGTTTTCAACATCGCTTAATTTTGACCTTGCGGTCTTTGAATGTTTTGTACCTCTTAGCGTGGGTGCAAGCATCAAGTTAGTGGGCAATGCCTTGGATTTGTTGTATACACCAGCAGAAGTCACACTCATCAACACTGTGCCATCAGCTATGCGTGTACTCACAGATGCTAAGAGCATTCCTAGCAGTGTCCGAACCATCAACCTTGCAGGAGAACCACTTCAACAAACATTGGTGGAAAGAATCTTTACCAACAGTTCAGTTGACTCTGTATGTAATCTGTATGGCCCTACGGAGACAACGACCTATTCGACCTGGGTAGAGATGAAACGAGATGTGGGATTTGTGCCGCACATTGGCCGTCCGATTGCCAACACCCGTATTTACTTGCTAGATCAACATGGTAAACCTGTGCCCATTGGAGTAGCTGGTGAACTCTATATCGGCGGTATTGGCGTGGCTCGTGGGTATCTCAATCGCCCTGATCTCACCGCCGAGAAGTTTATCAAAGACCTGTTCAGCCAAGTGCCCAATGCCCGCATGTACAAAACAGGCGACTTGGCACGCTGGCTACCAGACGGCAACATCGAGTTCCTAGGACGCAATGATTTCCAAGTCAAAATCCGAGGTTTTCGTATAGAATTAGGTGAGATAGAAGCCAGGCTAGTCTCCCATCCAGCGATTCGAGAAGTCACCGTAGTGGCGAGAGAGGATGTTGCTGGTGATAAACGCTTAGTGGCCTACTACACCTCAGATGTAGATGTCCTGGTAGAAGACCTGAGATCGCACTTGACAGGAACCTTGCCCGACTATATGGTGCCCGCTGCCTATGTGCGGTTGGAAGCGATGCCCTTGACACCTAATGGCAAACTTGACCGTAAGGCATTACCCGCACCAGAAGGAGATGCCTATGCCACTCATGCCTATGAAGCACCACAGAGTGAAACCGAGCAAACAGTAGCCAACATCTGGGCTGAATTGCTTAAACTCGATAAGGTTGGGCGGCACGATAACTTCTTTGAATTGGGTGGGCACTCGCTGTTAGCTATTACCCTCATTGAACAGTTGCGTCGCGCTGGTTTGCACACTGATATTCGTACCTTATTTACGTCACCTACCTTGGCGGATCTTGCTGCTACTATTAGTGGGGTTTCAAGAGAAATTGAAATACCGCCTAACCTGATAACAATGGGCTGTGACGCGATCACCCCAGAAATGCTGCCGCTGATAACACTCAATCAGACCGATATTGACCGTATTGTAGCGACTGTTCCTGGTGGGATCACTAATGTGCAAGATATTTACGCACTTGGCCCCTTACAGCAAGGAATACTATTCCATCACATGCTTGCTAACCAAGGGGATGCCTACATTCTATTTTCGCTTCTTGCCTTTGACAGCCATGAGCGACTTGATGGCTTTTTGACCAGCTTGCAAGATGTTATTTCACGCCATGACATCCTGCGTACCGCTGTGCTTTGGGAAGGACTTTCCGAACCAGCGCAAGTAGTTTGGCGCAAAGCTATACTACCAGTAGAAACTGTTGAATTTGATGTTAGTGGTGATATTGCCCATCAACTGATGGAACGTTTCAACCCCCGACATTACCGCATTGACCTTAACATTGCACCACTAATGCACGCCTTTATTGCCCATGACCGGGCACAAAACCGCTGGTTGTTGCTGCTGTTGAACCATCACCTGACGATTGATCACACCGCGCTAGAATTTATCGTGGAAGAAATCCATGCATACCAGCATGGGCATGCTGATCAACTGCCTGTGCCTCTACCTTTCCGCAATTTCATTGCTGAGACTCGTCTGGGTATCACGCTGCAAGAACAGGAAACCTTCTTCCGCACTATGTTGGGTGATGTGGACGAGACTACAGCACCATTTGGGTTAATGGATGTGCAAGGGGATGGCTTAGGCATTGAAGAAGCGCGGCTCAGGCTGGACGACATCTTAGCCAGACGTATCCGTGAACGCGCTCGCATCCTGAGCATAAGTGCAGCCAGTCTGTTCCATCTAGCCTGGGCCCAGGTGCTGGCCAAAACCTCAGGGCGTGAAGCCGTGGTCTTTGGCACTGTGCTATTTGGGCGGATGCAAGGGGCAGGTTCAGACCGCATACTTGGCATGTTCATTAACACCCTACCTGTATGCATCAACATAAACGAAGCAAGTGTGCTAGAGAGTGTGCGTCAAGTACACACCTTGTTGGCCGAATTGCTACGTTACGAACATGCTTCATTGGCATTGGCACAGCGATGTAGTTCAGTACCTGCGAGTATGCCGCTGTTCACGGCACTGCTTAACTATCGCTATAGCCCAGAAGGCACGGAGACTGATGAGCGCAATCAGTGGGAAGGGATTGAAGTGCTCAGTGCCGAAGAGAGAACCAACTATCCTTTTACGCTATCGGTAGACGATCTAGGCGCAGGTTTCTCGTTCACGGCGCAAACGCAGTCACCCATCGCACCAGAGCGAGTATGTGCGTTCATGCAGACAGCCATTGAAAGGCTTGTTGACGCTCTAGAAACAAGTCCTAATGCTGCCATCCGAAGCCTTGATGTCTTGCCAGCCGCAGAACGTCAGACTGTCCTTTATGACTGGAACGCTACTGATGCTGATTATCCTAAAGACAAATGTATCCACGAACTGTTTGAGGCACAGGTGGCTAAAACCCCTGATGCTATTGCAGTGGTGTATGAAGAGCAGCAACTTACTTATGCTGAACTCAATGCCCAAGCTAATCAATTGGCACATTATCTACGCGAACTGGGAGTAGGTCCCGATCGTCTGGTGGGAATCTGCGTTGAGCGTGGCCTTAATATGATCATTGGGCTGCTGGCTATCCTCAAAGCAGGCGGAGCTTATGTGCCACTCGATCCAGTTTATCCCAAAGAACGACTTAACTTTATGCTGCAAGACAGCACGCCAGTAGCATTGTTGGTAGAAACTGCTACACAAGAGATGCTAGAGGTTGCAGATGACATTCCTAGGGTAAATTTAGTCCAAGACCTCTCTCAATGGACTAATCTCTCACAGTCCAATCTGAGTTGCCAAGCAATCGGGCTTTCTCCCAAACACCTGGCTTATGTTATCTATACTTCAGGTTCGACCGGTAAACCTAAAGGAGTTTGTTGTCATCACGGTGGCTTGATCAATCTTCTCACCGATTTTGAGAGGAGAAAACTGCTTTGTGAAAGTGACAGTGGTAGTTTATGGACTAGCCTGAGTTTTGATGTTTCTGTTTATGAAATTTTCTCTGTGTTGCTATTTGGTCGAAGACTCTGTTTTCCTCCACAAGAATTGCGCACATCAGGTTTGGACTTTATTTCCTGGATAAATGACAACAATATAAAGAGTGCCTATTTACCTGCGTTTATGCTTGCTGATCTGGCTCACTGGGTAGAAAAGAGACCAATATCTTTATCCAGGTTGCTTGTCGGCGTTGAACCGATATCAGAAAAACTTTTAATGGATATAAGCAAGCAAGTGCCAGGTTTGCAGATCATAAATGGATATGGGCCTACGGAAGCTACTATATGTGCAACGCTCTACAATGTAACCGCTGAAGCCAGCGGCAGATTCACCGCTCCGATAGGCATACCGGTGCAAAATAGTCGGATTTATATTTTAAATTATGAACTAAGGCTTGTGCCAACAGGAGTAGCAGGAGAACTCTACATTGGAGGTGTTGGAGTGGCCCGAGGTTACCTCAATCGTCCCGACCTAACCGCCGAGAAGTTTATCAAAGACCCCTTTAGCTCAGTGCCCAATGCCCGGATGTACAAAACAGGCGACTTGGCAAGATGGCTACCAGACGGCAATATAGAGTTCCTAGGACGCAATGACTTCCAGGTCAAGATCCGAGGTTTCCGCATAGAACTGGGAGAGATAGAAGCCCGATTGGCTACTCATCCAGCGATTAAGGAAGTTACTGTGATGGCAAGAGAGGATGTTGCTGGTGATAAACGCTTGGTAGCTTATTATACTTCAAAGGCAGAGATCACTGTAGAAGAGATGAGATCACATCTGATAGCAACATTGCCAGAGTATATGGTGCCTGCTCTCTATGTACGGTTGGAAGCGATGCCACTTACTCCAAATGGAAAACTTGACCGTAAAGCATTACCTGATCCAGAAATAACCAGAGAACAATTATTAACAAAATATCAAGCTCCAACTAATCAAACAGAGGAGTTGTTAGTAGTAATTTGGTCTGAAGTTTTAGGTGTTGAAGTAAGTAAAATAGGTGTTAATGATAACTTTTTTGATTTAGGAGGGAATTCTCTTTTAGTTATTAAAATCATTTCCAAAATAGAGAATACCTTTAACCTAAAAGTTCCTGTCGTTAAGCTATTTGAATACTCAACAATACAGTTAATAGCTTCTTATCTAAATTCAAATGCATCCAAGTCTAGTGAACCAACCCAAACCGATTTGCAGGAACGTTCAAATAAACGTAGCGAACGCCGCAAAGAGCTACAAAATAAAAAAGAGGTGTGTTTAATGACTAATCCTACTGATGGAATTGCAATTATTGGCATGTCTGGGCGCTTTCCAGGAGCTAAAGATATAAATACTTTTTGGCAAAACCTTAGCAATGCAGTTGAAAGTATTTCCTTTTTTACCAGAGATGAACTTATAGAATCTGGTGTAAATAGCTTGTTGATTGATAATCCTGATTATGTTGCAGCCAGTGGAGTTATTGAAAACCCAGCATTATTTGATGCTGAACTATTTGGATTTAGTCCTCGTGAAGCTGAAATGATGGATCCACAACATCGTTTATTTTTAGAACAGGCTTGGGCGGCTCTTGAAAATGCTGGCTATATGTCTAATGAATATAAAGAATTAATAGGTGTTTTTGCTGGGAGTTCACTAAATACCTATTTACTTTCAAATATACTACCTGCACTAAATGATCCAGCTCAGCAACCGTCTTATGATCCATATCAAATTATGATAAGTAGTGATAAAGATTTTTTAACTACTCGTAGCTCTTATAAACTAAATCTTAGAGGGCCAAGCGTTGTTGTACAAAGTGCCTGCTCCACTTCTTTAGTTGCTATTTATTTAGCTTGCCAAAGTCTACTAGATTATGAGTGTGATATTGCCCTTGCTGGAGGGGTAAGTATTAGGTTTCCTCAAAAGGTAGGCTACCTTTATCAAAAAGGTCATATTATGTCACCAGATGGGCACTGTAGAGCTTTTGATGCTCAAGCAAATGGAATTGTTAGAGGCTCTGGAGTAGGTGTAATTGTATTAAAACGCTTAGATGAAGCCTTAAATGATAGAGATAACATTCACGCCATTATTAAAGGCTCTGCAATTAATAATGATGGTTCTTACAAAGTAGGGTATACAGCACCTAGTGTTATTGGGCAAGCTGAAGTTATTAGAATGGCTCATTCAGCCGCTGACGTGGATGCAAATAGCATCAGCTATATAGAATGCCATGGTACAGCAACCCCTCTTGGTGATCCTATAGAGATAGAAGCTATTACAAAAGTTTTTGCCAACAATGGAAAGAAAACTAAATGTGCTTTAGGCTCTGTTAAAACCAATATTGGACATCTAGATGCTGCTGCTGGGGTTGCTGGTCTAATAAAAACAGTACTTGCATTAAAGCATAAAAAGATTCCTGCTAGTTTACATTTTAATAAATTAAATCCAGCAATTGATTTTTCTAATAATCTTTTTTATGTCAATAGTGCTTTGTCTGATTGGACAAGTAATAGTAGCCCTAGAAGAGCAGGTGTTAGCTCCTTTGGAATTGGTGGTACAAATGCTCATGTAGTGTTAGAAGAATTTTTAGCAAGTAAAATGTCTGAAAAATCCTTACGCAATTGGCAAGTGCTTCTTGTTTCTGCTAATACAGAGTCAGCCTTAAAAACTTCCATTGAAAATCTTAAAAATCACCTGATAAGTAATCCAGAGTTAAATTTAGCTGATATTGCCTATACACTCCAAGTTGGTCGTAAGCATCTGTTATATCGGGCTATGTTTGTTTGTAAAGATAATCAAAGTGCAATCTCAAGCTTATCAGTTACGGATGATAAAACTTTTTTTATCAAGAAAAATGACAGAAAACTTCCATCAGTTATTTTTATGTTTTCTGGTCAAGGGTCTCAGTATATTAATATGGCCTATCATCTCTATAAGTGCGAACCACAATTTAAAGCTGATATTGAGAAGTGTGCAAAATTATTACAGCCATATTTAGAAGAAAACTTGCTGGAAATATTATATCCATCAAAAGATAAAGAAGAATCTAGCAAACTTAAGCTTAAACAAACCCTCTGTGCCCAACCAGCACTCTTTATTATAGAATATGCACTCGCTAAACTATTGATGAGTTGGGGAATTGAACCAAAAGCGATGATTGGTCATAGCCTTGGAGAGTATGTAGCAGCTTGTTTGGCAGGAGTCTTTACCTTAGAGGAAGCTCTTAAACTAGTAGCAACAAGAGCAAAACTAATGCAAAAAATAGCTCCTGGAAAAATGTTGGCTATAAAACTACCTGAAAAAGAAGCTGTAAAATTGCTAAATAAAGAGTTATCGTTAGCTGCTATAAATACAACGGAAATGTGTGTTATATCAGGCACAGAAACTGCAATTGAAGAATTAGAAAAACAGCTTATAAAACAACAGATATTTTGTAGAAACTTAGACACCTCACACGCATTCCATTCCCAAATGATGGAGCCAGTAATAACTCCTCTAAAAGAAGAATTAAATAAATTAAAATTAAGAAAACCAGCCATTCCTTTTATCTCAAATTTAACAGGAAATTGGATTACTGATGATGAAGCTACTAGCTCAGATTACTGGGTAAAACACTTAAGAGAACCTGTAAAATTTTCTGCTGGATTAGAAGTATTAATAAAAAACTCTTCTCCTGTATTACTAGAAATAGGGCCTGGAAAAGCTCTAACTAGACTGGCTAGTGAGCAGCTAGCATCTCAGGATAAAGAGCTTAGTTTAAACATGCTTCGCCATCAGCAGGAAGAGATTGATGATCAACAGCATTTATGTGAACAGCTAGGAAAATTATGGATGTTAGATGTAGCTATAGATTGGACAAATTATTATAGCCATGAAGAGAGGCACCGTGTTGAGTTACCAAGCTATCCTTTTGAGCGAAAACTTTATTTAATTGATGCTAAAGCAAAACAAAATACTACTCAACAAGTGGCAATAAATGTTCATAATGTTGACTCCCAGCTCAGCCCTGATAAAGTTAGTATTGAACTGCTTAGTGAGAAAACAAACACAAAAACTACAGTTAAGTATCCACGTCCACAATTAAATACACAATTTATTAAACCAACTAATGATATTGAACAACTTATGGTTAATGTTTGGCAGGAAATACTTGGTATTGAGCAGATTGGTATAGAAGATGACTTTTTTAAATTAGGTGGGGATTCCTTAATTGCTGTCCAATTAATTAGCGAATTGCAAAAATTATTTAATTTGCATATTCCGATAAACACATTAATAGAAGCTACAACCATTAAAGAATTGACTAAGTTGGTAAGTAATTTATCAAGTTTACGAGAATTACCCCCATCTGTAGTTAGAATTAAGCCAGGTTCACCAAATAACAGACCACTATTTTTGGTGCATCCTGTAGGGGGCACTGTCTACTTTTATCGAGAACTAGCTGAATCTTTAGACACAGACCAAGCAGTTTATGGGATTGAAGCAAAAGGTTTAGATGGTAAAGAGGAAACCTTAACAACAGTTGAGGAAATGGCTAAAGCTTATTTAATGTCTGTAAAAAGTTTGCAGCCAAAAGGACCTTATTTGTTAGGAGGAGCATCATTTGGTGGTTTGATTGCCTATGAGATGGCTCAACAGCTTAATTTAATAGGTGAAGAGGTTACATTACTATGTATGATAGATACTCCATATCCAGGAGATCTGCCAGTAAGTTTAGAAAAAGAAGAAGATATACTGGTATATCTGTTTTTCAGTCAACAACATTTAGAAAATAAACTTGAATTAGAACAATTTCGCCAACTAGATATTGATACTAAAAAGAAGTACTTAATTCAACAAGCAAAAAATAATCAAATAGAGATAGAAAAACTTTCAACCTTTATTAGAATTTTTCAATCAAATGTTAAAGCTATGAATAGCTATAAACCCCAACCGTATGATGGAAAAGTTATTTATTTTCGCGCTCAAGAGAGACGAAAAGAGTATGATCCATTAGACCCTGAAAAACCTTGGATGGATTTACCAGTAACCAATTTAAAACTTCATATAGTGCCAGGCGATCACATAACTATGAACTCAATGCCAAATGTTCAAATAATCGCAGAACATCTAAAGGAGAGTTTTCAAACGCTAGACATTATAGTATTCAAAGTAAAAGAGACGAATTAAGGAAAAGATTCGGATTATCGCTCTTAAGCTTTGGCTAATTCTCCCTGACCAAAGGTTTTTATCCTTAGTTTGAGTAATTCTTTCCAGACTGATGCCAGGATTTGTGGGGTCTTCAAAGAGTTTAGCCAAAAAGTCCCAAACCCTTTTAGCATCAGTAGAATCTAGCTTTCTTACAGAAGCTATTAATGTATCAGCAAGTAGAATAGACATTATTAGTTTTCCTAAAGTAGTTTGGTAATTTCTGTTATTAGTGTTTTTGGGTTTACTATTGCTACAGGGATTTTTTGTTCTTCTAAAATCTCTTCAACAATATTTAAATTACTGTCTGCTTTATCTAGCAGACGTAAAAGCCTGCCATTTCTTGACACTTCTGCCAAATAACTACATAGAATCAGTAAGAGCAACACAATTATATAGAACATTACTTCATGAAATTGGTCATTGGGTTGACTTCAAAAAAAGCATTATTGAGAATACTACTAGCTCAAAAGATTACAATTATCTTTATTTTAGAGAGCTTTATAAAAATAGACCAAGTGTGGAAAAAGAATTTTTTGCACACAATTTTGCTAACAAAAAAGTTGAAAGGCTAAAAGAGATTGGAGTAATTCCATTTCGTAGGATATTAGATACATATAAAATGAAACAAGAAGGTCTCACTTTAACTGATTTTGTAAAATAAAAGCTGCGTCGCTCGCTGCTTAATATCGTAATAAAATAATAATTTATAAGCTAAATTTATTACCATGAATTTGCTTTGTAAGTTGTTGAAAACAAAGAAAGGGGCTAGCTCGTTAGCGGTAGTTGCGATACACTTCAACGGCCTAAGGACAAGCAACTAAATGGAAATTACAATAGTTAGGAGACAAAATAATTATGGAATTCAACCCAAACAACAATGTTATTAAACTTTGTCTTCAAGGTATGGGCATGGAAGAAAAAGGCAAACCTGAAGAAGCAAGTAAATTTTTTCTTCAAGCCTGGAACGAAGCGACATACGACTTTGAAAAATTTATTTCAGCTCATTATGTAGCTCGACATCAAAAAAATGTTTCCGACAAATTAAAATGGCTCGAAACATCTTTGCAGTTTGCATTAAAAATAAATAACGACACTGTTAAGAGTGCTTTCCCTTATTTATATTCAAACATTGCCCGATGCTATGAGGACTTAAGCGACCCTGACAAGGCAAAAAAGAATTATGAATTAGCAACTTCGTTTAAGGATAAACCTTCTGACAAAGGCCCCTTTTATCATGGGACGAAAGCAGATTTGCAGGTTGGCGATTTGCTGAGAGCAGGGGGCAGCTCTAATTACAAACCTGAACTCAAAATGAACCACATTTATTTCACAGCCCTTGTTAATGGAGCGGGACTAGCTGCTGCATTAGCAAAAGGCGATAAACATGAACGTGTTTATATAATCTCAGTCTAGAGTTGAAAAAGTAGGGCCGCCGAAGTAAAAAGGTGAAGACAAAAAAACTCACCAACAAAGGCGACCAACATGGAAAAGATAAAGGAAGAAATGTTAAAAATCTACATATTTGTGGATGATTACATAAAAGCAATAGGAAATTGGAGAAAATCAAATAATAAAAACCCAGAAATAAGTGACGCAGAAATAATGACAATGGCATTATCCAAAGGGCTTTTAGGAGTGGATAGCTTAAAAGGAACATACAATAAAATAGTAGAAAATTATAGTAAAGAATTTCCAGTAATATGTGGATATAAACAATGGATTGCAAGAGTAAATCAGTTAAGTGACATAGTAGGAAGAATGAGTTTATATTTAGGGCAACCCTCAGAGCAGAAACTCTACTTAATGGATTCAATGCCAATCGCCTTGGCAAAGCCAATAAGATATGGCAGAGTAAGGTTACTCAGAGACGATGGAGCATATTTTGGAAAAAGCAGTAAAGGTTGGTATTTTGGTTTTAAGTTGAACGTATTACGTAATATAGATGGAAAAGTAGT
>Ga0075163_10003720_pt1 | contig 20490 bp, 20 predicted proteins | sample JI1023141ADNA_FD_71478 | JGI IMG/M metagenome (GOLD analysis project Ga0075163, IMG submission 71478) | Wastewater effluent complex algal communities from Wisconsin, to seasonally profile nutrient transformation and Carbon sequestration -... | ecosystem: Engineered > WWTP > Effluent > Algae... | reverse complement strand
GGTGCTGCCGGCTCCGATGAGTGAACGGCCGCCGATACCTCTACTTCCCCCCCCGCAGGAGCCACAATACCGTCCGGTCCCGGTGCCTCAGCTTCTCGCACCTGCCCAGGCATCACTGCCGCAAGCCGTTACGCCTCACCCCGTGATCGTGTTCCCGCCCGCGATTCCAGCCCTGGTGCCCGGCGAGATCCAGGCCGAGTTCGCCGCACCACAGGAGTTCGGGCGAAAGGAGCACACTGCGGCGAACGAGTCCGTGGCGCTGCGAGCTATGCGAGGCGTGCTGCGTGCCGCTGAACGAGCCGACGCTGTGACGTATGGCCACAGGCTCACGATTATCTATACCCTATCGTGCATCTATTGCATGAGCGTGATCGCCTCCACGATCTGGACCCTTCCGCTAGTGGAGCGGGGGGCACTCACCGTGTTCTTCATGGTGCTGGGCGTGTATGGCCTCGCTCGCCTGGACGCGTTTCGGGCGGAGGACGGGCGGTGGACCTGGAGCGCCGCGTTCCGGGGCCTTCGCGGGGCCTTGGGACGCGCCCGCGATTGGTTCGCGGACTGGCGAGAATTGCCGGTGGAAGCCCGCCGAACGTCCTTGACCTCGATTCTCGTCATGGTCGGATGCTTGGCTGTAGCGGTGCGCGGCGGGTTTGAATGGGTGCTGGCCCCGCGCAATTCGATGTTCTTCATGATATGGGCATTTGTTGGCTGGTCCGCGATCGTCGTGGGTCTCTATCGCTGGTATCACGCGCCGCGCCGTCCGCGGGCCAAGGAGCTGCCAGCGGCGAACGCCCTGTGCGCCCGGGCAAGCGGGCTGCCGGCGGTGATCGATCTCGTGCGGGACCGCGAGGGCGCCCTGCAGCGTGCCCGGGCTGGAACGGACGATTACCTATATTCGCTGCTCGTTGTGCTGGCGGATTGGAAGCCACGGCCTCGCGGCGAGCCCCTGGAGGCGGACTATCATGATTCACTGCACCGGTTCCTGCGCAAACGGGTGCCCCACATGCAGGTCGAACGAGAGCGGCCGATCAAGGCCGCGGTCGAAGGCTCGCGACGCCGCCTCGATCTGGCGATCGATGGGCGTGTGGCCATCGAGCTCAAGCGTCACATCCGGCGCGCCGCCGACTCCGACCGTGCCTACGGGCAGGTCAGAGAATACGCAAAGGCGTGGCCACATGGACCTGTTTTCCTCGTCCTTTGCGAGACCAGCGACGATTTCGCCCAGCAGCGCGGGCTACAGAGCACGATGGAGGAGCTACGTGCCGCGAACCACGCGGTCGTGGCGATCGCTGCGGGCCGACGCGCACGAGCCTGAGCACCAAGGCAGAGGCGTGGTTCGCCACAAGTTCCTCCCGTTCCCCGGCACACCGTTCGGCGTGCTCGCGGCCAGCCTCAGCGCATAGAGCGAGTTCGCCCGCTACTTGTCTGGCTCGATCCGTGATTGCGATGTTCGTTTTCGAGCAGCGCTGCACATAGCCATGTGCACTGCCTCCTCCTGAGAACCGTGGTTGCATGCGCAACGATGGGCGCCTCCATGATAAGCTCAGTGCCCGAGGCCACCATGAGAGTAGCGTACTATTGTGATCTCATCGTGAATCGGATCGACTTCGAGGGCGCGTGCGACGCGTACCTCGAGTGGGCCCTTGGGATCCGCCGATTCAGCCAGGCTGCCGCGGGGAGGGTGGCCGTAGGCATCAACCCGCGGTGGTCATTGCGCCAGCTTCTCGACGGGAATAACTTCGTTGGCGAGCATGATGCCCGGCTGAGCACCCGCCGCGGCGACGGGATCTTTCTGGTGCACCTGGTCCACCGCGACGAGGAGGTCCCGAGCGAGTTCTGGCACAACGTCGTCGAGCTACGCCAAAGTGGGGCCGGCACCGGCATCCGGCATGCGTGCGGACGCAGCGGCCCGGCAGGCCACGAAATGCAGCCACGATTTGGGGCGCCGGGCGTCATTCGCAGGATGTTGCGGTGGAACGGTCCGGACGTCGAGCCCCGGAGTATAGGCGACGCGTCGGTAATCACGCTCCGTGAGGACGATGCAAGCGATGTGGTCGAGTACTTTCTCCTCGACCGCGCACGGCACACCGCGTCGGTCGTTGTCACGCCGACGAAGGACACGGGACAGCCGCTGGTCGATCCCGCGGTCCTGGCAGGCCGCGTCGCCGGCCTGGCCCGTGTGCTGCTCTGCGTCGACGAGGCTGCGGTCCGTGGGTTCACCCAGGCGCTCGGACAGCGCGGGTTCGGGTTCGATTTCTCGGTCGGTGACGGTGCGGTCCGGTTGTACCTCCCCGGAATGGAGCTCCACGATAACCCATATCGTCACAGGTTTTGGACTCGCGCCCGGCTGGTCGGTTGGGACCTCGATGTGCTGACCTTCCTCGCTGGCGAACTGGCTGAGACTGCGGTCCGCGGTGTCATCCCCCGGTTCTTCTTCGAGGCTGTGGATCGGTTCGACCGGTCCGCCGTGGAGCGCACGACCGAGGCGCTCCTCCATGACGTACGGGTAGAAGGAGATACGCAGCGGGAGCAAGCTGCAAACACCGAGCTCCGCGCCCAACTGGCAGCGTTGCGTCATGAGTTGCAGAAGGTAAACGCCGACTACGAATCGTCGGTTCGCTTGCTGGAGGAGGAAGTCGAGATTCGTCAGACCAAAGAGCAACGGCTCGACGAGGCGCTGCAAGATCTCTGGAATGCGGACCAGCGTGTCGCGGGCCTGCAGCGGGCGCTCGAGGCACACGCGAAGGCGGCCGATGGCGTCACGCCGGCGCAGCGCGAGGCTCTCCTCACAGTTGTCGAGGGACGCAATCCGAGCCCTGAACAATGTCTTCATATCCTTGCGGGCCTTTATTGCGAGCGCGTGGAGATCCTGGAGTCGGCGTGGGCCTCCGCGCGCAAAGCGGCGGTGTTCAAGCACGGTGATCGGCTTCTCCAGCTCATCGTCGTTCTCGTCACGAAATACTGGGAGCGCATGGTCGGCGGCGGTGGCGACGCAAGCGCTCGTGAGGTGTTCGGCGACAAGGTCTTCGCCGCGAAAGAGTCGAAGACGACGATGACCAACGATCGCGCCCGACGAGAACGGACCTTCATCTTCAAGGATCAGACGTACGTGATGTGGCGGCACTTGAAGATTGGGGCGAAGGACGCAGCCGAGGAGTCGATCCGCGTCTACTTTGACTGGGTCGCCGACGAACGAAAAATCCTGATCGGCCACTGCGGAGAGCACCTCTACCTGCTCTCGTTCGGCATGTGAGGAGGCGTTCACAACGGATTGGGTTCGTGGCATGGTCGGCTGCATGACGGAGACCACCGCAACGATCGGCGCCGGCAAGCTCCTCGTGTTTCAGCCAGAAACAGGCGCCGACGCGATTGCTCTTCCGGTGGCGCTTGGCATCCAGCGCTTTTGGGCGCGGCGCCTCAAGGAGGCGGGTCGCCCCGCGGCTTATTTCGTCGCGGTCGGCAAGCTCGAACGGATCGTCGACGCTGATGGGGCGGACGCGACGGCCGATGACTTTGCGGTCGGCGACAAATTCGTTCTGCCGCTTGCTGGTTTCGGCGGTAACGACGAGGTCGCTCGCCTCATTGTCGCCCACGGAGGCCGATGGGGTATGCAGTCGAGCCTATCGCTCATGGGCCCACGGTTTCTCCTGAAGGCCCGCCTTGTTGAGGCTGGAGCCGACGGGCTTCGAATTCTCGATGAGCGCACGGTTGAGGATGATAATCTCGAACTGCCACGAATCATCGTCGAGATCGTGGCGTCAGCGGCTCTGCGCACTGGCGTACGCTTTGCGTGGCGGCATTGGTCAGAGCCATTCACGACGGTCGATGAGCACGCCGCGCTGCACTACCTGAAGGCCGAGGGGCTCTGCTCGATGGTCGCAGAGGGAGCGCGTATTAGGATCGCCGACGCATTCGATCCGGTGGTAGCTGCCCTGGCAGAGTCGCCGACGATGGGCCGCGCGGTCGAGACTGCCAGGGCGCTATTCCGCGAGATGAGCCTGCGAAGCGTTCCAGAGCTTGCTCTGGCCCGTCAGGTCCAACGACTACGTGAACTTGGGGTTCAACTCGATGTTAGCCTTGAATGAGATCAGCGACGCGCTTCGTGCCCTTCGGCGTCTTGTTCCCCTTTCCCCGTCCGGCGCGGACGATCGTCAGCGATCACTGGGTGACAGTGGTTCTGGACCCGGGCGCCGTGGAGGATGCGGCGATGGCGTTGGGGTCGGAGACGACCTCGAGGACACGCATGCGGCCACCTTCCCGCGGCTTATTTGTTGATTATTTCCAATGAAAGTCTTGTTGTTAATGCCTTTGGCTCAGAAAGCCCATTTGCGATATCAACGCCATCGAAGATATTTTGCATGCTGTCCGATACTTCGACCGCTACGCTGCGAATGATTGACGTTGAAAGCTTGGTTGTAAACTGCGGCTCATCCAGCAGCGGCCCCCATGTCATGTAGACGATTGCTCCGTCTTCGTGGTCGGCATAAGTTCCGGCAAGTGCATTGAGGATGTTCACATTCCCGACACAGAGGGAGCCCCTCCTTTTGAGAGCCGAAATTATCCGCATCCCGGCGACTTCGATCTTGTCTACATCCTCGGGTTCGAATCGGCAGACGACCGCCGCCCCGACGTGCCCGTGACGAAATGCGCTGTCGTAGCGGGAGCGAAGTGCTTTTGTTGTGCTTCGCCCTAAATGGACCTGTAGGTTCGCAAGTTCAATATCATTGTATTTGTATGGGTTGTATAATCGAGGGATCCCGCGTATCAAATCCATGATTAGGTGGATTGTTGGGTCAATATATCGTTCGTGAAACGGTGCCGCTGAGACCATGTCATCGAGGTCTCGTTGTGTCGCTGGTGATGATAGGTTGAGGACAGGTACGCGAGGCCGCAACATGCCTCATACAATCGGCGAACAGGAACGAACACGCAAGGCGCCCAAAAATCCCGCATTGAACGGATGAATAGACGCTCGCTGGGGTTCTCCCTGGTAGGGCGTAGGGCCGTGCTCCCCTGGCTTCCGAACGCGCCCGGTGTGCAAACAACGCCACCGCTAGGGCAGTCCGCGACCACGTCGCACGGTGGGTTACAAACGCTGCCCTTCCCATCCACCGTCCCCGTTGCATGCGTCGCCCTGTACAGCCCAGCCCCCCAGGTCGCGGGTGTCGACCGGCTCGCCAGGCCGCGGTCGCGGCTCGCCCAGGTCGCGGGTGTCGAGCGGCTCACCCAGGGCTCGCCCAGGCCGCGGGTGTTGAGTCTTACCCGCCGAAATTGAAGATCGAATTTGCCAGGCGAGCAAGGGTTGCGTAGGGCTTCGCTTGCTCGATGAATTCGTCCCGAAAAGCGTTCCATCTGTTCTCTGGGAGTTCATCGCGCAACTGTTGCACGCGCGCCCTGATCACCACCATGTCGGCCTCAGTGGCATCGGGCAGTCGTTTGAGAAGTTCGTTGGCACCCATCGTTGAAAATTTCGGCATGCTGATCTCCTTGCAAGGCAAGGAATAACACAGCAAGCGGCCCGCGAGCCGTGTCCAGCCGTCGCCACGGCGAGGGGTCGCCAGGCTTAGATCCGCCGTCCAGGATCCAGGTGTCGAGGGCCTCACCCCAGCTCGCCCAGTCGCCGCCCCGCCTGCTCACCGCGAAACGCCGCGGATCCACCAGACGGGGGGAGAAGTGCGGGGCTTGCGCGTCGATGAATTCCATCACCACGAAGACGACCTCGTGCTGGACGACGAAGTCGTACAGCGTGACCACGCGGGGCTCGGCGCAGCCGGGCCATCGCCCGCGCCTCCCGCCGCAAGCGGTCGAGGAAGCCCTGCTCGGCGGCCAGCGCGGCGGGCGCGATGGCCCGTCGGGCTGTTGCTCGGCGAGCGCGACGGTGATGCGCGGAGCGACGGGACGGCCCGCGCTGTGGTCCGCCCGCCGAGCCCGGCCGCCCTGTTGCGCGGCGACGAGGGCGACGTCGCGCAGCGGCTCGAACGGCGCCGGGCTTGGGGACGCACTGCGAGCCGGGCGCGACGTGCGGGCCGGCGAGCATGCGCCAGCCGCCCGGCGATGGCGGCCAGCAGCGGCGCGTCGTAGCCCAGCCGCACCGCCATCGGGCCCGGGAACGACAGCACCCACTGCCGATAACCCACCGCCGGCAGCACGTGGTCCACCAGCAACGCCGCCCCCTCGGCCATCCGCCGGCCCATGCACGAGGGGCAGCATCCGCGCGATTTGCATGAGAAGGGCACCCGCAGCTCGTCGCCGCAGCTGCGGCAACAGGTCCGCACGAAGCCGAGCTCGAAGTCCCCGCAGCCCGCGAAGCCCCAGGGCTCCGCCTTCACGAACGCCGGCAGCGGCCCCACCCGCTCCTCGCAGCGCCCCAGGAACTCCGCGAGGTGCCGACGCACAAGCACCGCCGCGTCGCACTCGTGGGTCTGACGCGGCACGTAGCCGAACGGCCTCGCGCAGGCGGGCATCTCGCCCGCCTGTGCATCCGCCCAAGTCGCCGAAATCACTACGCCCGCCGCCGATGGTCGAGCACCTGGCGGCCAGCGGGCGGGCCACCCCGGCCCGCCGGACGGCCCTACCGCGCGGCCGGGCGGTGGGCCAGCCAGCGGGACGGCCGCTGCCGCGCCACGGACCGCCTGGAGCGGCTCAATCGCGCTCAGGAGGCCTCTGTTGGGCAAATGGGCGCAGATGCTCGTGACAGTCTCGTGACAGTTCCAGGGAGTTAAATAGGGTCGGCCCGGGTACCTGGAGAGTACTCGGGCCGAAGTTCGAAAGCGGGCTGCGTGGGCTTGTGTTGGGGTTTAGGGGGGTCTAGGCCGTCACTGCGGGGTTTCGCAGGACGCCCAGGTGTAGATCTGGGTCTACTTCCCATCGCAGTGGGGGGCGGAGTTGCACTGCGGTTCCATGCTCACTCTGAGTGCCAGCTGCGTGACAGTCCTGGGGAGTCGAACAGAGTAAACCCGGGTACCTGGAGGGTACCCGGGTCCTCGGGAGAAACGCGCTGGAAGGGCTGTGAGCGGCTGTTTGGTGGGTGTTGGCGGCGTTTCTCCCAATTTCACATCGGGATGTACCGCTGCCCGTCGTGCGGCGGGGTCGTGCAGGTGCTGCCCGGCTTCGTCGCACGGAACTTGTGGCGGACCTGGGCGACGGTGGAGGCGATCTGCGTGGCCCGGCCGGTGCGAAGGCTATTGGTCACGGTCGCCGGGCGGACGCAGCGGCGATGGTGGGCGCGGCTGCTGCACTCGGCGCTGATGCTGCTGCTGGTGCTCGGCGCATTGCGGGTGACGGCACTGACCGAGATGGTCGCAAAAATCGGCCTCGACGCGACGCGGGGGGCGTTGCTGGCGGCCTTCCTGCTGCTGGCCGGGGTGCTCGGGGCCTGTGCCTCGCTGGCGATCCTCGGAGACCCGCAAGGTCCGCAACGACGGGACCGTCTGCTGGGACGGCGGCCTCCTCGAGGTCCCCGGCGAGTACGTCGGCGAGACCGTCGAGCTGCGCTACCCGCCCCTCCAGCCCGAGCTGCCGTTGCTGCTGTTTGTCGACGGCAAGCGCGTCTGCGAGGTCCACCCGCTCGATCGCCTCGCCAACAACAAGCGCCGCCGCCGGGCCCTGCCGCAGCCCGAGGCCGCCCCGCAGCGCACCCTCAAGGGGCCACTAGACTCCCAAGCACTGCTCCTGGCTGAACCAAGTCAAGACTTAGGATGCCAACATCGTCCGGGAACATGAGAACTGTCCCCTTATAGACAGTCCGTTTCTTTCCCTCCCATACTACAAAGAGAACGGACTGGGGCTCAGGCGATTGGGTTGCTTCGGTCACGGCAGAGTTCTCCGGCGGCAGGCGAAGAGGGATGCTGCGCCTGCCTCATGTGGTAGGCACCCGAGCGCTTGGATTTCTCCAAGCCCTTTTTTCATTATCTGGTCGTGGTCAACTTCGGCTCGTTCGGGTGTCGCCGCAAATAGCCCCAAGCGGTCCCATTGTTGTTCTCACATTTGAGAATCTGTCCGGGTTCAAGAAAGAATTCTGAACCGTAGAAGCGCTCGAAAGAACAGAACTCCTCATCCTCTTCGCCGCGCTCTTGCGTGTAGATCGTCCACTTGCCCTCCGTGATCGCAATGATGCGCGCGGGGCCCTGAACTTCGGACGCGATGATCTTTTGGGAGTCGTCTTCTTTTTCGTGCATGGGAGCGGGATCGAACACCATCACGACCCCCGGGTCAACTCATGCCGCAAACCCTCGAAACCGTTACGAGAAAGGGGGCGAGCCCGCAGACCCGCCCCCTTTCTTGCTCCCCTTTACTCGGTGAAGAGAGGGAGTTCTAGTTGCTTCGCCTGAGAGAAGGGAAGCTCAAGTTGAACACCGTCCGCGCAATAGACCCGCGTTTTGGGTTCCGTCTCTAATGGCATTGTCAAAGGACAACCTGAGTTTTTGATATCCGTTTCGACTTCGATTTCAATTTTCAATCTTATCATATTTTATCCTGTAGTTTAAACGACTTAGGCGAGTCCCACTATCGGGGCCCGCCTCGTCGCTGAGCATAGACTCTGAACGCTCGGAATTATTCAAACGAGCGATTTCGCTCCCGGGCGAGATGACCAGCAACCAATGCAAGAGGGCCGGGTCCATCCACTGGATCCGGTCCCCTTCTCATTTTTGCGACAGATCTCTCCTGTGCCCATTCGGCAATCCGCCGAATGAGACAGCTCATTGAACTGTCAGATTGTTAGCCGCCCAGCTACTTGCGAGCGATCTCGTGCACGTGGGTGCTGTTGTCCACAGTAACCGGCCCGTTGGCCTGGATCACGGTGGGCGGATTCCTGCGGAGCAGGAGCAAAAAGATGGCGAGAGTGAGCGGCGCGGCGGCGTTTGCGATGATGATGTCCATGTCCCGATCCTCGCATGCTTCGAGGATCCAAGTAAAGCTGTGCTCGGGATCGCGCCGATCGACACCGATTCGCGCTTTTGGAGGTGGTTGAACCACGGATTTCTGATTGCTCCGATTTCGTCGGCCCCAAGCCGCGGGGCCGGTGATCACAAGCCGGCCAGCCGGTCACCGCGCGCGGATCACTTCAGGTGGGGAAGCTGGTCCAGCGACCTCCTCGGGGGCGACCTTGAGCCCATCTTCTCCGCGTACCAGTCTTCAAAGAAGTCCAGGTCCGGGCACCCTTCCCGCGCCCTGAAAGACTCGAAGGTTTCGAACCAGGGCAAGCCTGGCTGGGCCTCGAGGAACACCTGCGGGAGGGTCCCCACGGCTGCCTCGCGTCGGAAACGTCGATACGCCTTCAGGTAGTCAAAGACGATGGGTTGCCGGGCTTCTCCCGTCCCTCCATCGTCGCCTCCAATTGCAGCACCACGCCGCCCTCGCCATGCGAATCGTCGCACCCTGTCAGCTCCAACCCCGCCTCGAGCGCGCCGCCTTCGTCGCTATGATCCACGCTGCTCTCCGCACCGCCGGCGCCACCCGCAACCCGCAACCTGCTCTCCGAGCCCGCCACCGAGCTCCTCTTCCGCGCCTGCCGTGGCCTCCCCCGCCTCGCCAGCAAGCTGCTCCACGCCGCCCTCCTCGCCGCCGACCACCGCGACCAGGCCTTCCTCGACGACACCGTCATGACCGCCGCCATCGCCGACCTCCGCCTCGAGCTCCCCTCGAGTCCCGACCCCCACATACCGCGGCACACCGCCCTCCTCAAATAGCCCCTATCTGCGAGAATTCGGCCGGACGGCGGAAGGGGGGGCGTCTGAGGAGGGCACTCGGATTTCGGCTACAGCGACCGCACGACGCCGGTATGGACTCTGTCGCAGCCGGCGACAACTCTCCTAGACAGTCCTCAAGAGAGGACTGCCGATCACGTGCGAGAATGCGGTATTTTCGAAGTTGGCAATGAACCGGGATGCCGACCTGCGACAGCTCCTACTCTTGCTGTTCGACATCGGGGAATTACGGGTGCATTTGGGCGATGAGCCGCACGGCGAGATCCTTAGCCACTCACTTCCGGACGGCGCCATAACGCCGGAGCATTTCGTAAGCGCGGCCGTCCAGCTGCTCAAGCGGCATGGGTTGATCGATCGCGAATTTTTCGATCGTCTCGAACTCGCCCGGGTGAACCGCGTGAGCGATATTCGCAAGGTCCGTTCTAAATGGCTTGAAAATGCTAAGCTCGAGAGCGGGGAGAAATGGGCAGACCGACGTTACGAACTCGTCTCGCTATGTGGTAAGGGCGGCTTCGGGATCGTATGGGAAGCGAATGACACACACACCGGCGCCATCGTCGCCGTAAAGATCCTGCTCGAGCAACACGCAGACGATCGACGGATCCGACAGCGGTTCTTCCGTGGCGCCGAAGCGCTCAAGCGATTATCGCACCCGGCAATCTGCGGTGTGCGGTCAAGTGTCCAACAGGAGGGACAGCGATATTTCTACGTGATGGATTACATCGACGGTTCCAGTTTGGCCTCCCTGGTCGGAGTACGCCCACAGGCCGAATTGCTCGAATACATTCTGCAAATTGGCGAAGCTCTTGAGCACGTCCATCAGCATGGCCTGCTCCACCGAGACGTAAAGCCGACCAACATCCTCGTCGCTGGCAAACAGGCCAAGTTGATCGATTTCGACCTTGTTACCGGTGACGGATACACCCAGATGACGTCACGAGCGCTCGGCACGGTATTCTATGCGCCGCCGGAGGCAAATAGCGGAGAGAAGAAGATCCGAGCCTATGACGTGTATAGTCTGGCCCGCACCGTCGAATTCGTGATCCGCGGGAGAGAACTGAATGTGGCTGACCAGGATTCGCTCGATACACTGGACGCCAAAAAAAATGTAAAAAGTGTGCTTCGGGCTGCCCTCCACGTTGATCCGAAGCGGCGCACGCAGACCGCCGCGCAGTTCTGCGCCGATCTGCGAAGGGCACTCGAACTGACGGATCGGAATACTCGCAATCGGGCTGTACCGTCGACGGCTCGCCAAACTCCTGATATTACGCCAAACCAACAACCTGCGCTGGCTTCGTCGGAAATCGCCGCCGAGCATTGGACTCGTTCCCACCTCGCCTGGGTCGGGGGCGTGGTTGGGCGCTTGGGCATACGAGTGCAGCGAACTGAACTGGTGCTCTTAGCGATCATGGCTATCACCGTTCTCATTTTTGCTTATACTTTGCTGTCGAGCCCCCTAACCACACCTTCAGAGAAGCAAGCATCGACGATGGACGACCCGGGCGCAGCATCCCAACTCGCCACAACAACGACAGCACCAGCGATGGCTCCATCTGTCGATGAGATCACTAGCCCAGGTGGGGTCACCGCGCAACCGGGGAAGGAGACTCTCCCCGAGCAGCCCGTGGTTACGCAACCCGACAACCCACCCGAGGTCGAGCAGACTTTCCCACCTGAGACCAAGTCGTCCAATACACCTAAGAAGGTTGGCAAACCCAAATTTCGTTCCTTGCCCCTAGACACCCGCAAAAAGCAAGCGGAAGCGAAATGCTTCACCTTCGCCCCCGCAGACAGAAAGCCGAAGGTCACGGTAAGGTTCGATATCGACGACGATCGCAAGATCGTAAACATCACGATCGGCCCCCACGATTCGACCTACGAGAAGTGCGTTCGCGTGAATTTCACTGGACTCGCGGGTCCCAACGACAAGGTTGCGAATAGGCAGTCGCTTACACTAAACTTGCCCAGATGAACTCACTGTAGCCCGCTGTCGGGGCGCCGAGAGGTTGATATGTCTCTATGAAAGAGCGCAACGCCATGACCGTCTTCTGATGTGGATAGTCATCATGCGTGAGCATGCTCACAAGCCTCCCTCTGATCTTTCCAGGCTCTCCCTGGCACCTGTACGATCAGGGAATGTTCGTGACGCTCCCATCATTTCTGCACGTGGTGCTGATAGCTATGCTCGCTGAGCCTGCGACCGCTAGTGACCTCGTGACACGGCTGAACGCGGCCGTGGAAGACCATATGGACGCGTTCGACAAAATCGACAATAACGCCACAAGCGGACTGACGCTGCGTCGGCTTGAGGTCAAGGCGGCGATGGTGACCTTCAAGGAGCTGGCCGAGGTGGATGCCGGCAACGCGCTTGCGCATGTCCGGGCTCGCAGGGATTTCCTTAGCAGGTACCGTGGAACGGTACCAGATCCCTCGGTCGACCGGGAAGGCTATGACTACGCCCAGAGCGAACTGGCGGAGGCCGACGCCGACCTCGCCATACTTGCCGCGATCGCGGCGGAAGCGCGAAGCGACGCTGCAGAGAGCACGGCGCGCCTCAAGGATGCGCTCAACGAGCTCGATCGGGCACGGGTTGGGGTAGTTGAGGGGGATGAGCGGTTCGGCATTTTGAAAGAGCGTCGTGAGGTCGTGCAGAGCTGGGCCGATGCGAGCGCTGCGATGTACGCCGCGGAGAAGGCGGCGGCGGCCAATGACCGCACTACACAGAGCGAGCATCTCCAACAAGCGGTCGCGGCCTACAGTCAAGCGACTGCTGCCGACAAAGCGGGACGTTATATGATGCTCGAGCGCCAGCGGGACGCCGCCGCGAAGATGGCAGACGCGCTGAAGGCGGTAGAGACTGAAAAACCGAAGGGGGCAGTCGTTGCACCGCCGAGCGGACAACCTCCGCGACCGAAATTGCAAGACAAGATGTGGTTCAAGTGGCCAAAGATCGGATTCGGGGTATCGGCGGGTATCCTCGGAGGGGGGTCGATAGCGGCGGGCGTGCTGTACGGAGTCTATCGCAGCAACTACGCCAAGGCGGCGACGGCGGACGACGCCACGTATGCCGATATCGTGGCACGCAACGCTCACGTGACGCGAGGGATTTTTACGACGGCGGTAGTGCTCGTGCCAATGGCGTTCGTCGGCACGACCGTGTTCGCGACGTTGTGGGGCAAGCGGGTTCGCAAGGCCAAGATGTGGGGTAAAAAGCTGCATGTCACACCGAGCGCGATGCAAATACCGGGCGGCCCAGTTTACGGGTTTTTTATGCGGTTTTAGGACGGATCCGTGGGGTGTTCTTACCGGAGGCCAGGGGTCTGCCCTCCTCTCAGCCGTTAGGGGTGTATTTTCGGTACAGTGAGGTCCGCATGGCGAAGTCACGAGAGATCCTGCGGTTGGGTATGCTGCTGGCGGCGACGCTGTGCGGCTGCGACTGGTGGTCGCTGCCTCAGAACAACATGACCGGCGATGAGGACGACGTAGGGTCGACGGTGACCAGCATTGCGCCGTCGGATTCGACGTTGACGCCGACGGGGTCGACGGAGACGGCCGATGCGACATCTATGACGGTGGCGAACACCGGAACGGAACCGGTCGGTGCGACAGAGACGAGTCAGGGGGACGTGACGAGTGCGACGACGAGCTCTGGCACGTGGTTGACCGGGAGCACTGGGGTGGAGAGCGAGACCGGCAGCCTCGACTGCGAGACCGCCCCCGACAATCCCGACTGCACTTGCACGATCCCCGACCATGTGCCCTGCGACAACGGCACCCAAAACCTCTTCAACGCCATGGGCCTCAACTGCCCCGGCGAGCTGCAGGTCAACGCCACCAGCTTCGGCAACCTCGGCGCCTTCGGCGTGCGCAGCAACTTCGGCCAGGCCGGCATCTACAACGCCCGCGAGGGCTCCCAGTTCGCCGTCCTCGGCAGCGGCCTCGTCTCCGACCTCATCATCCCCACCGCGCCCGGCGACAGCAACCTCGACCCCACCAACTGCAACGACGAGCTCCCCGGCAACAACGACGTCGGCCAGCCCAAGGCCCCGATCAAGACCAACCAGGTCGGCGGCGACTGCACCCAAAACCCCGCCCTGCTCGGCACCGGCGACTGCTCCAACACCCTCCAGGCCCAGTTCAACGCCGGCGGGGCCGCCTTCGACTACGCCGAGCTGCGCTTCACCCTGCAAGTCCCCCCAGACGTCACCTCCTTCAGCTACGACTTCGCGTTCTTTACAGTCGAGTACCCCGGCCGCTACAACTCCCAATACAATGATATGTATATCGGCTGGCTCAACAGCGAGAAGTGGACCGGCAACATCTCGTTCGATGATCAGGGCGAGCCAATCTCGCTCAACGCCGGCTTCCTCGAGTTCAAGGACGACGGCGGCAACAGCCCCGTGCTCGCCGGCACCTGCATGCGCCAGCACGCCGGCACCAACTGGCTGCAGACCACCGCGGGCGTCACCCCTGGCGAGACCATCACCGTCGTCTTCGCCATCTTCGACCTCTCCGACCCGCACCTTGACAGTTACGTGTTCATCGATAACTTCCGGTGGGGCTGCGAACCGGGCCTTTCGCCATGAGCGATCGTACTTCTCGTGCAGTGAGCTTAGTCGATTACAAACGTAAGTGTCCTGCCAACCGCGTCGTGACATGAGCCGGCCGCGGAGCCCACGTCATCACCTCACCTCTTGTAGACCTGGGTCCGCACTCGCTGCGCTCGTGGGTGCGCGCCGCGTCATTGACAAGCCCCTGATCCGTCAGCTGGCGACCTGCGCTCGTGTTGGTGTCCTGGCGAGCGAGGATGATCATGGCCCTGCGGGCTTCGTCGACGCCGAAGCCCGGGCCCATGATGACTGGGTGCGATGGCGGCGGCGCTGGCGAGTGTGGGCCGGCGGACCCACCTGGGGCTAGTGCGGCCATGCGCAGCGCGGCGGACAGCGGCGCGGATAAAACCAGGCTAGTATCGTCGCCCGCACCGCTCTCTCCGCGCTCGAGCTCCTCTCCCGCCTGCGCGAGCGCCTCGGCGTCGACGTACCGCTGCTGTGGGCGCCGCCGCCCTGACCGGGCGGCGGAGGGGCGAGGAACGTCCCGTCGAAGCCGCCGGTCATCCGCTCGAAGAGCACGATGCGTTGAGGCGCCGCCTCAGGCTTGCCTGTGGCCTCATGCTCCGATCGGCGCCGACGTCGCCCCGGCGTTCGTGCCATCAGTCGGCCCACTGGTGCTCGGCCCACGCGAGCAGCTCATCTTCGCGCTTCGCTACCGCGGCGCGATCCCAAGTCGGGATCCGCGCGGCGACGTCTACCGCCTGGAGCAGCCCTGTCATCACGTACGAGCCTTTCTTCTTGGTCGGCTCCTCGTCCTGAAGCTTTGAGTTGAGGCGAGGCGGCAGCAGCATCAAGTTCCCCAGCCGATGAACGAAGATGCCGGTGGTGGTGGGCTGCTGGACGCCCTTGCTCTGTGGCTGGATGTGCTCGATCGAGTCCGCCGCGGACACCTCCCAGATCTTCGACCATTGCTCGTTGTTGAACTTCTGACCCTGCTGATGCGCGAGGTACTCCTCGTAACGAAACAGGAAGTAGCGGAGCTGCGGCTGCCATTTGGAGTAACAATCGGTGTCCCGAAGCTCCGCGACCGCTTTGGCGACCGGGAACTCGGAGCCGATCTCGCGAAGACCGGCCTCGATCTCTGCCATGGTGGGATTCGAGTTGGCGACGACCCACGCGAGGCGCACGTAGTCTCCGACCTTCGTACGGGCATCCTTGCTGTACATCCCGTAAATGCGGAACGTCACTCGCTCCCAGAGCCCGAGCAGTTTCTCCCGATTCTCGGGGCTCAGATCATGCCGGAGGAGGATTGACGTTGCCAGAAGGCGCGCCTGCCCGATTTGCAGAACGCCTGCCCGACGCCTGTCCGCCCAGAGCTCGTCCACCGCCTTGGCCACGCTCAGAATCCATTCAGTGATCTCGATGACTTTCTTCGGCGCTTGCCTAGACCTCGTGCGCAGCAGGACGACCGAATCCTCCTCCGAAAGTTGTCGGCTGGGTTCGTCGTCGGTCCTGAGCGTCGCTGCGAACTTGAGCGTCTCGGTGCTCAGACCCTGCCGCAAGCCAATGCACTCGTAGATGTCGCGCCACAGCCGGTGCAGTTCCGCGATCATCTCCTCGCTGGTCCCGGTCTGGGCGCTGAAGGCGAGCCCCATGAGCATGCTCTTCAGTCGGTCAAACCAGGAGACGTCCAAGCCCCGACTGTTGAGCACTTCGAACACCGTGTAGACCACCGCCTCGTTGTCCAGTTCGTGGAAGATGAAGGTGAGCTTGTTCTTCAGGGTGGCGACAAGCTGGATCAGCGGGCGCGAGTTCTTCCAGTCTGCGACGAAAACCTCGCACTCGGCGATTGCGTCGAGGAGGCACCGATCCGCGACGGTCTTCGCGTCGGCAGGGGAGGCGTACGTCCCTTTGCGCAGGTAGGTCACGCAGTGCTGGCACGAGTCGTGGTTCGTCTGCAGTAGCACGGGCGCCAGCTCGTCCTTCTTCACGAGCAAACTTCTTAACTCCTCGGCGACCACGATCTCGGCTGCGTTGCTCGAATCAAGTGCCTTTTCGATGGCCTTGAGCAAAACGACCAATGTTGTCAGGCGCTGCTGCCCGTCAACCACATCGATGACGTGAAAGTCCGTGGTGAGGATGTTCTTCGTCTCCCGACGTAGGCCCACGATCGTTGCCATAAAATGCGTGTCGGTACCGATCTTCTCGATGTCCGAGAATAGATCGGCGCGCTCCTTCTTGGTCCAGCTATAGGAGCGCTGGTATTCGGGGATGCGGAAGAGGCGTTCGCTCAGGAGCACGTTCAGCGTGTACAAATGCGGCTGGATATTCATGTTGTCCGATCCTTCTTGACGGTCACCCTTCTTGCCCGCCCATATGTACCGCGAGCACTCCTTTCGGATCCCCTCGATGGTCGCGTCGAACCGCTCCCGGTCTCGATTCCGCCCCCAAAATTGATCTCAGAGCTCACCCACCGCCGGCCACGCGCTTAGGGGCTTTAGTTTGGAATTCGGAGACTTGGGGCCATGTCGCAGGGGTGAGAGATGGGGCGACGGCGGCAGAGGATGAGGAAGCACACGCCGACCGGGCGGGCAAGCGAACTCCGCGACACCTGCCGCCTGCGCAACGCCGCCCTCGTCGACGCTAAGGGATGGACAACCGGCGGTCGTGCCCATCGCGCCGGGCGTTGCCAGTCGGTTGCCAAAACTGCGGCATGACGCGGCATGATGCGGCACACCGCCCCCCTCAAATCGCCCCCATCTGCGAGAATTCGGCCGGACGGCGGAAGGGGGGGCGTCTGAGGGGGGCACTCGGATTTGGGCTTGAAGTCGCGGTGGATGAGCCCGGCCGCGTGGGCCGCCGCCAGCCCGCGACCGGCCTGCAGCATCACCGCCAGCACCTCGTCGACGCCGCGCCGCCGCTCGAGCAGCCAGCCGCGCAGCGTCGCCCCGTCGACCCGCTCCATCACCAGATACACCTGGCCGCCCGCCTCACCCACCTCGTGGATCGCAACCACGTTGGGGTGGGCCAGGCAGGCCAGCGCCAGCGCCTCGCGCTGCAGGCGGTCGGAGATCCGCGCCGGCTCGCCGGGGCGCGACAGCACCTTGATCGCGATCTGACGCCCGAGCTGCTCATCGAGGCCGAGGTACACCTCGCCCATGCCGCCGCGACCGAGCAGGCCGAGCACGACGTAGCGGCCGATCCGCGTCGGGCTCGGGCTGGGCGCCGCGAGGTCCACCGCGCCGGCGGCCGTCTGCGTCGCGCCCGTGGGCTGGGTGACTTGCACGCCGCGCGAGCCTATCCCGCGTCCCCGCGGCCGGGCGCACGAACATCGTGCGCACTCGTCCGGTGTCGCATGTCTGCTGCGAGAGACACCCGGCTCACCGCGGCGGCTCCGCGCGCGCCTCGACGCCGCGCGCCAGCGGGTGGATCTCCAGCCGCGCGACGCCGATGCGCAGCTGGCGGGTGCCCGCGCGCCGCTCGACGACCCGGGCCGCGTCGCGGATCCCCGCCTCGCCGAGCTGGCGGCGCAGGCGGTAGATGTCGAGGTGCAGGTTGCCGGCGTCGACGCGGAGCATCGCCAGCAGCTCGCTCTGCTGGACCCACCCGCGCTGCTCGCTCGCCAGCGCCGCGTCGCGCAGCCGCGCGCGGGCCAGCACCAGCAGCGTGTAGTGATAGGAGCGCGCCTTGAGGTCGATCGCGTGCGCGCCGTGCAGCGCGACCAGCTCGATGTACTCCTCGTCGCGGCTGACGTGAAAGCGCAGGGTGATGCTGTCGAGCTCCGGCGGCGACGCGCCGGATTCCTGCGTCTGCGGCAACTGCACCGGCAGGTGCAGCTGCCACGCCTCGCTGTCCAGGCGCACGATCTCCCCGTCGGCGACCGCGACCGCCTCGCCCGCGCGCTCGAGCATCCACCCGCCTGGCTGCGGATAGATCATCAGGCGCGGCGCGGTCGGCCCCGGCAGCGCCAGGATGCCGCCCTGGATCACCACCGGCGCGCCAGCCCCGAGCGGCGCCGCGAAGGCCTCGGGTCCGGCGGCGTCGACCAGCACCACGCTCTCCGGGCGCCCGAGCCCCAGCACCGCCCCGGCCGTCAACGCGACGCGCTCGCCGACCGCGAGCCGCCGCCCGTCGACGAAGGTGCCGTTGCGGCTGTGCAGGTCCTGCAGCTCCCACGCCGCCCCGGTCCAGCGCAGCGACGCGTGCTCGCCCGAGACGTCCAGCTCGGCCAGGCGCACGCTGCAGACCCGCGAGCGCCCGAGGATGCAGCGCTGGGTGAGCAGCCAGCTCTCACCCGCAGGAAACTGCTGGAGCCGCCCCATCGTCGGGAACCATACCCATCGCGGTGGCCACCGACCAGCCTCGGCGAGCCCGATCGACCGGGCGGAAGCGCCCGAATGGCCCGCAGGGCCCGCTTCTCAGCCCCGCTCCGAGCGCAGGCCGAGCCGGACCAGCACGGCCCGCAGCTCGCCGGCGCCGAACGGCTTTTGCAGGTGACCGGCGAAGTTGCAACCGCGCTCCGCCGCCGCCAGCGCGCCGACGTCGCCGCTCATGAGGATCGCCGGGATCGCCAGACCCAGCGCCTGGGCCCGCCGCAGCAGCTCGTCGCCGGTCATCCCGGGCATGACCAGATCGACCAGCAGGCAGTCGATCGCCGCCCCGCCGCCGCTGGTGAGGATCGCCAGCGCCTCGGCCCCGCTGGCGGCCTCCTGCACGCCGTACCCGAGCCGCGCCAGCAGCCGCGTCAGCCCGAGCCGCACCGCCGCGTTGTCGTCGACCACCAGCACCGCGCCCGCGCCCGGACCCCGCGCGGCGAGCGGACGCACCACGCTCTCCGGCGCCGCCCGGACCGGGAACAGCAGCTCGACCACGCTGCCGTGCCCGGCCCGCGTCTCGACCCGGATCGCCCCGCCGTGCGCGCGCAGCAGGCCGAGGGTCGCGGTCATGCTGTTGGCGAGCTCGCGGCGGCCGGGCTTGGTCGAGAAGAACGGCTCGAACAGGCGGGTCAGCACCTCGCGGGTCATCCCGCAGCCGTCATCGGCCACGCGCAGCGCCACGTACTCGCCGGCCTCCAGCCCGGACCCGAGGAAGTAGGCCTGCAAGCCGACCCGGTCGAGGCGCGCGGCGTGGGTCGAGATCGTGACCCGCCCGCCGCGCTCGCGGACCGCGTCGCCGGCGTTGTGCGCCAGCGCGAACACCATCTGCTGCAGCTCGCCCGGATCGCCGTGGATCGCCGGCAACCCGGGGCCGAGCTCGAGCTCGAGGCGACAGCCCGCCAGCACGGTGCGCAGCAGCGGCAGCGAGTCGCTGAGCAGCGCGTTGAGCCCGACCTCGCGCGGGACCAGCGAGCCCTCGCCCGCGTACGCGAGCAGCAACCGGCACAGCTGCGCCGCCCGCCCGGCCGTCACCTCGATCTCGTCGAGGCTGCCGGTCGCCGCGCTGCCCCGCGGCAGGTCGCCGCGCGCCAGCACCACGTGGGTCATGACGCTGGTCAGCACCTCGCTGAACTCGCGGGCGACGCCGCTGGCGAGCCGACCCAGGCTGGCGAACTTCTGCGCCGCCTGCCCGCGCAGCGCCGCCGCCTGCCGCTCCGCCTCGCCCTCCTTGCGCGCCGTGATGTCGCGCCCGATCGACTGCAGCTCGATCAGCCGCCCGTCGGGATCGTAGAACCCGCGGTTGACGAACTCGAGCCAGCGCAGCCGCGCCGCGCCGTCGAACACGCGGTTCTCGATCACGACGATCGGCGCCTCCGGGCGCATCCCCGCCAGCGCGCGCTCGATCGCCGGGATGTCCTCCGGGTGGGCCACCAGCTGCCAGCGCCGCCCGACCAGCTCCACCAGCGGCCGGCCCACGAAGGCGCAATAGGCGTCGTTGGCGAACAGCAAGGTCCCGTCCGGGCGGAACCGGCTGACCAGCTCGGTCTGGCTGTCGACGACCGCCCGGTACCGCGTGGCATCCCGCGCGCCCCGCTCGTCCAGCTTCCACTCGCTCACGTCGTGGGCCTCGACCAGCAGCAGCTCCACCGCGCCGTCGCGCTCGCGCAGCGGCGCGACGCTCAGCGCGAGCCAGCGGCGGATGCCACCGATCTGCAGCTCGAGCTCGCAGCGGCCCGCCTGCCCGCCCGCCGCCCGCCGCACCGCCGCCTCGACCGCCGGGCTGCCCCACCCCTCGGCCGCCCACAGCGGGCCACCGATCGCCGCGGCGCCGAGCAGCCCGTCCGGCCCCGCCCCGCC
>Ga0075163_10003719_pt1 | contig 20497 bp, 21 predicted proteins | sample JI1023141ADNA_FD_71478 | JGI IMG/M metagenome (GOLD analysis project Ga0075163, IMG submission 71478) | Wastewater effluent complex algal communities from Wisconsin, to seasonally profile nutrient transformation and Carbon sequestration -... | ecosystem: Engineered > WWTP > Effluent > Algae... | reverse complement strand
AGCCCGTGCTCAGCGCCCAGTGGGGCCCGGCGGTGGCCAAGAACCCGTTCCTGCAGTTCACCGTCAAGGGCGCCAAGGCGGGCGACAAGATCGCCGTCAGCTGGCTCGACAACCGCGGTGACAAGCGCACCGACGAGGCCACCGTCTCGTGACCCGGCACCAGCACATTCCCGGAGTCCAATCCCGATGAAGAAGACACACCTGCTGGCCGCCGCGTTGCTGTGCGCCGTGCCGCTGCTGGCCGCCGCGCAGAAGTCCGCCGCCGACGGCATCGCCGAATACCGCAAGATGCTCGAGGACGGCAACCCGTCCGAGCTGTTCGAGGCCAAGGGTGAGGACCTCTGGAAGAAAAAGCGCGGCCCCAGGAACGCCACGCTGGAGCAATGCGACCTGGGCCTGGGCCCCGGCGTCGTCAAGGGCGCCTGGGTGCAGCTGCCGCGCTGGTTCGCGGATACCAACAAGGTGCAGGACGTCGAGTCGCGCCTGGTCACCTGCATGTCCAGCTTGCAGGGCTTCGACGCAGCCGCGCTGGTCAAGACCGACTTCGGCAAGGGCGAGATGGCCAACATCACCGCCCTGGCCACCTGGATCGCCGGCGAGTCGCGCGGCAAGCGCTTCGCCCTGCCGCAGGCGCACCCCTCCGAGCAACGCGCCTACGAGCTGGGCAAGCGGGCCTTCTTCTTCCGCGGCGGGCCGATGGATTTCTCGTGCGCCTCGTGCCACGGCGAGACCGGCAAGCGCATCCGCCTGCAGGACCTGCCCGACCTGACCAGGAACCCCGGTGACGGCATCGGCTTCGCGGCCTGGCCGGCCTATCGCGTCTCCAACGGCCAGATGTGGAGCATGCAGCTGCGCCTGAACGACTGCTACCGCCAGCAGCGCTTCCCGTATCCGGGCTTCATCTCGGACGTCACCGTGGCGCTGGGCGTCTACATGGGCGTCAATGCCAAGGGCGCCGAATCCATCGCCCCGGCCATCAAGCGCTGAGCACAGGAACCCACCGATGACGAACCAACCCCTGCGGCTCACCGCCGCTGCCGTGCTCGCCACCGCCCTGGCCGGCTGCGCCACCGGGCCCGACAAGGCCCAGCTCGACGCCGACGCGCTGGCGATGATCCGCGACGGCTTCCGCGCCGAGGGCATCGCCAAGCTCGACCGCATCAACCAGGACGCGATGCAGCAGGCCTGCTCGTCGGACAAGCCGCCGCCCGAGGCCGTGGCCCGGCGGCTCGAGGCCGAGGCCCTGGCCACCATCCGCTGGCCCGCTGGCGGCCAGTACCTGGGCGATTGGCGCGAGGGCGAGAAGCTGGCGCAGAACGGCCGCGGTATGACCTGGACCGACGCCTCCGACAAGCCATCGGCCAACGGCGCGCAGTGCTACAACTGCCACCAGATCGACAAGGCCGAGATCTCGTTCGGCACCATCGGCCCGAGCCTGTGGAACTACGGCAAGATCCGCGGCGTGAAGAACGTGGCCGACCCGGCCACCGCGGCCATCGTGCAGTACACCTGGGGCAAGCTGTGGAACGCCAAGGCCTACGCCGCCTGCTCCAACATGCCGCGCTTCGGCCACATGAGCCTGCTCGACGAGCAGCAACTGCGCCACGTGATGGCGCTGCTGCTCGATCCGAAGTCGCCTGTCAATCAGTGAATCGGCTGCGGCACCAGCGCCGCATGCCAGCTGCAAAGGCCACCCGCGGGTGGCCTTCTTCGTTTTGCCCTGGCCCAAGGCGCACGATGGGGTGATTCGGTAGGTCGGGCGCGGGCGTCAGGTGGCTGCGACCCCGGGCTCGCCATGTCTCACAGTGTTGCATTGCACGGCAACGCTACAGGGCGCTACAAAACCGGCCCTTGCCGGAAATGCAGCCCTCACATGCGGGCGCTGCAATAGGGCCGTGGTGAGCAAACGTCCCGCCACTGGCCCGCGAACTTCGCCGGCCAAACCGATGGACCTGGATGGGAGACCCCCAATGAAAAGCACCCACACGATCGTCGCCGTCGCGCTTGCCGCGTTGTCGTTTGCAGCCGCAACAGCCGTCTTTGCGCACAACCCACCCGGCATGGGCATGGGCATGCAACAGGGCATGGGCCCCGGCATGATGGGCCCAGGCATGATGGGCATGGGCCCGGGCATGGGTCCGATGGCCGGCATGCACGGGCCGGCTGGCCAGCGAGGCCGCATGGCCGGTGGCGACCCGGTCGCCAACATGGACGCCCACCTGGGCGCCCTGAAGAGCGAACTCAAGATCACCGCCACGCAGGACGCCGCGTGGCAAGCCTTCATCGGCAAGGCCAAGGCCCAGGCCCAGACCATGCAGGCGCTGCGCAGCAAGGCCCAGGAGCCGGGCGTGTCCGCGCCCGAGCGCATGGCCCAGCGCACCGAATTCATGAAGCTGCGCCTGGCCAACATGGAGGCCATGAATGGCGCCGTGAAGGACCTGTACGCGGTGCTTTCGCCCGAGCAGAAAGCCCTGGCAGACCAGCACATGGGTGCAATGAACAGCGGCCACCGTCACGGGCCCGGAGCCGGGCCCGGCCGTCGCGGTTGACGCGGTTCACGCTTGGCGCGCAGGGATCACACCGGACCCAGGGGCGCACTGCGCTCAACCCGCGCCAGCCGCCCATCGTCGAGGTGATACACGGTGTCGAAGCCCTCGATCATCCGGTGATCGTGGGTGACGGCGATCACCGCCGAGCGGCGCTCGCGCGCGATCTGTCGCAGCATGGCCATCACCTTGGTGCCGCGCTCGGTGTCCAGCGCGGCCGTGGGCTCGTCGGCCAGGATCAGCGCCGGCTCGTTGGCCAGTGCCCGGCCGATGGCCACGCGCTGCTGCTCGCCGCCCGACATCTGCGCGGGCAAGGATCCGGCGCGATGGCCGATCTCCAGATAGCCCAGCAGGTCCTTTGCGCGACGCGTCGATTCGCGCCGCCCCACGCCGTTGAGCTGCAGCATCAGCGCCACGTTCTCCAGGGCCGTGAGAAAGGGGATCAGGTTGTGCTGCTGGAAAATGAAGCCGATCTTGCGGCGGCGGAACGCACGCACGTCGATGCCGGTGGGGCCGTTGTCGTACAGCACCTGGCCATCGATGACGATGCGTCCGGTGGTCGGCGGCTGGATCAGGCTGATGGCCAGAAGCAGTGTGCTCTTGCCCGATCCGCTGGGCCCCAGCAGCGCCACCAGTTCGCCGGCCTCGATGCCCAGGCTGGTGGGCTTGAGCGCCTGCACGGCGAGTTCGCCCTCGCCATAGGTCTGCGACACATCGTGGATGTCGACGGTGGGCATGTCAGCCTCCCAGCGCCAGTTGCGCGGGCGTGCGCAGCGCGTGCCACACGGCCATCAGGCTGGCCAGGATGCCGCCCACCAGCATCACCGCGAAGGTGACGGCGGTTTCGGTGGCCACGAAGGCCAGCGTGCGCGGGAAGCCCGGCGCAATCAGGTCGCGCAGCGCATAGGCCACTGCAAAGCTGGCCAGCGTCAACAGCATGGACTGCGTCATGATCAATCGCACGATCAGGCCGTTGGGCGCGCCTATCAGCTTGAGCGTGGCGATGGACTTGATCTTCTCGATCGTCAGCACGTAGACGATGAGCGCAATGATGACGATGGACACCAGGATCAGCAGCGTGCGAAACAGACCCAGTACCGCCGACATCTTGCTGAGCTTGCCATCGAGCATCAGTTCGCGCTCCTCGGCCGTGGTGTACACGTTGAGGTAGAGCCAGTCGCGCAGGTGCTGTGCCACCACCGCGCCATCGGCGCCGGGTGCCAGGGTGACCAGCACGGCGTTGATGTTGCTGCTTGCCGCCGACAGCAAGGGCAGCAGGCGGGCCGATTGCTCGGCCGAGTAGCCCGCTCGCTCCAGCCGCTGCAGGTTGCCGGCCGCGGCGGCGTTCAGCGCACGCTTGTCCTGCTCGAACTGCACCTTCTGCGCGTCGGGCAGCGACAGGTACACCAAGGGGTTGCCGCCCGAGTCGACGGCGCCCTGGGTGATGCCCACCACGGTGAAGTCGTCGGTGCCGAGTTGCACCCGATCGCCCACCTGCAGGCCGAGCTTTCGGTCGGCCACCACCTCGAAGTGCGGCGCGGCAATCGCCCGGCCCTGTGCCAGCCGCCCCGGCCCGCCGGCGCCGCCGAAGATGTCGTAGCCGATCAGCGTGAACTGCTGGTCGCGGCCGTTGATCGCACGCTGGGCGGTGTACAGGGCGAGCGGGCTCGCGCGGGCGACGCCGGGGGTGGCCGCAATGCTCTTGTGGCTGTCCAGGGGGATGCGCGAGGCCTCGTTGAACGGCCCGCCGCGGCCACGCTCCACCACCCACAGGTCGGTGGCGGTGTTGTCGATCAGCCAGACGCCGTCCTGGATGTTGCCCTGGTAGATGCCGTTCATCACCAGCACGATGGCCAGCAGCATGGCCACGCCGACGATGGTGGCGATGAATTTGCCCAGGTGGCGGCGGATGTCCTTCAGCGCGAGTTCCATGGGGTGCGGGACGGACGCCGGCGATCCTCAATGTGCTGGGCCGGGGACGGTGCGCACGCGCTGGCGGTCGGCCACGCCCGCCGCTTCGGCCACCACGCGCTCATGGCCGTCCAGGCCCTTGCGCACCAGCACCTGTCGCGCATCCGCGCTGCCGGTCTCCACCGGCTGGAATCGCGTGCGGCCATCGTCGACCACCAGCACGCCCTGGCGTCCGGCGCGGTCGCGCGTCAGCGCCCCGAGCGGCACGACAATGCCGCGGTCCTCGCCCACGGCGATGCTCACTTCGGCCTCCTGATCGATGGCAAAGCGCTGCGGCACGCGGTCGAAGGCCACGTGCACGTCGAGTTCCCGGGTGGCAGCGTCCGATTGGCGTGCGATGCGCGCCACCTTGCCGCTGTAGTGCTCCCCGCTGCGCAGCCGGATGGTCGCCGGCTGACCCACCTGCACCCGGCCGACCACCGATTCGTCCACCCGGGTGGCCACCCACAGCGAGCGCGGATCGACGAGCTTGAGCAGGGCGCTGCCGGGCACCACCGTATTGCCCACCTCGGCCAGGCGCTGCACCACGACGCCGTCCATTGGCGCAACGATCCGGGAGTACGACAGCACGGTATCGGCGTAGCGAGACTCCTGCGACAGCGAGCGCCCGTCGGCCTCGCGCGCAGCCAGTGCGGCTCGTGCGGCGTCCACGCCGGCGGCTGCACTGCCGAGTGCGGCATCGGAGGTGTCCACCACGGCTTGCGAGACAAACCCCTGGGCCAGCAACTCGGCATCGCGCCGCTGCTTGCTGCGTGCCAGTTCGAAGTCGGCGCGGGCCTTGGCCAGGGCCGCCTTGGCGCCCTCGGTGTTGCGCAGCAATGACTCCTGCTGGCCGGACACCACGCCGCGGCGCGCGCTCAGTTCGCGGTCGTCCAGCGTGGCCAGCAGCTGGCCCTGCCGCACGGCGTCGCCCACATCCACCGCCAGCTGCGTGACGGTAGCATTGATGCGAGCGCTCAGTGTGACGGGCACGCGAGCCTGCACCGAGCCGGGCCCCGTCACATGTGCCTGGATGGCACCCGTCGCAGGCACGGCCACGGCCACGTCGAGCGCGCGGCCGAAACGCCATGCTGCGGCGCCGACGGCGACCAGCCCCAGCAGCAGGGCTGTGCCGATGAGGAGGGTCCGCCCCCGGCTGTTGCTGCGGGAGCCGGTCATGAGCGCGAGCCGGTGTCCATGCTGCTGCTCATCGGCAATTGTTGTGGAGCTTCCACATGGCCTCGTGGCCCATGGCCTTGGCGAAATCGGGCACCTTGCAGCGTTCGGCTTCGGCGGGGTCGATGGGGGCGGAAGCCTCGACCGAGGCGGACCGAACGCTGGCAGGCGTCGCTGCCGGATGCCGTGCCGCCACCCACGGTGCCGCCCATCCGATCAGCGCGACGAACGCCAGCACGATGCCGCCCCGGGCCCAGCCGCCGCCGGCGCCCGGCACGGGGGGTGCCTCGCAGACGCCACCGGGGCACAGTTGCGCGGCGTCCTTGTGGAGCGCGTTGTACAGCTTGCAGCCGATGCAGATGCCGAACGCCGTCTCGAAGAACATCAGCAGCAGACAGGCGCCGCACACCAAGAGGTTGATCGGGCCGACCACGTTGTTCAGCACCACCAGGTACAGCATGGTGAGCGCGAGCACCAGGCCGATGCCCCAGGCAAACCGCTTTTGAGGCGCACCGACGTATTCGGGCTGTTGCCGCCGCACGAACCATTGCCCGATGATCATGGTGGGCGAAAGCTTCGGGTTGACGAACAGGCGGATCGCAAAGTCCACCAGGAAGGCGACCACGAACACCCGGGTGGGCTGGAAGTTGCCTGTCAGCCAGGCGTTCATGAACGAGCCGATGGCAAACACGAACAGGATGCCGGCACTGGCGCGCACGGCGCGCTCGTTCAATACCCTCACGGGGTAGCCTTCGACCTGCTCGCCAAATCCAAACACGCTGTTCATGCGGCTCGTTTCGATGTCGGTGCGATGGGCCTGCTGGATCCACTTGCCCATCCGATTGCCGCATTGAACCAGCACGCGCCGACACGGCGATGGCCGTGGTGCCCCGTATTGCATCGCTGCGTAGCGGGTGCGATCGGTGCAACACTGCGATACAAAACGGGCCCGCCCGATCGCTGGCCCGCCTTCACGCTCCTGCCCATGGACACCAAGGACCGCATCCTCATCGTCGACGACGACCCCGAGATCCGCCAGTTGCTGGTGGACTACCTGGTGCGCCAGGGCTTCGACGCCGTGCCTGCGCGCAATGGTCGCGAGATGGGGCAGGCGCTGGAGCGCCACGCCATCGATCTGGTGGTGCTGGACCTGATGCTGCCCGACGCGGATGGACTGACCCTGTGCCGCGACCTGCGCGCCAAGTCCAACATGCCGGTGCTGATGCTCACCGCGCGCGGCGAGGAGGCCGACCGCATCGTGGGCATCGAGATGGGTGCGGACGATTACCTGGTCAAGCCCTTCAGCCCGCGAGAGCTGCTGGCACGCATCAAGGGCATCCTGCGGCGCACGCGCTCGCTGCCGCCCAACTTGAAGCCCGATACCCAGCGCTGCCTGGCCTTCGCCGGTTGGAAGCTCGACACCGCGACGCGGGTCCTGACGGGGGCCGACGGCGTGGCCACGCCGCTGTCGGGTGCCGAGTTCCGGCTGCTGCGCATCCTGCTCGATCACCCGAACCGGGTGCTCAACCGCGACCAACTGGTCGAGCTGATCCATGGCCGCGAGGCCGAGCCCTACGACCGGGCCATCGACGTGCAGATCAGCCGCTTGCGCCAGCGCTTGCAGGACGACGGCCGCGAGGCCCGCCTGATCAAGACCGTGCGCGGCGAGGGGTACGTCCTGGCGTCGGCGGTGGAGGGCTTGCCCACATGCGACTGAACGCCGACCGCTGGCTGCCCAGATCGCTCGCCGGGCGCGTCACGCTGGTCCTGGTCTGCGGCCTGCTGGCCGCGCAGATGGCCAGCCTCTACCTGCACATGCACGATCGCGGCGTGATGATGCTGGCCGGCCACCTGCCGCCCGGCATGCCCGGGCTCGAATCGGTGCCAATGCGTTTCATCTGGCATGTCGGCTTGACCCTGGGGGTGGTGATTGCCGTCTCCCTGCTGGCGGTGCGCTGGATCGCCCGGCCGCTGCAAGGCCTGGCCGTGGCTGCCACGGCCTTTGCCCACGATATCGATGCTGCGCCGCTGGAATGCTCCGGTCCGATCGAAGTGCAGCGCGCTGCCGAGGCCTTCAATTTCATGCAACAGCGCCTGAGGCAACTGGTCGTGGAGCGCGGCCGTGCCCTGGCGGCCGTGTCGCACGACTTGCGCACGCCGCTCACCCGCATGCGGCTGCGCGCCGAAATGGTGGACGACCCGGTGCTGCAGCACAAGCTCAATGCCGACATCGACATCATGCAGTCGATGATCAATGGCGTGCTGGCCTACCTGCGCGGCCTCGAAGACACCGAGCCGGCCCAACCCATCAACATCGAAGCCCTGCTGCAAAGCATCGCCGACGACGAGCGCATGCTGGGCCGGCCGGTCGACTTTGCCGAACGCGGGCCAGGCCAGAGGGCTCCCGCCCCGTATCCGGGAAAGCTGTCTGTGCTGCGGCGGGCGATCGGCAACCTGATCGACAACGCGGTGTCGCATGGCCAGGCGGTGACCGTGCATCTGCACGACGCGCAGGACGAGTTGCGCATCGTCGTCGAGGACGATGGCCCGGGCATCCCGGAGGCCGACCTGGTGCGCGTCACCGAACCCTTTGTGCGTCTGGACAAGTCGCGCGGCCTGGACACCGGCGGCGTGGGCCTGGGTCTGGCCATCGTGCGTGACGCGGCCGCCTATCACGGCGGCCGGCTGATCCTGGAGAACCGCCGTGAAGGTGGCTTGCGCGCCAGCATCGTCCTGCCACGTGCATGGGCTGGCTCAGGGCGCTGACCGAGGCCCGTCGACGCAGGTCGGGATCGAGAATCGATGTGCGCCGCAGGTGCAGGCGTCGAATCGGCGATCCTTGTGGCGCATGATGGCTGCGAATCGGCCGCGGGCGGCCGGGCCTCGGGGCGTGCGATGAATCGACCATTCGATGAAGGTCCAGCGGGCTTGCCGGATTACTCTTGCGTGTCGTCGGCCTGGCAGGCCCATGAGGGCGAGTTGCTCGGCTACTTGCGGCACCGCCTGTCGGACGCCGACGCGGCCGACGACGTGCTGCAGGATGTGTTCGTGAAGGCGATGCGCCACGGCCAGGGCTTCTGCACGCTCGACAACCCCCGCGCCTGGCTGTTCCAGGTGGCGCGCAATGCCTTGGTCGATCGGGCACGGACGGCACACCCGATGGCGCCCTTGCCGCAGGGCATCGATGAAGCGGCTGCGCCGCCCGACGAACCCTGCGCACCGGTCGACGCGCTGGCCGGCTGCCTGGCTCGCTCGCTCGATGAGCTTGCCGAAGACGACGCGGCCATTCTGCGAGCCTGCGACCTGGGCGGCCAGACCCAGCGGGAGTTCGCTGAGGCGCACGGGCTGAGCCTGCCCGCGACCAAGTCGCGCCTGCTGCGCGCGCGCCAGCGGCTGCGCGAGCGGCTGACCACGGCCTGCCAGGTTCGCTTCGAGCCCGACGGCAGCGTCGCCAGCCACGTGCCCAGGCCGCCCGTCATCTGATCTGGCGCAAGCAAATCGACCTGCGCACCTGCATCCTTCTTCGGGTCTCTTCGTCTTCATCACGGAGATACCCGCCCATGACCGCGCTCACACTTTCCGAACGCACGCTGCAGTTGCCCCGGCAGCGGCCGAAGCTGTTCCTGCTGGTGGCCGCCATGGTCTGGTGGGCGCTCTACCAGGCGCTGATCCCGGCATCCGAGGCACTGGTGGCTGCGCTGCCGGTGGACCGCCACGGCGCCCTCGGCGGCGCCTTGCAGTTCTTCCTCTACGACACGCCCAAGGTGCTGCTGCTTCTCACGGCCGTCGTGTTCGTGATGGGGATGATCAACTCGTACTTCACCCCCGAACGCACCCGCGCGCTGCTGGCCGGCAGGTCGGAAGGCGTGGCCAATGTGATGGCGGCGAGCCTGGGCATCGTGACGCCGTTCTGCTCATGCTCTGCCGTGCCCCTGTTCATCGGCTTCGTGCAGGCCGGCGTGCCGCTCGGCGTGACCTTCTCGTTCCTGATCTCCGCGCCGATGGTCAACGAAGTCGCGCTGGCGCTGCTGTTCGGCCTGTTCGGCTGGAAGATCGCGCTGCTGTACATGGGCCTGGGCTTGACGGTGGCCATCGTCGCCGGCTGGGTCATCGGCCGACTGAAGATGGAGGCTTATCTCGAAGACTGGGTGCGAGACATGCCGCGCGTGCAGGCCACGGCGGGCGGTGATGCCTTCACGCTGGCCGAACGCATCGAAGGCGGCCTGGCCAGCGTGCGCGAGATCGTCGGCAAGGTCTGGCCCTACATCCTGGCCGGCATCGCCATCGGTGCGGCCATCCACGGCTGGGTGCCCGAGGACTTCATGGCGTCGATCATGGGCCGGCAGGCCTGGTGGTCGGTGCCGCTGGCGGTGGTGATCGGCGTGCCGATGTACACCAATGCGGCAGGCATCATTCCCATCGTGCAAGCCTTGCTGGCCAAGGGCGCCGCGCTCGGCACCGTGCTGGCTTTCATGATGAGTGTGATCGCGCTCTCGTTGCCCGAGATGATCATCCTGCGCAAGGTCCTGAAGGTGCGGCTGATCGCCACCTTCGCTGGCGTGGTGGCGGCCGGCATCCTGATCGTGGGCTACGTATTCAACGCTGTGCTGTGACGGCATGGCCCCATGCCCTTCAACCCCTTTCATCGACTTCTGGAGCCCTTCATGGACATCAAGGTACTCGGCACCGGTTGTGCCAATTGCAGGAACACGATCGCGCTGATCGAACAAGTGGCCCTGGCCAAGGGCGTGCCGGTGACGCTGAGCAAGGTCGAGGAGTTGCGGGACATCATGGGCTACGGCGTCATGTCCACGCCTGGCGTGGTGATCGACGGCAAGGTCGTGCACGCCGGAGGCGTGCCGACTCGCGACAAGGTCGAGCGGTGGTTGTCAGCCTGACGACCAGGCAATGAATGCCATCGGCAATGCCGAAGGTGACAATGGCGCGACCATTTGCGGAGCTCGAATGAATGCCTTCCAGGACCACTATCCCGAGAACGTTGCGCACTGCTATGGCTGCGGTCGATTGAACGGGCACGGTCACCAGATCAAGACGGAATGGGACGGCGACGAAACGGTCACCCTCTACCTGCCCAAGCCCTACGAGACCTCTGTCCCTGGCTTTGTCTATGGTGGCTTGATCGCGTCGCTGATCGACTGTCACAGCACTGGCACTGCAGCTGCTGCCATGTATCGCCAGGAGGGGCGCGAGCTCGACACGCTGCCGGCGTTTCGATTCGTCACGGGATCGCTGCATGTGGACTACCTCAAGCCCACGCCGATCGACGGCACGATCGAGCTTCGCGGCCGCGTCAAGGAAATCAAGGGGCGCAAGGTGATCGTCGAGACATCGGTCGTGGCCGGAGGCGTCGTCACCGCGCGCGGCGAGGTGGTTGCAGTGCAGATGCCGGAAAGTTTCGGAACCGCCCCTGCGATCTGAAGGACCCGTCGGACCGTCTTGCCTGTTCGAGCTGACCAAGCGCCACCCTGCGCGAAACGGAATGCCCGATTGCCGGGTCAACTGACCATGGTGAGGCGAGTCATCGGGCGGCGCGCAATCGGCGCACCTGGCTTTCCAGCGCGGCAGCGTTCAGCACACCGAAATGCGCGTCGACCTGCCGGCCTTGGGCGTCGTAGAACAACGTGGTGGGCAAGCCTCGGGACCCCACGGCCGGACCCAGCGTTGCATCCGCGTCCAGCAGGACTTCACGCAGTGGCAGCCCCCGGCTGGCGAGGAAGGCGCGCACGCTGCCTTCCGGCTCACCCTGGTTGACGAACAGGAAGCCGACAACCGACTCGCGCTGCTGGGCCGCCGCCAGCATCGGCATTTCCTGCTGGCACGGGCCGCACCAGCTGGCCCACAGGTTCACGACCACGGGACGGCCGCGTGCCGCCTGGGATAGGCTGAGCCTCGCGCCGCCATTCAGTTCAGTCAACGCCTGTTTCGGCATGTCCTTGGACTGGCCCAGGTTGGCGGCGGCGGATGCCGCGATCCAGAACACCATGCCCGCCAAGCCACCCGCGGCCAATGGCCGACGCAGTGCTGGCAGGCGCCAAGCTCGCCACGCGAGCCACGCCACACCGGCAATGGCCCCAGTGGCCAAGTGCCAGCCACCGTCACGCAGATCAATGGCGGACCAGGGCGTCTCGAAGTACAGATCCACGTTGAGTGCCAGGTGCGCCAGCCGCGCCGCCAGAAGGCCCAGCAGCGTGGCGTTGAGCATGGCGTTGCCGGCGATCGCCGCGAGGCTCTTGTCGGCACCGGGCGACGCCATGCGGGACGCGAGCCATGAGGCGCCCCAAGTGGCCACCAGCAAGATCACCGGTGCCACCGGCAAGGCGACAGGCCCCAGCGAGATGGACAACATGATCTCAGGCTACCCCGTCTGGCTCTCGGGCGCCTGACGTTGAACACGCGGCGAGGAGAAAGTCCACCAGCGTCTGGGCATGCGGTGCCAGGGCCGCGCGCAAGTCGTGATCACCCTCCACGAGCAGCAGGCGCGCATGCCTGGATACCCCCAGGAGGCGACGCGCGTCGTCGACCGGCACGGTGCGGTCGGCTCGTCCGTGCACGAGCAAGGTCGGGCAGCGCACGCGGGTCAGCGTGGTCAGGGGTGCGATCGCGTCGAACGACGTACCGATCACGCGCTGGACGTGTCGCAGCACGTACCAGCCCAATACCGGATAGGGGACGCGCTTCTCGGCCATCCATCGTCGCATCACCTCGCGCGGGTGGGCGAAGGCAGAGAGGCTGACCACGGCCCGTACATCGTGACGATGCGATGCATGCAGGAGCGCGGCCGCGGCTCCAACCGAATGCCCCAGCAGCGCCAGCCGGCTGGCATCGATGTCGGGTTGAAGCCTCAACCATGCCAGGCCCGCGGCAATGTCTTCGGCAAAGCGCGGCATCGACGTGAACACCTCATCGTCGCTGCGCCCATGGCACCGGGCGTCGAGGAGCAGCACCGCGAAACCGGCGGCATGCAACGGGGGCACCACCGGCCACATCATCGCTGCATTGGCACCCCAGCCATGCATCGCGAGAACAGCGGGCGCGGGCCGTTGCGCCGTTGCCATTGGCGATATCAGCCAGCCGAACAGTTGCTTGCCCCGGGGCCCTGGAATGCGGACTTCACGCACCCGGTCCGCAGCCAGGCCCTGCCCAACCGTCCCCGGAGGGTGCTCCAGGCGTGGCGCGCGCAAGCCGCGCAGGATGGCACGGTGCGCCAGGCTCCGCAACGCCCACATCCCCCACAAGGTGGTGGTTGTCTCGAGGATCATCGATCCGGCTCCACCGAGGGCGTCCGGCACTTTTCAGCCGAGAAACCGCCGCGGCCGTTCAGCGATTCGCTCGCCCTACCGCAATCCCAGGGAGTTGGCCGACAAGCCGCCTCACCCTTTGCCAGGTGTCGGAGGACTCTGCGCCACGCGCGCTTGCGAGAACTCGTCGAACGCAGCGACCGCACTTGCCGCGTACATCAGCGACGGGCCGCCGCCCATGTAGGTGGTCACGCCCAGCGTCTCGTCGATCTCCTGTCGTGTCGCACCCAGTTTGACCAAGGTCTGTGCATGAAAGCCGATGCACGGATCACACCGCGCGGCCACACTGAGCGCGAGCGCAATCAACTCCTTGGTCTTCTTGTCGAGCACGCCATCGGCCGTGGCGGCACGCCCGAGGTCACTGAAACTCTTCATGACCTCCGGTGTACTGGACCTCAAGGTCGAGAGACCAGCGGATACGGATTGAGTCAAATCTCGATAGCTGTCGGTTTGCTTGGACATGGTTCGCTCAGTCACATCTTCGCCTTTGCCGCGCGGTCCGAGTCCTCCTGGATGTGCCTGAGGAAATAGCGCACAAAGAACACGCCCATGCCGATCATGAACGCAATTCCGGCCACGCTCATGAGGCCCACATCGGTCGTGAACAGGTCTTTGAGGGCATGCATTGCAGACTCCATTGGTCAAGTTGATTTCATTGGGCGCTTGCGAGGCGTCGACACCGTTGATATACCACAATGGGTATATCCACAGACTTCTCGCCTGGCCGTGCAGCGCGCGGGGTGTTGCTCAGGGCGTCGAACCAAAGGCCAGGTAGGCGCGCACGAAGGGCTGCTTGATTGCGGCGGCAGCCTTCAGCAGGTCGGCATCGCTCGACCCCCTCAAGGCCATGGAGAGCCGGCTCAGTGCGTTCGACTCGTCGGCGCGGGCCTGGGCAAGCTGAGCGGCACGCGCTTCGGTCAGCCGAAACACCGCGGGATCGAACGACATCCCCTCGATTCGCCGCCATGAGGCCCGCGCCGCCGCGAAATCGATCTCGATGGCGGGCCGCTGAACGGTGGTCGCGTTGGCCACCTTCTCCATGGCCGAATGGAAGGACGTGAAGTGGTCCAGCGGATAGTCGATCCCCAGGGCTTGACGCGCCCGGTAAAGAATCTCCCGCACATGTTCGAGCGCCTCGTGCGAATGCTCCCACTGCGCCTTCGACACCAATGCGTCCGCTTCTTGCAGACTGTGTTGCACCGCATCCAGGGCCTGCACCCAGTGGCGCTGGCCCGGCACTGCGGCCTCCATGGCCCGACGCAGCGCTGGCCATTGCTCACGAGCACGCAACATCGCTGCCGTGGCCTTGCCCGCGCCTTCCGCGCTCTTGCCCGCGCTGCCGGTCAGGAACAGAACCGGTATGTAGACGCCGTCAAAAGCCAGCATGGCCGATCGAGCCTGGTCGGTCAGAGATGCGGCCCGGACCAGATCCGGGGTGATCGAGAACAGGGACAGCACGGACAGCGAGACAAGCTGGCGGCGCTGGATGCGCAGTCTGGTCATTGGCATTTTCATGGATTGCGATTCATTGAGATGGCGCCGGTGGCAACAGCCGTGGACACCGGGCTTCCGATGAAGTTCATCATACCCTTATGGGTATTTGAAGGAATGCGCCAAATCAATCAGGGGATCCACTCCTAGCCACACCCTCCGCCCGACTTGTCACGCTTGAGCTGAAGAACGATCCGGGCCTGGAAATCGAGTTCCTCGTGATCGATCGGATTGGGCGCGCACGATTTGTAGCGGCTTCCAAGGGCCGCCGAGAAGTCGTATCGCAGCTGATCCGGTCGTGCGTTGGCCAGTGGTTTCAGCGACGTATCGTCCGCGCCGAACACCTCGATCCAGTGGTTGATTCCGCCTTCCAGGACGTAGACGTTCTGCACCCGCGATGCCACCAGCATCTTCCACGCTTCGACGGCCGCGGCCTCGTCGTTGCCGATGGTGATGAACACCGTGTTGGCCGCCGGTTCGCTCAGCAGGTCCGGGACGATCGTCGCCAGCCGCTTCAGAGGCACGTTGACCGAGTCGACCAGGTGATAGAGGTTGTAGTCGGCCTCGCTGCGGACATCCAGGTAGACCGGCTTGATGGCCTGCAGGTACCGGGCCTTGAAGGCCTCGGCGGGCGAGGTGAAGACCAGCCGCTTGGCCAGCATGTCGTCGGCGCTGTAGACACGTGGCACTGACAAGGGCTTTCCATCCGCCTGCTTGACGACTTCCATTCGCTTGAAGCTGAGGCGCTGGTAGCGGTCCTCCAGCGATGGGCTGCCCAGCACCAGCACACCCAGCGCCGCGGCGAACAGGCCTGCGGCGCCAAACTTGCGCCATCCGGGTTCACGGTCCAGGTCCTTGTCGCCGAAGGCCCGTTCCAACTGCTCGGCGCCCCAGAACATGAACAGCGCCACCAGAACAATGATCGGTACCAGCACCGACACGGGCAGACCAAACACCTGGTCGAGGGTCAAGCGTCCGAGGTAGCCGGACTCGTTGTACCAATGGTCGAACAGCCCCTCTGTCTCGCCGAACAGGAATGCCCCGACGAATCCGCCGAGCATGAACAGCATGCCGTCGATCCGGCCGGTGGACGCGGACGCCAGCGAGGTGGTCGGGCAGAAGCCGCCGACGATGAAGCCGACGCCCATGATCAGGCCACCCACCACGCCCGAGCCGAGATAGGTCGGGTTGACCCAGACCAGGCTGAAGTCGATCAGCCCCAGCCCCACTGCGCCGAACAGCAGCGTCATGGCCACGGCAATGGCCGTGAACATGACCTTGAGCACCGTCAGTTCCTTGAAGTAGAACTGCGCCGCGAGTTTTCGGGAATCGCCGAACCCCGCCATTTCCAGGGTGTAGCCGAACGCAAAGCCGATGCCTGCAAATACCACGTAGGTCCACGGGTTCGCGGCACTGACGGTCGTGAAGGCCTCCAGAGGAAAGGTCATGGCGTGCTCCTCAGATCCACAGCTTTCTCACGAAATAGGCCAGTGCGTAGGCGCCGCCGAAGATCGAGAACATGATCACCCAGGACCCTGCGGCCAGCGTGGCGCCGCCGGACAGCGCCTGCCCCGAGGTGCATCCCCGCGCCATGCGGGCGCCATACAGGAAGATCATGCCGCCCAGGAACGACATCACCCAGCGCGTGCGGTTGGAGATATTCGGCCCCTTGGTCGTGGTCAGCTTCAGGCGGCCGTTTCGGGCACCCGACGTGAAGCCGCCGAGCAGGGCACCGAAGAACACCGGGACGATCCAGTCGTCCAGGGGATTCTTGTCGCCTCCGGCCATCTTCAGCAGATACGGCGTGTTGTCGACGTGGGTCGGCGCCACCACATCGACCAGTGCGGCATCGATGCGGCTGGTGGCCCCCGACGAGCCGAGCCCGTTGCCCGTCAGCAGGAAGGCGAGAAACAGCACCACACCCAGAATGGCCCCGGCGAGATAGGGCTGGACATAGGCCTTCTCAGGCCGATGGAATATCGATTCGAGCAATTTCATCGTCATCTCCGGTTCATGCAGTGCCGTCCTTGCCGTGGGCCTCGACCTCTTCATAGCCTGTGACCATGGCGCGAATGCCCTCCAGCGGCGTGGCCCCTGTCGTCGTCAGATAGACATGACCGACGATGAAGCTGGCGAACAGCCACGCCAGCAATGAGTGCAGCGGCGCGAGCAGGGGCAGTCCCCCCAGCGCACCGGCAGCCTCAGGCCATTTCTGTACACCCCACATCAGCGCGCCGGTGACGATCTGCAGCGGCAGAAGCACATTCAGAATGCCGAAGTACGTCAGCTTCTGGATCGGGTTCATCCGGGCATCGGGACGCTTCTCGAAGGGGTGCGGTTCGCCCTTGAAGATGCCCTTCGTGTAATACCTGGCCTGCAGGATGGCGTCGTCGAAGAAGCCATAGGGCCGCGGGATGTATTCCTGCATGCGCTCCGTCGCCAGGTGATAGAACAACGACAAGGCCGCGTTGACCACCAGGATCGCCGCGAGCACGTTGTGCAGCGACACCACGCCGGCGAACGAGAACACGGCGAACAGGTCTGGTCGATGGATGATCAGGCCGGTCAACAGCAGCGCCACGATCGAGATGGCCTGCAGCCAATGCCAGAAGCGCCGATAGGCGTCGTACATGTGCACCCTGTGGGTTGCCGCGCGGACGTGCGGCCGCTTGCCGGCGGCGACGGCGCGCAGGACGCCATGGCCGATGACGCCGATCAGGGTGCCGGCGAATGCCAGGGCACCCAGCGCGTCGAGCCAGTCGAGGCGGCTGTTGCCGAACACGTACAGATGGTCCCGTGCCGGCATCGGCTGGTAGAGCAACTCGCCATCGGCGTGCCGCACCAGGCTACCGCTGCTGCTGACGTTGTTGTTCGCCGCGAAGGTCGGCAGCACCGGAGCGAAGCCCGCCAATTGCATGCCCTGGGTCAGTCGCGATGCGTTGGCATGGCAGGCCTGGCAGTCACTGAGTGCGGTCTTGCCGCGCGTGACGTTGTGGTTGATGCTGAAGGGCTGCACCTGGCCCTCCATGTGCACCTGTTGAAGTCCCAGGCTGGCCAGCCGCGCCTTTACCGCCGCCTCCTTCAGCGGCGAGTCGATGCGCAGTTCAGCGGGACCGATGGCGCCGTCATGGTCGCCGTCGAATGCCGCGACGATCTCCTTCGCGTATCGGCCACCGTCCAGGTAAGCGGCCTGCAGGTCATGGTGACGCACCGGACGCTTGTGGCCCTTGCTGTCCGTGTAGACCCAGTAGAAGCTGGTGATCAGGTTGTAGGGGGCCAGCAGGGAGGCTCCGTCCACGTTGGTGCGCCTCATCAATGCCGGTTCGAAGCCGGTCACCAGCGAGCGCACGTCACCCGGAACGCCGTCCACGCCGCGGCAAGTCTGCCGCGGCCCGCCGTCGAGGCCGACCACCGTCCAGTCGTAGGTCTGGATCGCCGGGGCATACATCCTCGGGATGTGGCAACTCTCGCAGGCCAGGGCGGCCATGTGCGTCTCGACATAGGGCAGCCAGGCCTGGTGGCTCACGGACGCATCGTGGCAGGTCTCGCAGCGGCGCATGGTGCCCTTGCTCTCGGGCGCCACGTGGACCTGTGCGCTCTGGCCGCGCGCGAAGCTGTGGTCGGGCCGCTGCAGGTAGTCGCCGATGTCGAGGGAGCGCGGGTCGTAGCGCAAATGCGCCGGCTTCTTGCCCAGGGCACCGTTGACGTGTGCCGGATTGTTGCGCGCGTGATGGCAATCGGTGCACTTCAGCTGGCGCTCGGCATGGACATCCCAGGACCGGCTCAGCGCCGCCTTGTTCGCCAGGTTGACACCCGAGGCATTGATGCGCTGAGCGGCCACCACCTGGCCGGTCGTGGCGGTTTGCGGGTGATCGAGATCGCAACCCTTGATCTGCAACGGCGCGCCGCTGTTCGTGTGCACCATGCCATGGCAGGCCGCGCAATTGGCATTGGTCGGGTCCTGGATCTTCAGGGTCTTGCTGTCGACCAGCCCGTCCGCGCTGAAGGCCGCCCGATTCCATGCCCACCCCTGGGCATTGGGTTCCACCAGGTGAAGCCCGGACAGCGTTGCCGTGTTGGCATCGGCGAAGCGGCCGGCGCGGATGGCCGCCGTGCGAGCGGCCAGATTGGGTTGCTCCAGATGACACAGGAAGCAGTTCATCTCCATGGTGCCGGACTCGGCCCAACTCCATGGGGCACGCAGGCCGGCGGTGGTCAGCACCGACGCCTCCGGATCGTCACTCTGCGGCGTCAGGGTCGCCAGGGGCTTCCCGGCGCGCGAAGTGGTGGCCGGCCCACCGCCGACCACCCGCTCGCCGTTGTGCATCAACCATCCTGCGGTGGACAGATCGAGGCGTTCGTCGCCGGATTGCGTGAGATATCGATACCGCAGTGGATCCCATTGGCCGAACAGGCCGGGGCTCGAATCCCAGGTCCGATCGGCGGCTGCGAACGAGCCCAGGCCGAGGTCCACGTGAAAGGCATGGGAGGCGATGAAGCCCGTGTCATGACATTGCCCGCAACTCTTCATCGTCGACACGGCCCGGCCGCTCTTCAGCACATTCACCGAATCGGCATCGAGCAGGGCGAAATTGGGATGCAGGCTCTTCGCCGGCGGGGTTGGCGCGGGCGTCGCAGCGGGGGCGGCAGCCCCGACCGCGGCGACCCAGGTCACGGCCGCGAGCAATGCCAGTCCGACGAAGCGGTTCTTGGGGTTCATGGCAACTTCCTCCCACCCCACTGGATCGGGTCACCGGCATATCCCAGGGCCTGCCAGTCCAGTCGCCCCTGCTTGCCGGCGGCGGAATGGCAGGCATCGCACTGGAGCGCCCCCTCGGCAGCCTGGACCATGTGCGTGCTGGGCATATACATGTAGGTCTGCGTGAAGCCGTATTGGCCGCTGTAGGCCAGCCCGGTGATCGGCGCCGCAAGCTCGAAGGCCTGGTTCCAGTCGAAGTTCGTCCAGTAGCCGTCCTTGCCGGAGGTCACGGGTTGCAGCAGGTAGCCGCGAACCTTGTCATAAGGTTGATTCGCAACATGCAGCTTGAAAGGAAAGATCCGCGCCTTGGGGTCCTTGATGGAGCCGGCCGGCTTGTTGATGTAGGTCGGGCCATCGCGACTGATCGGGTCGCCGAGGAGATACCGATAGTCGTTCCCGCCGTTGAACCAGAGGTAGGTCGGCGCAAAGTTCGACTCGTAGCTGAACTGGCCCTTGATCTTCAGGTAGGTGTAGTGGTCGTCCTTGCGCCCCTTCTGCCCGGCCTGGGACCAGTCCCATGTCACCTTGGTCGGCTCTTCCAGGGCAATCGCGGGCACATGGCAGGTCTGGCAGGCTACGGCCTTGAGGTGCGTCGCGATGCGCTCGTCCTTGTGCACCTTGCCCTGGTGGCATTGCTCGCAGGACACCTGCTCGGCGGAATCGATCGTGTAGCTGTCGGCAACGATGCGGCCGAGGATCTGGTGCTTGCGGGTGACGTGGCAGTCGCTGCATTGCAGGTGGTGCTTGCCACCCATGTGCACGTCCAGCGCACGGCTCGGAAAGTACAGGCTCTCGTCGAGGTCGCCGTGCTTGACGCCGTTGCCGCCACCACCGTCGAAATGGCACTTGCCACAGTTCTCGCGGGTGGTCCCGCGCACGCTTCTGGCGGAAGCGAGGAGATCGACCGACGGCGCCGGATTGCCGTACAGGCCCTTGTTGTAGGTCGCGGGGTCGGCATGGCAAGCCAGGCAGTCGACGTTCTCCGGCTTGGACTGCTGCGCCGTCCTGCCGGCCTCCCACCCGTAGCCGGCGTGGCAGGTCATGCACTTGTTCTCGTTGCCTTGCGCGCCGATGCAGAAGTTGTTGATCTGGTTGATCTTGCCGATGGTGATCTTGTCCTCGCGCCAAGGCACCTTCACGGCCTTGGACTCCCAGGTCCAGTGCGTCGTCTTCATCAGGTCGGCCGCGGCGTTCTGGTGACACACCAGGCACGCGCGAGTGACGTCCTGTCCCGACTTGAAGCTGCCCTTGACGAT
>Ga0075163_10003718_pt1 | contig 20499 bp, 11 predicted proteins | sample JI1023141ADNA_FD_71478 | JGI IMG/M metagenome (GOLD analysis project Ga0075163, IMG submission 71478) | Wastewater effluent complex algal communities from Wisconsin, to seasonally profile nutrient transformation and Carbon sequestration -... | ecosystem: Engineered > WWTP > Effluent > Algae... | reverse complement strand
GACTGCGGGCATGCCTGCTGGGGCTCGCCATCCTCTGTCAACCTACGTGGGTCGCTGCCGAGCCATTTGCCCAGCGCTTCGAGCTCATCAAGAAAGCAGCCAGCCAGAACGAGCTCTACCGACTCCTTTTCGAGCTGCCGAAGGGCGGCGATCTGCACCTTCACATCAACCTGTCCATTCCAGCGGAGTCCTGGCTGGCCGGCGCAACGGATCCGCTCGTCACCAAAGGCAATCGCTTCTACACGCGCATGCGAATCTCGAGCTGCGCGGGCGATAAGCCCCCGTTCATCCTGTATCACACCATTCAGCAAGCGACGTTTCGCCGGCTCAATGCCTGTCAGCAGGCCGATTACACGCCGCTCGACAAGCTGAGTGATGCGGAGCGAGCGCAGTGGCTCTCCGCGCTGAAGATCGATCGCCCTGAAGAGGGGCGCGACGAATTCTTCGATACCCTGGGAGTTCGGCTGGGTGAGCTCAGCCGCGATCCCTATCTCGTATCCGAGCTCCTAATCGAAAACTTGCGCCAGTACGCCGCGGAGAAAGTCCGTTACCTGGAGATCCAGGTCGTCGGTCCGCACTTCAACGATCACGAGGGCACTGCCATCCCGCTCGAACAAGGGGTGCGCATCCTGCGAGAGCGGCTGCAGCAGCCAGATGCCAGGGCCACCGGCGTCACGGTGCGCTTCCTGTCGGCCATCGTCCGCTTTCAAAACGACGCCGAGCAGCAGCTCGAGCGAGCCTACGCAGTGGTGTCGCAGAATCGCGACCTCTGGGTGGGCGTCAACATCACGGGCAAGGAAGAGATTCCCGCAGGTTATGGAATGCGCTTTCTCGAGCCCCTGCGCAAGCTGCGGCGAAAGTACAGCGGCATTCCTCTTTCCATTCATGCCGGCGAGAGCAATGCACCTGGACAGGAGGTGCGAACCGCGCTGCTGCTCGGCGCTTCGCGGGTTGGACATGGGGTGAACCTGCTCAGCGATCCCGACACGCTCGTCCTCATGCGCAACAGCCAGTACCTGATCGAGATCAATCTGCTAAGCAATGCGCTGCTCGGATACGTTCCCAGCCTGGCGAGCCATCCCTTTTCCGAGTACCTCCGACTCGGTGTGCCGGTGTGTCTGAATACCGATGATCGCACGGCCTGGGACTCGAACCTGACAGATGAGTACTATGCTGCTCTCACCAACTTCAACCTAACCTGGGAGGAGGTCGTGGAGCTCGGCAAGAACAGCCTGGAGCACTCGTTTGTCGATTCCAATACACGAGCAAAGCTGCTCAAAGAATATCATACAGCCATCAGCCACTTCGAGCACAACTATAAGGGAGAGGACTGGCGCGAGCGCCTGCACCGCGTCCCGGTCACGCCGACCGGCTACGCGGAGAGGCATTGGGGAATCCAGAAGAGCCAGGCTCCCAAGGTCGCCTGTTATGGCCGACCGATGTGCTTAAAGTCAGTGCGGCGCATGCTAAATCGATACTGCGGCTGCCCCGGGGGCTGCCGAAAAGAGGCAGGATTAGGCAGCTCAGGATTCCGGATGCGGTCTGACTGTGCTCGCGAAGTGGGCGGCGCTGTGTCCGAAGACACCCGAGGGGCTGGTGTTCCCAGTGGTCGTTCGGGCTCCGCGTATGGCGAAGGCGTACGAGCGGCTGGGGCTCGACACGCTGATCTAGCAAGTGACGGGGCGGAAGATGATGCGGCCTTAGCATGCGCTCCGGCACTCCTTTGCGAGTCAGTATGTCGCAAGCGGTGGGAATCTGCTCGCACTGCAAAAAACCCTGGGACACGCGGATCTGGAGATGACGATGGTGTACAGCCATCTCAGCGAGTCGTTCATGGGAGACGAGATGAACCGGATGCAGCTCAGGACGGTCAGACAATCAGCCGGTTGGTCTTCCCTGAATAGCGAGCCGCGCTCTGGTCGAAGTCGAAAGGGTCTGCAGACACGCGATTGAGGACTGGCGCAAAGCTGCTCTCGATCCAGCCAACCAGCTTGCTGGCAGCAGCGAGGTCGAACCGCCGGTGCCCACGTCTGTTCTGGTATCCGAGCTCTTGCAAGAGTCGATCAGGAACAGGACGTGCCGACTTTCCAAAGTAGTAGAAGTGATCCGAGAGCAGCACTGCATCTACTTCGGTATCGTTCTCGAGGTTGTGTCGATTGACGCTACCGTCTGCATTGCTGTGGTGCGAGTCGGCCTGCTGCCATCGACCACTGGCCGGATCGTGGCGGTAGATGTTATCGCCGACGAGCATCGTCATGCTGCCATTGCGGACGGGCTTCTTGTCCGTGAACTCCAGCGCGCTCCAGTAGTCGTCGAACGACAGCTTCCTGCTGACGCGCATCGCGAAGATGCAGCGCCCCGTCGCTTTCAACCTGGAGCCGCCGACTCCGATCACCCAGTCACCTGGAGCCGCGCGCTTGCGGATCCGCGGCTTGCAGGTCGCTAGCGTGCAAGATCCGTGGAAGGGATTGGGCGCAAAACCAAAGTCGCGATCGACAACATAGATGAATACTGAGGACATGGACTTAGCACAGGCTCCGGGTTGCGTCGTAGAACGGCGGGCTGGGCGTGCCGTCGGGTTCCTGGAAGTCGTTTTCCTCGCCGTCGACGACGGCCATGATGCGTTCTGAGTTCCAGCCCGCGAGCTGCGAGCTGGCGTACTTCCTCAGGCTGGGGGGGACATCGGCCTGGGTTCCGCCGCGAATGAAGACCCCGACGATCCGCTTGCCCTGCCGGTGAGCTTCCTCGACCTCCCAGTTCACCCAGGGCCGGGCGTGCGTCTCTTTGCCGATCAGGACCACGACGGTTGTGGCCCAGGAGATTTTCAGTCGTAGCAAGCGCTCGATGACCACGTCCTTGACAAGCCCAAGCTCCAAGCGGCGCTGGTTGGCGGGATTTGCTCGGATCGAGCTATTGCGAACATCGTACCCGCGGCTGTTGAGCAGCCGAGTGAGGTTCGTGACCTCTTCATCGTCCGCATGGTGATGGCTGATGAAGAGATGTCTGCGCGTGCTATCGGTCGTCATCGTTCCCCGTTTTGGTCCTGTTTTGGTCGGTAACCCTAGTGCTAAGGAAGGCCCATCAGACGCGCAAAGGCAATCGGCGAACGGCGTCGCAGCGCATCGACGATCTGGGAGCGATCGACAAGCTGCATCAGCAGGTTGTGCTTGGATTGCCGATCGGCGGTGTCGACAAATCTGCGCCGCACTTCAGTGGGAAAAAAATCGATCAGGAACGCATCGAAGTCAGCGGAAGCTGGCAGGAAATCATAGAGCATCTGCCGAATAGCAGCCGGGCTGACTGGCTGCGCGCTCTGTGCGGTGTCGTCTGGCTTCGTCTCGGTCTTGGTCTCAGGCGCTGTCGCTCGCTGCTGGCGCTCGGCCAGGGCGCGCTCGAAGCAGGGGCGGCGCTCTATCTGCATCCATTCAATGAAGAACTCAAAGAGATCATCGGCTTCCACGAACTGAAGAAGGCCCAAGATCCGCTCTTGCAGAGAGGTTCCGCTGAGCCTCCCTGAAGGGATCTTTGCATCAAAAAGGAATGCCTGCAGCGTTGCTTCATCGAGACAGCTCTGCGCGGCGAGGCGGACTTGCCGGCGCGTGATCTTGGGAGTCTGTGGCATCGGATCTTTCTCTTGCGCGGTCGCGATGGGACTTGCCATATTCATAAGCACCCCTGCCCCGCTTCGGAGGCTCCCTTCATGTCGGAAAAAGACGGCCGCATCTTCATCAGCTACTCAACTCAGGACTCTTCAACGGCCGAGGAGATCGTCGAAGCGCTCAAGCGGATCAACCTGTCCCCCTGGATCGACCGCGAGCAGATCGAGCCGGGTGAGTCGTTCATTCAGCGCATGAATGAAGGGCTGGGAGCCGCTTCCTATGTCGTCGTTCTGCTCTCCGGGGCTTCGCTCAAGTCGCGCCATGTCTCGCGCGAGTGGATGTCCACCCTGGCACGGGAAAACACGGTGCTCATCCCCATGAAGATCGCACCATGCGAGATTCCCATCCTGCTGAAAGACATTCTTCATATCGATTTGACCACAGACCGCAAGCAGGGACTGGAGCGGCTTATCGACTTCTTCAAGAAGGAGTTGACGCCGGGCGCGTCCGGCTCGATCACCCGCTCTGGTGAGCCGTCGGCGGCCCTGCTCGAAGGCGTCTCCCGCCGCGATATCAGACTGGTCTGCATGAACTGTCTCGACGACATACAGTTCAAGTCGTTTCTCCATGACGCCGACATTCCGGAGGGCCGCATCAGCGGCAGCTCGCTGCATGAGCGCATTCTCAACTTGCTCCACATCGTTGGCACGGACGGCATCCTGAAAGAGTTTCTCGACTGGCTGGTGATCGAGCGCGGTCGGTGCATTGCGAACCAGCTTAAGATCGTGCGCAGTCAGCCGCGCTGGCAGATCTGACGCCGTATTAAAGACAGCTTCTCCAGCAGCCATAACAGCCAGCGCCAAGGACGCCGGGGCGTCAGGCCGTTCTGGAAGATGAGAAAGGCGGCCCAGTCGCGCGGGCGGCTGCTCGACCAGAGCTGCTCCTGCGCCGCGGCCAGGCTGTCGACCGGCCCCAGGTCCTTGAGGAACGGGTATAGGGCGGCGCTCATGCGCGGACTGAAGTCGTCATCGACCTCCCACAGGGCCGTGATGGCAGCGCCCGCCCCCTGATCGATCAGTGCCATGGGAATCCCGACGAGCTCGCGGCCGGGCAGCACCGCGATGTTGCCGCCGAAGCAGGAGCCGAGCACGGCCAGATCCAGCCCGGCCAGCGGCAGCTCGCTGAGATCATCGACGGTCAAGTAGGCATCTGTGAGCACCAGCCCGGAGGATTGCGGATGCTCGGCGTTGAAGTCGCTATGGCATGCGAACTGAACCACGCTCGCCCGCGGCAGCTCGGTCAGCACCCGCTCTTTGGTGGGCGGCCCGGCCTCATCGGGAAGACGCGTAAACTGTCCGGTCGTGGCGCGCTTTAGCTCTTCGATGTCTTGGGTGACCTTGGGCAGGTTGCTGTACCGATCCCCTGCCTGATTGGTGAGCGTTGTCGACTCAACGGCCACGCCAAGGCCGTGCTGAATGGCGAGCGGCGTAAACGGACAGCGCAGCCCCCACGCCAGGTCGGGCAGCAGCGACACCGCGAAGCGCGTGCACAGCGGGACCCGATCTCCGCTGTCTCCGCCGTCGGCTGGAAGGGGCAGTGAAGAGAAGGGCACGTGAAACAGCACATCATCTGGCACGATGCACAGCCGTCGCACCCGCGGCGCCCGGCGCTTCAGCAGATCCAGCACCTCTTCGAGCCCCAGGATGGCTGCCATGTCGTCTTGCGCTCGGCGCAGGCGCTCGTCACTCCAGGCATCGTAGAAGAGCGACCGCAGCAGCCGCCGGGCCACATGCCAGAGCTCGACGCGCGAGGTCTTCTGCGAGAGCTGCATGAGCTCCACGGACGAGCGAAGCACGAGAAAGAGCTCCAGCCGATCCGGCAGCACGACATAGCAAAGCACAGCGGTCTCGTCGTCGAGCCAGCTCGGCCGGAAGCGGATGGGACGAGGGACGTTCTCGCCGCGCTTGCTGGCCACCACCTCGTGGAGCACACGCTGCGTCCGCTGGGCCGCCTGCCGTTGCTGGCGCCAGGCGGGCAGACCGCTGCCTGGTCTGTCCGGTGTGGCAGGCGGCGACACGGCCGCGCGCAGAGCGTGCAGCTCCTGAGAGACCCGCCGATCGACCTCGGACCACTTGTTGAGGCGGTAGAGCACGCGGTCGGTCTCTGACAGGCTGGTGCTGATCCGGCGCTCCAGATCTTGGGCCCGATCCAGGTACGCGACCTGCGCGGACTCGGACGCGTTCAGCCGCTCCAGAATCCAGATGCACAGCCGGCAGGCCATCCACTCGTCCACCAGCAGCCCGAGATCGACGCTGCGGCGCATCGCTTCGATGGCCTCTCGCGCCGCCGTCGGCAGATCGCCGCTATAGTAGCTTACGAGCGCTCGCAGGTAGCACAGCCGGGCCTGAATCAGCGGCGAATCGATTGTCGCCGCCCACGGCTCCAGCCAGCGAAAGCGCCGCTGTGCCTGCTCCAGGCGCTGGTGCTGCAAGTCGAGCAGGATGGCGTTGGCGACCCGCGCCCACTCATCGCGCACGCGCTCCCGCTTGCGCTCGAGCGCAGTCTCCGGATCGGTCGCATCGCCGGCGGGCTGATCGGTCCACAGCTCGCGGCTCAGGATCTCGCGCGCCGTCAGCGGCAGATCCTTGACCGCGGCCAGCCGGTGGGCGCCCTGAATCGCGGCCATGACGCGCAGATCTTGCTCGTTCCAGCCGCCCTCTCCGGCCAGCTGACGGAGCAGTTCCTCTGCTTCCTCCATCCGGTTCAGCGCGCACAGCACGTGGTTACGCTGCCAGGCCGCCACGCGCAGGCTCTTGCGGTAGGACTCCGGCGCCCGGGCTAGCGGATGCTCGGCGAGCACCTTGGCAAAGAGCTGCTCGGCCTCGCTCAGCTGCGCCCGCAGGTGAAGCTGCGTGCCGTGCAGGATCTGCCACTTGATGCGACCGAGTTCTGACATAGGACGCTTGGCCCACTGGGCGCGCAGCTGCTCGCAGCTCGCGAAGTCGCCGCAATCGAGGTGAACTTCATGCAAGAGGATCGCGACCTCCTCGGCCGCGGTCGGGGTCGTGAGCGCTTCAGGCAGCGCCAGCGCTTTCGCGTAGGCGCGCGCGGCGTCGCCAAGCCTCCCTAGGTCAGCAACGTAGCGGCCGAGCGCGGTGAGCGTCTCCCGGCGCAGCCGCACCTGCTCTGGCGCGCTGGCCCCTGGTGCTAAAAGCTCGCTCGCAGCGCGGATCGCCGCATGGATGTCGCAGCCCTGCTCCAGCGGCTGACCCAGCAGCGCACCAAGTCGCTGCGCGGCGCCGGAAAAGTCGATCATGTCGAGATGGGCGTGTACTCCCAGGACGGCGAACTGCTTGATGTAGTAGTCGTCTTTGCAGTACCCGGCGTACCTATTGCCGAGCTCCCAGGCGCGCGCCGCTTCGCCATACCGACCGAGTGCACGCAGATCCACCCCCTGATTGTAGAGCAGCTTGACATCGCAGCCCGCCACTCTGCCCGGCAGCTCGTCCGCCGAGCAGGCGCCGAGGCGAATCGACAGGATCTCCATTCGGAGCCCGACCGACTCCTCGCGCCGGCCGCGCTCCTGCGCCGCCCGAAGGCGCTGCAGGAGCGGCGGCAGCTCCTGTTCCCAGCTCAGCGCTGCGGGCACGTGCGCTCCTCGTTAGCGTCGACACTTCCGTCTCTGTTGAGATCTCGGTGGGTCTTCTCGCAGGCGCCGCAGATCTCGCGCTCATACTCATCGAGCGTGCCATCGTCATTGAGATCCGCGCACATCGCCATCGGCGCTTGCGGCTGCGTCCTGTTTCTGAGCTGCGAGGGATTCGACGGCGGCCGATACGAGTTCCGGGTCTGCGGCAAGCTGGGCTCATGCGGGGTCGGCGGCGATTTTGCGGGCTGAGGACTCGGCCCGTCCCCGGCGTGCTTTATCTGCGGACCCGCAAAGTCGTGCTCATCGATGGGCAGGAAGTTGATGTCGTGTGCTTCGCCAAGGTTCGGTCCGGGGCCCGCCTCGTGTCCCAACCCAAAGATCGGCTTGGCATCCTCGCCGCTGTTGATGACTCCGCCATTCGGCACTTTGCCCTTTACCGTGTCCCGACGCAGGCTTCGCGCCGAGTCTTCCATGTCCTTGAGCGCGTCGGAAAGTTTGCCGTTCTTGTCGGCCTTTGCGAGCTCGAAGAGCGTGCCCTGCACATCGTCACCGAAGAACGAGACCGCGGCCCGCTCGCCGGGGCTGCGCGAGTTCGGTACCGAGTAATGCAGCTCCTTCCCAGCAGGTGTCAGATCCGCCTGCGTGCGGAGCCGCGACAGATCCCGACCTGAGATCCCGCTGTCGTGCACGAAGTCGTTCCAGGCCGCCTGCGCCTCCATTGACGCCCCTTCGGGACGCTTCAGCACCAGCGTACCGTCCTCGATCGCGCCCTCCAAGGTCCCGAGCAGCGGGTGGCCGGTGTCGATGCGCACGGCCTTCGCGTTCGCCGCCGGCTCGCGTGCCGAATAGATGACCTGAGTCTGCGCGGTCCCATCAGGACCCACCGAGATGCGCTGCCACATGTACCCGTTAATCGCCTCAGACGCCTTAGCTTCATCGAGCACCATCGCTTCGACGAGGCGATGGTGCTCCAACCAAGGAACGTTCGCACGCGCCCTGCCCGACGAGTAGGCATAGGCTCCGGAGTCTGGCTCCTCAGCGGCGAAGCGCAGCACTCGCGACCGCGGCGGAGCGCCGCCGCCGCTGCCTCTGGCATCAGTCATGAGGATCTCGGGGCCCTTCTCAGTATCGAGGAGGTAGCGTCCCTTCTGCCCCATCGCGGGATCCGCGGCCAGGTTTTTCAGCGAGCGTTCCTCGGCCATGCGAACCATGAGCGCCTGCTCATCGAGCAGCGCCCCGGACTCAAGCTCCATCCGCATTCCGTTGCGCGTCGGCGTGAAGTGAAGTTCGGCGACAGTTCCCTTGTCGGTGCGCAGGGCGATGTGTCCCGCGTTCGACTCGCTGCGGACAAAATCGGTCTCGAAGTTTCCGACTTTGAGCTCGGTCGGTCCACTGCGCAGCCGCACGTTCTCGCCGATGCTCATCACCACCTTACCAGGCGAGGACTCAGGCAGCTTGAAGGTCGTGCCCTTCCAGGTCTTGAGCTCGCCGAGCGTCGATTCGACGTAATTGAGCCCGCCGCGCCGCATGGCGGGGGCAATCGTCTCGGAGATCGGAGGCGCGCTCTTGACGGTCTTCAGACCGCCAAGAGAAACTCCGCCGGCGATGGCGCCGATTCCGCCTGCATATTCATAGCGGTACGACCTGAGAATCTCCATGCACTCCGTTTCGCCGATCCAGCGGCTGGGCGGCAGGAGGCGAACGTCCTTCTTGAACTTGAGCGCATCGTTGTTCCTGTACCACGCATCGAAGCGCTGATTCCGATCCACGGGGGCATCGCCGAGGTCGGCGATCAAGTGTTTCTCGACCATCCAGCCCGTGATCATCGACCACTTCATGATCTGGTTCTGCAGGTGGTACTGCTGCTCGTAGTCGGCGATCTGGGCATAGTGGCGATCCCACCAGCCGAGCGCTCTGCGCGAGCCCTCGGCCGCCAGGGTCTCCTTTCCAGGATTGAGGGGATTCGAGCCCGCTGAATAGACGCGCGTGGCGATGTGCGCAAGGTTGAGCTCATCCCCACTCTGGGTGCGCGCCAGGGCCTCGGGCTTTACACCGAACCACAGGCGGGTGGACGTAAGCTCCTGCATCTCGCGCCAATAGGCCGGCTCGATCTTGCCGCCGATCCGCGGCATGGACTGAAAGCCGGGCACCACCGCGGTCGGCGCGGAGTGATAATAGTCGACGCCCAGCCAGAGCTTGGCCAGAAGATCTGTGTAAAAGAGGTTCATCGCGGCCCGGGTTCCTTGCATCGGCCCGTCGTAGCGGGCGCACTGCACGCGATGCTGGGCTTCCAGGAACTCAAGGATGCCGTGCAGCTTCGCGGCATTCGTCATGGACGAGTCAGTAAGCATGCCTAGGAGCTTCGCGAGGGTGCGCGCCTCCTCGGACAGGTTCGACAGGTTGGGCGGCGTCTCCGGCGCGGCGCTCTCCAACTCTTCCTTGAGCTCTATGAATGGAACGAGCGCTCCTTTCTCGGCGTCGAGCGGCGCCTTGCCCGCAACGCTGCGAACGATGTGCTCGATGCGCTGCCGCCACTTGGGCGCCAGCAGAAAGGCCCCTCGCTCCCCACTAAAGCTGACTGCTAGAGCCTCTGCCTGATGGAGCAATATCGGAGTCGCGTCCTCCTCATAGCGCTTGCCCGCGGACTGCTTGACCAGATCGCGTGCGCGCTGAATGATTCGCTCCGGCTGCGTCAGAATCAGGTTCAGATCCGCGATGAGTCCCGCGACATTCCACTGCGGATCCAGCGAGAACCCCGGCTCTCCCGGCATGATGCGCCCGGCGCGATGGAGCTCGAGCTGCGCCTCCTGCTGCTCCTTGTCCGTGTATTTGACCACCGCGGCGCGCAGCTCCTCCACCTTGTTCTCGTCTGAGCTGCCTTCGCTGAGTTCCACGCCGAGCATGCGTTCCAGCGCGTGGAGCTTTTGGGAGAACCCATAGTCCAGCTCGGGCAGACCGGCGCCCAGCGCCCGAAATGCGTGCCGGTTCATGCGGGAGCCATTCAGCCGATTGAAAGTATTGTAGGTCTGGACCAGATCGTTGAACGCATCGATCGCCGGGCTCACTCTATCCCTGATGATCTTGTTGACCTCTTCGTGGTTCTTGGCGATGCCCTGATGCGCCTGATAGAGCGCTGCGACATCCTCCACGCTCGCCCCGAGCGTACGCGCCGTGGTCAGCCGCCGGCCGCCGAGCTGGATGCCATCGCTCACCAGCTTGACGTGGGTCACGTCGTCGATCTCGGACATCCACGCGGTGAGCTCGGCCAGCGAGTGCACAGACTTCTCGACGTAGCCATAGTCTTTGGTGAAGAGCGCGGCGCCCGCGATCTCCTCGTGGCGCGACACCTGCATCTTTCCCGCGATGAGATCCACTTCGTAATGGAAGACGGTGAAGCGCGGCGGCGTCTGGCCGAGCTCCATCCGCACCTGATCGGCGAGCCGCGCGAGCGTGGCATTCGGATGCGGATCGCGCTGCTCGATGAACAGCCACACGGCGCCGTCTGGCAGCATGACACGGCGCCCGGCTCCGTAGTCGAAGCTGGCGGTCTCTTCAAGGCTCGGCAGCCGATACGGGACCCGGTCGTAGAGGGCCTTGCTGAGCACCTCGGGCGGCAGCTGCGCCTGCATCAGGGTTGCATAGATCGCCCAGTCGGCCAGCTGCTCGGGGCGCTCATCGACGCGCAGCCGGTTGAGGTGTCGGCGCATGCCGCCCATATCGACGGTGAAAGCGTTGGCACTGATGCTGACGCGGCGTCCGAAGACATCTTCGGGATGATCCTTATCGACCACCAGCGGCGCCGGGGCAGCGTACAGCAGGAGCTGCGCGCCGACACCGAGAACGAGCACGATCAGCAAGACAGCTTTTGCGAATGACAGACGCATCTTAATTCTCCTTACGGAACATGGGCTGCGGCTGGAAGCGGGCGAGCAGGTTGTCGTGCCGCTTGAGCAGCGGCTTCACCCGTTCGGAGTGACCGCCCAGCGCAAAGAGCCGGTCCAGCACCGCGCGATGGTAGATGTCTAGGATCTGCGACAGACGGGGATCGCTGGTGTTCGCGTGGCTCAGAAAAGACTCGGCGTTCACGATGGCGCGATCTGCCTGGCCCGCCTTGGCCGAGACGAGCAGATCCTGGTAGTTCTGATCGCAGACCCGCGCCTGGTAGCGCTGGTAGATTCCGACGGTGCCGGCGTGTACGAGCAGGAGCAGGCCGAGCGCCGCCACCGCCTTGAACAGCGGCTGGCGCGCAGAAAACGTCCAGGTGTAAAGAACCGTTCGCGCCGCTTGGGTCGGCCGTGCCAGCGCTGCCGCGTCCTGCTGATCATCGACGAAGCGCTGCCGTAAAACATCGTGCATGCGCAGCGGCCCGGTCCGGACTACCGCGGCGGCCCGGCGAGCGCGCAACTCATCTGCTTCCACCGAGTGCAAGAACGCCTCGGCCTCCTGACCTCCCGCGGTCAGATCCTGGCACAGCGTCTCCAAGATCTCGATGACTTCCGCATTCCCTTGGACCTGCTGCCGCAAAGCGTCGAACACGCGGAAGAGCTCACCGACCCGCGAGAGCTGCAGGGCCGACTCCTTATCATCGGGAGCGAGCACGATCGCCTGGGCCAGGTGCAGGATGCCCGTGTGCGCCCTGAGCCCTCCGCCGGCAGTGCGCAGCCGGATATCCCGGTCTTCGAGCAAGAAATGGGAATTCAGGATGGCGATGCCGTAGCGCTGATGCAGCTTCGCCCGCAGATCGAGCAGCGGATGGAGCGGCTCGAGGCTCTGCTCGAGCGCTTCCACAACTTGCAGCTGCTGTCCTAGCCAGGTGAGGTTGTCGTGCTGCACGCGACTCTGCAGCCCGCCGAGCTCGGCGTAGCGCTCGGCCACGAGCTGCTTCAGTTCGAACTCGAGTCCGGGGTCCTGCAGCAGGCTCTCGCAGCGAGCGAGCTGGTCCACAATCGAGGTCTCGCGCCCGGCCCGCGCGTCGCAGCACCAGAGGCTGTACAGATGCGCCGCCGCCGGCGTGAGCGCGCTCGCGTCCTGCCAGCGCGCAAGTAACGTCTCCTGAATCGTCTTCATCGCGGGCGTGTCGGCGCGGAGGTGCCATTTGATGTGCAGGATCGGCAGCAGTTCGCCATCGATCGCGTGAAGGACGGTCTGCGCCGCCGCGGCCGGATCCGCCAAGCCTGCCTGCTGCGCCCAGTCGCAGAGGATTTCGCGGACAGGCGCGGCGTCTTTCAAAAAGCGCCACTCTTCGTCGAGCAGATGCCAGGCGTCGCGCACGATTGCGCCCTGCTCCCTGGCGGTCACTGCCTCCACGTCGTGTAGAAGCGTCTGCGCCCGAAGCAGCCGCGCCTCCCCATCCAGGCTGGCCCGCGCGAACTGGTTCACCGAGGGCCGAGCGGGCGGCCGAGCGATCAGCTTGCCGGCCAGCGTCTTGAGCCCGGACGGCTCGGCTCCGCTCGCGCTCGAATTGCACTCGCTGATCAGACGCATGTTGGAGGCGAAAAAAAGAAACTCTGTGCTGGCACTGCGGTTTGTGATGTCGGTCATGGGCGGCTCCGTCGTAGTCCGAGACTCCGGCTGTGGGACGAGTATGGTCAATGCACGCCACATGCCAGATCTCAGCGACGGGAGCTGCCAGGCAAATCGCCTCAGAGGCGGGGCAAATTACACCGCGACCTGCCGCGCAACCGTCGCTCACCGACGGCGGGCGTCCACGAGCAGGGGCAGCGGGACATTTTGCCCCGCGCGAACTTCTGCCCCGCGACCTTCAGCCCGAAGTGCCTTCGTCGTCCTTGAACTTGCGGTAGATGGTTTTGCGATCGATGCCGAGGATCCGCGCGGCGCGCGTCTTGTCGCCCCCCACGACGTCGAGCACATGGCGGATATAGTTGTTCTCGACCTGCTTGAGCGTGACGAGCTCGGCCGGATCGTGGCCGGCGCTCAGCACCACGGCGCCACTATCCCCCTGAATCCGCGGCGGCAGATCCTCGAGCAGAATCTTACTATGGTTCGCCCGGCTCACCGCATGCTCGATGCAGTTCTGAAGCTCGCGCAGATTGCCCGGCCAGCGATACGAGAGCAGCCGACCTGCCACCGGCGGCGACAGGCCCTCGATGGCCCTGCCCTCGACCGCTGCGCTCCGCGAAAGGAAGTGCTGCGCAAGCAGCAGGATGTCCTGCCCTCGGCTGCGCAGCGGCGGCAGCTCCAGACCCAGCCGGTTCAGGCGGAAGTACAGATCCGAGCGAAAGCGGTGATCTTCCACTGCTGACTCCAGGTCGCGGTTAGTGGCAGCGATGATCCGGGCTTCGAATGGGACTTCAGTTGCAGTGCCGACCAGCCGGATCTTCTGCTCCTGGAACGCGCGCAGCAGCTTGGGCTGAAGCTGCAGCGGCAGATCGCCGATCTCATCGAGGAAGACCGTGCCGCGGCCCGCTTCGAGAAAGATTCCCTTGCTACCCACGGCGCCGGTGAAGGCGCCGCGCACGTGACCGAACAGCTCGGCGTCGGCCAGCGCCTCCGTCAAAGTGCTGCAGTTGACGGGCAAAAAGGGCTCGTTGGCGCGGGCGCTGCGCCGGTGGATGGCGCGCGCGGCGAGCTCCTTTCCGGTGCCGGTCTCGCCGGTGAGAAGGACCGTGTGGTCCGCGCGCGCGATCTTCTCCATCCGCTCAAAAACGGTGCGCATCGCCGCGCTCTTGCCGATGAACTCCTCGAATCCCTGGGCCGCGGCCACGGTCTGACGCAGCCGCTGGACTTCCTCGCGCAAGGCGCGATGCTGCGCGGCGCGCTCCAGCGCCAGGAGCAACTGCTCCTCATCCGATTCCTTGGTGACGAAGTCATAGGCGCCGGAGCGGATGGCCGAGACGGCGTTCTGGAGGTTACCGAACGCAGTGTAGACGATGACCGGCAGGTTGGGGCGGTTCTCCGCGATACGCTGGCAGAGCGTGAGGCCGTTCATCCGGCCCAGGTTGAGATCCGTGATGACGACGTCGAACTCCTCATCGCGCAAGAGCTCCAGCGCCTCCTCTGCCGAGGTGCGGTAGGACGCGACGAACTGGCGCCGCCCCAGCAGCTCCTTCAGCCACGTGCACAGCTCTGAGTCATCATCGATCAAGAGGACCCTTCGGGACATGTAAACCGGCTCCTTACTCAGGGCTGCGCGCCGGCAGGTGGATCTCGAACCGGCTGCCCTTGCCGACCTCGCTCTTCACTTCGATCCAGCCGCCGTGATCGCGAACAATCCCATGCGTCACAGAGAGTCCGAGTCCGGTTCCCTCTCCGGGCTGCTTGGTGGTGAAAAAGGGCTCGAAGATGCGCGGCAGATCGGACTCCGAAATTCCCATTCCTTCATCGACGATGGCGACCCAGAAGCAGTCGATTGCACCGCTGGCGCCGAGCTCAGGATGCCGCTTGCGCGCTCGTCCGACTTCGAGCGTCAGTCGGCCCCCTTCTGGCATGGATTGAAAGCCATTGATGATCAGGTTGCTGATCGCCTGTTGGATCTGGCTGCGCTTCGCAGTCACCGGCGCCGCAAAGTCGGCACCGAGCAGGTGCAGCGCAATCCGATGCTTGCGCGCCAGCCCATCGAGCATGGAGACGGTCTGCTTGACGATTCCGAGCAGATCGTCAGTCGCTCCCACCGGGCTGCTGCGGCGCGAAAAGTCGAGCAGCTGGCGAATGATCCGGGTCATGCGCTCGGCCTGCTCGACAATGATGCGCGCGTGATGGCGGACTTCGTCGCTGGCCGTCTCCTCTTCCAGACACATGCGGGCGCGCCCGTTGATCACGCGCAGCGGCGTTCCCAGCTCGTGCGCGACCCCCGCGCTGAGGGTTCCAACCGTGGCCAGACGCTCTGCGTGGCGCATCTTTTCCGGAATCGGATCTGCCGCCGCTTCCGCAGGCGGAATGGGACTCTGCACCGCACCGCCGCCCTCTGACGCGGAGCCGAGTCCAAGGCGCTGCCCGAGGAGGATGCCCAGCAGCAGCTGACCGGCCATCCCAGCCAGCACCGCCCACCAGGGAGCCGTCAGGAGAGCTCCGCGCCAGCACAGCAGAATCAAACAGGAAGGCAGCCAGCTCAAGACTGCGAACAGCGCAGGCGATTGCGCGGGGCTTTTGAGCATCTCATTCCTCCATATATCACGCTGGTCTCGGCAGAGGTATCAATGATAAATAAGAACTACGATGCTCGGCGAGCGGATTGGCAAGTATCGCGTCACCCGGCTGCTTGACGAGGGTCCCGGTGGGCGTGTCTTCGAAGGCGTGCATGAAGATACGCAGCGTCGCGTGGCCATCAAGCTCGCTCGCGTTGTCGGACCGACCGCAAACTTTGAAGAAATGCTTCATGAGGCGCAGAGCGCGGCTGCCCTGAGCGGTCCCGGAGTCATCACGCTGCAAGACTTCGGAATCCTTCCGGATCAGCGCCAGTACCTCGTGTACGAGTATCTCTCCGGGCCTTCGCTGAAGCAGTACCTCGATGCGCGCGGGCCGCTGCCGCCCATCGAAGTGGCGCTGCTCGGCTGGCGCATGGCAGCGCTGCTCAGCAGTCTCCATGCCCAGGGCAGTACGCACGGCGATCTCAAGCCGGAAAACTTCTTCGTGCTCGCTGAAGGGACCTCGCCGCGACAGGCCCTGATCAAGCTCCTCGACTTTGGCTCCACGGTTCACCAGCATCGGCCAGAGACCTTGCAGCCGGACACGCGCAGGGAGGCCGGCACCAGCGGCTACCGGTCCCCGGAGCTGTTTCTCGGCGAGCCTCCCAAGCCCCCCAGCGATGTCTATTCGCTCGCGGTGATCTTGTGCGAGCTCGCGCACGGCCTGCCGCCCTTTCTCGGCAACTCGGAGATGGAGACCCGGGCGCTGCAGCGCGGCAACCTGACCGAGCTCCTGAAGGGCACCTGTCTGCCCGCACCAATCTCCTTACTGCTACTTCAGATGCTGGCGGAAAATCCAGAGGAGCGGCCGCTGATGGGCGAGGTCGCCGCGCGCCTGGAGCGACTGAGTTCCGCCCCGCTACGCAAGACCGCATCGCCAGCGGTCCCCTCGCCCGCGGGGGCGCAGGACGCGGTGTTGGCCGACAGTCCGTTTCCCGGCCTGCACGCCTTCGATGAGAGCAACAGCCGCTACTTTTTTGGCCGCGAGACAGAGACGCAGGAAGCCTTGCGGCGCATCGGCCACACGCCGCTCGGACTGCGGCGCTGGCTGCAGATCGAAGGGCCGAGCGGCGCTGGGAAATCGTCTCTGGTGCACGCCGGCATCGTGCCGGCAATCCGGGCGGGACTCCTCGATGACGGTCCCCTGTACTGGGAGATCGTCAATCTTCGTCCGGGTCCGGAGCCCATCGAGCGGCTGGCGCAGACCCTGGCGGCGACCGAGCTCCTCGGCGAGGCGGTGGATGTGGGACAGCTCAGTGCCCGGCTGCACGGGGATCCGGCGGCGCTCTGCGAAGTCTTGAAGCGGTCGCTGCTCGATTCGCAGGGACTGCTGCTATTCGTGGACCAGTTAGAGGAGCTGTTCCTACTGGCAGGCATCTCTTCCAGTGAGCTCTTGCTGCTCGACGCGGCCCTGGCCACGGCGCTATCCGACCCGGATCTGCCGCTGTTTCTCATCACCACGGTTCGCAGCGATTTTCTCGATCGGTTCGCGGCCATGCCGAGTCTGGCCCGGCTCCTGAATCAGGCCTCGCGCTATTACCTGCCTCCGCCGGGACAGGCCGAGCTCTTGCGAGCCATCGTCCGCCCCGCCAAGATATGCGGTCTCGAGTTTTCTCCGGGGCTGCCGGAAGAGATCGCCGCGGATGCGGAGCGCGCCGAAGCCAGCTTGCCCCTGCTCGCGCACGTCCTGCGGGCGCTGTGGACGCAGCGAGAGCAGCAGGTCCTGACCCGCGAAGCCTACCGCCGGCTCGGCGGGGTGGGCGGGGCCCTGGCGCGCAGCGCGGATGAGCTCCTCGCCGAGCTGTCCGCGGAGGGCAGGGAGCGGGCGCGGCGGCTGCTCCTGGAACTCGTGCGCCCCGGCCGCGGCGCGGCCCCCACGCGATGCATCCGCACGCGCCAGGAGGTGCTGGATGCCCAGGGACGCGACGAAGAGACGATGAGGATCCTGGCGCGCCTCTCCGGAGGGCAGGATGGAGGCGGGCAGGCGAGTGCATCGCATCCGGTGCCGGCGATCCGCCTGGTGGTGGTCATCGGCGATGAGCACACAGAGCCAGCGCAGCATCGCGTGACCCTAGCACATGATGCTCTACTTCAGCACTGGACCACGCTGCGAAGGTGGATTCGTGCAGATCAGCAGATGCTCTTGCGGCGGGACGAGGTCGAGAGCGCGGCGCGGACCTGGGAATCGGCGGGAAAGCCGGCGCAGGAGCTGCCCGGCGGTCCTGCACTGGCCTACTTGCAGGGCGAGGGCCTGGATCTGACGCAGGCGCAGCATCTCCGGACGGCGCTCAGCGCCCCGGCCCGCGGCTTCCTGGAGGCCGCGGACCTGCTGAGCAAGCGGCGGCGGCGCCAGCGGCGCGCGATGTTTACCGGCCTCATGACGGCGCTGTTCCTGGTCTCGGCGCTCTCGGCGTTTACCGGCGAGGAGTATCTGCTGGCCAGGGGTCGGCTGCGCGAAGCCACGGTGGCCAGCGACGGGATTGTGACGGCCATCGAGAACAACCTATTTCGCATTCCGGGGGCCGAAGCGGTGGGCCGTGAGCTCTTGCAACAGCTCTCTTCGCTGCTCGATCGGCTGCTCGTGAATGCACCGGATGATCTGCCGGCACTGCGCTGTCGGGCGGTGGTCCATTTTCGTAGTGCTGAACTTCTGCGCAACCGCGGGGAGCTGGGCCAGGCGCGCACGGAAAGCGCCGATGCCGTGGCCACCAGCCGACGGCTGGCGGCCAAATATCCGGACAGTCGCGAGGCGCTGGAAGTCCTGGCCGCGAGCTACCTCCAACTGGGCGATCAGGAAAAGTTCGAGCGGAAATGGGAGGCCGCCCGCCGCGCCTATGAGGACGCACTGGCCGTCGAGCGAAGCTTGGCCGCGCGCAGCCAGCGGGAGTCAGGGAATCGTCTGGTCCACCTGCAGAAGCAGTCGATCTGCCTGGACGGGCTCGGCGATATTGCGATTGCGCAGGACCAAGTCCCGGAGGCAGCAGCGGCCTATCAGGAAGCCTACCAGCTGCAAGAGGAACTGCTCCGCGAGGATGGCAACAATCCGCACTATCGCTACTCCGCTTCGGTCGTTCTGTACCGCCTCGGCGATGTTCAGCACAGGCGCGGAGAGCAGGCCGAAGCCCGGAAGCTCTATCAGCGGTCCAAGGACATTCAGCTCGCGCTGCTTGAGGAGGGGCACCGCCAGCCCGAGTACCGGCGCACCCTATCGGGCATCGCCGTGCGCCAGGGCGATACCTTCGTCAACGCGGACGAGCTGGAGAATGCGCACGCCTATTACCAGGAAGCCGAGCGGCTCGCTGAGAACATTGTGGAGAACGAGCCGGAAAACATGAAGTATCTGAAGGCGCTGCTGATCAGCCGCTTCAAGGTCGCGCAGAGCGACTTGCGGCTGCGGCGATGCGCACACCGCGAGACCCACCTGACCGCCGCGCAAGACGTGCTGGCACGTATTCACAAGCAGTCGTCGTCCCTGATGATCGACCCTCAGCTGGGTGATGCTATCGAGCAGGTAAAACAGCTGGCCGCGACGCCCTGCCCATGAGGCAGCCAGTCGTCTCATCTCGGGCTGCGAGCGCGCTCCTTCGCGACCGCAGGACCGACATCGCTCAACGTATGTTGTTCCTGGCGTTCCTGCTGGTTCGGCGCAAGCGACGGGGCTCCAGCGTAGCTGGGATCGTCTTCGGTGAGTGCGAACGGACTGGCGACAAGAAACCTGCGCTGCTGTCTGTCATAGGCGGAAGCCGATAGCTGCTCCGCTCTCTGTGCGCACCCCAGCCGCAGAGAAAAGAGGCAATACGCAGTCCTTGGCACGTCGTCTGGCCCAAGGCGGACGGCGGTGGCATTGCCGCTGCAACTGAAGATCTGGCGCAGACCAGGACCCTCTTTTTGCCAGAGTACAAACTCGTCATTGCAGCCACCACTACCGCAAAACCCTCTTCCGAACATGCGCGTGATGAACAAAGCGCCCTTGAACTGCCTGAGCGAAATGGGCTGTTACCGAGCAGGCTTAACCAGATATCGCCCGCCCGAAAGTACAGCGCATTCAAGAGTGTGCTCTGTAGGATTTCGATTGGCGTGAGCCTCCATGTCTGCGCGCTGCCGTTGTAGACGTGACACTGTACGCCGGACTTATCGACGCTCGTCCGGACGGCCATGTAGTAGCCGAAGACTACATCTGGCGTTGTCTGCCACGTTGATTCGTCCTCAGCGGCCATAGCTGCGCCTGATTCGGTCCCATGCGGCGTTTATCCGCCTCATCACTTCGGGATTGCCGCCTGCATCGGGGGGGCCTAGCTGCGTCCTTGTAGGCTTGGTCGGGTTTCCTCAAACGGGACGCCGCGCTTTGAGCCGACGGCCTCGAAGTCCTCTTCGGTCGGAGACGATCGGAAGCTCGAAAATGGGTGGCTATCCCTGATTCTAGTAGCTCCCATGCGCTGCCAATGCTTCCGATCCACGCTAGTGAGCAACGCCACCGAGCAAAACTCGCTAGCAACACTCGTGAGCAATGGCAGCAGGCGCGATTCGCTAAGCCAAGGATTCCCTTGTGGTTTCCGTGGGTATGGGGAGCGATGCTCTCGGTCAGCAGTAACTCGCCGAACAACGGGGCGATCTCGGTGTTCGATTTCTGGAGTAGATTACTCTCCTCCCAATCGGGAAAGGACCTGGTCCACCTGTTTAACTAGAGAGTCCAACTCTCTGCTCTTTGCCATTAGCTCGGCGATACGAGTGGCGAGGGTGGCCTCGCTATCGTTACTGCTCGGCTGTGGTTGGGAAGAAGCGTCCGTCTCCAGCATTGCGGCGGCGGCCTCGGCGCGCTCTTTGGCCTGAGCACGGCTGCGCTTCTCAGCTTGAAGACCAGCCAGGATACGCTGAACCTCTGCCCTAGCGCGCGTATGGCGCTCATACATAAGAGTATAGGCGGATAATACTGCCGTGCATATGTGTGCATCCATGTAGTCTGACTGCTGATATGCGCTATTATGTGGGCGAAATGTCGCCAGTATCGACTGATCTTGGTTTGCTAGCAAACGGCTATATGCGTTTGCCAACAAACGCTTCTATCTGTTTGTGCACAAACGGCTGTAAGTGTTTGCACACAAACGGC